>Ga0065711_1027419_pt1 | contig 49743 bp, 22 predicted proteins | sample Hoacrofraction12_FD_59098 | JGI IMG/M metagenome (GOLD analysis project Ga0065711, IMG submission 59098) | Hoatzin crop microbial communities from Cojedes, Venezuela - Epithelial fraction 12 v2 (version 2) | ecosystem: Host-associated > Birds > Digestive system > Esophagus > Crop | place... | reverse complement strand
CAGGCCAGGCTCGGACAGCGGCTGTGCCGCCCCGCGCCCGCCCGCCGACCTCCCGCGGAGTTCCCGCCCCCGCGGCGGGAGGCCTGCGCCCCGGGCCCCTTCCCGCTGGCCCCGGCGGGCGTGGGGACCCAGTAAGGCTGCTGGGTTTCTGCCTCCCTGGTGTGGTTTAGCCAGCTAGCCCCACTCGTCAAAGACAGAGAAATGGTAAGCGGTGTTCGGTCGCTTCAGTTCTGCCTAGTTACAGAGCCGTACTGCTTCCTTGGAGGAAACTCAGAAGAACCCCTTTCGAGGGTCGTTTACTCTTTGTTTATATAGTGAATTACCCTTCACACGTATTTCTTTTCTGATCACTTTTTGATCATTTCTCTAATTTGGGAAGTATACTTTTAAACACTTTTGGTGACGTGTTTATTTTTCTTAAATGCTTCTGGAACAGAAGCACAACTTCATGAGGCATATGTGTCCCAAATGGAATTAGAATGATCCCACAGTGTTAATTCTGTTCATCCATTATATCTCTGAATCTTTCTCTTTTAGCTTTAATCCTGTAGCTTTAGAGAAGAAACTGTATTGAAGATCCTTGCTTTCCATGCAAACGTTAAAAATATCAATGGGCTATAAGCATATGCAAAACTTAATAGGCAATTTCTTTCCCCCCCTTCACCTTCCCACATATGCAAATGAATATCAGAAAAAAAGGCAGCTAGAACCAGAAATCTGTCTGCAATCTTTTTACACCCACGTGCTAGATGTACTTTTCATCTGCCATTTTTTCAATGAGATCTTAGAAATTTCAGCCATGGGTAGTGCGGCTCACAGATAAATGCTGGAAAGATAATGGCCTCTGCTTTTTTTTTTTTCCTCGCTTTGGGAGGAATTCTCAATTAGTGTGAAAAATATTGAGAATTCTTGTATTGAGTGATTGAAGAAAATATTTTTGATTTATACTGCATACTTGCCTTTTAAAGTTGTATGTTTTGTTGCTAGACATAGAATGGTAAGATGGAATAGTTTGATATGCTTTAGCTTTGGCAGTCTTTTGTCAGAATTGTGTGAATCGTAAAGCTACTAATTGATCTCCCTGTGTTGTAGATAGCTTGCATCTTCTTTTCCCTCATAGTTTCACAGTGCTGTCCCCAGTAAACCATGAGAGCAGTAGGGCATTGGGTTTTGTTTAAAAAAAAAAAAAAAAAATTACCGGTAGTTGCAGAAGACTTTCTGGTGATTTCTAAGTAAATTAGCAACAGCAATTGACAGCAAAAATGTGCTGTCAATTTTAGACAGCAAAAATTTTCTAAGGATGAGCAATTTAGAGATTTAAGACATTCATGTACTAGAGCTGTGATCTAATAGTTACCGATGTAATAAAAATTAGAGTAATTTAATACTACTTATGTGCTAAGAGAATATGGGTGAAGTTACCATTGTTTCAGAATGTCTTGGTTTTTAGCAATGACAATGTTTGTTATTTTTATTATCTTGATTTTTGCTGCCCAAATTTTTTTCCTTTCTCAACAGCGTAAAGGGAAGAAAAATTAACTTCTACGAAATAGGAGTCCTCTGTTTACTTTTAGAAAAGCTTTGTTTCAATTTATTTATTAATTAGTTTTTTATAAATGGCAGTAAAGATGTAGGTATGTGTATGTTGTAGTACTCATTTTAAGAAACTTAAATCCCAGCGCTTCTAATATTGGCAGTCTGGCATTCATTTTAAGTATAATAGGTTATTTCATGCTGCTTCTCTTTATATTCGTGGTTATGATACCGAAATGTTAAGACCACACACAGACAACAAGGTCTCTAGCCACTTACGCATGTAAACAATCTGGCTTTTTACAAAGTGGAAAAATATTTCTTCTGCAGTATTTTAACATGATCAGCATGTTAAGGCTCAGGCTGCAACTGTGTCAACATTTCTTTGGCTGTAACCAGTAATTCTGTAGCCTCTTGGTAATATGTAAAATGTGAAACTGGTTTGTTTACTACTGGGATTTGTCAGCAATTACTGTCTGCAATTAACTTAGTACTTTCAAATAGATAATACATCAAAGAATTATTTTGCATCATCACTCTGGTTTTAGTAAAACAAAGGATTTTTTTTTTTCTTTACAGCTGGCTTTGGGCGCTTTCAAGGGACTTTGGAGCAATAAATTTCAGAAGTATTGTTGTTATACCTGTTTGATGTTAGTAGGCAGAGGTACAGTACATTAAATAAGGTTCTGTAACTACTGTTTGACATGAGTTTAGCTATGGAGACAGGAGCATACATCTCTTTCAGGTCTTGGTTATCCTGAGACCTGGCATGGCTTCAAATAGCTAGGATTCTTTTTTTTTTAATTAATGCGTTCTTATTACCATTAGGAACTGCAAGTGCCGTGGTCATGTACAATGTTGCTAAGCACCATATGATCTTCTTCACAAAGAACTGTGAAGACTACAAGTTCTGATAGACTGTTCTTCATTTGCTAATTAGCTAAGGAGATGAAGATGGCATAGAAACATTTTTATGGACATCATATCTAGTCAAATAATATATATTTGGCTTTATATAGTGTCTCTTATCTCTGTTCTCAAAGTCTTTATTAACATATTTATGAATTTAGTTTCAGCATATCTTTGAGGTTTCAGAGGTAACAGAAAACCCCAAAACTTAATAGACATATATACAGAACTTTGGTAAGGATTTTTTTTTTTGTTGTTTAGTTAGAAGTAGGCTGTATAATCACTAACTAAAACTTTCCGCTGCTCCTGAGAAGGTTGCCTTTAATTCCGTGATCTCAGGGGCACTTTGTTAATATGTTTCACCTGAGCTTTTCTAAAAAGTTTGTACAAATCTAAAGTGTTGTTTTCCTGTGACTTTTTTATTGAAGAGATAAAATAACAGCGTAGTATAGAATACACACCAATCCATAAGACTGCCACTTTAAAAAAATCTCAAATATAGACGGAATTGCAATATGGATGACCTATATCGGGGGGAAATTCAGTTTTAGGAATTAGCTGATAGAATAAGCTATTATATGAAACTGTTAAGGCAAGCCTGTATTTTTAAAGTCACTATTATAACGTATTTAATAAATGTGCCACTATTACTATAGGAGGTTAGTAAAGCTTTCAGTTTGTAGATCACTATCTTTTTATTTTTAAGACTTAAATGCTCGTTGCTGCTTTGATTCTGTTACCATTACTGAATACCACTCAGACCAGATGTTTTTTAAGTGCTAGAATATGAATGTGTCTTTTGCCCAGTAAGAACCAAACATACCGTTCTCCCAAACAGCATATGAACAAAGAGTATCAATGTCGTCATTCCTCTTCAGCTGTCTGGCCCAGCTTCATTTCCTTTGATGGAAGAATGGTAAATATAAATTACAAAGTGAGGCAGCAAGTGATCTTTGTGTGTTAGTTAAAACGAAATTCTTGATACCAGTTTTGTTTTCCAAGTTTTTAAACATTGAACTTGTGAATTTTGTGTGAAGAGTTTTTTTAATACAGTAATTGGGACAGAATATTTTTCCAGAACCAGTAGATCATCTTCTGGCTGTGTGTTATGGCATAGTAAAGGAGCTCCTTTAAAACTGTTCCTAACTATTTTGACCTTTTTACCCCTCAATGTCAACTGACAACATGTTTACCCTCTTCAGTATATATGTATACTGTATAGTGCTTAGATAATGTTTCTATATTAACGTATAAATACATATATTAAAAAAGAAATTAATTTTTAACTTGTTTTTCCCTGCAAATGGTAAATTTTGGTCATACCTACCAGCTATTTGTCATAGTCATTTGGATGGTGACACATCACAGGCTTAGAGACGTGACAGTGAGTTGTAAGTTGAGTTTTGTGTTGAGCCCTTTGTTATTGGTTTGGAAGTGTCCCCACCAAGTTATACACATCTGCGAAAATCAGTTTACATATATTCAGTAGATTCAGTTTTTAGTTAAGAAAGCCCTCTACTGAGAGTGAATCTCCTGTGATCTTAGTGGCCCCTGCTGGACTGGAGATTAGAAGGTGAGGATGGAGTTTGTCTAATATGAAAGTAAAGAAGAGAAAAGGTGGGATGACTTACTTAAATAAATCACCACCAACAACAAAAGGCAAACAAACCAAAACCTGCTGAAGGTCTGTATTATTTGTGGAACAGAGACTGCAGGTGGGTGGCATGAGAGTGGGCTAGAGGGATTCAGTAGTTTGGGTGAGGAAGAAAGACTGACACTTATGAGAGCAGTAGAGCAGGGATATGCAGGTAGTGTCAAACTGAAAGCTGAACTAAAAGGTTGAATGGAGAGGAGGTTAGGACAGGACAGTAGTCTCCTGCCTGCTCTTTCTTTTTGCAAAGTATGGAGCAGGGGGTGTAAAACAGGAATTGTATGTTTGCCTGAATGTATCAAAAATGCTTGGCTGATAAAATTGCAGATTTTTTGTAGGTTGTTATTTTTTCATTGTTTTTCTGAAGCATCAAATACAAACTTTTGGTCTGTGAAAGACTTTTCACTGAATACTATCAATTAATAACTTTTATTTGCTGGTCGTGCTTATTCAGCTATTCATGACCTATTGTATAATTTCAAGAAGATGTAACTTTTGTTAAGCCCAAGATGACTTTTGTCGATTAATGTTTAGTGTAACTATTTCAGAGCAACTATTTCTTCAGCCTAATGAAGGAATATTGAAGGCCATAGTGAAAAACTGTAAAGTCAGTGGGATTTGGGGCATCTAGCACTTTTATCATGTGATAATCAATAATACTAATGAATTAAAATATTTCCACACCCTGGTCTCTAGTGTTTTCTTTGATGTTAATTACTTTACAGCAGATCACATAAATTCATTCTTGGTGTTAGACCAGTAAGGAATTATTTTCTCTGCATTTAGCTGTGTGCCTTTGCAACATAGTAAGTCTTGTTACTTGATTAATAATGTGGTTTTACTGTGTTTGCTATATACAAATGCTTGTCTTTCTTTTTAAAAAGCCTGAGTAGACCTTTGTTATGAAGTTCAAGCAAAAAAATAATATAAAGATATAAATATATGGCTATATGTAAGTATAATGAAGCTTAACAACATTCTCGGACATGTTAAAGCAAATGATTTTTTTGTCTTCCTCTTACTAATGTGAATCAGATGAAATGGACAGTGCACTCACTTGTTCCTGTCTCTGTGGTACTCTGCATTCCTGACATCCAGGAACTGTAATCTGTCATGTGCTGTCATCTCTGTTTCTTCTTCCCTTTTAACAGAGACAGTTGTGAGGCTAGCATACTACCATTTTTTTTAATTAAAGAATGAGCTGTTGCTTTCCAAGGGGTAATTCCTTCTGAGTCTGTAATGTAGATTTTTTTTCTGTTGAAATCCATGGTAAAAATTTAGGGTTGTTTACCTAATTTATAAAGTGTACTTTCTTGTGTTGGCTCTTTAAAAAGATGCAGACATGCAGGAAGTGAAAACTCAGCCATAGCAGTCTAGCTTTACAGATATTGTTGAAGATCCTTAGTGAAGAAGATCCTTAAACCACCGAAATCATCTTATATTAGTAGCATCTATCATCATGTATTTTAATATAAAATTTCTGACTACTGGTAGGCATTGCTTAAGTTCTATCAGAAATGTCATTGCTGTATACAAAGAGGCCTTTCCATCTTGTCAGCCTGTCTTTTTGAACTTTGTGGGTTTCCAGTAACATGGATACAGGTTAATATTGTAACAGGAAGAAAAGAAACTTTCTGACCTGTAATATGATCTGTCTATCAGAAGAATGCTTCATAGATCTGTTTATCTGCTGCCCACAGAGGGTAAAACCTTTACACAGGATACTACCTTTGCACTGCCTTGAGAAGAAGGGGGAAGTGTATTCCCTAAAAATGACCCTGAAATTAATGGCTGAATGTCTTGAGCAAAATGCAAGTGGATTTATGCTATTGAAGCTGACTGCAAAGCTTTAAAATGTTAGTTGCATGTTTTCTGGGTTAATTATTCATCTTATTCAACTGTTTTAAAAATTTAATCGGGCATGTGAAACTTCTGCTAGATCTGCTTTTTTTTTACATATCAGCATGTTTAAAGATCCTGAAGGATACTTTTTTGTTCTCAAGTACAACAAATTGTCTCTAAGTGTGTGTCTGCAAACCTTTTCTGCATCTATGCAGAGATGTTACAATGGCAGAATTTGACCTTGCCTTTTAAAAATCTATTCTTTTCCATTGCTGCTGCTGTTCTTGGTATCCTTTGTTTCTGTACCTCGTATGGATTTTTTTTTTAACAACATTTTTTAAAAAATTACTTTATTCTCAAGTAGCTGTAACCAGAAATATATATAGGAGTCTTTATTTGGTAAAGGGGATTGTGAAAACCATGTAATTAAACATAATGCAGCATTATAAAGACTGTGTTCTTAAAAAACTAATTCTGTGCTATGCTGAATTGATCTTTAGTTCTACTGTTTCTATAAGAGTAGAAGTGCTATTGCCAGATATGGTTTACATATATAGATTCATAGAGGAAGTGTCTTCTAAAACGTCCAACGCTTTCTTGTAATACTCAACTGTAAGGATCTCTAAAGCAGTTATTATTTAATTTCCCATGCATATTGAGTGAGAGTGCTTTTTAAAAATCCCTGGAGAGCAGACCTAAGTGCAAATCTTGTAACATTAAAACTTCAATGGAAAAGACTCTGGCAGGTTACATTTATTTTATACTTTTGTGTTTCCTTTGAAAGAAAAACTTTCCCAGGTAGTCACTGCAGGGTACTCAATGTAATTTTATGTAAGCATTTCAGTTCATAGCCCCTGTCAGAATTCCTTTTTTGGGTATTGGCATCTTTGCAAAGGGTTTTTAATTTTTTTACCATTATCTTTACACTATTAAATGAATGCAAGCTGAGGGTATGATTATCTGCAAGGTCATAGTGAAAATTAAAGCATGATGGACAAAGTATATTCACCAAGGTTGGAAGTATAAATAAACACACAAAGGAAAGTATATGGCCGTACTGGTAGTTATAAATTAAGTGTCAAAGTTTCAAATCTGGGAAAGCATCATCAGAATTTATAAAGTTCTATTTAAATAGTTCATTCTCCTCACTTCAGACATCTGGTACTGGTTATTGTTTGAGTGACCACCATGTACATTATACAAAAAGGAATGTGTTTTTTGTAAGATCTCTGCTAATGTGGCAGATAAAATCCCAGTGTTTGATAGCAGTGCCAAAGGGCAAAGAGGTGCTGAACAATATTCCTCGTCTTTACCATAACTTTCCTTCCTGGAAAAACAGGCTTTGACAGTGGGAAAATGAAGACAGAGATAAGAGGAGGTGGAAAGAGGCTTGGGAACTGAGAGTGATATAGACCAGAACTGTTCTTCAGCATGCAGGGGAAAAAGTGTTCTCTTATGCTGATGCACCAATAATTATTTTTTTGTTGATTACAAATTTGAGTTATATCTCCATGATATGGTGACAAATTAAAAGGAGTAGTGAGTTGAGAAACAGTTGTTTTTGTTGGCACATAATGTAAACTGGGCCTATTTTTTACAGCTCTGGCAACTGATCGATGACTTTCTTTAAAGAAAAACACAATGTTTTTATTAATGTGAAATGCTGTCTCACTCTCAGAATTTCGTTTTTCAGAGGAGCAAAATCAAAACTGATGAAAATAATTTACCCCTTGTGGGATATGAAGCAGTTGAGAGATGGTTGTCGTGTTTTTATTGATTATAAGCATTAAATTGCAATGTAGCAGGTAGGGATCTTTGTTTTGTGTAAACGATATTTCTTCCCCTCCTACAGAGCTAAGCAGGTAGATACAGGCTATGGAAAATTAGGTGTAATGCAGGCATGTGGAGTCATTCAGTTTTAGTTTTCCATTTTAACATATTGCTGGATAGGCATAAACATTGCAATTAAGCAAGATTTAATTCAGCTAGTTAACATCTAGACGCTTGTTATTAGATGGCATACCTTACTTTATTGAGCTGCTTTCTTCTGTCAGTTTTACTATAGCACTCAGCCATTTAGAATATGTATTAAGGAGGAATTGTGACCTTGGCAGGCACGGAGAGAGTCTTGAATGATGAACCCAAATTAAAGAAAAATGTCATGAAGCATTAGGAGACCTATGGCAATTTTTTGTGATAGGCTTACTTATAGAGCAAGGAAAAAAAGAACCTGATAAATGTAGAAATATATGTATCTTTGACTAGAAAATTGTAAAAATGAAAAAGTGTTAAGGGACTTGTGTAAAAAAGATTATCATCGTATGTACAGAAGATGGGTTTTTTCCAGCAGTTTGGTTCAGTGTGGGGGGAATCTGGAAGATGAGTGGAGCAGAATTGTCTCCTGGGGGATAAAACACTAGCTTGAGCATGATTCTCTCATTTTAAATATACAACAGGAGAGGGTACTAGATGCATTTGTAGAGTTTTGCTATTTACTAAGAAGTCATTAAAAAGTCGACATTTTTGAAACAGATGCATTGACTTTGAAAGTTAATATTCTAGTTTCATGGTGTTCTTAGCTGCAAAAGAAACAGTGGGTTTTGATATAGTTGTCTATTTTAGTTAGTTGGTATTCTGCACTGGAATAAGTACACAGAAAGCCAAATTTTAGCATATGTGTGAATAATAAACTTCGGCAAATCTTGTTCATTTTAAACTGCCTTAGTTCCATGTATTTGAGTGTGCCTCGTATGGTGGGACTAGAAAGTTGTCAGATCAATGTCTAACATCTGTAGCAGGCAAATTAGCACAAACTGCATTAAAGCAGAATGAATGGATATATAGATTTGTGTAGTATGTTGGGAAAAAGTAAAAATGCCCATTGTAAAGAGAAATCATGCATCACAGCCTCCTGGCTTCTTTACAGGAACTGGTGACTGTAAGAACAGGGAATCTGGTTGCTATAACTCATTTAGATTCTCCAAAATTGAGACGTTGTATCACCAGTGTTGCTTTAAGTGAGCTGAAAAAGAAGGTCCTTGCATAGATTACCTCACTAAAGGATAAAGGGAGATGGAGGCAGTACTGGAGTCAAACAGGGTACTCTGGGACAGACAGAGTTTGTATTTGTAAATGACCTGAGAAGGGAACTGAGTAACAAAGGCTTACAATGAAGTATTGCAAAAAACCTCAGACCGTTGACTGACTGTTCAGTAAAATGACAAATGAGTAGGTAAATGGGGGGTAAGGGAGAACAGTTCCAAACTTATGGATACATGTGATGGGTCCTGAACACAGGACCACCACACAGGAATGTGCGGAATATTCAGCCTGGAATAGAGAAAGCTGGAGGAGGAGAGTAATAGTGGTCTATTAAATCATGGATGTCAGGAAGAGATAAATAAATGACTGTTTGTTCTAATTGAACAACCAAGGTTATTTAATTAAACCAACATGATAATTTGAAATTAACTAGAACATGCGATTCCTCATGTGCACGTGATCTGTTTGTGGGACTGCTTGCCCTAGTATATTGTGGATGCAAAAATTCACACAGTTTTATAAACCAGTTTAAATCTGGGAGAAAACAATCACTGATGGCTTCTGAATACAGATACAACCTACGGGATAGAAACCTGTGGAATCTGATGTTGCTGAATGTCTAACACATCTACTGAGGAAAGTATAATTATTTGCTTATCTTTTTCAACCTTATCCTGTAGACATCTACTGCTAGTTGCTGTCAGACCATAGGGGCCATTGTGCACCTTCAGACTGACCCAATATAACTTTTTATGTATTTAAAGTGTACATCAAGTGTATAAAATCAACACTATTTATCATTTTAAGTGATTTTAATGTTTTCCACATGTGTTAGGATTGCTGCTAATTATCACTGGAACTTGACTTTTATAAACATAATTGTGGGAAATATTTCCCACATATTCCCAATTAGTAACATAATCCATGGGAAACTTGAAAAAAATGGCTTTGAAATGTAAAGCTTCAACTTTTTAAAAGTGCATTCACAAATATCAGTTGAAATCCTAGGTACTGATGGTCCTTTTTAGCATTACTAAAATTATATCCTTATTTTCTTTGACGCAACAGCTTTTTTGATCTCAGTGAAACACATAAATATTTTCTGAGAATAATTCAGTCCTTCTTGTCATTCACCCCCTCCCAGCTTTAAAATAGGGCTTCTCTGAAATCTTGGGACCGTGTTGGTTTTATTATACTTCATAATAGGTGAAAATGAGCAATGCGTTACCCACACTGTCTGTACATTGTATTAAAACCAAGTGTTTTCCCTTGGGTTTTCATTACTTGATTGACCACATGTGAATATAATATGTATTGATGCACTTAGTGTGAAAAAGAATTAAAGAAACTGACAAAACCAGTTATAGATTAAACTATACTTGTATAAAGTATACAGTTTGCTTGTTTCTTTGTCCGTTCAATGTTTGTTTTCACGTTAAAAACAATCACACAGTTTGGATTATCTTTTCCCCTGGTGGACAAGACTTGGGTTGATTAGCTTGATGCCTGCTTTACTTGAGTTTTTACTGCTAAGGCTGGCCCTCCAGCATCCCAGTTCCTGGAGGTAAGAGAGAAAGCCTGGAGAAAGGAAGACGTTCCCTTGGTTGAGGAGGATCGTGTGAGAGATTGTCTAAGCAAACTGGACACCCACAAACATATTGGCCCTTATGGGATGCACCCATGAGTACTGAGGGAGCTGGCAGGTGTCATTGCTGAGCCACTCTCCATCATCTTTTAAAGGTCCTGGAGGACAGGAGAGGTGCCCGAGAACTGGATAAAACCCGATGTCGCTCCAATCTTCAAAAAGGGCAAGAAGGAGGACCCAGGGAAATACAGGCCTGCCAGCCTTACTTCCATCCCAGGAAAGATGATGGAGCAACTCATTCTAGAGGTCATCATCAAGCAAGTGGAAGAAAAGAAGGTTATCGGGAGTAGTCAACATGGATTCACCAAGGGGAATTCATGCCTGACCAATCTGATAGCTTTCTACGATGGTATGACTGGCTGGGTAGATGAGGGGAGAGCCATGGATGCTGTCTACCTTGACTTCAGCAAGGCTTTTGACAGTGTCTCCCATAACATCCTCCTAGGGAAGCTCAGGAAGTGTGGGCTGGATGAGTGGCCACAGTGAGGTGGACTGAGAACTGGCTGAATGGCAGAACTCAGAGGGTTGTCATCAGCAGCACTGAGTCTAGTTGGAGGCTGGTGACAAGTGGTGTCCCCCAGGGGTCAGTACTTGGCCCAGTCTTGTTTAACTTCTTTATCAATGACCTGGATGAAGAGTTAGAGTGTACCCTCAGCAAGTTTGCTGATGACACTAAACTGGGAGGAGTGGTGGATACACCAGAAGGCTGTGCTGCTGTTCAGCGAGACCTGGACAGGCTGGAGAGTTGGGCAGAGAGGAACCTGATGAAGTTCAACAAGGGCAAATGCAGGGTCCTGCACCCAGGGAGGAACAACCCCATGCACCAGTACAGGCTCGGGGATGACTGCTGCTGGAGAGCAGCTCTGTGGAGAGGCACCTGGGTGTCCTGGTGGACGACAGGCTGACCATGAGCCAGCAGTGTGCCCTGGTTGCCAAGAAGGCCAGTGGTATCCTGGGGCGCATCAGGAGGAGTGTGGCCAGCAGGTCGAGGGAGGTTCTCCTTCCCCTCTACTCTGCCCTAGTGAGGCCCCATCTGGAGTACTGTGTCTGGGCTCCCCAGTTCAAGAAGGATGAGGAGCTACTGGAAAGAGTCCAGCGGAGGGCTATGAGGATGATGCGGGGACTGGAGCATCTCTCCTATGAGGAAAGGCTGAGGGAGCTGGGCTTGTTTAGCCTGAAGAAGAGAAGGCTAAGAAGGGACCTTCTAAATGCTTATAAATATTTTAAGGGTGGGTGTGAAGAGGATGAGGCCAGATTCTTTTTTCAGTAGTGCCCAGCGACAGGGCAAGGGGCAACAGCACAGACTGAAGCACAGGAATTTCCAGCTGAACATGAGGAAGAACTTCTTTACCCTGAGGGTGACAGAGCACTGGAACAGGCTGCCCAGAGGGATTGTGGATTCTCCTTCTCTGGAGATACTCAAAACCCGCCTGGATGAGATCCTATGCATCCTTCTGTAGGTGACCCTGCTTTGGCAGGGGAGTTAGACTAGATGATCCACAGAGGTCTCTTCCAACCCCTACCATTCTGTGATTCTGTATCATCCCCCGCCCCCGCCTGAGAAACTGAGTTGTAGAGGAATATTTGCAGAAGGATTCACTTTGGTGTTTTGTTTTCTTTTGTTTGATGTGCCTTCTAGGTGCATGTAAATACTGATTAACGTGTAAGACCCAATGCTGTACACAGCTGCCTTCCTTATAGGTCGGTGATGTGTTATGGTTGACTCCTGAATGCCTGAAGTTAGAACAGTGAGGTGTACTTCTTCAGCTGCATCTGATTTAAGCTGAGATCTAGTCATCCACCACCTGCTTTTCATTGCCCTATTCTGCTACCGGAGGTTATCTCTTCTTAAGTTTGTTAGGAAAGAAACATCAATAGACACTCCCTATTGATTTCCTGTCAAACTCAGTAGTGCGTAGTATGCATTTTAAAACACATGTTGTATCAAAACTGGTTTAGTTTTAGGGGACAGTTACACCTGTTCGGTTCTGGAAGAAGTAAGATGGAGGCAGAATAGGCGCAATTACAGGTAAATGGGGAAATGGCTTCCTGAGCAGGTGAAGTTTTAGTCTAAGTAGCCTTTCTGGTGACAAACACCTGAACCAGGAATTGGTGGTACATTTCACAACTCATTCTTGCTTGTCGCTAACTCTTCAGTGTTCAACGAAGTTAATACTTTACGTATTTTTACGTATTCCTATTCCTTTTGTATCCATTGTTTCTTTTTATTTATGCACAAAGTCTATTTATTATATTCTGTTCAATGCAGATGAAAACAATTTTTTCCCTTGGACATAAAAAAAAAAAATATTCCTTTGTTTTCCAGCTGGTAATTTCTTGAGGTTCTTGCTGATCTTTCCATTTTTAAATACCATGTAATCTCCATCCATATGATTCTGCTTTTTCAGCAGTAAGATTTAGAGCATCACTTGTTCACATGAAAGACTTATCTGTTTCTTCCCTTGTACCTGTATGGATAAAGCATTGAGTGTTTTGTTGAGTTTTCCTTTGCTTTATGTTGACTAAATATGCTACAAGTTAATAGAAGGATTTTGTCCAAAGGGTGTCATTTCTGTAATACGCTTTTTTCAGAAGTGAATCACTTTTTTATTATGTTATTTCTGAAAAAGCTTTCATGCAGTTCTGAAATTTTCCTAGCTTAGCTTTGTTTCAAAGACAAATTGGTTAGTGCAGAGTTAAAAAGTGATTTATTTTTTTTTTTGTGCACTTGGAAAATGTAGTATTTCACCTACTAAAGTAAATATAACAATGTTAAGAAATTTGGCTTGCTAGTCCTTTTTTGCAAATAAAAATATGTTTGCTTTATGTATTTGTCTTAAAGTCTGAGCATGTGCAATCAATGCATTGTTAATCTGTTAAATTATTTTGGCATATATATTTAACATCTGCAAATATTTTGTATTGAAACATGGACTGCAGATGTTTAGTTTGGTTTTCTTTTGCCTCCTGTTTCCCACTTAAGTAGCTGCGTGCTGCGGTAGGTAACATCTTCATGAGAGGGAGGGAAGGAAGTAAATTTTAGGGCAGGTGAGACCTTGTCTCTCAGTATAAAAAGGAATCAGAGGCTTTGTGAAAAAATTGCAAAGTTGGGGAACGTGGAACAATTTCCTGCATGGGACCTGCCCTCACTTCCTTGTTCTGTTTTTGTGAGAGGGAAGTTGGCCCATCCCTGCAGCTGTTGTACAGTAAACTCAAGAAATGTTACTGGGTGCATCATATGCTTGAGAACTGCTGCTCCCTTCATCTTAGTAATGTGCACATTACGTTACCGAAAAAACATTGTGGTTTATCTCTTCTTCACCTTACAAGAATTTTGTAAATTGTGTTTTCCATGCTATCCAGTGGCTGTATTTATTTCATCTGACAGTTCACATCAAATGATACTGAGGGTGGTGTGTTTTTACGTTCGTTTTTATTGCACTTAATTTTGTAGTCACGACTAGCATATGCAGAAACACAGAAAGTTGGGTGGTACATTACTAAACTCTTTAGCTGTCCTGTATGGTGGTTCTTTTCGTATGCTTACAAATGCCTCAGTAGCTTGCCAAGACATATTTGTTAATCTTTTGTTATATTTTAAAGTTTGACTCATTAATATTAAAATATAACATGTAGAGCATATGTGTGAAAACTTATGAAAATTATTTAACAAGTTAAAGGTCTGAAAAAGGCCCTCAAGTCTTTTTTATTACTGGCTGTATTCTCTTCAGAAAATTAGATTGCCGCTTTAATGTTTGTGATTTTTAGGTTTGTTGGAACCTTGAGTCGTCCCTGCTGTTTCTGAGCAGGACTTTAATAAGGAAGCCTTTTAATGTATTATGAATCTCTAAATTATTGTAGTTGTTTTAACCGATTGCTAGACCCATGGTAGTTAGAAACAGCTAAATCTGAAATTCAATTCAGTTACTGTGAGGGAGTATTGAAGAAGCTGACAGTGAACTAGGTACTTCTCTGATCTACACTGCAGAAATCAAAGGAAGTAACAATCATCATTAGGATTACCAGTTCTCAATACGTAGTATGATGATACCTATTACTGTAGTATCTGATCATTACAAAACAAATGATTCAGACGGGCAAAGCTTCTTGTACAGAGTGCGTACTAGTTCCTTTGTCTTCCCACCTGGGTAAGAAACTAAATCCCAGCACTGACTTTCTAGAATCAGAGAGGGCATCCCAAATTCCAGTTCAGTACAGCAGTGACAAGGCCGTTCTTGTCATGAGTCACTTTCACAATACCAAACTTTTAGTGCTAATAGCTTAGGGTGAGAGCTAGGTAAGGTAGTTCTGATCTTCAATCACTTACCAAAGATTGGGTGATACATGTTATCCTGTGGCACTCTATTGGTGTGTCCAACCTTAGGAAAAGTCCTTAAAAATTACAGTTAAGAATTAATTGTATTTAGATGGATAGTGAATATATTCAGCTCTCCAGTTAACGTGGTCGCTCACCCTCCACAACCCAAAGTGTCATAAATGCAGGTGGCTGCAGAGATTAGTATTTCTTCATCGCTTGCTAACTATGATTTTAAAAATACCATAGTTTTTATTATAGTATTTTACAACAAAAGGGTGAAAGCAGGTTGTTGGAATCTTAAATTATCTTTTTATTATCTTGAACAAATACTGTGCTGTTATTTCTGTTTTTCTGGATCGGTTCTGACACAGGCAGAGACATGGTACATATCCTTTCGAAACAATGTTGAGATTGCACTGTTACTTGGAAACTTTGCCCTCAGGAAAAAACTTGCTTTCTGCAATTGTTTGAGCTCCAGCTTCATGGCTTCTTTCAATATGTAGGCTACAAAGCCTCCTACGGAATTGGGACCAGACCAGCACAGATTGACAACCTAAATTAAACTTAATTCTCTCATGCAGTTTAGGCCTCTTTTTCAACATTGTACCTGATAGAGCAGTTTTCCAAGAATGGTTCAGATGTTTAGATTAAGTAATTACTCCTTTGCGTGACTGAGAGTGATGAACTGAAGGGCTTTGTTTGTACTGAAGCATTCTTATGTTTCTAAAAAACATGCAGATCCTTTACCATGGCAGATACTTAGGGTGTTCTTGAAGGAATTGTCTTGATTAATTTATTTTAATCTGTTGATTTGGGTGGCTCTCTCAGAATTGTGCTTTAATGAAAGTCTGCATTATGCACAGCTCCATCAGATTTTAAATTACTTAGTTTTCTTTACATTTTCCTAGGGATTGAATAATCCACATGTATTTCTTGTTTTGTTTTCCCCATTATTTCTTACATTTAATATCCTGTCTATCTGCATCTTCTAAGAGTCTAACATACTGCCTTGATGATGCATCCTAGTTTCTTCTTGTGTTCTCAGACTGCTTTTCTCAGAAGTTTGTTCTGAAGGTTTGTTCTCTTCTTGCACCTCTTTGCTTGGCATGGACCCCCTGAATGTGATCTGAATGCTCCTATAGCTCATTAGTTGAATTTTCAGGTACTACTTCTTTCCTTACACTAAAACACCAGAAAATTGAACACTCCTTCTTTTAGGAATTGCTCATACATGGACTATACTCCTGAAGAAGCAAGCCAACCACTTGCAAAAGATTACTCAGATATAACTTGTATTTGTCTTATAAAGGGGGAATTTACTTGCTGCTTTTGGAAAGTCTGAAAGGGTGACTGATACCTGCTTAAACTGTGTCTAATTTAGTACAGCTATCTTTGAGCATAGGTCTTTAAATTACACACACACACCCCCACCCTCCGCAAGGTGTTGCTCTTGATCTGCTGCTCTCTTTTTGCTGTTGCAGAGTGATCCCATACATTTGTGAAAGCAGAGGACTGAAAAGATCTAGGTGATGTCAGCTGATGGCTATAATCCTTCTGTAACAAGACCAGCTATTTACCAAAACCTTCTAACAACTCTAGTAAATAAAACAGAATCTCATTTGAGATTTCTGAACGGCAGCCTTGTTGTTTGGTGGACTCTCACAAAACTGCAATATACAGCCCAGATCCTGTAAAGTTTTCTGAAATGTAGCAGAGCTTAGTCTGTGGGTAGGAGTTTATAGTTACTCTTCCAGTTGTGTACATCTTCCATCCTTTCTGCTTTTTGTGATTCAAGGTCCTGTAGTCCTGTTTTGCATCTAGCACAAGTAGCTGTGGATTCACCAATAATAAAGTGAATGGCTCAGCATTGAGGGTGGTTTTGGGTTGCAATTAATCTCCTTAGAGCCATGCAATGTTTATAACAAACTACAAGATTTTAAAGATTTCCTAAATCAAGCAGTTCTTATCCAGGAAAGACATAAAGTCAGAAGTGGATTTCCTTCCCTCCCCCGCCCCCGACTTTTGCTTCTTGATTTTTGACCATTCTGAAGAATGGACTTGGATCATAAATTCCTTGAGAGTTCCTATGTGTGGCTTCTTCCGGAGCCTTCTCTCTGGTTTGTTCTGCACTATTTCTGAATCAATTGGTAAGAAATTATTTATAATCTCCAATTCATCTTATCAGGTGACCTTCTAATTAATCTTATGACAGTAAAACCAATCACTGGCGATCTGTTGTTGTCTAAGCAGTCTCCTGAAATTCAAAGTTGGAAAAACCATCTTGCTTTGAACAATGACTAGAGAGGCAGTATTTCTGTGCATATATTTCATACAGTGAAAAAATTCTGTTCTTTTCTCCCTCTTCCTCCTTTTATTTCCTAGGATGAAAAACCCCCCAAAACCAAACCCCGGATATTCAGGAAAAATATATGGCAAAGCTATGCACATATCAAATTGTAACTTTATCTGCTTCTTAAAAGAATGGGGAATGTGTGATGTCAGGTGTCACCAAACCTCCTTTGCTCCCATATAGCCATCAGCAGTGGTGATGGCATAAATAGCTGTTCTGACTCTGTGTTTATGCAGGTTAAGGTATCTGACTACTTGGAAAGTGTATCCTGTGGTTTGGAAACTCTGTATAGTACCTCAGATCATAGTGCTCCTAGACACACTTTTAAATGAAAGGTAAATTAATTCTGTGTAATGACAAATACCTCTCCTGTGCTGTACACTCACTTAAATGATTTTTGCCTGTTGCTGTTGCTCTAGAAGAGAGAAAAGAGTCAAAATCAGTGGTACTAATGTATAAACAAAAGGAAGACAGATTATTTTCTTTGGGATCAGAAAGATAACACAGGAGAACAAATTTTTGCTTCTAAAAAACCTGGAAAAAGTGAAGATAGCATCCATATATTGTCATAATATAGTTGTCACAGTGTACAGGCCAGTGACAATACATGACTGTACTTATTGTTGTAGATATTTGAACTTGCATAACTGAATATAGAACATTTAGTGATTTTTAGAAGGGACTTGGAAAGGATGTGATATATTAAAATTTCCCTGTTTATTGTAAGACAAGATATTTCAGATAAGCTTCTTATTAATATATTTTATTTTCTTTAGTTTTTTCCCCGCACAAAATCTCTTAGCAATGCTTTTACCACCTGGAGGCTGATTATAACTCCTGTCATTTATGTGTTTGGAAGCCCTTTTCAGCATCGTGACATTTTTGAGTGGTCATCAGGATGTAGTTTATTTTTTTTAACTATTGACGTCATCTGAGAGTGGAATAAAGTTGTCACTCCAACTAAATATCACACCTTCCAGGGAAGAGGTAACATTACAAAGAAACAGTCCCTGTATGCTTAGCGTGGAGAACTGAAGTTTTACAGTATAGGGCATGCTTCTCTCCCAGTGGAACTGGGAAACATGCTTCAAAATCATCTCTAATTAAAATTTACTATTAAAAAAGCAAGGCTTTTAGAGGAAGGTGTTTATCTTTCTGTAGGCCAGTTAATATAACAAACTTCCCAAGCTTTTGGTACTACAAAGACCATTCTGATCTGAAGCAGAGACAGTAAACTTCAAGCTAACTACTACTATTATGCTGATGGTGTCACCTATGTTTGCAGCTGTCCTGCTGGAAAGTGAAAGTGTGTGTGACAGTTGCAGCTCGCCTCCTTCCTGCCCGCCCCTGAAAGCTAGCCAGACTATTATGTTTCCTTTTCAACTAAGCCTCAACTAATTCTGACCCTACAGCCTGCATCCGTAGAACAATCACAGAAATGGGAAATGCTAATATGTGTCTTGGGAGGCTGGCTCTCCAGTCCTGTCTGGTTTAGTGATGCAGCACATTTGGAATGATGTAACTGAATGCAAACTCACCATGCTTATCCCAACTATTTTTGTTTATAATGACTTTTTATGCTGTTTGGAGTGATGCAGCTTAAAGAAATAGGAGTACCCATGTACCTGTGTATTTACCCCTGACCGTAAAAATGAGTATAGCAATGAAAAATATTTGGGTTTATCTACTCATTGGGGGATTTGAGATAATAATCTACCATCTCATATGTGCTTATCCTAGGCCAAGGTTTTAACAAGTTATGAGCAGATGACTTTTCTTGACTGAGTTACCACTTTGCGCTGGTATTCATTCTGTTTACGTTACATGTCTAGTTATCTTTTCCATTTGCAGAATCTATGAAGTGTTTGATGTATTTGTGTAAACAGTTTAAATCCTGAAAATATGTTCTGAATTAGATGCCATTACTGTACAGCAATACACTAACAACATTCTGAGATAATTTAAAGCCCTTTGTTTAGTAACAATGACTGTTATTAGACTGTTACAGAAAGTATGTTAACATTAAAAAAACAGCTTGTAAAGAAGAAGAGTTTTTGAATTCTAGAATTAGGATATCAAATTGGCACATCTGTTTCTGTCTTTAATTTTTCAGTGAAATGTTTTTCTATTGGTTCTTGAAAAAAGTGTTTCCCGTCACATCCGGCATTTGGGTTTCAGTTTTGACAATCACATTTCTGAAAATCATTTCCAGTGCAAATTTTGAAATTCAGGTTGAAAACATAAGGTGAAAAATTTCTCTTCTTTTTGTTTGCCTTTCATTTACAGTACTTAGGAGTCACGAGCTGCTTCTTGCAGCCACACTGACTGGAAACGCTTTATTTCGTCTGAAATAAAAGCTAGTGTTTTCATGGAATTGGATGTCTTCACAGAATCACAGAATAGAAATTAAAATTATTTAGAAACTTTTATAAGATCATCAAATCTGTTAATATAAACGGTATACATTTTCTTCCACTTCCCTGTATTCCCCACAATTACTTGTATTAGTATTTAGTCTCTATGGAGAACTCTTTCTTTGCTGCTGGAGCAGCCAAAGCTGTATTGAGCTGCTTAGTGTCAACATCATACATAAAGCTGTACATGTGAAGGCATAGGAAGTATAAATACAGGTGTAGGGTATACAATGTATTGTATAATTTGAGAGTGCAAAGGAACCTGCACGGGAGCTGTTGCTTATATCATGTTCATAACGTAGGAAAAATACGAGGTAATGAAACCCAGAAAGATCTGTGCTTATATTTTCTTACTCCCTTTATTCCTCTCTGTCTGTGACAGTTATGCTTCCTTGTGTCCTGTCCCAAAGCTATTCTAACCGAGTGACAAAACTGTTGGCTTTTGCATGTTGAAATAGTTCCAGGTATGCTGTCTACAAGAGGAGTGCTCCAAAACTCAGAGAGGTAGAAATCTTCAGTTGGGAAAGCTTGTCTATTACAGGGATTTATGTGATATTCATGTTCATATATATTTGTCTTTCTTTGAAGTGCTACAAATGTTTGGTCTGTTTGTAATATGTTTAGGATGATTTTGAACTGTTCCATTATATAATTTCCAATATAGTTTGTTATATTCTTTTTTCCAGTTGTTTCAAGATCAGCAAATGAGACAAATATTGCCATGCCAAGGACAATAATTACAAATATTATCTCTCCTTGAAAAACAGGTCTATACTTTCCATCTGTATCTATATATGAAGTTTCTGTAGTCAATAGAAAGTGATGCAAGTTAACATGTAGCATTTGATAATTTGAATTTTCTTGATGTATCAAAAGCTGTTTGTTGTTATAAATGCTGAACCATGAATAATTTACAGGCACTCTCTTTATAATATGCAGTGTCTGCTAACTTTGAAGTTCACTAGTCAACTCAGAAGTTTGCTGGAGCTAATGATTCAGCAGAGATTTTTGAGAGATATTTTGTCATCAATTTAAAGCTTGGAGAGGTTTGCTGTTGCAGCCATCTGGTAATTCTTGGTTCTCTGGAGGAAAGAGAAGCCTTTTGATAAAATAGATCAAAGCATTCTGCTGTTTCAGTGACTGATACCTAGAAGTAACTTAGAAGTTTCTCAAACTGATTTCACAATGCTTGTCTCATTTGCCAAACTGTTGCATTCTGGTTATGATACAATATTGGTCATGAATTATATTTTCATTATATTTAAATCATTATTTAAATACTTTTGTTCAAGGATAATTTACAGATCTAAGTGTTTTGTAAACCCAGAGATTTCTAATTTACCAAATGTGCTGTCATGATTAATAAAATCAATGCTAAATCTTATTCTATATCTGTACTAACTGTGCAGGTAAGGGTACTCTCAAAGACAGTACTGCTATACCATAAGCCTAAGATATAGATGTGTCTCTCAGATTGCAGGTGATGTACAACTATAGTGTAAAACAATATATAAAACTATTTCTAGAACTAATTCTGTTAGCAGTTGGAATTCTGGTGTGGGATTTGCAGATGTTTGGCAGTGAAGCGTAAGTGTGGAGAGAGAGAGAGAGAGTGAGCTAGGACAGGAAGTGTGCACTGCAACATCCACTTGAAACGAGACCAATCGAACACTGGATTGTACATACACATTTGAGATTTTGTCTGGAATCAGGATGTTGTTTCTCTTCCATCAGACATTCTGGATGTGCAGTTGCACATGTCCAGCCTTCTCAAAGAATGAGTTTATTGCATCACAAGTGCGGCACAAACAGCCAAGACAGAGTGATGAAATTGGCGTTTACCTTGCAAGTTCTTTAGTTAAAGGATGTCTGGGTGAGATTTGGTGCTGTGTTACAGCAGAAGAAAGGGAAAGCATTAGATTTTAGTGCACCATACCTCTGTGCATGAGAAGAGGCTGTATTCTCTTGCTAGAGGTGAGTTAGTGCACAGCAGAGCTAAGGAGATGTGTTTGTGCCATTCACTCTTCCTTATATTAGAAGGAATAGTAATGACTCATGTACTGATGAAAGAAAATAATTAAACCTCATATGTCAATTAACCCTATCGAGGAATTTCAGAAATAGTTGATGTTTCTTGGGATGTAGCCTGTATCGTCCTAACAGCTGTATATAGTGTTTATCAATAGATTAGCCATATTATCATTTAACCGTTCAAAGTATAGTATTGGCTAAATGACAGATGTCAGCAAGTATTAGGTGGTTACCACAAATTCTTCAAACTTGCTGTTCTTCACATTAGGTAGTTTGGAGAGAGCAAAAGATTTCTAAAGAGGCTGAGGTTTTAAGGACTTAATAAATTTAAAGTGCAAACTAGATAACTAGTATGGTAGTAATTTCTCAGAAAATAGAGTGATAGGAGTTTGGTGAAGGAATAGCTACTTTTTCATATGTTAAAATTTGCTTGAACTCAGATGTAGAAGTATAATATATATAGCAGAAGAAAATTCCTTGTGCTTGTTATTGTTTAAACTTTTCAGTGAGCTATCCAAAATAGGCCTGGTCCTCTTGTTTCTCATTAAGCCCACAAACAATAGTATATCTGTAGTTTCATACTTCATAATGTTCCACAGTTTTATGTTCTGCCTGCTGTATCTCTGAATCAGATGCATATGCTTATCTGGCTGTTTACGTCCTTGTCTGCTGACATGTGCTTCCTAGCAGCTATAGTTAAGCATTTTTTTTCCTTACTTTTTTTTTTCAGTGTGGGAACTTTGCTGTTTTGGTGGATGTTCATATTTTGCCTCAAGGCTCCAGTAAAGACACCAGCTGGTTTTCAGATCATGAGAAACAGGTACAGCAAATATCAATTCTACTTAAAAGCATGTGGCTGCAGGGAAAAAGTTGGATTGCCTTGAACTGTGCAGAAGTTTTCAGTGTTATGAGAATATTATTAGTCATACCTAACTGTCAGTGGTTGCTGTGGGACCCCTAATTCAACCATATGTGCTTTTTGGGTCACTAATGACCGCTTTCAATTTGCCTTTTCATTTTTAAACTTTGTGTGTGTGTGTACTTGCATGTGTGCATGCTGGTTTGATTCTTCTGACTTAACTTCAATTTTAAAAACATATTTCTCATGAATGTTTGTAAATTTTCCTCAGTGATATAAAACAGATTGTGACAGGTATAATTTTTGCAGAGCTTGTTGGTGAAACATCTTTCTACTAATTGTTGTTTCTCCTTCTGAGAAGTGTGAATGATGTTGCATTTAGTGCAAGAAACTGTAATGACTATGCATGATAAACTATCATGGAACCATTGTATCTTGTGAAAAGAAACTCCCAGTCTTTATTTTTAAATGTATCATTGAAGTGTATATCCTGACAACAGATGAAATTTTGGAAAATTAGTGCACGAGTGACCAGCAAAATTACAAATGTGACTTTCGTCAGATTCTGTGTGATTTCTACTACCATCTTGTGATGAGTTACAGGCGGGATTTTTTCCCTATTTCAGTCTGTGTGGGAACTTGAGAAGTTCCCTACTGAAAATGAATGCAGGACATGTTTCAAATGCCTGTGGACTTTCCCGCAAGTCTCCATTACGGTAATTTTCAGCAGATAGCTTTCCTAATAATGGCATAATTAACTTGTCACTGCAGAGCATCCCCATACGTCTCAATACGTTTAAATAAAGTTAAAAGAAACAATATATTAATATTGTGAGTGAGTGAAAGAGGAATATTTAACAGCATGTGGTTCATCTGATTTGTGCTTTATTAAGCAGAGAAAGAAGAGAATAGGGGAAATCTTTTAGACTTTTTTTTTCTGACTAAATGAATACTCATTACCCCTTCTGTTTATAACCAGTTTTACTGTCCTGGTTATCTGACTTTTAAGTGTTTTCAAAATGTATTTTGTAAGACTGCCAAAGCAAAAGATATGAATTTCAGAAAATGAGATCATGATTGATTCAATAAAGAGGCATGACAGGGCAGCATTCATTAGATTTCTGTGACCGCATATTTTGAGTGAAATACAAAGTTTGCATATTTTCGACAACTGAGAAGTGTGATTGCAGTAGCTTTACAGTTCGCTTCCTGAAAGTCCTGTGCAGAGTCTTTGGAAGAAAAAGGTCAATATGGACTTATAGGCAAATTATGCCTACATACATTTTTATGAGAGCTTTTACATATTCATTGCAAACAGTTTCCTACATTTTTGTTGTTTCCAAATTCTGGAAAATATTCATCTTGGTACAGCCCTCTTGCTTGTCTGTGGGAAAAGCAGACGCCTCTTAGACCCCTTGTAACACAACACACGATTTGTGCTGATCCCCTGCTTACCCTGGATTAAAGTTAGCAGCTTTGAAGGGGAGATGGAGCCCCTGTAAGGACGTTAGGTGAGTGCATGAGCAGAGACACTACTGCGGAAAAGGGATGCTGTGTAATGGAGCCGCTTGGCAGTGCCTCCGCTGGCACTGCTGTCCCAGGCAGCAGGAGGGAGCGGTGGTGGCCTGTCAGCTGCTGGGAACTAAATGAGTGCCCAAACGCATGAGGCTGGTGTAAGGAAATATGGTGCGTGTTGTCTAGCTGGGCATTGTGAAGACCACAGTTTGCACGCTGCTGTTGTGTGTTGTGTATAGAGTCATCTTGGGATTGCTGTGAAATAGAAATTGAGGCGTTTGGGAGCTTTTCTCTCTTTCTGACTTTCACATTTCCCTGTCCTTTCTGTCCTATGTCTCTTCCCCTGGAATAACAAAGTCGAAGTTTTATCTTTGTACTTCACAAAACATTTTTTAAACTGATTGCTATTCAGGCTACTGCTATGGTCTCTCTATAGAAGGTCTCAGCTATAAGGTGTTTCTAGTGGTGGAAAGTATGCAGAGACAATTCTCATGAAGCCTGCTCTTGTTTATGCTTTCTTAAATACAGGTCTATGTAGTTCTTTGTGGAGAACTATTTAAATAATATTTAATAAGCAGAACAACTAAAATATTTTCCATGTAAATTAAGGAAGTGCATGTTAATCTTTATTGTTGTAGAAGGAACCACATGCACACTACGTTTCCGCTGCTTTCTAGACCTTTTCATTCTAATGTGAATGCATAGTCCTGCGAAGGAATGTGTAATAACATCACTTTAATGAGTTAAACAGAAGAATAAGTAGATACAGTATTTTATAATTCTATTCTTCAAGCAGAAGGGAAAATGTATTTCGTACTGTAAGGAGAAAATACTGTTTGTGGTTGACGAATATATGTGCATTGCTTTCATTTAGAGCAATACTTCAAAAATTTGTTGCTCTGCATACTTTCTAGATTAATCAAAATTAAATTTCAAGCCAAGATATTTTAGTTTAGATGTTACTAATAATTTTGTCTATTGTCCAAACACTGTAAAAAGGTAAAATGATATTTTTGTGCACCACAAAGTATTATTTCTGTGAGCACATAGTTATGCACAATGGAAAATGAGAATACTGAGGGAAAGGTCTCAAATATGTGGGTATGTATTAATCTGAAAATTTATTCTGGTATTCAAGAGATTATTTTTCTGCTTTTATTCCAAGTATTTTTCTATGGTTATTCTGGCTGAAGGGTTTGTTCTTCATGAGTTGTATGTGGGTTTTATTGTGCTTTGCTGAAGGATAAAACTATAAAAGATGTGAACGGTTATGTTTAGGAGCAGAAAAATCAAAATGAACTAGAGAAATTAGGTTGCTGAGACCTAATTAGCTCTGAGTCCTTCCCTGCAAATTACACTGAACTGAACCAAAATATCTGTTGTGGTTTATAAGGATTATTGCAGGGAAATAGTGTGTTGACTATTCCTGGGAGGATTTTTACTAATATTCTGCTTAAATACCTAATGTTAAGATACATTTTTAACATCTATTTTTTCCTACTTTGCATACAAATGAAACTAATTTGCTGTTCAAAAATTATTAGTATTGTAATATAATGTATTTTATCTACCAAGTGAAAATTTAATAGTTTATTTCCTCTCTTGTTTTGTAGCAAAATTGTTTGATTCCCTCCCCCCACCCATTCCCCTTCATTTCCTAAATTACGAAATTATGTACTTCTCACTTCTATGTAATACCTCGGTACTTAATTGCAGATAATGGTTTTCCTTTTTATGTGGGAGTGATTATATATTGATTTCTGCTGTGTGTCTGTGGGCATATATGTAAATTTAGATCTAAATAGGCCAATGGTTACTCTTTCAGGAGGTCTGCATGCTGGTAGAAGAAGTTGTTGCTTCAAGGGTCAAACAGTACTTGGAAGCACCTAAACAACGTGGTCAATGGAAATCAATGGAACATGCATCATTTGGTCCTTTGTTTCTTACTGGTAAAATAAATTATTTAACTTATTGTGAAATAAAGTAAGATAAATTGTGGTGGAAACTGCTGTTCTCTATTTTTTTCATGAGAAATTTGCCATCAGGAAAGCCAGTGAGCCTGAAATAGCTGGTGTTTGGGTCTGAAATTACTTCAGCTATGTTATTGAAAAAATTGAGTTTTAATTTTCCATGTTATTGAAAAATGAACATAATGCATGTACTTTTAGTATGAGAGCCTATCATTAGAATTAAAATGAATAAACGGTATCCTGAGTCCTCCAAAGTTGATGGAAATCTTGCTGGCTTATTAAGTCTCCTTTCCACTTGAACATTTACTTTAGAAGTTTTTAATTTCGAAATAATATCTTGACTTCTCCCTGTTCTGGCAATCTGTTCAGTCTTAAAAAGTTATTATGATGTGATAATTGGCATTTGTCATTTCACTGGTGTTACTGCAGGTTTGGCAGTAGCATCGATGACCCTAGGACTAATTACTGTGCAGAGGAGGACAATAGTAAGAAATACCCAATTGGAACTTTTTTGTGTGTGAGATGGTGATGAGACTAATAGGTGCAATTTCAGTACATGCACGTTTTAAAGATAATGATCAGTATAGCTTGTGCTCTAATGTTAGATTGGCTTTGGGGCTAAATTACTTGCCAGTTTTTGTTTAGTGTTATTTCACTAGTTGATGTGGTCATCATGGTGGGCTTATCTGTTGGTGTTATATCACACAAGCAATTTATTTTTAAATAGTTTTTTGGATATAATGACTTTTTATTACCAGCCTGGAGCATGTTACAAACTTGTCACACCAACTTTCAGATCCCCATACTTTTTATTCGAAACACACGAACTTTCATATCCCCATACTTTTCTGATTTTGAGTGAACAAATAGAATTTTCTTAGTGAAAGCAAAGGGAAATTAGAGAGGGTGGAGTCAGAATTTCTGAGATTTGTTGAGGTTTTTCTGTGTTTTCTTTTACCAAGTGATTTTTTAAAAATTATTTATTTTTTTTAAAGCTTCATGCCTCCGTAAACAGTAGGTTTTCAAAAACAGTGATTTTGTAAGATAAAACTGCCAGACATAATAATTGTTTTTATATATGCAGACAGATGCAATGCTAAGGGTGTTTGTGAGATTTTAGGGTCTTATGTTTTCTCTGTATCATGAACTTTTCAGTAAAAATACTGATATGCTGTCCCAGGGTTGTGAGCCGATCTTCTGCTTGACTTTTCCTCTTATTTCCTGAAAACGAAAAACTTGAGGATATGCATTTGAGGAGGTCATCAGTAATATCTGTGACAGTTTTAGATTAAAGAATATTTACTTTGGATGAGGCAGAATTACTGTTCCATCAATTTTCTGCAGTTAATCTCACTTCATTAATTAACACTGAAGAAATAAAGGAAGAAAACCGTCTGTGATAACGAACGTTCATGTTGAACGTAATTTCCAAATGTATGTCTTTCCGCTTCTCTCAGCCTGCTTTGCTCAGGGCTGTAATTTGTAAGAAAGCAGTGCGTTGTTCAAGTCGAGGAATCAAGTTTATTCAAGTTACATTCAAGTCTGTTCTTACCTGAGAAGGAAATAACAGCGTAGGTGGGTGTTCACCAAAGCAACTGGGACCTACCTCTAAGGGACTGACCCTTTTAGGTGAGCCGCAAGTCTAATAGTCTTTAGCAGCTATCATCACTCAGATGTGACTCCAAAACCTTTTGTATTTTGCCTTGCTCTCTAGGATCACAGGTTCCGTTTGTAGAGTACAAAGATATGTTTTTGTGTTTTTTTGCAAACAGATGAAGTGCAAGATAGCTGGACAGTGTTTGGCTTACAGTGTTTTGTAGTATACAAAGAAATTCAAAAGCTTGGTATGTGGCTAACTACATACACATACTGTAGGTGCTTCTGGTGAAATGTTTAAGCTTGCAGCTATTGTTGCATTTGGAGATTATTAAAAGTTTTTGAGTTCTTCAAACTGAATGTGGTTTCTTTTGCTCCAAGCTATACAAGTCTGTGTATAGAGTTTCACTTCTGTAAATCCCCCCGTATTGTAAGGAAGAGTGTATCCATAGAAGGAACATTAAGATGCTTATTAGCTGGGTATATTTACTACTTCAGGTATCCTAGGTCAGCATTCCACCTCTATCTGAAGTTGCATGTTTTGCGGTGAATTTTAATTAGTTTGCTCTCCACGTTGCAGGGTGTATTCAAAATTCAGTAGAATTATTAGACCAGTATTAATAAGATTTTTAGACTACCTCTAATATAAAAACATGTTGTATTAGGATTTTCTTCAGAAATGGAAGTGAAGCTACCTTACTTTGATAAGCAGATCTCCTCCTGCTCTCTAGATCTGTGGAGCAGAGAAGACTGTTGTTAAACTGGCTACCATAGCTATTTTGAAGAGAAAATTTTCACCTATCACAATTTGGTTTTAGTATTAATGTATATTATGTTTAATATTAATATTATTTAATACTACCTTTCAGTTTTGTGGCACATAATATAAATATACATGCATGTTATGTGTTAATTTACATTTCTTTTCCATTTAAGTTACACCCACACAGCAGTGTGTGGTGGGTCGCATACCATCTCATTAGGAAATCTGTGGGTGTTACACAGAGAGGAAAGAAAGAAAGAATGGAAAAATAAGAGAAAGTAGCCAAGACAAGCAAGGTCTTCCTATTCTTCCTTCTGTCTGAACAATTTCTCCACCCCTCCCAAATGACCAGTATGAACAATTTGCCAAAGTAAGCTTTAATTTAGTTTTTGGACATAGGCTTTGGTATAAACTCTCCGTTTCCTGTGTTTAATTAATGTCCAAACGTGTTTGATTTTGGTTTGATTTTTGATTATTTTTTCAAGAGAAAATTAAAATAGGTTAGTTTTTCAAAGATTTAATTTTGCCTGTATCCAATTTTCTTGGCCAAACTCATGCAGGAAGGGCATCGATCAGGTGTGGTTCACTTGCATTATTTGAAGTTCAATGAATGTAAGCCATCCAATAAAACCACCATGTATTAATGAATTTCATTCATTAAAAAAACCCCGCTACTTCACTTTGCAAATGTATAATCTTTGAAGTTAGAACTTATGTTTTTATATGTATGTGCCATGCATTTTCAATTTGCACCACTTGCACTACTCAGTATCACATACTTGTTTTTGGTGATTATGTCAGACATCTTAGTGTGCCATAATGTTCAACTTCTATAGACTTAAACAAGCTAAAAGTAGAGCCTGTTTTTTCATGTTCCACAGAAGGTGAGCGTTTTTTATTAAAAGCGATGAGAATTAAGTAACAAGAGGCTATAAATAGGACCGAATGGAGATACTAAATACAGGAAAATGACAAAGGGAGGAGTGTGGAAAATTAAGGAAGAAAGCAAAGTTTACATGGGTGCAGAGGAAACAAAAAGGAGGATGCGGAAAGAAAATATGGCTGGTATAAATGTCCATGTTACAAATGGAAGGAAGGAAGAAGGTATCTTGTAAACTGACGTTCTTCTTGCTTTTGAGGGAGAGGGACAAATTAACTATGTATATCCTACAAGTAGTTTTCAGATCTTTTCTCATTCCTTCCCTAGCATCCTTGTTGTTTTTCTTGGCTTGGAGGTACAACACTTTTGCTCTGATTTCAGATCATTTTATTGTACAGTCTCTTCTACAGTAAAAATTAGAGAGTATGCTATCATGTGGCACAAAGAGCTCCCAGCTTGATTTTATCTGCTTTCTCTGGGATTGCGTGGGGTGTTTTTATTGTGTTTTTAACCTAGTTTGCTAAGGAAATGGGGCTTATTGTGATCATGTTTTCTTGATGCATGTCTGTTTGTCCATCCATCTTTTACACCAGTTGTTTTTTGAAAATGTGATTGAACTTTATTAACAGGTAGAAGTCTCAGACTTTAAATTTGCAGACATTAACTTCTGATAAGCTTACTAAAGTGAGAAACTGGAAGAAGTACAAGTACTGTTACGAATAGTTAAGTCTTACAAAGATCTGGAGTCAAAGTTCACATCTTACTTAGTATTAAAAACCACCCAATTTTTATTTTTCTTTATTTTTTAAAAAAGATGCAATTTCATAAGAAAATACATTTCTGTTGCTTATGAAACAATTTCTTTGGGTCCTGTAAGTACACAAAAAATGTACAATAAATCATGATGGTAAATATTCTGAACTGTTTTGGCCTTGCATTTAAATTTTAACATTATGATGTTTTTGAGGAAAACACCCTTTTCAGACTGGCCTAGTTTGCTTTAGGAGTGTTCACTACTACTGTCGAACGTGAATTGTGAAAGATGTTCATAGGGTATGTTCCACATTAAAATCCTGTAGCAGCAAAAGTGATTTATATCCACTCTCCCAGCTGTTAACTCTTACTCCTCTGCTGTGAAACAGTGTTTTGTTTGGTTTTAACTAGAATCATTTCACCTATCTTGCTTAAAGAGCAACTCCACAGAAATTTGATGGGCGCAACCAGAGGGAAAGTAAGCTACAGCAGATAAGCTACCACAGGAGACTGAGGAGGACAAAAGTATCTTAAATTAACTTTGGTGTTTGTAGTTGCACCTTGTAATTTCTGTCTCAAAAGAGTTATATTGCAGTTTCTTTACAATGGACTCATTTATGATTGGTGGCCAAGTCCTGCAGATCTTTGAACTTTAAACTTACATTTGTCTGTGACAACAGAGCCTCATAGCTCCCTGAAGTAAGCAGTAACTTATGCAATAACTTACGAAAAATGTTTTGATTACTATCTTGTACTTAATATTTCCTATACTTGCTTTAGATTGCTTTTTCCCATTTTTTACAGCCAGCTAATGGGGAATAAAGGCATCTTTTTTTCACCACAGCATTTTTCTTCTGGAAGATCAAGATTATGTATCTTTTTCTGATGTTGTTGTTCTCTCAGAGTAGAGGATATTTAACAAGAACAAAAAAACCCCATGCTTATGCACTGTTTCAGTATTTTCTTTTTAGTGATTTTTTTTTTCTTAATCTTAGATTGTAATACAATAGAATTGGGCAACAAAGATGATCCAAGGTGAGGAAATGCAATACAGGGAGCAGTTGAGTGTGCTAGGAGTCTTCAGCCTGGAAAATATATGAATTGGGGAGAACGTAAGAGAGATCTACAAATCATTTCTTCTCTTCTTTTCCAATTTGAGAACAAGAGGGCATCAAATGAAGGTATTGGAAGCTCCATGGTAGTCATTGGAACTGTGGAACTCTTTACCAAAGAGTAAATGAGTTATGGCAAAAGCTTACACTGAGTCGACAGAACTGGACAAGAACATGGGAGAATAATCCAGGGAGGGTACAGAATTCACAGAAATCTCCTTTGGCTCAATAAAGGCCTGAGCTGAGAGTGCTTGGAGTCTGGGAGAGTTATTGGGGAGATAACCACAAGGACTTTGCTCTTGTATTTAGCCTCGCCTTGTAGCCATTTAAAGTGACTTTTACATGCAACGCGTTTAGTTATATTGACCTTTGATCTTACCCAGTATGGCTTTTCTTAGCATCGTACTTTTCTGGAAAAAGCCTGCCCTATAAACTGAAGGCTCATTAATATGTCAGAGACAGTCAGTGTGTTTCAAAGATTGTCAGAGAAAGTTCTGCACTTTCTAGATTGAAGGATCTACATTTGTCTTCGTGTTATGACACTGAGATTTGTCTTACATGGGACATTTGCAGCTGCAGCACCAGGTGGGTTGAATGCGCTCTCCTTATATTACTACTTCGCTAGCTGCAGCTCCTATGTGAAGTTGTTTATGGTCTTGGATAGGAAATGAAATAGTGTATTTATTTTAAAGATACCCTTAATAAAGTGTTTTATATAGTTAGTATTGTATTGAAAAGAAATATCATTTATTTAAAACAACAAGAGAGTTGTTTAATTTGGTGTATTTTTGTGAAAAAAAAGAATTTGGTGTTGGTTTTGAAAACAGCCTTGACCTTTAACCTTTAATTAATATCTGCCTTAATTCATTCTATTTCTTTCTCTTGCTTCCATCTTGTTTCCATCTTTTGTTTGTCTCTTGTTTCCAATTTATTTTTTTTGTTTTATGAAAAGTTAATGAAAATTACTCTTAAGTACGTGCAAAAAACCCATGTGTTTGCATGTACAAATGTTGACAGCTACTATCTTGTATACCTGTATAAGCTATAAAGGTCTTTCTATAGCATCCAAGTAGATCTGCATAGTAGTTTTGCTGTTAGTACTTCAATTTATGTAGAGGCACATATATTTATGGAAATTTAAAGTTTCTCTTTGAAGTTTTCATTATATAGTTAGGCAAAAAGTCAGTATCCATTAATCTGGTGTATTTACAAAGTCAAATCATATCTCCTCTTTTAATTTCTCAGAGCTGCCTAGAAGTTAATAGGCAATTAATCTCTATCAGTTAAAAATGAAGTTTAGGATACTAGTTTAATGCAGATGTTGCAAGTTAGGCAAGATGTACACCACCTTTAATTTCTGAATTGATATTCACTTGAGAATATCAAAGTGACTCTCATCTTGGCTAGGGAATATATAGCTACCTTTGAAAGACCCCTTAGCATCTGTTTGTCCCAAGTGGGAATTCAGCATTTTTGGAATCCACACAGAGTGATTTTGAAAATCTGTCCCTAAGCACTTACCATTTTTTACTTGACTGCCTGATTCTTTTTTATGCTAGACACAGTTGGAAGAGGCAGCAGATAGGTTGCGGGGGTTTTTTGAGTACTTGGTGTTTCAGCTGATATTTTCCGAGGAATAAGTTTGACTTCAAATTATCTTCTCCCATCGTCTGTGAACATGGCAAATAAAATTCCTGCTAGAAGCATTTTATAGATTCTGTGGTCTTCATTTAATAGATGCTCAAATTCCTTGCTTTGGAATGTCTAAAATACCAGAGAAGAAATTATTTGGTCAGTATGATAGACCTGACTTGCCTTAGCTGTCTGACCTTTACAAATATGTGTGTGATAGCTTGAAGACTGTGCTGCCTGGAATATGCTACAGATAAAGTACAGGAGTCATCCTCTTCTAGTGAGGGCAGTTTAACATAATATGTGCATTCTGCTAAAGTGTTTGCAAATAATGTCTGAATCTGGTCATATCTTTTGTTTTTGCCTAGATTTTTATTGTAATATTAATATGCCTTTAGGATTTCATTTTTTCAGCCTGTTTACATTTGACTGTACATATCGCTTGCTAATATACATAGTGGACTGCGTTGTTTAGATGCATACCAGGTCTACCTCTCTTGCATTACAAAAAACACATAACACTGCATTCCTGTTATGCTTGTTGTGCGTGTGCAGATAATGCTGTGTCTGTGTGCAGTTTGGTGGCTGTGTGTTTGGGACTTCTGAAAAAACCTCTCAAAATCTCTGAGTGTTACTGGGGCAGAGATCTATTTTTTTCAGACCTAAGTAGTCTTGTTGGGCAGTGATAGTAGTCATGAGATTGCTGGTACATTTTAGCAGGCACATCAGCGTTTACATCAGGACCACTGTCAGCATCTTGGGTTTGAGGGGTTTTTGTATAACTGGGGAAAATAGCTAGATTTAGTAAAAAAAACCCAGAAAACCCAAACCAGACCCTACTATGAAATTACAGATAATTACAGAAAGTGGATGAAAAGGGAAATACGATTTCTAAGGGGAAAAGAAAGACTGTCTCTATTTTTAAAAAATTAACTAGATTTGATAGCTTCTTTTGCCTTTTTTTAAATTAGTTCAACTGTATATTAAATGAGATGGAAAAAAAATTATTTTGAGATGAAATGTCAGGTTCGTTTAAAAAAAGAAAGACAAGTAAGTACTCATTATTAAATGTTTCTAAAGAGAGCAATATTGTTTTGGTTACAATGTAAACAAGAAAGAATAGGGATTTGAAATAAAACCTAAAAGAAATATGATTTCCCTAGAAATGTTTAGAGGAATTTACTTAATTGCAACCAGAAGTTTGACCTGGAAGTGTAACGTTTTGACCTTTTAGCTGTCTGGTTTCCTAAATGTGTTGTTTTGCTCTCTTTAAACTGAGAAAAATGTGTTTTACACATCTTTAACCCTTACATTCCCTAAAATTCTTAATATAAAAGTCCCCAAACTATCACCAGCAGTCCAAGAAAAACAAAAATTGTCCTTACATTTTAAGAAAAAGAAATCATTATAGATATGTGTTGAACATCGATGTCCTTTTTATTTTCATCATAACTGGAATTAATTGTGGGTGTAATTTCATGGTTAAATATGAATAAGAATTTCTTTTAAACTTTCCATGTTAACATATTGTACAATAATGCTCTCCTTTGTGTTCTTTTGTTCTTAAGTTTCATTATCATGTGACAAAGGTAGAGAGAAAATACAGCTTTTTAAATTGCAAACATTTTTGTGGGTTTAGTTATATTTGGAAAATCTTTATAAGGCTTTACAGAAATCTGTCCAGCTAGAGATGGAGGGCCAATTCCTGAAAAAAAAAGTTATGCATAGTTCTATGTGTGAGAGCAGTTATGTGCATTTGATTCACTGTTGGAGGTACTAGATATGTTGTGTTTATTACACATGGAGTATTTCTACTGACTACAAAGGCACAAGTAACAGACCATAAACAAAACTACACCAACAAAGCTTTGCAGGGCCCAGGCCTTAATTTATTAAAAACATATAGAAGTAAATAAAAATTGAGTAGTGTAGCAAATAATAAAGTCTTTTACTTGGAAAGAGGAGTGGAAAAAAAGTGCAGCACAATGTTGGGTATGCGTTGTGGGCATAGTAACAGAACTTGATGTATTCCATCAGCTTCAGATAAGAGACATTCTAATGCAGAGCAAATTACATTTATTCAGAGAGAAACGTTCTACCTGTGAAATATTCACTCTACAATTTAATGGAAAACAAAGTTGTTTAAATGACAAAGCTTGCTTTAGAGAGGATAGAAGGTGACAGTCTTGTAATTGTTTAGAGTGTCTTTCTCTTATTCTTTTAGTTAAGATATTTAGTTTTCTTTTTTGTGCATGTGCGCATGGGGGTCATAGGATATGGTCAATGCCTGTCTGTTCTTTTCTGTTGTCTTCCCATGGCACAAAAGAGGCTCATGGTTTTGGTCTTTTGTATAAAAGACCTTAAATTCGGTAGTTAATATTGAGAAAGAAGATGTTCCATGTACTTTTTTTTGCCCTTAGCATCTGTTACTCTGATACCAGAAACTGAGATACTGAGCTGTGTGATTCAGGTGGTCCTTTATAACACTGAATTCTTGAGTAAGCTGAAATGAGTAGTTTATTACAAACCATTTTGCAATCAGTGGCTGGCTCTTTGCACAACAACCAGCACCTGCTTCATTGCTAGAGCTGAGTGGCATTGATCAGATGATCACGATCATGAGTTGGTCTTGGTCTTTTTAGTGGTATCCTCTTTGCATCAGAGCTTGTGAGAGCAGAAGGAGGTTGCGACTTACTTGGAAATAGAACCTTTCAGCAGCTGACTTAATTACAGTCTCTTTTAAAAAAGAGAAAATACGGAAGGCTCCATTGCGGTGACTTTCCACCTATTTGCTGTGCTGCAGGATTTCCTTATATACTGAGTTGTTACAAACCTAATGAGTCTGTTAGACAAACACCTGTGAAACTCTGGCACAACTTGCTTTATTCAGACAACAGTGTGAAATGCGTGCTGGTTCAAGTCCACACGCGTCTCTTAGAACTCACTTTCTTTTGAAGTGTCCTCTAGATGACAGAGTAGAAGAAAAGAGGTTCATGACCATGAACATCTACTTCTTAGCTCCACTGGGCTATCCAAACAGGAGTCCTCAAAAATGAAGGACAAGAACATTCATAGCTGCCATGTATCAGGATTAGCTTTGAAGAAACGACATTTTCACATTCATGCCATTTTTTAAAGTTCTGCTGAATATATCTGCTACTAGATTTTCTTTCCCTCTCATTCTCTCCAATCATGTCTCCAGTGGCAGAATATTGGGCTTTTTTCACCAAGCCAATAGGTTTTGTAGCTGTGTGATGCAATATATTGCTGACATTTGCATAGAGACCTTGTTATTGGTACAAGAAAGTCTTGTCAGCTGTGGGAACTATAGGGTTAAAACCCTTTCCTCTTGAGGAAGAAGTTTTGTAGAAGTTGTTTCCTATTGCCATGGAAAAAAACAGAGCCTGGAGACCCACCAGGGGTTTGACTGACTTTATTTGAAAATCTTTCAGCATCATAGTGTTGGCACCTATGATTATGTTGTTGTAATGAACAGTAAGGGGAACCAGTTATGTCTCATATTCTGAAAGGCTCATTTCCACATTTTGATTGAGTTTTTGTGCTAGAAGAGACTTGGCTTTGTAGATATTCCTAATGTTTAAAATACAAAATCCTCCCTTTCAGGTATTTCATGGCATCAAAAAATTTTGTGAAGCTCATGGATATCCTTGAGTTAAAAACCACAGAGACAGGCTGGAAGGACATATTTTTTGAAAGAGGCATGTGCTTTAAAGGCAACTGTATGCATACCCTAGAGCCCCGGAGGTGAGACTTGTCACTGTCATGGTGTCTGTGTTTCGTTTTAGCTAGAATCTACCATACTTTTATCACTGTGAGGAATTCAGTGATGTAAGTAAGTGACATTGTTCCATTTGGATACAGCTGTGTCTGTCCAGTTTGGGAGAGATGCTCAGCTTGATGTGCAAATGTGGCATCAGACAGATTTTAAGTAAGCTGCTCGTTCACGGTGATACAACCACTTTGAAGAAACTTTAGATTCTACTTTGCTGCTGACTTGTCAGACAGTGTTTACCACAGGGTTTGTTTTCCAATTCTCTCTGCCTTTTGGCTGGTAGCAACAGATGCCTTTCTCAGCCTTTCTCTTGGTTGTCAGGCTTGTTCCAGTGGTTAAAGAAGTCCAGGCACGTGGGTTTCTCTGGAGTATAGTTTATGTGTTTAAAGCAGTGAGAATTCATAAATACCTTTCAGTTCATGTGTTAAAGCCTGTCACATGCAATTAATAATACGGTCATTGAATCTGAGATCAACAAAAGCGTGAAATAAAATCTTGTCTCCTGTTAGAAAACAGTTGTCTGTGATAATGGTACACTGACCATCAAATATATTGCTCTACGTTTATCTGCTTGAATGCGTTAGCAGGTGGTGCTAGCTATTATTGCTTCTACATTATGAATGGGTATTGAACAACTGTATCTTAAGAGCTGTTTTCCAGGACTGGATCAGCTTGCCTCTCCATCTCAAGTATTAGTGAGGGGAAGATGGTCTTTTTCCTTCAGAGCTGGCATGTTCTCAGGATCTCCATCAGCTGCATTTCTCATCTTGTGGCCAGATGGTCTCATACATGCTTTTCTTCTCTAGTCTTTCCTCCAGAATAGCCATGACAAGCAGGCTAAGAAATGCCTTGTCCTGAATCCAGTTTGGCCAGTATAGTTCTGATTTCGGAGTGAATTCTGCACCTCTTCTGCTACAGGAGACCACTACAACCCTGCTCTTAGATTTCATAAAATGGCTCAGTCCAGTTTCACTGTTAATAGCTCATGTTCTGAAGGTTTTAGTGTGCCATGTCCAGGCATCAATGTTCTGATAGCAGAGAGGATTCTGCTAGGCATATCTCATTCTGTCTTGATCAGATTCATGTAAAGGTTAATGTCTTTTTTCCAGTCAGGGACCCTGTTCCCTGACAAGAACTAAATCCTGTCCCCACATTCTTGATGGGACAGATCTCTCACCTATTTGTAATGGCAGCTGGCCTGTGTTCAGAAGATTTACCAGGTAGAAGAACAGCACTAATACTAATAAAATTGCGAAAGAGTAAAGTGCAAAAATCAGTAATCTGTTTTTGTCTATACTTGGTTTAAGCTGACTGTAAGGCACCCTAGAAAAAAACAGAGGCAAATTACATCACTGGATTTATTTGCAGGTATAAAAGCTTGCAAGATCAGACCCTTCAGCAATACTCACTCACACAATACTGCACCCTGGTCTCTTTTTTTTAGTCCATCCTTTACGTATATAAATTTAATGGCCTGATTTTTTTTTCTTAGTTATTAAACATTTTTTTTTAAGTTTATGGGCTTTATTTTACACTGATCAGTACGTATATTTCTGTGTACTTGCTTGTGGTTATCACTTGAAATAATGAAAAACTGAAAAAATAATTTAAAAGTTCTTTGACTTGAAGGCAGAATGGATGGAAAGAATGGATGGCAACCTCAGCTGTTTAAGTTGTTCTGAACCCACTATTTAGTGTGTAAAAAATTTTGCACTAGGTGAAAATGCTTGTTGTCATTAACTATGAAGTCGGGGGGGGTGTTTGTTTGGTTTTGTTTTTTTGTTTTTTTTTTTTTTTTTACGTGTGTCTGAGATGATAGAGAAATTCTGTACCCATTCTGAACACCAGAAAAGGCTCAGGAAGTCTCAACAGCTTTTTGTATCTGGTGTCTTGCATCTGGTGTCACTGGTCTGTCCTAGACTTGGACTTAAACTTACATGCCAGTGTTTAGTTTTGAATCTCTTCTAAATTAGAAATGGCAACCTACTGTGGAGCACATGCTGTGAAGATGTATGTTCGTTCTGGGGAAGGAAAGCTGCACGATTAACAGTAGGTTTAGAATAAAAGGTTCCTTTTTTGTTTTGTTTACAAACTATCAGGAATTTGGATTTAGTGGTGAATAATTTTAAGTGAAGAAATATGACTGCTAAAAAGCAGTGTAATAATATGCCTGTAGAGCGCTTTGAAGATGAAAAGCTCTGTATACTGTAAACATTATTACTTGTATAGCTTAATCAGTGTGGAATAATTAATCTAGCATAAGCAAAATGTAGATTTTTAAATATTCAGTATAGTACTTCAGAAAGTCTAATGCACCTGTGTATTTACTTCACATTTTAACATATGAAATTAATCCTCTTATTTTTTTAATATCTATGTGTTGCAGTGTTCCTTGTTCCTTTCCAAACACAGAGGCAATCCTAATACAGAACAACCTGTCAGAAATGTGAAACATCTAGGCTGAAAGGAAAAATAGGGTTTGGTTTTTTTCAGAGGTGGAATAAAAATACTCTGTGGTGAGAAATAGGTGCCAGTCATATATGGAAACTGGGGGGGCAATCGGCCTGCTTAGGCTTATACTGTGGCTTTGGAGAAGACTTGACTGAATTTAGTTACAGAGCCATGCAGGTGCCAGATTGTGCTGGGAAGTGAACACCTGCCAGGCTGCTCCAGATAACTCAGCAGCTCAGAGGCATTTTCCCAGGCTCCCAGATGAACGGTCCGTAATAGCCGTGGGAGAGGGCTTCCTGCTGTTCCACGCTGTACCACAGTCTCTTCTTGGCAGTCTTCTGGAAGCACAAGTCAGCTTGGCTGTGACTCCTTTGAAAAACAAGTGTTGCTGGATAGTCTTACAGTAGAGAGTCAGTGTCTGATACTTCCCCTCAGTGTCGTGGGACTATGAAATATAATAACCAGGGCAAATTACCATTCCCTTAAAAGGCAGCACTCACTGGTACATAGTTCAGCTGAAACTCAACTGTGGCTTTTCTAGAACCACTTTTATTCAGTCTTATTATGGGTTTCAAGGTCTGGTGTTTTTGGTGGTTTGTTGTCATTGGTTTGGGTTTTTTTTTTTGTTTTGGGTTTTTTTTTCATTGTTTGTCTTTAGAATCTGGATCTGATGATTTAGGGGCACAGTTCTGAAGTAAGAAAAGCAAAACTCCAAATCACTAACAGCAGTTTTATTTCTGCTTCTGTGTTGGTAGTCTACAAATGGAGGTTTTGAAGAGGAAATTGAAGATCGGGCCAACCGGGTTTGCTAAGCCTAAGTTTTGTGAACTTTCTCTCTACATTACGGGCTGCAAAATGCTGTGTGTAGCTTGGGGTTAGAACTTCTACGGTGTGCTTAAAAGGAGTTAGTGATGGATGGTTTGGTACCTATCAGTTGGTCCCTCCTTCCAGATATCATGAACAGCAGCTTTTGGTCCTTGCTGAGTATACACTGGCTGTCTTCCCAGGAGCATAATCCACAGCTTGCCCAAAGCCAACATTAGTATATGCTAGCATATACACAGCATTGATGGTGGACAAGTCTGGAATTGAGAACAGACTTAGACTCATGCTGAGTAACTGTGTAGAAAGTTTAAAAAGCTGCAAGTTGCATGAGGTTGTTGGACAAGAAGGTTTTCTTGGGGGCTTAGTTTTTGGTTTCTTATTTCATGAAGCGGCATGGTTAATTGGATGATATATTTCACTTGAAGGAAGCAGAAAGAGGATATCACAGTTTTTATAGTTCTGCAGTAACTTTGGCAACTTTAAAACTACGGAAGTTTTGCAGACTCCAGCTGACTATGGATTAGGTCAGATGTCACACACAAGAGGGTTTCAAAATATTTGATGAGCGTAGCTGTGTGACACTTTAAAAATATAGGTATCTTGAATGTAATGCATCTTAAAATTTTCTCACAGCAATAAGTAACATCAAATCATCATCTTTTTCAGCAGTCAAGTAGTAAATAGTCACGGAAACTGAAATTGTTTCCTAGTGTTAGTCCCTCTGGTCTGAGCTTATTTGCTCAGGTGCAACTCCCTGAAGGCTTCATAAGACTTTCAGACTTGAGCTGACACTGCAAAAACAGTGTAGAGGTGTCTTGATCTCTTACATAATTATTTATTCTGCTAGATTGGAGGTAGGGTATTTGCTTCCAGAGAACAGTAGCTAGTTGAATCAAGGGCCTTTAAGAGGAATATGAAACTTTTGTTCAGGCCATTAGTCAGTCAAATATGGTTAAACACTTAAACTCTCAGAGAATACCAGGATAGCAAGAAAAATAAATGGATGTGCATGTCACTGATTCATAAAAGAATTTCAGGAATGAAGTAGCATGCTTTTCTCTGTGAAAAGTAAGAGAGTCATACTTTTTCATTTTTAGTAGTTCTCAAGAAAAATAGATTTGGAATATCCCAGGCACATGAAGGTGGAAACACTCTTTTAATAATACTTTCTGTTTGAAGATTTATTCGCAAAGTTCTATTTTTATGAAAGTTACTGTTTCAGCATTACAGAGGTCACAGTGGAAGATGCTATTATCACACTAATAACTTATTTATATACAGGACAAATTCCTTGATTTCGCTAAACCTACTGACATTGTTAAAGAATTGTGGATGCCAAACTGGAAATAGCTAAAAGTAATTTTCTTTAATTGTGCTCATAAATATACAGCTAATAAAGCTGGTGGATTACATCCAAATTTTTCTCTAGCACTCATCATGTTTAAGGGATGGTTCAACTTGTTGCATCTTGACTTGATCTCTAAAGGGAAGTCAAATTTTAGGTATATTCCTGAGGGGAAAGAAAAAAGATGACTGATAAATTTCAAAGGGATTGATTGTGATCAATAAGTATAGTTCTTAATGAGAGGTGATGCTGAACAGCACTTGATGGTGATCTCCAGGAGATCTTGTACAAGTAGGAGAGTTGTAAACTGTGCAGGAGAGGACATGCATTTTGGGGCTTATACTTAGGAATAAGGCATGCCTTGGCACTTATTCAGTAGAGACTGAGACTAGAACAAACAAGCTTTCCTTACCTTTTTTTAAAAGGTTAGATTAGAAGAACAGTAGTAGCACTTAATTTTCTAACTTTCTATGATAAGTGCACCTAGGGTATCTGACTGTCTTGGAAGCAGCAATAATTTAAGTCTTGAAAAAGCCATCACAGTTAGGGGAAATACCCTCTTTTGCACATTCATTTTAGTGAGGTGTACAGAGAGACTATGGAGGAGGAGTCACGGATGCTAACTTCTTTCAATTTCAGTGGGAGTTAGGTTGCTAAATACCTTTATGAATCAAGTCCTAACTGATTTACTCAGGGTCATTTGGGAATTTAAGTAGAACAAAAGTAAAAGCTGATTTCCGTAGCTGTAGTCTAGTAGTCTCTTTGCTGTAATAGAATCCTTTCTGTTCTGTTTTTGTACTCCTGGTGCACAAGGATTTCTGTTGTTCTCAGGAATAAAAACTAGAAGAAGCTTCTGTGTGTGTTACAAGTATCTAATGGGTCAGCTAGGCTAGGTCTATCTGCTTGTAGATACTGAGGAGTTTAAGTGTATGCATTTCTCATTGAATTCAATGAAATCGCAGATAATTAAGACCTTTCATGTTTGTTTTTTATAGCAAGCATTTTTTCTATCACCTTTGAATATATTGCCTTCCTCTAGAAGGCAGTTAAGTAAATGGTCATCTGTAGTGTTCTTACAGAATATGTATGAAAACATCATAGTGACTAGGACTCTAGCCTATTGGACTAGTGACCATGGCACTAGGCTATTAAGTCAACGACATCTCTGATCAATTAATTGATTGAAGTTTATTTGTGTGGTTTGGTATCAGAACTTGATGGTTAGTAGTTTGTTCAGATTTTTCCTGTTTCAGATACTAATTTCTTGAGACTTCAATATGAGTAGTTTCTTTTTAAAAATATTCCTTTAAAATTATGTTTTCTTTTGTATTCTTGAGCTACTGCTGCTGCATTCTCTCAATCCTGTCTTTGCAGGTGTGCAACACTTGGAGACCAGAATGCCCAAGATACCCTTACACTTATTATTATCCATTTGTTTTATGTTGCAGCCAACAGTTTTCACATTACTGCCTACTTTATGAAGAGATGGGTTAATCTCCGTTGTGCTGTAGGGAAACATTATCATGGTAAGAAATCAGTTTCTTATAGTGTTACTTAGAATTTTGCATTTCTGGGAGGAAAAAAAAGGGAACATACACTAATACTTTGTTAGATTTTGGTCTACTTCATCAAAATTCCTTTGAGAGCTTGGTTTTGGTTATTTTTTTTTCCCAGAGCATGTTTCCTAAAAAAAAAGAGAAGTGTTTCTTAACATATGATGGATTTTTTTTTTTTAAACTTAATTTTAAATTTCTGTATGCCTTGCTTCAGGGTAATCAACTAAGCCACACCAAATTCTGTAACTGTGATGAGACTCAGCATTTTACTGAGTTTCTGCAGGGTGAATCAACCAGAGGTTGCAGTATGAATCACTTCATTGTTGCTTGAGTGTCTTGTGACATCAACTGTACAGTACAAGTGTGTGCAAGAAAATGCTTTCATTCACCTCAGTGCTATAAAATCTTTACACAGGTGATGTCATCAGACTAGATCTTTCTTTCATGTTTTCTCAAGCCAAGATGCTCTGTAAGGAAGTGAGATCAATCCTGTCTCACCAACAGCAATAAAAAGGAGCTATAATGTTCACTGCCCTTTGTATTGAGCTTTTCGTATTAAAAAAAACAAAATAAATCAGTTAGGTGCCCTTATAGATATTGAATACTTGAATGGATATTTTAAAGTAATTTCTTATTTTTATAGGAATTCTTTATATTCATAAATGTTTAGATCTCTCTTCAAATGCCAGCTAGTTGTTTTCTAAGGCCATATTGGTTGAAAAGTTCGGAGTATTGATTTTAAATATTTCATCAAACGTGTTCCCCAGACTGCTGGGAGAATAGTTAGAATAGAATAGCAGAGTTTCTGCATTGGTATCTCAACATTGGTTTCTGTGTATTAAATTTAAACATTTTTTTAAGCATCAGAAGATGCTTCCATTCTGTTAGCCAGCAAGTGAGATTGTACTAAAATGTAACAATAAAAATGTCTAACTGGAATGAACTTTCCCTACTAGTGCTGCCAAACTGGTGCTGCAGTCAAGACTTTGCTTCCACATGAAGTTCCTGTCAAGAGAGGAACTTCTTTATACTGGGTTTCGCTCCCAATAAATGGCAAAATAAGCACATATCTTAAAAAAATAAATAATTTGGCACCAGCATTTCCTTTCTGTAAGATGTACCTCGTACTTCACAAACAAAAAACTGACATTGAGCCCAACAGAAGAAGAATCTTGCATATGTTAATCAGTGATGCTCACTCAATATCTAAAGTAAACTTACCTAAGAGGCTATTATTGGAATCCTGCATGACAAATTCAGTCCTTGCAACAGTTTTCCAGCTTTTCTTTTGTAGCCCATTTGGAAGATGTCTGTAGACTGTTTGCGGTTTGAAAGCCATTGTACTAGACCTTTGCGGGTGGCTTTTCAGGTCTTGAGCATACAAGCAGAGGAACAATAGTCTGGACATAAGGCACAGCATGAATAATACTTCCTTGGACACAGTTTAGCTAACAGAGTTGATATTTCTGAAAGGATTACGAAAGGCTTATATTCATTATCAAGTTACAGTAGCTTCACGAGCTGTTGTGCCAGTACAGATGCATCTGAGGTTTCTGTGTATGCTTTTTCAATCAATGGCAAATGCAAGGTAATCTGTTTCAGCATCCCCATCTTTCATTGTAATGATCTAGAAAAGTTGCTGCTGGTACGCACACAGAGGGGTTTGTCAGATACTAATAGAAATACGCTGTTAGTGAAGAAGCAGTCCCTTGTAGAGCCGGTCACCTGCAGGTAGAACCTGGTTGTCACTGGCAAATTGTGCACATCATGCCTATACTCCATTTGTTGTGAGAAGATATTCAACCTCATGTTGACCTCAGATTTTTTTTGGTAAAGGTCCTCATGTTTCTTGTCCCAGAAAATAAGGTGTTACAGCTTGTTTTTGACGTGTAACAAACCTTAAAAGTTAGTAACTCTCTTCTTATAAAAAACAAACTGAACTCTCTTTTTATAGAACCAAAACAAAACAAAAACCAGCAAAAAAAAAATCTGAGCTGAAAATATGAAGATAGTAATCTGGAAATAATCTGATATGTAAAATAACAAAATAGCTAACTATACTCTTTTCATAGCATTGCTAGGTACTGAATAAAGCTTTGTCTGGTCTATTCTAATCTGAGGACCCTTCAATTTTTAATCCTTTGTAAATAGAAACTTTGTTGTGTTCATAACAAACCATGTAATCTTGAGTGAAATATCTAAGTCGGTAGTAGTTAACCAGTTTGTTTAATGACTTCAAAAATCACTGTAGTCACGAGTTTGAACCACTTAGTCTTATGCTGAGTTTTTATGACAAGTCCTGGTTGAATATGTTGTGCTGTATTACAAACATAATTTACAGCTTTTGTGATGAAAAGACTAGCATTGAAATAGCACAAAAGAAATCATCGTTAAGTGTTTTGTCTGTTGGTTCTGTCTGGTATATTTGTCCAGGGGTGCAGGTGGACAAATTTTCAGCCATGGCTGTCCTCTTGGGAACTAAATTTACTCTGACTTACTGATTAGGGGTTTTTTTAGTGGTTTTATAAAGCAAAACAAAAGGAGGGATGGGATGTTGAAGAGAGTAGGTAAGAAACTAGTGGAGTGCGTGAAGTGAGTTAGTGTGTAATTTAAAAAATAAATTATTCTGTTTACTAAAATAACGTATATATGTTGTCATTATGTGTGGTTTTGAATATGGCTATAATTTTTGTAATCTTCCTTTCAATTATTTTTGTGTAGAGCTACGTGTGTTTCCAGACAGATTTATAGTTTATGTCAGTAAACTTGAATCTATTCCAAGTCCTTGGACATATGAAAATGGTGTATTGGTATGTACAAAGCTATTCTATAAATTTTCTGGTTTATTTTATAGTCATAAGATGAATGTTTATATACAGATGTAGTTATTCACGTATTTGTGACTGTCATCTTAGAACCAGAAAGTCACATTAACCATTGGGCCAAAGTATTCAAAAGGACATTCTGAAGTGAGTCTGAAGCAGACAAAAATGGGACTTTTTGGAAGCTCAGCATTTTCTGAGCCATATATGGCTCAGAGAAAAAGACCATGTATTTAGAAAGCTAGGTGTGATTTTAGCACCTTGATTTAAGAATCTTTTTTTCTTTTATATTTTGTCCTTGTAACATTGTACTTTCCAGAATCATAATGGGGCAGCTTTCAGTGTCTGTGGTTTTTTGTATGTTTTCTTAGCACTTGTTCTGCAAAACAACTCAAATGGATCAGTGCTAGCACTGCTGGGGAAAAAAAAATCCCCAGACATTTGTGGAGAAAAAGGCACTGGTGTGTCATTAAATACCATAAACAATTCTGCTTAAATATTTAACCCTGAAGGCTTTATCAGGGTCAAAGGCTTATGAATTTTATGCTGCAGTTAACTGCTCGTTGTCTCAGGAGTGCTGACATTGACCCAGGGCCTGCTATATGGCAGGCAGTCTCTTCTGTGCTCACAGTAAGAGTCAGAATTACACACTGAGGTCTGTGTATATTTTAGTAGTTTAACTTAGATGTATTAAAGTATATTTGACACTTTAAAAAAGTTTTTTTTTCTACTCATTCAACTGAGTATTTTTTTAATATCAAGCAGAGTGTTTTTATTTATAATACGAAATGCAGATTTTATTATCTTGATTCCTAGATTGGTAAGTACCCTTCAATGTCAGAAAAATCTAACTGCTTTAGAAGTACTTTGCTGTTTTGAAAATTATTGTTTTCTCAGTATTGTCTTGAAAACTACTTAGGTGCTTTAAGTAGAAAATCCTGTCTCTGCATTTGGACTGGGAAATGATGATCTTTTTTTTTTCTTGCTTAAAGCATCTCTTACGAGATACCCAATTCGCCCATTTGGGTTTTTTAATCTTTCTGTAAAATAAAAGATGAGAAGTTTTCTTTAGTTTCTTTCACATGATTCTGTCTAGTAAGGAGAAGGCAAATGAAAAACATGATGTTACGGACTTTAGCTTGACTATTTCAAAATTTGATCTTGACCTATGGAAGCTTGTTGTTGTTTAAAAAGGCAGTTTAACACTTTTGTGTTTGGGTTGTTTTTTTAAAATCTCTTAGTGAGATCATCAGTAATACAGTCTTGGGAGTTTGCTTTACTTACAGATGCAATACATGTGCATACAACTAGCTGGAATGGTCAGTGGTAGTATGTTGGTAAGAGAGAGTAAGACAAAGTTACCTCTAAGCTATCTTCTCTGATTTGAAGAACTAACAAGATATGAACAGACCCTCAACAAACATTTTGGAGTATCTTTTTAATTCTTACCACTCTAACTTAGAGTCCACTCCAGACTGTTTTGCTGATCCAGAAATTCTACAGCGTGTTAGTACTGAATTTGTCACATATTCCAGTTCAGTACTTTGCCAAACCGGGGAAGTGTTTGATTGCCACTGAGAGGTAGTTTCAAGTTTTTGGCACTCCAGAAGTAAAGGCTAAGGATCTGCACTTTGTGTGTGTATTTTTCTCTATGCAATTTAGCAGTGAGTATGCTTGAACTCTAAACTAGACTACAAAAGACCACCCAGAAGATCTTTCCATTGATAGACTCCAGTGTATTCTGTCATGGGCTAAAAATGAGGCATATGTTTTGTTTTCTTCTGTATGTTGTTTGGGTTTGAATAATTTTATAATATTGCATGGAAGTTCTTTTAAACATTTAATCAGCTTGCACCCTTGGTTTTGAGGGCCTGTCTGTGTTTTATGCAAGCAGTTAACTATACATTAATGGAGACTTTGTCACTTTTCAGTGTTGCTGAATGTCACTGCGATTGACTTAGTCAAGACTTAACAATGTGGGGTTTTTTGTGTTGTTTGTTTTTTTTGTTTTTGTTTTTTTTTTCTTCTTCTTTTACACTGGTTTATCGTTTGGGTCAGGCTTTCATTCCTGAACTCTGTCAAGACAAGTCAGGCTCAATGCCCTTCTTTCCCATTACTTGGAACCAGTTTTATGTCGGCCTGATACACATTTCTTTCACTCTCTGCACCTATCTTCAGCACTTTATTCTTTGCCTTTTCACTGCCATTTAGGCTATTCTCTGTATCTCTGAAATGGACCGTGCTTAAACCAAGAGTTTCAAGGAATGTAGGCAGATATGAAATAAAATTGTTATGTCCTACATCTTAGGAAAAATCATAATTAGATTGCTTTTGTGATATTCACAAGCACAAACCTCAGCATCACTTGCTAAGAGAAGCTATTTGAAGCCTTCTGTGATGCATCTTGTAAGACCAAGGAAAATGTGAGTTAGGCAATCTCTGTCAAATTAGCTTTAAGCATAAACTGATAAAAGATTTGGAGCACTTCTAAGGAGTAAAGCTGAAATAAAATAGAAGAAAATGTATTGATACGTAATTTACTATTTTTTAGAATCTATTTAGAAAAGGGTGTTTCTGTGGTCCTATCTAAAAATCAGGCTGCTGGCAGTAATAATTGTTTTGGAAGAAGGGAAGTCTCTATTTAATAAACAATACAGCAAGTTATTGAAAATATATAAGCAAATTAGAAGTATCAAGGAAAAGATGGAAGAAGAGCCTGGCTGATTAATGCTAATTTTAAACATAAACCCATGTTTTCCTGTTTTGCAAAACCGTGTTTGTAATCGTCAATAGTTTTATCTGGAAAAAGAAGACAGTTTTGGGAACATAGCAAAATAGGAAGCCCAGGGAAATACATGAGAGCTCTGGAGAGATTAGTCGTCTTTGTAAATGATTACATTTTCTTGGTGATTATTATGTAGAGGGCTAAAATGTAAAATTGGAAATGGGTTATCTGAAGAAACAGTGGAAATGGAAATGGGTGGGAAGCCTATTGCAGGCCTGTGAGCATTTGAAAATGTGCTGACAATGGAGTATTCATTGGTAACCACATCAGCTTTATACTAGAATCTATGAGAGGAAGCAGTGGTAGGGAAAGTGTGAAGGAGGTCAAGCTAATGATGATATTAAAGTGGAAATCTGAAATTACTGTTCATGTGAAACCAGAAAAGAAAGTGGGGAGCAGTAGATCCTGTCTTGAGTAAAAAGATCTCAGGGTTTCCACTGACTGAGCATTGTTAAGTTGTGGAGAGTATTATACAAAAATAAAGATTCTTTTCAAAACAGGATATTACTCTTAAAAAAACAACCAAACAAAAAAAACCGCATAGGTACACAAGGAGAAGAAAAGTGCTAAAGATATGCCCCGTGCTTTTTAAATCCCCAACAGAGAAATAAAAGCAAACTATTTCATCATATTCATACATGTCTGATTTTATAAATTGTATCATTATGACATACTTCAGGTACATTAGAGAATTCTCTTTCTTGAAACTCGTAAGAGCATAAATGACATGATTTGCTTGGATTTTGATTATGCTGGGAAGAGGCTTCTGGTTCTTTCATGAAAACATGTACACTTAGCTGTAATTAACACGAGACTTAACATTAGAGTATATGCTGCTGGAATAGTGTATCTATTAGAAGGGAGAATGAAAATTTTTTTCAGATAGCAGCAATTTGTAAAGATTAGTAGAAGACTTTATCTGGAATTTAGTTATCTTAAATACTTTAAAGGCTATTTATTGTTAAATGAGATCAGATTGGGTAAGGGAAGAAGGCAACGCTATGAAATACAATTGCACAATCCACACTGTGTAAGTGCTAATCTTGGCATAGAACTCTGTGTATGTACATATATATGTATATATATAAAAAATATCACAGTTAAACTGCTGTAATGGTGGGCTACTACTGAAAAGGTCAGTCCACATCCCCTGAAGAAGAGAAGGCTGAGAGGGGACCTTATAAATGCTTATAAATATCTCAGGGTGGGTGTCAGGAGGATGGGGCCAGACTCTATTCAGTGGTGCCCAGCGACAGGACAAGGGGCAATGGGCACAAACTGAAGCACAGGAAGTTCTGTCTGAACATGAGGAAGAACTTCTTCCCTCTGAGGGTGATGGAGCACTGGAACA
>Ga0065711_1003358_pt1 | contig 49751 bp, 31 predicted proteins | sample Hoacrofraction12_FD_59098 | JGI IMG/M metagenome (GOLD analysis project Ga0065711, IMG submission 59098) | Hoatzin crop microbial communities from Cojedes, Venezuela - Epithelial fraction 12 v2 (version 2) | ecosystem: Host-associated > Birds > Digestive system > Esophagus > Crop | place... | reverse complement strand
GATTTTGTCTCGTTCAGCTGCAGTGTCAGTTTATTTTGAGTATCGTACACTCCATATAGTCTCTTAGACCAACTTGGAGGTATTTTATTCTTGTATCTTAATGAGCTATACAGGGCAAATATCCTTTGTAAATCCAGGACCAAGCAGCTACAGTTGTATACGATGACGCCAAGTTCCTTCATCTGTGAAATGAAAAGTTCGTCTCGTTAGTGGCATTCTGGCCGATGGCTCTGTGGAAGTACGCAGCAAGACCGTAAGAGTGCCTGAGGGTATCTTCCAGAAGTGTGCCTTCAGCTCAGTGGTAGCACTGTCAACCACAAGAACACTCCTAACAATGCTCTTTTAAAGGCAAGCACGTAAGCTGAATCTTCAGAGTTAAGAGGGGGCAAAAGCTGTACCGGGGTTGGTACGCTCAGTGCCTGTCAGAGCCGCATGCCCTGACAGAATACAACTCACCCGACGGACGCACACGACGTAGGAGTGACACCCATTTGTCACAGGCACCGTTTTTGTTACAGGTGCTGCCCACGGTTTGCTACTCTTGGCTGGAGTGGTTTTTATTTACTTATTATTTTTATACTATTTTGTTTACAGGAGAAGCATCCTTTCTGCTGGGTGCTGTAGGAGCACACACTGCTACCAGTGACAGTTTCTTACTTCAGAAGCAATTTGTTTTTTATGAGTTCTGGAAAAGGTGAAAGAAATGGACTTAGGTTATTTCTCTGCTGGAGAAGGAATATGATACTCCAGCTTCAATTAAAAGGATGAAAAGCCAGGTGTTTAATACAATTGGTAGCTAAACTGTGCTATTAAATCCAGCATGATCCAGTATATAGTATACCCAATTAGGACACAGAAAAGTTGGGTACTTAATTCCCCCATTGCTATGGTATGGTATCTCTCCTAGGGTACTCCAAATTTCTGGGTGTCAGTTTCTTCACATGTTACAATGGAGATCATGATAGTCTCCTCTCATGAGCAGTACTCTGTGAGCATCAACATTCTTACATGTAAGGTATGAGGAGAAACAGCCCAAGTAAATATAGACATCATAGCACAACTGAATGCTTTAACCTATGGACACAGTCTCACTTCTCCATTTAAGTAAAGGCATGTCTCCTGCTCATCATAAATCTTGGTCTGGCAGAGATTTCATTAATTGCACATCCCTAGTACTGAAGTTGTTGACAGAATTAATTTATAAACCTATTGCCTGGTTTCTGTAATCAAAGCGTAACCGCACGCACACTCTCTCCCTTCCTTTGCTTTACAGTTGCTCAGGAAAGCACTGCTGCGGGCAGAGGTGCTGCTGACCTCTCAATACCTGCATTTCACACTAGTTCACCCATCCCCAAAAACAAAGCGAGAAGGAAACCTGCATGTGTATGTTGGAAAACAATACACAGGATAAGTATTTAAAGGATCCATGTTCGTTTTCTGCAAGCAAACTCCCTCGGTAGCATGTCTCTGAAGTCTGTCTGGCACGATGAAGAAAATAAGGGGAGTACGAACTCTCCAGCATACTCATCCTTGGGCGCCAAAAAATCCCCACTGGTTTTACTCCCTTAGATGAGATCTCCACAGTCACATGGAGTAGTTTCTGGTAGGAGTGTGTCTTCCTGTAAAGCCTGCGGGAACCCTGAATCCCCACTGACGTTATATCAGAGCTTGTTCCTGCGCAATTCTCCATGACTGCAGATGAGAACTGGGCAGAGGAAGGGAAGCAAAGAATTGAACTGAACCTTCAGCTTGTTTTCTATGGTGGGTGAGAAGAAACAGCAAATCCCAATATTCCAATGAGAAAGAAACTCGATGGGTGACACTTTGTTCAGGTCCCCAAGCTGGAAATGCCACATACATAAGAACACACAACACTGAGCAATCACAATCCCAAATATTTACTGAATAGTTGCAACCACAGGAACATTACCTAATATTCTTACTGCCTAAATCAGAGTATTTCTGCAAGCTTCTTTAATTCAGAAAAAATATGGAATTCCTTCATTAGCCTGCACAACCTGAAATTTGTAGATAGTTGGAAAATACAGAGTACTTGCTGCACTGCAGCCTTTCACTTATGGATAAGCCAGTAAATTCATTTTGATGATAAATTATTCCAATCTATGCCCAACATCCTAGTCAAACGGTCTATTTGGAATAACATCTTTGCTTTTTCCCCTGGGTGCTGGCATCTTTTTCCCCTGGGAGCGGTCCCTGCTCACTGCAGGGGGGCTGGGCTAGATGACCTCTAAAGGTCCCTTCCAACCCAAAGCATCCTATGATTCTGTGATCTCGGAGGACGCTCCTGTATTCAGTTCCAGGCTGTCCTTGTACTCTCTGCGCTGTTTGTCTCCAAACATTTTAAACTGTACATTATCACTGTTTTCACTGTGGGCTGCCAATACTGTTCTCTTAATTGCCAGGCATGCCATTGCGAAGGACGTACTAATAGTATTCCGTTACATGTATCTGCATAATGTGGTTTAATAGGCTTTTCATGGCTGTTAGTTGATTCTGACATAATTATGTGGTTACAGTTTTCCTTTCATTTATCAGTCCCGTTATTACTATTCCACTTCATCCTTTCCATTAAAAGTAAAGATAAAATAGTGTCCGCACGGCACACCGGAGGCGGCCAGGACGGCATCTGCGTGAGCAGCCCTCCTCGGAGCAGGAGCGCTTGCAGTGCGTCCTCTCGCCATGAATTACAGGACTGCCCTTCTGCCCGAGTGCTTCCTCGCGTACAGAGATGGGGAGGAGGCCAGTGGACACTAATGGGGTTTTTTTACGTGCAATTTTTGCAGCTCGCCACCCAGCCTGCCTGGCGACGAAGCGTTAGCTGTGCCTCGCCGCCAGCCTCTCCCTACCAACAGCCGCGCGCGGGGACCAGCCCGTTCTGCAGAGGAACTTCCAAGGCGATGCCTGGCTGTGGCCCTGCCACTCACCCTCTCACAGCCGCTACAGACCGGAACGAAGTCGTTTCAAGAGATGTATTTACGGGGTAGTAATGAACCCCGGCTCCCCACGGCGTTGCGTCTTGCAGATGGCTTCCCAGGAGGCAAGTGCTGGTCACAGCTTTTCCCGTTTCTGAAGCCGTGACAAGAGCTCTCTCCCATGTGGACTCTGTGATACACGGTACAGGACCTGGCTCCTCCTCTGCCTCTCGGGGAAAACACAGTTTTTCCTCTTTACCCAGCTGCCTGTTTTCATTACGCTTCTATGAACTGAAGTTCAGATCTGCCTGAACCTGGAAACTAGATTCAGAGTTACTGGAAGAGGGCAGACGGCGACTCCGGTGCTGACTGTGCAGACCTCGTTTCCCAGGGAAGCCAGGTTAGATGTCAGCCCGTCACCTCACGCCCATCCTGGCTTACACATGATGCATCACCCTGAAACGGAAACGGTTCAAACAGCGCACACGTGTACGCAGCAAAACCCCAGCCGTGTCTCTTCTAGAACAGCCCTAATAGTTTTGGAGACCAAAAAAACACTCTGTTTCAGAAGCGTTTTCTATGCTAGGCCTATTTGTGGTCCCATACTCTGAGGTGAGAAGAGACTGCTCTTTTCCAGTTAATCACAAAGCCTGTCATCCTGGAGGCACTGCAGAGAGTGGGCAGCAAGGGTGTGCTAGTGACAGATTTAGTATGAAGTGGTATGTCATCTAGATAAGGGAAAAGACCTTCTTTTCGGTTTCAGCTGCTGTTATTGCAGACTTTTTTTTTTTTTAACAGTCTCAAGAGAAGCAGAAAAACATATTTATACCGAAAGAATCAAAATCTGCATGTTGCTCCCTGGCTTGCGTTGACTGAAACCTGTAGCTAAGCATCATCTGAGGTATCTGTTAAAGTAAAATCCTTCAGGGCAAGAGATCTTCAGGCAAGGGAAGTATTTCTTCACCTCGAGTTTTACAAGCAGCTCACACAGTAATGAAAATATCACTGAGAATTTAAAGTGAAGAAGATCTCAAGAAATCAAAACCTCAACAAAATTAAGGAAGACAAATCTGAAATGAAAATAGAGAGTCACAAATTTGATTACCTCAAAATAGAACTGAAATATTTGGATGTTAAAAATTGCAGAGTTGCTCGCGAGTGACATTTTCAGGGCTTGTGCCAGGGGCTGGGGATAGGAATGGTTTTCAGGATAGAGAACCTTGTGTCCTCTTACGAGCAGGTTTATTTCCCTCTTTGTTAGGAGTCACCATGAGTGCTCTTCTCAAAGAATGAAAAACGTGAGAGCTGGTTTTCCTTGTTCCCCATGACATTTACATTTGTGCAGAGCAACTATTAAAGGCTACCAAATCACCGTTTGTCTTTCTTGCCAATACAGCTTTCTTAAAGCACCAGAGAAGGGAATGGCTACACAAGACTCAAGAAATGGTGGCTTATAGCCACCGTACAATGATGCTTTAACTACGCAAATCATTTAAAGTACAAAAAATAACAAATATGGGCTAGCTAGAAAAACACTGATGTTTATGGCAAGAGGAGGAATTCCCTACTAGACTGGACAAAGAGCAGGATTTCACAAGCAGGAATTTCTGCTTATTCTTCTCCCTTGTATATTTGTAGGCGTCGTATACAAAATGAGAAAAACACAGGAAAAGAACCTGAACAACGTGGGTTGTGGACCCGTAACACTGTAAGTTTTGTAAACTGAGAAACAGCATTAGCAGGACTTTTCAAATACATTTGGATCATGGGTTGGACAGGGCGTACGGCGTGTCCTTATCCTGCACTGTGGAGGCCAGACAGCGCGTTTCATATTTACCTTGAGCCACACTCTAAGAACAACCCCACTGCGTAAGCAAGGTACTATTTGACCTACGTAAGAGCGGCACAATCTGGTTCACAGCTTGCAATATCTGAATTGTTGCAAATGTAGCAGGAGGCTTTAGAAAACTCCTTGTTAACTTCTTTTAAAGAAAAAGTTTTTAGTAATTGCTTACACTTGAGCCTGATCCTGAAAACGGCAGGCAGCTCTCCTTGGGCATTAACCGCCATTTGCCCAAAAGCTCCAGCCGCCGGCAGGTGCCGGGCATCCATTGCCTGTGCTACAGAAACTCTGGATTCTCTACAGGTAGTCTGTCGCATGCTAAATTTACTAAGTAGACTTTTTATATAAAGGATTGTGTGTGCATCTCCCATTTGCCTGTGTTTGAAAATGTATTTAATTATCCTTTCAATCCTGTGATTTTAATGATTAATTTCCAAATGAGCGACTGAACAAAACCACAATCACAACAGGGGTGAGTAATGGAGTAACAAAAAGCATGCTATACTGATAAATCAATTACTACGGCCTAAAAGGATCTGGGATTTTCAGTAGCTTCTAAAGAAAAGTAATATACAATGTATTCATTAGCACCTTACAGCAGACCACAGCTATTTACAGTGGTAAACTCATCTTTTCACAAAATGTGCTCTAATGATTTGGTTAGCCTGAATTCCAAACAGACGGCTCCTTTTCACTTGGTTATCAGTCTTAACCGACCCCTACTGCAAACCTGCCTTGTGTTTTCATCTGATATCACCTAATGCTCAGTGAATCTTTTCCAGTCATACACAGCATCATCTTAAGGCTGCCTTCTGTGCAGNTNTTCTTGNCCTCTCACCAAGACCTGCTGAGCAGACAGGCGTGCCAGTCCCNTGCCAGGTACAGGTACCAGCCAAGCGGTGGCCTGTGGTGGTGGAGCAGGAGGGGAGGGCGTGCTGAGGGGAGTGACAATCCCTGACGGCGAGAGAGAGACATAGAGACTGGAGAAAGGTAAAAGTGCTGCTTCACATAGTATTGTTCAATGTGACTGTTGCAGCAGACTTTGCTATAATGGGATTACAGGAGTAGCGCTCATCACAGATTCACTAAGTGTTACAGACCCCATTCAGTTGTCATTTTGATGTAAACCAAAAACACAACCCAATGCTGAAAAGGTTGAGAAGGCAGCAGCACTGCCTGGCTCTTCTCTCACAAAACCTACTTGGGTATAAAAGTCCCCCGAAACTGCCAAAGCGTGTACCTCAGCTCACACTTCACCAGAAATTGCAACGTACCCTTGTGCATCCTGAGCCAAAATCCTCTCTGCGGGCTTGGCTACCAATACAGTGCAGAGGCTTCACAGCTTTGCTGTGTTAAAATCAAAAGTAATTGAGTGAAACCCAAATCCAACATGGTCCTGCTTCTGCTCCGAGTTCCACTTTTTCCTTCCCTGTTGCTAAGATCATGGGATCTACGCTGCTGTTGGGAAATACTAAATAGAAAAGATTAATACAAATGATAAAGCACTGTATTCTCAGAAAGTCAGCAAAACTCTGTCAGCCTAAACTATCTGAGAATGAATAAACGCAAAATTTAAATTAACAGCATCTTTGGATGTCAGAAATAAAAAAAAAGGGGGGGCAGCACAATAAGTGTTCTTACTTGAATTCCCTGTTATTTTGAAAATGGCAAACTGCTTTTGAAGAGTAATTGAATTCAAACAGATTAAATATTGAGATTAACTGTTTCATTATAACTGTTGTTCCTTCTATAGACACTTTTATTGAATAAATGGTAGTTTGAAATTCCTAGATTCAACTCTTCACCATTCTCCGGTGAGTCACTTTGTGTCTTGCACACGGATCTCTTGTGCCTGGCCTACGTCCCACGGTTGTGTGGGTTTTACATTGCTGTCACCTAAGGCCGAAGGTTAATTTTCTATCGTCTTGGTTTTAAGTGATTTGAAAGTAGTTGGCAGGCAGCATTTCTACTCAACTAGGAAAAAAGTCCCTTCCATTTGACAGAAGAATGCAGTTTCAACCTGAGCTGGGAACTCGGTCCCATCACTGAAAATGGAAAACTGTCAATCATGCCACCGTGCTGGAAATAAATCTGAGCATGTGACCAAGAAGAGGTGACACATTCGATAGAGAGCACACCCAGCACTGGCATAGAATGTTGGGACAAAGCTCTGACACGCCCTCACTAAAAGAAAGGAAGGGACATAAAAGTGGACCTACTGTACCCCACTGGAACTGATAAAGTACATTTGAATTGGCAGTGACTGACATCCACTGGTCTTCAGTTCTCACCTTTAGAAAGGACATTTCATAGATTTGGGTCTGTGGTTCCTGCAGAATAGAAGTCCCATGGAAGCTACAACTTCATACGTGATTTTTACTTTTATTACCTAATGGCAAAAACCTGCCACAATAAAGCAGAGGAGATACTGTAGGAGCTGATAAATTGTGTGTCCCATTTCTTTTTCTGGTGGTCCATAGGTCAAAACCACAAAACTGCACAGTGATGCTCTACTGCTTTCCACTTCACCTTACATTCAGCAGATAGTCCCACCATTATTTTGCATAGCACCTCGACCGTAAGAAAACCATGCTGGAAAAAAAAACAGGTTCAGCATTTCTGCGGAAAGGTGCTGCCACTGAGATGAAAAGCAAGCTAGACACTCAGGCAGAAGGGGGCTTGCTTTAAAATGGCGTGGTTTAAAAAGAACTTTGTGAGGAAGAGGTAGCAATGTATATTCAAAGCAGAAAAAAAGAAATCCCCTGTGTCCTTGTCACATTAGAAAAAAGACCCAGCACAGTTTTTCCTTTTCAGCCATCTGCTCTATTGATACAGAAAACTCAGCAAAAATAAATCTGTTTGTACAAACAACACAAATAAAATGTGTTTAAACCATGACCACTCTGTGAGATGGTGTTCACGCAGAACAGAATACCGCACTGAAAGAGCAAGTTTGGGCTTTCTTACTGCTGTTGGTGATGCTTACTAACAAACCAAGCCAGACACATTGCTACTTGTCAGAGCAAGCCAGAAGGCAGAACTGAATCAGTTAAAAATTCCTTGCCATATAGCCTGTCAGCATAATTAATATCACTTGGCATAATCACAGGCTAATTTATAATTTTCAAATGACTTTTCAGTTTACAGTTTCATTACCCCCTCAAAGCAAGCAGAAGTGTCTCTTTAGGGGAAAAGCAAACTTGCAACTGGAAGAAACCATTTTTCCAGGATCATGTTTGATTTATTTCTTGTTTTACTGCAGGAAAACTAATTAATGTGAATTCTAATTTGATTCTGTTTCTCTTTTGAAACACAGTTTTTGTTCCTCGCATCAAAGGAAAGTGCAGGCTGGGAAGAAGAGGACCACATTGTGCTGGCCTCCATTTCACTGCTGGCAGCCTGCATCACATTTCAGTACCGGTGTCACTCCTGTGACATTAAACAATTCACTACCTCAGTGAAATCACAGATAAAAATGAAAAGGTGAAGTGAAAGATCCTGCTAGCTTCTGGAAAGGCCTGGACTCTCCTTTACCATGCACACACATGCATACATCCCACTGCCTGTTTCCATCTTCCCTGCGTTGGCGCGTGTCCTGTCAGCCCTTATCTTGCTTCCTCCTCACGCAGCTGGAAATCACAGCACAAGCTCTGCGCATCTGTTCTCACCCTATGTCGTGCTGCAAGGGGCAGCCTCTGTGCGTCTTCTGCTGTACAACGCTGAGAGGAGAGTGCAAAGGACTGACCTCAGGATAAGGGCAATATTTAAGTCTAAACATTTCTCTCGAAGTGCACCATTTCCTTGGGGCTTTAGGATTCGTGGGCTTCAGGGAAATGCAACAGCATGTAGTTGACTAATTGGATGCATTATTTATAACATTACTGACATGCACAGTGGGTTGTCCTTTCGCAAACTGAATAGGGATTGGTGGCAGACATGCTGTGGACACAAACTGGGACAATGACACCGCATACGAATTATTGCTGTAACTGTTGAGCCTTGCCAGACTACCAGATCAGAATTAGAAACCTCTTCTCTTGATGTAAGCAGAGGGCCAAAGGCTGTAATTAATTTTTGACTGAGCCGTGATTAAATTCAGTGTACAGGACCTCGAGGTAAGCTAGGAATACAGGCAATTTAGACAGGTAAGGTAATTTAGCAAAACAGTACACAGTCAGCCCCAGGACAATGGCTAGCCTATACGAAAAGCTGTTTCAGAAATCCATACTTGCTTTTTGTCCTATTCTTCTGAGTAGCCACCTTAGATATTTGCGGGGTTTATGGCTGCTTCAACATGGAAGCAACGCCTCCTATAAAGATGTGTTCCTGGTATATGCTCCTAGGAAGAAAACTTGGAATTAAATTAGTACCTCATATTCATGCCTCCTGAACCCAGCAGTAAAATTGGGAACACACTGATTCACATTTCCTTAACTCCCTCTTTCTGCTAAAGCACTATGTTGCATGTACATGTACATGTTGTCATTTGGGTCATTTGAAAAACCTCTTTGTAGCTGGTGAAGTAGTGGATTCAACTGAGGTGTCAGCTCCATGAACAAATAGTAAAAATGCATGCTATGGCTATATCATCAGGAGAAAAAGGAATATTAATCTGTTTACTGGATAAGGTCATGACCTGAGTGTTTTCTCCTGTCTCAAATCATGGCAGATGCTGCCCCTATAGGTGTAAAAATTGTTTATTTATAAATAATATGTAGCACTCCTTGTACAAGAAACAGAAGTATTGTGTGCCACAGATGTCAGAGATTTAATACGCTAATAAAAGACAGGATAGCTCTTACGTAAGTTAACACTGAACAGAACAAAGAGAAAAAAAACACATAAAACAAGTGTGTGACAACCTTAAGGCTTGATGCTATTTCCATCTGCAATACTGGGTAATAATCACTTTATAGAAGAAGGAAAGAAATATGTTATTCCAATTCCAATTACTCCTGAAAACATGTTATTCCAATTCAGCATTAACACTAATTTCCAGTCTTAAAATTAGAAGATCAAATTTATTACTCACTATTTCTGTTTAAACTGAGTTCTTTGTTACAGCACATGCAGAGTTGAATGTAATAAAATGTAAGTCGCAAAGATAATAAAAGATGTTTTCAATACATTATATTAATAAGCAGAACATGCGTCATGAAACTGTATGTTCATGGTGTATATATACCTCTAATATGTATGTTCTGTACCTATGCAGCAGATCTACTTAAAAAATGATGTGCTACCCAATCACAGAAATCCACTACACCATTACATGTGAAAGAAATGCCTAATAAGTCACTATATTGATTACAAACATCTGACTGACCACTGGAGGAATTCTCACGACTTCTGCAATTTTCTGAAGACCCACCTCACATTTCTGTTCGCATGCGCTGCCTGCCCAATACACCTCCCTCAAGCAAGGATTAACAGTTTGCCACCGAGCAGTTCCATGCAAACATCAGCGATTTCAGTGTTTTGGTGACTACCGTTTACTTAGCAAAGTTAAGAAAGGTGACTGCATGATGACTTCCAAACTACGCCTTCTGATGACAACATCAAAATCTGAAAAGGTTTAGTGATGCCATTAATCCTGCACATTCATATGGAAGGAATGCTTTGTCAGAATCTTGTTTTGTTCTGCTTGATGACTTATGGATACAGAATGATGAGATTTTATACCGAACTGCAGAACCATTATTCTTTTCATAGAATGACTGAAACGAATGTCCTTCCCTGCCCTGACTCGCAGAGATTTATGGCACAGCATTTCAGCCTGATTTACTGTGTGTCTTTTTCACAGGACAATACTAAGTCCGATTTTCCGTGAAAGGAGTCAACTGTTAGAGTGGGAGGTGACTGGGCTGCTGCGTTTGGGAGCCTTCTGGAGTTGAGGCAGTTCTGAATGAAGATATTTATCTAGAAGGGAAATATCATCTGTACAATATCAAAGTACGTGTGCGTGGGTGGAACCACATATTGGGAATACACTTTCATGATTATTTTAATGTTGTTATTTTAATTGTTTAGTTGAACAAGACTGACCTGACGGGGTATGGTAATAACGAAATCCCTCTGAGAGGAATCTGCCTCCATTCATCAACATCACTGACCAAGATTAGTTGCCAGCAAGTTCTTGTGGGAGATGGCAGAATACATTGTGGTGCATTAGCTCACCCTCAGAGATTCAGCTGGGGTTTAATGAAAAAGTTCTTTTTCAGCACAACGTAAATCACATTTTTGGGAAAGTGGTGGATTTACTGCCTTTCTCACATCCATGTAAGTCTACTGATTATTTAAGACTCCACCACCAGCTCTTGACCCAGATGCTGGAACCCCTGGATCAGACTGCACAGCCTGTATTGTTACCTAGGACAAACCAAACTATTAACAGTTGGACTTGATGATCTTAAGGGTCTTTTCCAACCTAAATGATTCTATGATCGTAAAAGGCCACACTGGTTTTAAGAGGTCTGACTCTCCAGGCATGCTTACCCCTTAGCTGCTGAAAGCCAGCGGCAGGCTCTGGCACAGAAGAGCAGCACAAATGCCTTTGCCCTGTCCGTGCAGTCGGCTTGGACTTGAGACCAGCAGCAGGCAGGACAGGTTGGTGCAAAAAGATCAAGTTCTGCTGCCCCTTGTCTGCAAGCCAGCTCTGGTGAAGAAGCCATAAAACCATTCTAGTGCAGCACCTGCATTAATACGCATTGCTGTCTCAGCGCATCTTACTATTTCAGGGTTTCATAATGAACACAACACAAATGAAACCACAGGACTTATCAGTGCAATTAGCTGGAGGATCTATACATTCAAATCGAGCCCTTCTGCTTTACTGATCACTGCAGACAGGCCTTACGGAGGTGTGCCTGGAAACCATTCCCATCACTGTGACCAATGCCTTTTTTAAAACTTATTTGTTTTAAAGGCAAGACAACTGCCCAGTGCACCATTTGTGCTGCAGTTTCTGGGAGATTCTGCCAAACGGTTTTTGCAAATTTCAGTGGCTTAACTCTTCCTCACCAAAAAAGGAGGAAACAAAAAGCAAAGCTGCTGTTTTAGAGAAAGGTTAGAGTTATCAAACTGCTCTACATTTGGTCAAGGGTGGAGATCCTGGCCAAAAGCTCTTAGTGAAAATAATACATGTATTTTCAGCTTATCTTTTGAAGGACAAGCTGTAATAGCATCACAGCAGAGTTTTGACAATCCAACTCGCTTTCTACACTGCAAGAAATAAAAACCAGAAAAAAGGTAATTAATTGTCAATACAGTTCTGTAATATCTACTCAGACCTGTTTTTCTTCACCTCTTGACTCATTTACCTGTGCTTGAAGATCTGAGTTGCACTTTTATGTTTATCTTTATAACATTAGCTAGCTGTGGAAATAATCCCATTGAAATCAATCAGGTTAGCAGCATGAGTGTTTTTAAGGATTAGATCATATGGCTAACACTATATCACAACTTTTTAGAAGCAGATATTCTCTGTCATATATGAGAGATCTTATTTAACACAGAAAACTGAATTTTGACAGAATACACTGCTATTATGTTGCGTGTACTTTCAGCCTAACGTATACCCATCTGAGCTTGATTGAACCTTGCTGGATGACGGAGTTGAAAGAGCCTTGTTTCATGTTATAGGACGCTTGAGACCATGCTCAATTTACTAACAGCAGCACGATACTGAACACCGCTGGGACAGCAAGAAAATTAAGCACATTATTAGAAGACGATGGCAAGGATTGGCAAGGGTCTAAAGTGCACATTAGGGACTAGCTGTAGTTCACATTAGAACAACGTTGTATCAAATGGAAACTCTCAGTATAACTTTTGCTTGAGTGAAAAGATGCAATTCCACCAACTGCCAGGCAACAGTATCTTATCTCAAAAGGACCAGATGTGCCATTACATAACTTCAAGCGACTCATTTAGATAAAAGTTAAAAAAAATGACTGACTGATTATAGCATGCTTTTTGCTCTACACAGTTCTGTAAAGATAGGCTGCAACTGTCATTGACAGAAATTGCAAATGTGCAGATCCTGTCTCAGTGATCAGCTTGGAGAGGTGGCTCCGCGATAGCAAGATTTTGGGGAAACTGGGAAGAAATGAGACCATCATGATGTAGTCTGAGGTATATGGAAGTCTGGTATTTATCACATACTGTTTTTATGGGAGGACGATTTTGATCACACAAATGAATAGAAAATACAGTCTGCAAGGATATACTTTGAGGAAATGACCATTCCCCTTTCCCGGAGAGATACATAAAAAGAAGCATGGGTTGCACATGCTGCCGGCAGTGTTCCAGAGCTTCCTGAGTTCTGGGAAAGTTTTGATCTGGATCCATATCCCCAGAAATGGAGACCAAGAGAAGAAGGAATGATCCCAGGATGAGTTTTGCCACTCTCAAAGTGCCTTCGAGCTGTGACTCCTCCACCCAAGTCTCCTCAATATAACTGAGATGAGACTTTTGAGTAAAGAACCACATGGATTGCTTCCAATTGATTTTACACCCCCACCCTCAGCAATCAAAGGGTTTCTCCTCCAATAGTCCCACAAACCCAAACTGTCCCAAACTGCTCTTGATACCTGAGATACCATATTCATCACCCAACTTTTGTCATCTCAGAATAGAAAGAAAAAGAGGTTAGGTTTTATTAGTCTATTTGTCAAGGAAGACAAGAGGAGGTGGTTTTTGGTTGGTTGTTTTTTTTCTTTTGAATAACTACAGGGTTCTCAATTTAAGAAAATTCAGAATCCAATACTTTCACTGTAAGTATGCACTAGATTATTCATATTTATCATAAAAAGCATAACTTTGCTTATCTACTGTATCTACAGATGCTTAATAAGCCTTTTTTGAATAATTAATATAATACTCATAGCTCTCAACATATCACGTATCTAATTTGTTGATTCAACTGAATTATTAACAGAATAAATGAATTGGGCAACTTAATTCTTATTCTTCAAATGTAATTGATAATTTGTAAATGCTATAACTTTAATCTACTATAGGAATCAATCCTAAAGAGGCAAGTACATTTTACATAATAATAATCATAATGAAAGAGTAGTGCACAGAGAGTTTCTCATTCACGCACTGTCACACATCTCACCTTCTACAGTATTTTGGCCCTCTTGTGTATTTATTTAACATCTTAGGCGCATCAAGTAAAAACCTAACTCCTCAGATAAAACAGATCACTGTTTCCAACCCAATAAACAGTGCTGGGACAGTTTATCTAATTTTCTAATTACCTTAAATTATGGAGATACAATCAGCAACTTATAGCAACAAGAGAGTAAGAGGAGGATGGAGAGGAAGCTGCCTGAAAAGGAAACACTGTTGTTTCGTAGTCCTATCAGATACCCAGCTGTCACACGGGATGCTTTAGAAAGTGCTCCAAGGCACTGCTGAGCGTCAGCAAGAACAAATCATTGATCCTTTGCAACAGAGATGACTAGATAAACTTCTGCTATTCAAAACACTGCCTGAACTCATTTCATGAAAGCAGCAAGGTCAAAAAATTCCGCTCATATGACCAAGCCTGATTTACCAAGAAGTAATATATCTTTATAAATAAATACATAGGTGAAGATATCAGGTATTAGTTTTCCAGTCCTCCTCCTGATGGATTTTTAAGATTAAGAGAAGTCAAATGCCTTCCTAAAGTCTATTTTTTATTAGTGAAAGAAATCACACAAGGAATCCAACAGAGACATAAAACAAGTGGGAATACGAGAGCAAGCTCACATGGTTGGTTTCTTGTCCTTAAAAAAATATGTTTTACAGCCTGGTTGTGTTTTTGTCCTTAAAAAATTACATCTTACAGCCATTCTGCTTAAACTGGTCTGAATTTAACACAATCAGAAGAATCAACAACCTAGAAAATATATGGACTTAAGAGGCATCTTCAAAGGAAAAATCCTCTGCTAGTAGTTTTTACACAGCTAACTAAGAGAGAAAATCATAGCTCTGTGTAGGAACTTTTCCTCGACATCAGCTGAGCCTAAATTTAAGTAAGACTTTCTGAGATAATGCTTTTAAGATGTCACAGGCAAGACAGGGTAAATGACTTCCCCCAGCAGATCTGGATATTGGGGTTTGCTTAAGAACCAATGAGATGAGAGCTTTTGCAACACCCTGATTATCTTTCATACTTTCCATCCATACCTTCCATCCCTGCAGTGAGATGGCTGGTGGCCCGGGATGCTCAAGCAGAAAGCTGGGTCTGTCGTTGCTGCGTGGCTGCTCGCTGTTACCTGTCTCGGACATCACCAGCCAGTATCCCTGGCACACGCCATGGCTTCCATCTCCTCACAGCTCCCTGATCTCCAGGATCTCTCCCACCTTCAGGACCTTTCCTCCAGCAAGGAGCTTCACCTTCTTCTTTTCAAGGCCCCCTTCTTTTTTCCAAAACCACTTCTTGCTAGCACTCTGTATTTTCTGGCACATCAAGACTCACTTTTCCCCCAACCTAAACAGTTTCCATGCATAAGCACAATGTGGGAGAAGTCTCCTAACTGGTGGTTCTGTCTCACGTCTCTTCAGTAACTGGAAGACTCTGGACGTCCCACTTTCTTTTAGTCCAGGAGTTTAAAATCAGACTCTACTTATTACAGCGAACACGCAGTAGGCTTCTGCTTGAGAGCTCAAATGTTCAAATTTGGACCCTAACCCCCACACATACACCCAACCACCTGCTACCTATTAGTATTCATGATTTAAGCTATCTTTTTGCTTACAAGAGTATTTAGTATTAGCCTGATTCCACTTCCAGTGAAGACAATCGGATTAATTTTACTTGTTTCAATAATTTTCAGTAATAGAATTTTCCAAGGACTGATTATTTGTTGCACATAAACGTATTTCTCTGAAGGGGTTCAACTAATCCACTACAGTTGTTTGCCCACTGGATTCAATTATTCATGTGTGAACAAAACTTTTCCAAAAATATTGTTAGCATAAAGAGCTCCAGAAGTGTTTCTTGAGCTGATTAAAGGTTCTGTCTGTACTACAAACCTCACGCTCCTTAACAGAATTATGAGCTAAATGCATTTTCAAGCTTTGCTGGAACTAGTGGAGGGAGACATGGAACAAAAGGAATATACGACACTTTTTGTTAGCTCTTGCTCGGCATTAACATTATGGATTGTAACAATTTTTATATAACCAATTTCTTTTACTTAAGTACATTAATAAGCTACCTGGTCAAGGAACTAGAAACTAGAATACAGCACCACAGCCATCTTGATTGTTATTAGTTCAAACCACCGGAAAAAATTGATCAGTATATCTACCTAATTTTAGCATGTTTGAGTGAAACCTTTTCCAGCCAAACATTTTAACATACGTGGATGTATTTTGCTGAATAAAAACAGACTTCAGCACATTGTTACCTTAAATATATAGTTAAGGATGTTGCACAAATATGGCCCAAAGATATTGCTTGGCTTGTTCAATGATTACAGGACTAAACTCTTAGTAGGTGAGAGCCTGGGAGCTTTGGGAAAATACTTTATCAATTGCATCCATTACCAAATGCATGCCAGTGAAGTGGAAGATGGAAGTTGTACAGCTGATTGCATAGATCTCCTATGTGAAAGAAAAAGTTCAAAATGCGATTTAAAATTTTATCTTCATCATTTTCCTCTTCTAGTACCCCCCCAAATCATGTTTTGAAGGCAGAACAGCACCACAAAGAACAAGAGACCACCTCTCCAAAAGTGTTTTGATCAAGTTGGTAAACCTGAAAGACTTGCTTATACAGTTTTTCCACCACTTTATCAGTTTACAAAAATGTACCAGAAAGCAACTAGAATGGTAGAAAGATCATTTCACTGATAAAGTTTTACACAGCTTACTATATCTAAGAAAGTGGTACGCGTCTAAGAAAGCAGTAAAACCCCTGGCTGTTCATAACCCGGAATTTTCAACAGGTTATGTAACTGGGCAATATTTGCCATACATGGATAACAACAGAAAAAGATGCATCCCTGACACAAAAACTACACCTGTTCAAAGAAAAGGTCAAAATATTTCTCTGTGAATGAAAAAAAAAAAAAGAAATCTAATCTTTGTGAAAGCATTTTTTTCAGGGAGTCTAAACAATATTTTTTTATTTGCTTGTGGGGTTTTATTTCAGACTGAAGCAGATAGCTGGCATAGATGATTTCAGTCAAAATTATTACAGTTTTGGAAAACTTGCAACCCACCTGAAATAGAGTTTTATGTCAAACGTAATGATTAAACTTAGTAATAGACTGTGCTGTCAGCCTTGCCCGTAATTTCAAAGTTGAGACTCTGGCAAGTATTAAAACTTTGACAGCAAAGGCACAAGGATATACGCAACTGTAAAGTTTATTCCCTAAGTAATATATGCAGCATACAAAAATCTCTCCCTGATGCAGAAAATTTACTTCTAAAGGAAATACTAGTATTGCTTCTTGTCAGTTCTGGCAAGTCAAGGCAGTGGCAACAAAACTCAGTAAACCTCATATGAGATTGATTTCTGGAGTCCAGCTTACAAATGTAGAGAAGAATTCTCCACAAAGATGGTAAAAGTAAAGCTGACACCTTTGCACATGTAAGTCCTGATGCTGTTTTCTAAGGAGCTGTTAAAAGTTAAATTACTATTTCAGCTTTAGACTCAGGCTCCCAAGAGAAGAACAATGATCATAAAATCATAGAATGGTCTGGGTTGGAAAGGACCTTAAAGACCATCTCGTTCCAAGCCCCCTGCCATGTACAGGGACACCTTCCACTAGACCAGGTTGCTCAAAGCCCCGTCCAGCCTGGCCTTGAACACTGCCAGGGATGGGACATCCACAGCTTCTCTGGGCAACCTGTGCCAGTGCCTCACCACCCTCATGGTGAAGAATTTCTTCCTTACATCTAATCTAAACCTACCCTTTTTCACCCTGAAGCCATCACCCGTTGTCCTATCACTACAGGCCCTTGTAAACAGTCCCTCTGCAGCTTTCTTGTAGGCCCCTTTCAGGTACTGGAAGGCTGCTCTAAGGTCTCCCTGATGCCAACGGACTTTTTTTTTTACCCCCTCTCCCCCACAAAGGGACGAAATAGCAATAAAACCCAGTTATAGCTACCACAGTGACCTTGCATAAATACTCTTTAGTATGCTGAGCTGCTGTATGTCAAACGCACTGTACTGCTATGTCACGGAAGTGTTCCTACACCTCTGGGCCCCTATCGAGCAAGAGGCAGGGAGGCTCTGGGGCTGTGGCCCCGGGTGAGATGCTGTAGAGCCCTGCCGCATCTCTGCTGCAACTGCTGCACCAGCGAGGTGCTCCCGTATGAGTCTGCAGTGTACTGGCCTGAATGCACATGAAGGTTCAGCACGGAGGAAGCAATAAACATGCACGTAGAAAATACAGGGGAAGGCATGTGAAAAGGTATGACAAACATGCACAGTTAAAATATTGAGCTTTTCATTGCGTTTTAGATACTATTAGATGTGAAACTGGATGCACTCACAAAATTTACACTGAACTGTGCTGCAGAATAATGAGACATTGTTAGCTCCAAGGTGACTGACTCATACTGGATGCTTTGTTGGAGTGAGAAGACAACTGCTGTGCTTGATAGGCCAAGTACCATATGTTTCTAGAATAGCAGAGACCTACTTTATTCTGTGATTTGCTGTCAAGGTCTAGCAATACTGGGCAAAGTGGTTTGCTGATTCAATAACCACAGTTCTGTTACTCTGAAGGTCAGATGAGCTTTTAAAGAGACCATATGTGACTGATCAACAGCCCAGTCGGCTTTTTCACGGTCCTTGCCCCACAGGTAAACCAGGATCTAACATGAATCGCACAGTGGCATCTGCAGCGAGTTCCCTGCCTCCCGCTGCAAAACTGCAGAAGCCCTACCCGGCTACCGCAGGCAGCGCGAGTGCAAGGGCACAGGTCTGGACAGGCCTGGCAGTAGCTGCTCCGCAATTTCCCAGTTAAACTCAGCCCTTACTCATTTAGGCTGCTTTGAGAGAAGAGGGGCCTGGTCCTTCATTTGCAGCTACACCGGGACTGATCATGAGAACCCATGGGAATGTGTTTTCCCAGTGCAGACTCGGCTAACCATAGATTTTAAGATTAGGTCCCAGGCATGTGAAAAGCATTTTCCTCGAGGAGAGCACTCAGAATAAAATGATAGAGTTCTGTGCTTATTTTGCCTCTTATGTGAAAAGTTCAAGACAGATTATTATTTCAGGACTACATATCAGATCTCTTTGACAGTTGCCCTGATTTATTAACCTGTAACTCTGGGGTAAGGGAACTGGTTACTCATATCTGAGTCAACGTGAGCCAGGCTTCCAATTTCCTTAGGCTCTTCTGAAAGCCCAGCATACATTTCTCAACTAATGGACAGCAGATTCTCTTTCACTGCAATTCAGAGAGATTTCTTTTTGCTCTGTACAAATATTCTTCTGAGCTTCATCTTATCACTACATATAAAAATATACAGTTATATGACAACAAGATGAAAAGTCCAAATACATGCAGAAAAGAGAGTGATAAAATTCACAGTGAGGAATCACATTTGAAACACTGGCCCACAAAGAATTGGCATCAAAATTTAACATAGGTGTGTTACAAGAGTTAAGATTTACTTCAGTATGAGAAGACCAGTCCTGTAAGGAATTGTAGCATCTGTGATGGAGGTCATAAACACAATCATTAAAATATTTTCAACTAATCTATGTGTTAGATGTGCTGCTTTTCTCCACGTTTATCATTTTCGCCAGTACTCAAAACTCCAATGAGAAGAGGCTTCAAAGCTAAAATATAGCATAAACTATTTATAAGCTAAATATTTTGACTAAGAGCTATTTTATGACATACAAACAGTTTAGCTTGAGGCACAGCCAGTGTATAAACATTTAATTTCTAAACTGTCCAAAAGCCCAAACTATACCTTCTTACATTGACTAAAAATACAACATCGTCTCGGCCAAGACTGCCAAGACTTTCTCTGGTTTGCTAACAATATCCTCTTTTCTACCAGTATTCTAGATTCCTTTGTAAACTTTCAAAAAGTTACGTTTTAAATTAATACACACAGGAACAGCAAAACCATATTTACTTCACTCATCGTTGATTTGCTTTTATTCAGACCTTCAGCCTCCTAGCTCAAAACAAACTTTAAAAGCTTCAACACAACCAACACACATCATCTTCTTTACAAAATCATTAGAACCTACGTTCAAAATTATTCCTGTATTTCTGAGATTTTGCTCATACTTAGAAAGTAAGTTTTCTTACTGCAACTAATAAGTACCTTGGATTACTTCTTTTCCCCCCTCTGTTGTGTATTTCAGTTACTGAGATCTAAACACAGAGGTTCCATTCCCTAAATATGACCAACAGCAGCCTCACACAGTCAGTGGTATGCAGCAAAAATGAACATTACAGCCTTTAATAATCCTGAACCTCTTGGGGAAAGGAAAAAACTACAGATACCTACACGACGACAAATAAGCTGCATTACTGATGAATTACTTCTTCAAAATGGTCCTAGACTGTAGAGTTCTCAGCACTGGTTGTTGGCACAGGCCTTAGTGCATATCTTTAAAGAATCAAAATATGGAATTCTCTCTAATAGGTACAACCTTCAATAACCTTATACTATTTGACTTTCTGTAACCATAAATCTCTCCCTACCCAGAGACAGTGGGTATTTCAGGATAATACCCACTTATCCATTTGGAAGTATTTCCAAATTTTGCTTTTCCTTATTTAAATGGCAGATGAGAAGGACTAGGTCATGCACATGACATTACCAGGGAGCTTCCATAGCGGTTTGTTTTCCAACGGGTTTGCTCACTTTTATTTTTTTAAATAAATAAATAAACCAGAACTTCCAATCTTCAAACAACAAAATCATCACAGAAATCAATAAAGGCAATCATATTTTTAAAATTTTTCCAAAGCAGAACTGCTGAGGATAGCTATTCCAATGAAGAGGAGTAAAATTTATAGTAATATACTTCTGCCAACACAGAAGAGTCATCAAAACTGTGGCAGCACAGTTTTTGGTGCTGGCACTTCTGCCGGCAAACTAACAGAAAGCAATCCATCTCCACTTGTTGGTCTCAAAACACTACTTTTTCTCCTCATTATACCCTCAAAAGGTATAGGATTACTTTTTCAATTAAATTACCTGTCCCAGCGATCTCCAGTCCAGGCTGGCACTTCCAATGTACACATGCTGTTTATCAACAATCCAGAAAGATGACTGAAGCCGACCTTCATTATATGCTGACATGTTCATATATAGCACTTCAGCACCTAGAGATTTAAGGATAAAATAATAAATAGCATGGTTTAAAATAACATAATTTACAATATTAAAAAAAGAAATAACTTCATGTTTCAGTGCCTCAGCTTCCAAAACTAGTGAGGGATGTAATTAAACACACCATTAATGTTTAAAATCAACAATAAAGTGTTACTGTCCCACTATTTAAGACCTTAATTAACAGATATTCCAGAAAAGCAGGTATAGGGAACATTCCCGTGCATTATACTGTTTACTTAGTTTTCTTCCATTTTAGAACCACATAATTGCTTTTTTTTTGCAGTACTGTACGTTCCTAAAACCAGTTTATTTTTAAAGCTCTATTCTATAACTCAAACCTGCTATGTATTACAATAATGACCTTTAAAACACAAATGCAATTATAACCCCTTCCTGAAAAGCAGACTCCTGTGCAACAGTTTGAGCAGGTAGCCTGTGGTGGGCTGCCACATGGAACAGACCACGACAAGAGGAACTCGGGGGAACAATTAAGGAGTGAGGAAGTAAACAAAGCCCTAAAGCATGCTGAAGCTGCTCTTAGTCCTGCTAATATGTGACATTCAACCTATCACTTTGAATTGCACAGGTTTAATAAGGATTATAGGCCACCAAAATCAAAGGAGCTACTTGTGGGGTGAAAGCATTTTGGCTCCATCACATCAGTAAGAATGTCTGAATCGGCCCCATCAGTATGTTTGCAGCACTAAATCCAGAATATACTTAATGTTAGGTGAGTTTCTGGGATTTCTCATACCCTTGTTGTTCTTCCAGTGCTGCAGTGCTTGTAAGATTAGGTGATTAATCTGAATTAATCATTGCTGAAGGTAATTTAAAGTAACCCACTCATCTTCACATTTTAGTCATGACAGTAACTGGGGAAGAGAAGTGACATTAAACAGCAGCCTGGAGGGCAGTAACGGTACCAGCCATCTCCCATTAAACATTCATGGGATCTTCAGCACCATGAATTCCAGTAATGGTTGGATATAAGTCGCAACTTCAAAAGAATTCCACGGTACCTAAAGAACTAAAATATATTTCTTTTCATCTAACTTCCTATTTCTGACCTCCTATGAATCACTTGACTCGCAATTTTAAACAACAGTTACCAGTGATAAATATTTCTTTTTTGTTATGAAAACTGTAATTCTCACTTGAACAACTGATTCTAGAAGTTCAGACATCAAGAAAACAAGAAAAATCAGGTAAGGTGCCATTTTTCATGAAGCACCAAACATTCAACACAGGATTTTAAGCAAGTTACAGAATTTGGTTTGTTGTACAATTATATTTGCTGCACCCAGTTACCTCTCCAATTCTTTCTAAGCACCACCCATCCAAACTCTTCTATGCTTAGAAACAAAGGTATTTTCCAGTTTTCCTTGGAATGTGTTGTTGCTGACTTTCAATCCATGCATTAACAAGCAGAACTGTGCTAATTAATGAGATAATGTGTGTGAAATGGAAAATAAATCAGAAAACGCTATAGCAGGTGTTAAGTGGTTTAAACTGTTTTCTGATGAATAAACAAAACAAAAGCAACTCCTCCTACTAGCTAAGGAAAACAATTCTGCAGGGCTCTAGACTTCTAGCTGTTTATCTGAAAACTATGTTTAAAATCAAGTTTAACACAGCAGTTTGTCTTAATCGTATTTTCTTTCCATACATCCAATCTGCAGCATTAAATAGCAGTATGAATTTAACACCCACAATATACCTACATCAAGTAGGTTATAAATGAAATGTTAGGATTTTTGTATAAGGAAGGTAAAACAGTCAAAAGCAACAATAAGCTTCCTTCTCTTAACTGAGACCTTAAAATAAACACAGTTTAAAAACATTCTTGAAAAATCCAGTGCTGAAAACGCTGACTGGCAAAGTTACAACAGGAGACTAATAAACCAGTAATACTAACGCTAAAAATAGTAGACATCGTCAGTAACCTGAGACAAAATTCAGAAGTTGTGAAACACCAGGATTTGTGGGCGTGGGCAGTTTAGACTTGGGTATAAGCAGTGGGTTGGGACTATCACTCTAAAATATAATCTCGGCTTCAATTACCAAATTAGTGAATAAAGCAGTGCAGGAGATGCTGCTGTCAAACATACCATTAAAATCAAAACCTGTCCTTCTGGAAACAGCCAACTCATAAGGCTGAGGAAACAGCATCTCCAAGTTAATTAACAAAAAGTCATGTGTTGCAAGCAGCAGCTGCTGTGCAGCCTATTAATGAGCCCTTAACTTTTGATGAAAGGAAACATGCATCAGTATTGATAATTGCCTCTGTTCTAGAAGCCCTGGAGATGTTTTGTTAAAATAGGCTGATCAGGTCCTCAACGCAATCCATCATCCCTAGCGTGGTCCAGGTCCCAAGAGGAAGTTAAATTGGACTGATCAATATATGAAGCCGTAACAGAACTCTCTATCATGCTGCAGCCTCAATTACACAAAGCTGCGGGTCTACCGAGTTCAAGCAGAAGGCACAATTTGTAGGCTTGATTGCCAATACAGACGCCAGACTCTTAAAAAAATAAATCTAACAATTTGGTTTCACTGAACATTAAACTGCAGGGTAAGATCTTAGAGAAAAACAGTGCTGTCACTTCAAACTGAAGTGGATTTGCCTTTCCCATAAAACTGTGCATTTTAAAGGCTGGGCCAGACTGCCCTCTTTCCACAGGAAAAAAAGACCACCATAGGGATCAAAGCACGCTTTAAGTAACTGACACTTCTCTGGGTATTTTTTCTTCTAGGTGGGGAGGTTTTGCGCACTGTAAAAGGGAGATGACTGATGCAGTCAGGGATGCACAAAGGGGACCCTGCCCTCAAGAGCCTGGACCTTCTGCATGTGATGGGAACACAGCTTCTGGGAGGTGCCAGGCTGCTGCTCAGCCTCTTGCTCTGTCTCATAATGGAGGAAGAAAACAGAAGACAACAGTAGTATTGCAAAAAGACTGACTTTTTTATCCATTTCAAAAAAAAATTCAATTCCCAAAGCAATCCCAAAGAAGAAGGATGGCACAAGCATGTGCCATTTACCATTTCTAGCCCTGCAACCTCCTGTTTGGTCTACCTGCCTGCTCGCAGCTCCACTAACGATGTCTTGAAGGCCACAGGGCAAGCATGACTTCAAGAACAGGAGCTTAAGGCTAGGACCTTTTCTGCAGATTCGAGTCAAAACACTCTAAGCAGTTAATAGGAGACTTTAATCAAGAACTCATTACATACACACTCTATCATGAAAACCTGTGTGTCATCGAGAAGCATATCTTGGCACCCGTGCTGCAGCATATGCTAGCTGGGGATTTCACTGCTGCCGCTCAAGCAAGGTCACCGGGTGGCCACAAACCAGGAGACTCTTCTTCATGGCAGACTGCTGGAGGCCATGGCTCGCAGGGCTGCCACTCGGCCTCCAGATCCAGGATTACACAGCGCTCTGGAGAAGGTGCACCTAGAGGCTTTGGGTCCAACGCCTACGAGCAGTCTAGGATACTACCAACACCACCGAGCCAAATCACTTCTCTGGTGGATACGATAAATCATTGTTGTAAAGAAGACCCAGAAAGAGCAACTGTTTAGGCTGCTATTATCACAGCTGCCTTGAAAGCAAACATGTAAATTCTGCCTGCAACCGTTTGCAACAGCGCCAGTTACAGGCTAAGCTCACTCTGGAGTTAGCAAACATAACGCCCAAGAAACAGAAGCTGCATTTGCTTGTACCACGGCTAAAATTGGCCTTCTGTCTTCACAACTTACTTTCCTTCACTATAGTGTTTTTAAAACCAGAGAGAAAGAAAAATAGGAAAGGGGAAGGATTTAAGGACTGAGAGGAGAGCCAGGCAGAGGCATCTGGGAAGCGACAGGCAACTCACAACTGGCAGAGCAACGATGAGAAAAGCACCAGGAGCCCTGACCTCGTTAGCCCTGGCAGTAGGAAAGCACGCTGCTGCAGCAGCAAGAGGGTGGAGAGAAATGGAGATATGTGATCTGATGGCCTGTGTTGGGACCGTGCATCGTGCAGAGCCCTGGGAGAAACGGTTGTTGAGCCAGGCTGGGCTCCGCTACCCCCTGCTAGGAACAGGAGAGTTGCGAAGGTGGAGGAGATGAACAGGCGCTTTTGAATTGCCTCTCCTTCCCCATTCTGGGAGAACAGAGCTTGTCAAGCACACGCTGCAGAGGCACAGCAGGCAATGGAAGGGGGAGCACATCGGGTCGGAGGGAGCTAACACAGAGCTGTTGGTAGGATGGCGGAGCGGGGAGGTCCTAGAAGGACTGCAAAGGAGAACGGAGAGCAGGATGCAGGGAAGCACTGGTGTATGAAATTAGTTTGGCCAGTGAAAGCAACACTGCTTATGGCGCTCTTGTATATTTGCAGTTTGAACCTGACAAATGCTCCTGCTCCACATCCAATCCACTGCGCATCCTCCAGCCTCCATTCCTCAGGTCACCACCAAGCTGGCCACAGTAGGAACAGCTGCCCGCCTCTGTTCACCCCACTCTTGCCATCCCTACACTCTCCTCATCGCCACATCCATACCCTTTGCTCATAGCACTGTTTTTTTCCCCCTCTCTTAATTCTGCGTATTCCCAAGCAAATACTCCAAGTAATGAGACCTACAAAAAGGAGTCCGAGAAGGCGAGCGGTGGCCTCTCTGTGTCGCCCCACTGCTAACAGTCACCTGGCACACAAAGATACACGCTTTGGCCTATACCTTTTGGAGGGTGGCCTTAAACCAGAGTCAAAAGCAGACTTAACTAGTCCATACCACGAACCCTAGAGCTCACAAGCAGATGCACACTTGAGCACAGCTGGTGTGTGAGCAGCCTGTACGGCCTCTCCGGGAGGCTACTGCACACGCAGCGCTTGCCAGTGTGCCATGGACCTGCTGTATTCTTTCACCTAAACTGAGTTTTCAGGGCAGTGTAGAGAGAGTTAATCATCGCGTGCTAACTCAGAAAGGTCAACAAAAGATCCTTTATTACCCCTAGGTCCCAAAATTATTTTTAAAATACGGTTTGCTCAGTAGGAAATATAGATGTGTGCACATAGATATACAAAGTGAATCACAGAATGTTCGGGGTTGGAAGGGATCTCTGTGGGTCGTCTAGTCCAACCCCCCTGGGAAAGCAGGGCCACCTAGAGCAGGCTGCACAGGACCACGTTCAGGCAGGTTTTGAATATCTTCAGAGGAGACTCCCTAGCCCCTCTGGGCAGCCTGTTCCAGGGCTCCATTACCCTCAGAGTAAAGAAGTTCTTCCTCATGTTCAGATGGAACTTCCTCTGCTTCATGTCTCCTTCCCTACATTTTGCAATAGACACTTTCATTTTATTTATTTGCTTTCAACTGCAAGCCTTAGCACAAAGTACATCCCTGAATAAAAATAATTCTTCTACTGAGACAAAAATCCAGAGTTTTGCATACCCTGCTCACAGGGGGCAGAGCAGCTGCCTCATACTGGGCAGACACAAGTGACCCAGCCAGAGGATCATCTCCCCAGGAATTTTCCTGCTTTTTTCTCGACTGATTGCAAGAAGTCTGGAGTTGTTCCAGAAGCCCCATTAGTGCGACCTGCCAGCACTCAGAGGAGGACAAGTACAAAAGCAGAGGAATGCACAACTTGACAACAAAGTTATTTTTACTACGTTTCTGAATGATTAAAAGACAAACTAGACTATTCACTACTTCTGTAGTCTTTATGGAATATTGGATCTGAAATGCAATTTAAAAATCTGCCTGGCCCCAGAAGGATTAATGATTCAGACTTATATTAAAGACAGAACACTCAAGGACTTCTGGGAAATCTCTGATGGTAATACCTTAACTTTGAATCAACTGTTTTGTTTACATTGCCCTCCACTCCCCCCCCACCTTTTAAAAAACTACCAGGACTGAATCTTGCCACTTTAGGATTAAGTGCTATTAATCAGTCTAAGCCCACAGTATTTTATTTTTAAAAAACAGTGTACAATAAAAGCCTTGCTGCCTTTTCTTTAGCAGCTCCATATGCAATTGCCACACACACACAAAATGAAATACATTCTAGGTACAAGCCCAAGCAATCCTCAGAAAGCATTCACAATACAACTTATGTTCACATCACCTAGTCCTGCCTTAAATTGTAGCACTCACACTACCTGCAGGACAAACATGTCTTCTTTCTGTATGAAATTCCCACTCAGTCCCGGTGTAGCATCAGCCATGAACTATGTGCACATGCAGTTCCTCAAAACTCTCAGCCCTGAAAGTAAATGCTGTCTGTAGTAAAGTGAGGCTGTTTCTGATGTCAGTATTTTTCATGAAAAATGACTGTAATGTTTACTGTCTTATTTCACAGCATCTGAGGTCACTGCTACCAGGAGAATTTTGAGGAAATCACTGCACAGGAGGAATCTGTGCCTGCAACTCCATGGGCCCCTCTGGTCCTGCCTGCACCAGCCACTGGAACTGCAATAGATGGGCTCATGTGCTTGGGGCTTGGCATGGACGGTTCAGGGAAAACACGCAGGAAACCCTCTCTGCCCACTGCGTGCTGCCACCTCTCATCTCCACTGGCACGCTCCCCAGCCAGCTCACGTGTCCATGCCTGCCTGGAGCCTGGAGGAAAGACTACTATGAGAGAGCTTCCCTGAGCAGACGGGCTGCCATCAAAGATCTCCCTGAGGAGCTGCGGGCATGAGAAAAGAGAGGTCCCAGTCACTGCCAGCTGACTTCCCAGCCCCCTCCGCAGGCACTGAGCCAGCTCTTGCCTGGTTCCCTTCCCTTCCCTCCCCAGCCGACTGTAGCATGGTGTTGGGGTCTGTCCTGAACGATCAGCAAGAATGAATATCCTCTACACTAACCATTGGGTTTTTGCTTTGTTATTGACTCATTTAGTGGATTAAAATAATTTCCGTGAGCCAGCACAGGCCCAGAAACTGCTCTATCCACACAGCTGAGGAAGACAAGAGCTGAGCGTGGGGACAGGAGAGAGCAGGAAGAAATACTGAGAGATGAGCATTACAACACCCAGCGCTCCGACTGAAAATGAAGTATTACAGAACTACAATTGGCATGGTTAAAAAAACTCCCAGTAACAGTGGCATGAACAGATCTCATTTTCATCAACCCTTCTCCTTCCCTCTATTGCCACCTCAGCTGTGCCCAAGTAGCCTTTTCGGGGTCCAAGGCATGAATTGGATCAGAAAATTGATCCAGGTTAAAAATAAATAAATATAAAATGGTTGTTTCAAATGTAGAACAACTCACTAGTCCAGTTTACGACATGGCAGAATGGATTTTTTTCCTGACACAGCTGAAGGCACAAAGCAAGTGCGGAAATGAGTGGCTTGTGGCTGGGTGCACCAAGGTGCAGAACAGCTTATGCCAGTGCTGCCATTTCAAGGTAGGCCCACGTAATCGCAGCCTCGGCTTCTCAAAATCAGGCCTCAGAAATTCCAGATGGCAAGCCCCAGTATTTGTTTGCCTCTTGTCCTGCATAACCATTTGACTCGTGCAAACAGCAGACAGGGGGACAATGCTGGCATTTGCTTGGGATGACATTTCCCATGTGCTTACACAGGGGTCCACAGCAACACAGAAAAGCCAAAGACCCGTCGGGATCCTTGCATGTGCAGTTTGCTCACTGGATGCAGGACTGCAGATTCTTGAGAACAAAGGAAAGGTCAGAATTAATTTCTTTCAATTGCTTGTTTAACTTCAGTGACATCTTGGGAGCTAGTTAGTTCCCAAGGTAACAATTATCTAAATATGCCCTTACAGTGGCTTTGAAGATGTCAAATGTTGGCCTTTGTTGCTAGCCCAACTAATCAAAATACTGATTTCTCAGCTAAGCACCCTGCTGTAGACAAGAGTTCAGCATAAGAGCTCTCACCCACATGAACACATTTTGCGCTGCCTGCCGGTCCCTTTTGATTTACTCCACAGAAAAAATGGACGTATAACCAAAACGCTTCCCACTCCATGTCACAGGAGAGACGAAGGAGAGGCCTGACAATATTTCTTTGTAATATTTACCCACCCAGCTGAATATAATTTCTGAATCACCAACAAAAAGCCAAAGGTCCATCTTAAATGCAGGGTGGGCAAACCATGACAAATAGGACAGCACAGAGATAAAAGGTCTCCTCTTTACTCACAGAGTAGATACAGCACAGGCACACTCTACTTTAGCTTCCCTATGAATAGCAAGTAGCTCAGTCTATTAATCACGTGTTTAATTAATGTGCGTGTTTAATTAACCTATGCACAGAATTTTAGACTGCAAACAAAGAAGACACTCCTATAACTACAGACCTCTTGTCCTTCCAAAGATGGAAATCCAGTTTCCAGAGAAAACTCCTGACTTTCTCATTTTCACCCACAAGACAGAGTGCTTCCACAAATCCGTCAAGCACTGAGATTGCATAAAATGCAGTGCAGCCCATGGTAAAGAACCCCAGTATTTAGAAGCAGGATTTGAAGCCTGATACCTCTTTCTCTAATGCAGAATATATAACAACATGAATTTAAACAGTAAATTGATGTTGTTAACCCCATGGGTTGTCATTTTTTGTAATAGTTCTTTCTTCCCACTTCTTTTTCTTAAAAACTCTGATGTATACTTGACTTTTTATTTAATATTTTTAATTGTTACTGTAGAATTTTACATGTTACATTTTCCACCGGAAAATGTCTGTTCTATTTTTACCAAAGACACATTCATTTTACCACATGCTTGGAAGGCACATGCTGCCAGCCAGTCGATATTTGATAAGCAAGCAAATAAAAAAATTAAATTCAGTCTGTGCACAAGAACTTAATATAGCTTAAAAAGATCCAAACAGCTTTTCCTTTCCCTCTAATAATTCTATTGAAGGTAACAAACATCTCATACCTCTTAACAGGTTTTGCTGCCTGATGCAGCAAACATGAAATAAATCCTCATTTTGCACTGACTTAACTCTGACATCAGTATTTTTCAATCAAATTTTTACTTCTTTTTGGGCTATTTAAGGTATTTCATATCAATAGTCACAGATTATTTTGAATAAAACTTTGAATAATGAGAGCACTGGTGATCAGTTCAGTTCTTTCCCCCAGCAGACTTCTTCATTCCTCTAAATAGCATTTTCTGAGTATAAATCTGTTTGTGAATCTGATGATTCAGTAGAGTCTGTAAGATAACTAGTGTACAACAAAGTTTGATAGAATATTTTTGAAAAATTCCCACATCTTTTTTTCCCTTCATTATTGGAGTAGGCTGCTCATTTACTAGACGAAGCTATAAAAGTGATTGCTTTAAAGATTGGGAAAAGTAATTTTCTGACTTACTTGATGCAGGCGACAAAGCATATTACCGCTGAAAGTGAGACTATAATACTATCAGTAAAAGCATTACTACAGTTGGATTGTGGCTTGCTTTCTTTGCCCAATTATAATTGCATGCATTTTTACTATAAAAGAAAGCTATTTTAAATAAAATAGAGAGATTAGTAAACTCATACGCTGCTTACCCTACCCCCTTTCAAAGACTCTTTTCTTTATTTGGATTAGCATGTGAAGTACTAGATTTGTTCATATACTTCCTAGATGAAACACCCAAGAATTCAGGGGCATTTTTTCATCTTAACACATGAGGAATTAGAATCACAACCTTCTATGAATGAACAAGGCTAAATCCCTACCAAAAAATGCAGTGACTATTTATCTCTCTTTCTCTTTTTAACTTACCAAAATGATTTCATTCCGATATTTATATATTCTAAACCCACCAGTATTGGCAACAGTCACTTCTAAATGTGCTGACTAGTAATAACAACACTTGTGCAATGATTCCCAAAATGTGGTTCTCAGACATCTGTAGCTCTGCTTTGGGTTCTGTCGGTTGCCTTCCCGTGAAGGCAAAATCTCAGTTCTGGAAGGTGAGAAAGCACACTGCAGGTCAGGCAGAGAGGTGAGGGCGGAGTATGCATCCTCAGAGGGCAGTTATTATTTGGTCCTAAACTACTGCTTTTTATTTTTACAATACCTTCATAACAGAATCGATCTTTTTCCTGCACTTCCATTAACTGATTGTCTGAGCAGCCCTAGAGCATCACCTCGAGGGCACCACAAGCCAAGAGCACTAGCTGACCCGGCCATGGCCACACAAGGAAAGCAGAGGCACAGCCAAAGCCAACTCGGGTCTGCCAGGGCTGCAGCCATTTCCTTTTCCTACTACTCCTCTCACTTGTCTCTCAGCATCTTTCCCCACCTCTTTTCTTTGATCCTGTCCTACTGTCCTGCCAATTCAGCCTTTACCTTCTCTATTTTTTCCCAGATCATTCCTATCTCAATTCCAATTATTTTTATCTCCTTTCGTCTATGTTGTCACAAGCCCAGCAAGAACATGCTTCACCTTTTGCCAGCATTCTTTTCTGATCTTTTCCTAAATTAATTACTTGGATTTTCTGTTTCTGCCCTTCTCTTTCATCTGATTCATTCTCCCTTTTATTTCCTTTTCCCCACTACTTTTCCCCCACGTCATTCTTCCTCCCTCTCTTTCACTCTCTCCCACTTCATCCTCAGTTCATCACTTCACACTTGCCCTTGCCCACTCATTCATTGTTTCCTTTATCACATATATTCAATCAGTTATTCATTCACTCCTCACTCTCGGATTACTTGAGGAACATATTCTCTAACTACTTAAGCAGCATGACATATTCTCCAAGCCTTTACAAATAAACCAGTGGAAAGGAAAAAAGTATTTTTTCTTAAGTGTTTTAAGGCTAACCACAGTTTGGGGGGGTGAAGTTTGGTCCTCATTTTATTTAGCATGTGCTAGAACTCCTGCAGGTATTAACTCATGATACACAAGCTAAAGACAGAGGAGATTGCTGATGGTTGTTGCAGACTGGGACTCTGGGAATTTCTTCTTGCTTCTTTAGTCCAAAAAACCACAACTGAGCTTTCGTTTCTTACCATAGGTCTGTGGTTCTTAAAAGAACAAGGCACTTTTACAGTCTCTTCTTTTATACAAGCAAGCATGTAGAATAGACACTGCAGCTGTGCTATAGCAGAATGAAGAGTCTCAGGCTTGATTTACTGTTGTTCTGACCAGCCCGTCGGATGCATTTTTGAGAGCTTCAGCATTCTGGTTTGGTCACCCAGATACTTCATACATTAAAATGGAGACATTTTAAAGAGACAAATGGACATGCCCCAATGTCAAAAGCAACAAGATCCACACAGTGCACTGAAGAAAAATTAAAAGCATGTGATGAAAAATCCTTTGTCTTTCAGGAAAAACATAGGGTAAACAAATCAATAGTTTGTCCGTTAGCAGCTTTTTAACATAGACTGACTTTCATCCAAACAGCCTACTTGAAATGTAGAAAGCAAAGAAAGCCACGACTCCACATTAACTGGGTGAAGGACATACACAATATCGTCAATAAAAGTGACAGCACACTGAAATCACAGAGGATTTTAGTGTCCCAGAGGGACTGGACCGCAAGTATAATCTCATTTCTCCAGTGTAAATATCAGCAATTGTCTGTGAAGGACAGGAATATAGCTATATTACTCCCCTGTGACATTTTGAACTGGTGGAGAACCAGGTCTGTAGGACTTCCTTTTCTTCTCCAAACCACACAGGTCAGACAGAATTAGCTGGAGGACGCAAAGAGACAGAGATGGACCAGTTCAGAGCCATCTGGGATGGCAGCAGTACACAGGACAGGGGCTGTGTAACTGGTCGGCTTGCTGCTGCACACAGGCATCTCTTATGAAAGTGAGGCCAGAAGGCAGCATGTGCACTTCTAGTCCCAACAGTCACATCATGGACTTGGTGCCAGTCCCTTCAAGGTACTCGCTCTAAGCTGCAGGAGGAAGTGCTGCCTTGACTTCAGAAGCCCACCTGAAGTAGCTAGCTGGGCACACACCCAGGAAAGCCTGAGGGATGAGTGTGTGGGGCAGCAAGACAAGAGACAGAAAGGGAAATCAATTCGGTTTGCTCTACAAAACACAAGTAAACTGGAAATGATAATGACTTGATGGTGAACATGGCTGAACACTGACATGAAGTATGGTGAATGTGCAGGCAAGCAGGCAACTCCTGTACAAAAACAATTAAAGATCAAACTGAAAGCAGTACTAGGCATTAACAGGGTCATAGGAAGCACAGGAGACAGTTCTGCTGGTGGGGGAGGATCAGGTCCTTGGAATAAAGTCTGCTGCTGTAGGACCTCTCTTTTGTGTGTTACAAAAGACAAAATGAATGGAGTAAATAAGGCTAGGATTGAAGAGAAAAAGGGTAGTCTCATATTGTAAGCTGCTTGAAACTACTCAGAATATCTGGATCCCACAACTGATGTTCCACAAAGCCACTCTGCATGAGAGAGGGCAGGGCAGGGCTGGCACGCATCTCATTTTCTAAGGACTTGGTTTGAGTTCTTGGGGTCTAATCTTGATCGCAGTGACACTGATACATATTAAGTGCTACACAGTGATAGATACTCTTAAAAAACCCAGCCAAAGAAACAAACGGGTTGTGCGTGCCACAAACTGACGTAAAAACAACTGGATGTTTGGGCTCTTACCTGTCTATTATTTTTTCACCTATAAAATGGGAACTGAGCTATTCGTCCATTTTCCGTCAGCATCGTGAACATTTATTCTAGAATATTCATGAAGCACTCTCATTTCAGTGTTAATACCACAGAGAAAAAAAAAAAGGAAACAAGTTTGTCCCCAGACAAGGTCTTGACCAGTGTTCAGTAAGTGAAAGAAGAGACAACACAATGAAAATGATAGTGAAATAAAATATTCTACATATGCTTACATGACCATAAGTATCCCTGTATATTGAAATTGATAGGGTCCAGTGGGAAGATTATGCGATACTCAACTAAAGTCTGTATCATAACTGCGAGCTGCTCGATGATACAAAAAGACATGATACAAAGAATATATTTTTACACACTGTAAATTATAGCTTCACGGACCAGTTAGAGAACGCACAAGCTGAGAAGCTACTCTATTTATTTTGAGCAATGCATAGTACTGATTCAAGTTGCAACTATCAAAAAGCTCCTGTAAGGATGACCACACTGTACTCCAGCTCACTATCTTCGCAACATCACCTGCATCCCACAAGCCCACTCTGGTAACATTTAATTTCGGAAAGAACACCTTCATAACATAAGGATGCATGCTAAGAGAAAATCAAAGGCCAAAGAGAAAAATCTTTACTGGTTTCCTGGCAATACTTGAAAACATTTTAACACAGGCTCAGCACAAATGTATATGATTAGCAAAACCAAATGCCTCTCTCCCAAGAGATGATGCAAGGACAGTTAAAAGAGAAGCTAAAGAAGAATATTAGAGATAAATGGTATCCTTCAATAAGTAGATTTGAGTCCAAGTGAGAAAAAGAAAGAGAGGGATGGAAAGAGAGAAAAGTAAAATTAAACTCAGGCAAGCTAAATGTAAAACTATGTAAAGTGAATCAAAAAGATGTTGAGGAAATACGGATACTGAAATTGCAGAACACAGTCCTACTGCGTGTAGTGTTTTGTGGATGACAAAAATACAGATTCAAAAGTGATGGCACAAATTAAAGGAAAAAATCGTCCAAACATCACAACATATTGCTGAACTCCATGACAAGGCAGTTCCTAACCTACAGATTGCTAAAACAATGTACAGAGTAAGGGGAATATTATCCTCCATTTGTTTCAGTTGTTATACTCCTTCCGTAAGTGTACAGTTCTGCTGATTCCAGCAGCGCAGAAGACTGACCTTCAGTCTGTTTCCATTGTCTTATGGCTGAGAACCATTCCTCTGTGACCATTTGCTTCAGAACTGTTATTTTTGAAAGCCTGACATTGCAACCATCATAATGTTCTTTTAACATGATTTTGAAGCTTAGTATAAATATTATATAGTCCTATAACTCTATTGGTATTTTTCCCATCACTTTATGCAAACATGACGAATGCGATTAAAAGTTTCAAGAGTCAGAATCTGTTTTGTTTGGAGTCACTGAAGTGACTGCCAATTTCTGCACTACATAATTACTATTTTCACACTATATATAGTTAATATCCTGTCCAAGGGAAAGAAAAGATGCTGAATATACTCTTTTCTTTAGGGTAAGCATTAGAGACAATCACTCCATAAGAGTGTGCAATAAGAGATGGAAATTATGGAGAGTAACGTAGAGACACCATTCTGGGAACTTTTCTTCCAGTGGAATGACTTTAAAACAAGTTTCATGTACTTTACTTTCCAAGCATTAGGCTGTGTAAAAATTAATAATGCACCAAAGTGCTGTAGAAGCCTAAGGTTAATTTGAAAATTGATATAGGAGATAACCAGAAAGATCAGTACTAGCATGATAGCAACAACTCCTCATTACAAAGATAAAGCTTGGTAACTAACAATGTATAAACCAGCAAGATTTGGTCACATGGATTTACTTTATGGTACAGCCGTGCTGTGTGAAACAACCCAAGGGTAGGCACAGTTGAGCAGCCTTTCCAAAGTGTTCATCAAATGAAAACCAAAGGGTGTCAGTCAAAAAGTATCAGCTTGGTTTTGACATTTATTAACGCATTTAGAATATTTTGACAACTTCTTATATAACTTCAAGCACACAATACTTTAATTGCAAGTTTGAAGTAGAAGTGATTGAGCTAAGCAGCAACGAAGCTAGAAGAATGTAAAGACACGTACACAACTTTAGAGATCCAAGTGTCTGTGTCATGTCACTTCAGATGATGCCCAGGTTTGTAGTTGCATTTCAGTCTAGATGACAAAAAAACTTGAACAAAGACTCACCATCACTGGGAAGGCTGAAGCCTGCTCGCAAACAGTAGCAATCAAAAATGTATCAAATCACACCAGTAAGACTGCTGTGGCAAGACTGTTGTGACTGACCAAGGCACAGTCCTAGGAAGACAGTCAGGCTTCAAGTGGCTATGAAACAGGTGGGAACCACACGAATGTTCAGGACAAAATTCACTGACAATAAATTAACCTGCTTTCTTTGGACCCCTGTGTAGGACCGTTAGCCTTTATCGCTTTTCAGGATGAGAGATTGTTAGTGCTTCTGCATAAAAGGGAAAGCATGGGATGCCAAAAATTCTGCAAAGGGAGCACAGCTACCTAACAAATCTTTTCTGAGCTCAGATGGCCCTGGCAGCTCTTACCAGCTCTTCCAGTAACTGTAGGTAGGAACTTGTATGCTATCCATATGTTTTAAAAATGTCACAACTAATTTCTGTTAATGCCATCCATTATTGGTTCCTCTGTGCTAAAAAGTGTCAATGACTCAAACCAGCTACTGCCATACAGGAAGAATCCATTCCAGCATGTAAACTGTCAAGCAAGATTTGGAGCTGATCCCTGTGGTACGAACCTGCTATGTTGGACCTGACTAGTTACTACCAGACAAGAGCAGTTTGCCTGCCCACAAGATGGCTGGATTACCAACGCTTATAGTTGTGCTGGAGCTGAAGAAATACAAAAGTGCCCATTTCTGCCAAATTCACAGATACACATGCATTAACAGACACAAGTGCAGGGACATTTGCAAACTGAAATTATGTACTAAAATACTGATCAATCTACCATGAAAGACATTTTCAATTACACATTTCAAAGCAGAAGAATTATACTGTTTCTACTAAACACCTAGCATCTTAAAAGTGCTTTACAGTACATCTAGCCTTAATTCATCAAGAAAAAAAAAGTGATATTATTTACCTGTGGGTCTTTGAAACAATAGCTACAGATATTGGAAAGCATGTGACTGATATTTAATAATGCAAAAGTACACATTATGAATGGAAGAGTACCGTTCCTGGGAACACAGCCATTCTTCTCAGCAAAGGTAGTCATTGCTAAGTAAAGTCCACAGACACTGTAGAGCTTAGAATCACAGATTACTGCTTGCATATCGGGCTCTGGTGGGTACAGAGTTTTTGGCTTCAGTGAACATTTTTCCCTCTCCCTCTTTGCAAAACAAGCCAGTACAAGCCAAGGCCCTGGTTGCCTTCCGAATTTAAACTATCGTGAGGTTTTTGTTTGTTTGTATTTTTTCCTCTATTGGTTGTGGATGTGACACCCTCATACTACTAATTCTCTCGTGCTAGAGAACTCTCTAAGGCAGGCCATGCCTAAATCGTCTTAAAGGTGGTGGGCTTCAGATTCACAAGGGAAAACAAGCTGTTTCGCATTGTGATCTATTTTGGTGCCTAATTTGGGGATACTTGTGTGTCCAGTGGAAATTTGATTCTCAGATTAGGCATCTAGTTTCCTACAGAACCTATAATAAAACCTGGACTATCAGCAGCTTTTTTTTTTCTGTTCTACTAAGTTTAAGATTTTCAATACTAGCTTAAACAATTTGCTTTCTGTCAGGTGTCTGGTAAGGCAGACAACTCTTCCTCAAGCTGACAATTTAGAAACCTTCAGACAGAGCAGGATTTTTAACCTAATCTTCCACAACTCAAGCAGACGGCTTTGTGTAAAGACATTCTGTATATCTATATGGGTGTCCAAGATGTAACAAAAATGCTACCCCCAAGCTCTTTTCAGCCACGTTTTGTTAGGTTGGACATGGCTTACCTTACATTGCAGGATCTAGCTTCTCAACTGAAAAAGTGAGAAACATTGCATATGAGTTCTCATAGAATTTAGGCATAAAACCAATGCTGAACATTTCCTTGCTATCAAGACATTTGTGGATGTGTGCACTTTGCAACGCAAACTGAGGTAAGAGAGTTTAGGTGCCTAAACAGCAAGACCTTTACCCCAAAACCACCGAAGCAGGAGTTTTTGCATGTTAGTGTTGCCTAGATGTTAGGGAGATGCTTGAATCTCTGATGCAAAACTCATACCTGCTTCTTTCTTTCAAGATGGGATGCGACTAGTTTTGGAAGTTCTGCTTGGTATTTCTCGTTATGCAGAACTTTGACAAAGTTATTATGCAGATTCTTAGAGGCAAAGAACATGATGAGATCTTTAATCTTGGAATTGGCTTTAATATTGCTTGTCGCAGGCTGAAAGTTGTTGAGAAAATATCAGGAAACAGTCTCCAGCAGCAAATAATAAAATCTAAATCAAAGCATGCATCTACTCTGTTGTCAGTACCCAAGGAATATAAAATAATAAAAAAAAAGGAACAAGGCCTGATTCATAATAAATCAAAATATAAAAATTAATTTAAATTCAGATGTTAAAGGCCTTGCTAGGACAATTTTCATTAGCTGTCTTTCGAACACTCATATTTTAAGCTATGGCTTAGGCAGAGTTTTAGAAAAATGTCAACATTTAAAATCTGAAAGCAATGGAAGAAGGGATTTGTCCCCCTCTGTTGTCATCCACCTTTATTTAACCATAAGAAACAGATCCAAATTACTTGCTCCCTTCAGGAGGACACATACCCAGTCTACCGTTCCTCTATAAAGGATCCTGCTTACTTGTTCCTGAAAAACCATTGGGAAAAATTAGTCTACTTTTGGTACTCCTGAATTTTGGAAGCATTTTATCCCATCTTTAACACCCTTCCCTCTCACAACTTCTTGGAGAATCCAGCCTAGAAAAGACTGATCAAGAAAGCAAAGGAGCTACAACTCCATTCAACGTCTTGCACAAAACCATCAACTGAACTTCACACTTCTCAAGAGCACTCTTTACACTCCTGTGGAGCATGCACCAGGCAATATTATTTTTATGGTACACTGTGCAAAAACTGGCCATCTGCACAGGCAGAAATCTCTTCTAGACCCAGCTTCAGGATTCCAGCTTCCCATTGTATGAATGGAGTGTATTTTCTGTTTAGTCTTTGCAGTGTTTTTACATTGATTCTCAACGTTACCTTCACATGAAGAGGAATTAAAGGCTTACACAGAATCATAGAAAAGCCCAGGTTAGAAGGGTTCTCAGAAGATCATCTGGCCCAGCCTGGGAAAGGGAGCCTATATGAGATTATCTAGCACCCTGTCCAGTCACATCTGGAAAACCTCCAGTGATGGGGACTCTACCTCAACCATGGGGAGATTGTTCCAGTGAATGACTGTTCTTACTGTAAAAAAATTCTTTCTTTCTTATGTTGAGATGAACGTATGTAAACAGATTAAGTTTATGTTCTCCTTCCAAAACATTATGGAACTACTAAAACTAGCTTTGCAACCAATCTAGACCCTTCCCATGCACCAGAGCCAAATACTCACGAGGCCACTCCTCACAGGCGCTTGTCTACCTTCTTAAAATTGCCAATGATAGCTCTTTCATCATCTGCTCACAGTCCACTGTGTCCATATTTAGAACAATTTCTTTAATACTGAAACCAAATATTCTGTGCTGAACGTAAATCAATGTCATCATGGTTTACTCTCTCAACAGCTTTCACAAAAATCCAAATCCCTCACAACTCGAACATGTTTTAGACCGAGAGAAACTTATCAGGAAATGCCCTCTCTTACTCCTATAGCTTTATCTTTTCCAGAGAAGTTTTAGTTTCTCCCAAATGGTGAACTCCACATTCCTAGGGTTTGCAGTACACAAAGGCTCTAGGTTAAAAAAAGTGCTTGACTCACAGCTTGTTTCATAAGGAGAAACTGGACTGATGTTCCCAAGTGATCTCCATCTTTTCTATGACATAACACAAGATTTTTAGTCCCTCTATAATATGTTAAAAGTAGGACACCATCTTCCCACTCACCCACAACTAGATAGGGAAAGGGAACATGACTGTGGCCAGAGGTAAGAACTCATGTCCCACAAGCATCACAGCTTTAAACCTATGCAACACTAAGTGTGCCAACAGAAGCAGACAGAATATGAGACTAACACATTTCATCTGATATATAAATTGCTGTCCACCATGCAACAATTTATTTAAAACAAAAATACAGGAAAAAACAAAATCACTAGAAGTCCCTGGGCATCACACGAGCTCTTCAGCTTTCTGGTGCCATGGTAGATTAAGCCTATCTAAACCAGGTTCCAGTGGTCCTACCTCTGTTGCTAACCCCAGCTACGTGTTTCCTATCTCTGCACCGTGCCCATCATTTATGCCTGTGAGATCATACATTGAGTAACACAGAAATCTAATGCAAATGACAATTAAGCCAGCCAAAAAAAAAAAGCAGTGTGTAGCCAAATCAGCCCCATGAACTGTCTTACCACATGATTACTGGTGCAAGGAAGAAGGCAGGGACAACATATGGTAGGGCGGACAAAGAGGAGTCTGGGATCATGCACCTGCCCAGATATAAACTGATTTGTCACGGAATGATATCTGTTAGTGTTTGCAATCTAAAGCACACACATAAAAACACAAAAAGCTTCTAGAACTCCACTTTCTACTCATGTCTTTGCCTCCCTGCAATAATATAACTTTTTAATTTCTCCGTTTTGGTTGTATCTGGTTAAGAGGAACTGTAATCCTGGGCAAATATGCATGAACTGCTCAGTAAGTAGCAGCTGCATGTGTGATCTAGTGATTAGATCCTGCCCTAGCACAAAGACCTTCTATTATTCTCCTGTTTCATTGCTAACATTCAATAGCTATTTTGGAATATCTTATTGTGACATGGACAGACTCCTCTTTTCATACCTGCCTCAGCCAGCTCATTCCTTGCAAATACATGAAAAATGATTCATGAAAAAGGAGTATTGGGAAAAAAGCAAATAGAAAAGGAAGGAAGCAATGCAAATTGAAGAAAGGAAATCCATCGGCATGTCTTAAAAAGCATTAATACTGTCAGCTAAAATAAGATCATAATTAGTACGGGATTTAGATTCTGTACACGTAAGAAATGATACAACAACCTGCTAATTGGAGACAATACTATTCAAATGTTACTGAGGAACAAAGACTGGTACTTAATTATGTGCAAGGAGTGGGAGGGTTACAAGAAATGTTTCAATCTAATAGACTGAGCCACAGCCGAGAAAAGGCTAAAACAATAACCTTGAAAACAAGCATTAATAAGCTATTGTCACAGTACACGGAGGATAAAGAAGAACATGTTTGTTTACACAATAAGCCAAATTTTGCCTACAAGCAGACCTACCTTTCACAAGAGACTCATATACATATGTGCATAGTATTTGTATACATATGTGAAAGTGAAGTACAGCTTTAACACAAGCTATAGAGAAGCAAGACCTCACACCCTAGGACTGCATATTACAAAAGATCCTACAAAAATAACATCACGCTTTATAGCCTGTTTAGTAATAATTCTGACAACATGAGCTGGGACAACCTACATGTGGCTGAGTTTCTGAAATTACAAGTATACATTTTTTAATTATGATTATAGAAAACAAATGCTCAGATCTGGCTTCCGGTGCCTGTGCTGCCATTAATAATTGCTAGTTGTCCCCAAGAAACAGAAACAACAAGCGACCTCACCTAACAGTGATGTTGTAAAAAGAAATTCATTAATACTGTATTTGCAGAGCACTTCGATACCACAGTGAGAAGCAGCATGGAAAAGCCTTTGAGGAAATTAATCATTCTGCATTCAGGGCAGGATCTGGCAGATGTGCAATACAGAAAGCCTGGAGACATACATTAAATATGAAGACAAAAAAAGGATTCTAGCCATTACCAGCAGAAATAACATCCCCTGAATGAGCATCATTTGCCTTAGGCATTAAATGTTTGATGTATTCTCATTCAATACAAGGGAAAAACTTCCGATTAATGTGGTAAGATTATAGCAAGTACCAGCCAGGTATTCTATGCAAAATACAGATTCTGATAATGTAATTAAAGTCTGTCATAAATACATGTCCTGCAACTAGTATTTCCTCATTTCCGTATGCTTAATTTTGCAACTAAATAACGCTCCCACACTGCAGTGATTATTAGCAAATGCACGTTATCTCAGCACTCAGAGGCTCCTGTCACCGGAGCTCCAGGTGTGTTACATGTTAGCACAGTAAATCAATCCATGTTTCATGCTGCAACTGCTAGACTGCTTCTGTAACGAAGCTACTCTGTTTTACAGCTAGCTCAAGTGAGTCAGGATAGCAGAGACAAGACCAAAAAAAGTGTTAACAGTGGCAACAAACCTGCAAGTTTACAGCTAGCTCACATATCTGTACTAATATTGCAACTGTAAATTACTAATTCTACTTCACATCAGTTCAGTTCTGCTCTCCCGTCCACATAAGTTGTGCTTTATCTTACCCCATCAGCTCAAATATGAAGTCAGATTTCAACTTTCTCCTCTGTTAGCCAGTAGAGACGGCTGCTGCAGAGGAAGGATGTGTAGGAAGGACATTAGAATGCACCCCTGGGTTGGAAAAGGTCTATCAAAGCTGCTTTCTACAGTACTTCCGAAATGGGGAGAAGAGACAAAGGGGCTCCCATGCATGCCTGTCTAGAAGAATGAAATATGTGCTAGAATAATCTGACTGGCAGAAGCAGTCTTAACATCTGTGCTGAGATGCAGCAGTGCTGTAACATACCACGGTTCCTAGTACAAAAAAAAAACAACCCACTGCATGAGACAATATGTATGACCAAGTACAGTTCTGCAAGCAACCACATATAAACCCATGCCACTGTGTCAAGACTAAGACTTTTACCTGGGTTACTTAAGGTGGCACACTAGCTGATGCAGGGTGAGGTAGATAGATAACCACGGGCTGAGGAACTGCAGCATCCTTAGAGGTACACCCTGGGGCTGACATCCAAATTGTTCCCCACCTCAACCCCAGGAACCAGCACGCACAGCACAGGGGCACAGCTCAGGGGCTCTGATCACCCAGTCTTCTGAAAAGAAAGGCAAGGCTCTTCCACCTTCACTGTGCAATAGCAGCTGTCTCTTACATTTAGTAGGACAGCCCAGCACCCGGAGACAGTCTGGCTCTCGCACGCAACCTGCCTGGGAAAGAAGAGGCTAGCCTGTGCTTACCTAGAGAGGTGAAGGCAGGCTCAGGAATGCATGAAAATTCCAGAGCCCCACAGGCTATGTACGTGCTTTCTCTCCACACCACCGCTCCTGGCTCGGGCTCCAAGCATATTTGCTGCTTAGGAGCACCCAGCTCAGTTTATTAGCTGGTGAGCCAGAAAGCAGTGCTTGGACCCCCCTCTGCCTAATTCAGACAGACACTGCAAGTGGGAGTTTGGGTCTGTTTGGTCTAAGGTATTGTGGTTCTCCATCTTGAGAAGCTTCAAAACTTGGCTAAGCTATTGATATATTTACTGCTTTCTTTCCCACAAGAGGAACATTTCTATTAAAAAAGGTGCATGGCATACTTTCTAAGACAAATCTGATCAGCCGCAGGGAAAAAAAATTAGTCGGCTTCATGAATTTATGTGTCCAAATGACGATGCACAGTTCCCTTCCAAGGATCAATTCTGACTGATTTCAGAGGATGCAGGTGCCCAGTGCCTCACAAGCAAAGAGATTAATAATTTTAGTGGACAGATCTTGCAGAATAGCGTAGCAACACCTAACAAAATGTTTGTCCTCAGCTAAGACAATGGTAGTAGGTAACAGTATTTTTTTCTCCAGCAGACATGAAAAAGGCTAACATAGATTTTTTTTTTCATTTACTATGTTATTAATATTATTGAACTAATGGAAATTGGGGTAGTCTTTTTTTTTTTTTTAAAGCTATCCTGCCAGTTAGCTTCTGTTTGACACAAGCAGGACATACCATGAATCTGCTGTTCATACAAGGTCATGTTGCTCATTTCAACATAAAATTCAGACAACTACATCTGACAACGTTAAAATTAACTTGTGTCTTTTCAGGAATGCAGAACCACATAAAGATTTATCTAGCTTTTCTGGAGATAAAACCCAAACGACAAACCTAACTGCAGGCGAATGACTCGCAAAAGAGCTGGCAACCACCACATCGTAATCAAGACCTTCTAACAAAAATATCGGAATTTGTAGAAACAAGCATACCAAAACATGGAGTGAGACAAAAAAAAAATTCACAGTGAGAAAATCAAGAATACCGCTCTTAGAAAAAGGCCAGTGGTACACAATGCTATCTACAATCACAGGGTTCAAAAATGATGACAGGAAAAGTCACCAGAGTTACTATATAAAAGCAACTTTCTCCAATTCTCTGTAGCTCGGAGCACTGAAATACATTGATCACTTCATTTGAATACTCTAAAATTTCTCATCTTAGAAATATCAACAAGGCATAAGGGAAATTGAAGCTAATAAAATTGTTCTGTTTGTTTATTCAAAAAACTCACAGGTCTGATTAATCCCCACATAAACTGAAGGTAGTGTTAATGACAAATATCGCTCCCTTTTCTAACTAAAAATTTTGCTCATTTTCTTTTTTGAAAGAGGATAGTTTTTAGTATTGGGTATTCTCAATAATTGATAGATAAAATATCTACTGCCAGCTACATCACTATAAATGTACAGGCCCTACCTCTCATCTCCTCTGACTGGTGGAATTTGGGACATTAGGATGACAGGGAAAACAAATCACTTTTTCAAAGACAGTTTCACTGACATTGATATTAAAATACCTATTTTTTTTCAACGTATCAGAAAAAGGTAATTCCTTACTTCAGAGATGTCTGACAAAGCTGATGTATTCTTACTGGTTATCAAAGGGTCAATATCATTTTTGGTTACACAGCAGAAATTATCAAAGCCCAGGAATTGGCAGTGTCGTGAAATGACAAGTCTCTCTAGTTACTAGATTTAAGTAACATGCCAGTCTTGATCAAAAGACAATCTCTTTAAGGGACCAGGACTTCCATTAGTAATTTTCTTTTACTTGCCCAGTCAGGAGTTTGCAAGGAATTTAAATAAATAAAGATCGATTTTTGTTGGAAAAAGGTGTTCTTTATTCTTTACTATAAACAGACACGTTATGTTAGGGTGCCACTATACATAGCAACTGCTTTGCTTAATTGATTTTTTAGAATTCCCTTTGTGATCCATATAGTAATCTGTGTCAAATATGATGGCAATCAAAATATATAGATTCTTTTTGCCCTTTGCAAAATGCATCTTACTCTTAAAACCATATTTTTTATCAGATTATAGAGATAATTAGCATATTATTATTCAGGAGAAGTGCATGTGAGATTGCTAGAACTCCTAAGAGATTCTAATTCCTTTCAGCATTTCTTCAACACTCTCTGCTATTCTTCCACAGAGTTTTACATAAAGCAAGTCTAGTCATGTAGTGCCAGTGTGTAATCCTTCTTTGCATTGGAATTTTAAGCCTCAAAACGATTAGGAAAGCAGGCACCTAAGAAATATCCATAGCACAGAAAACCTTGTCAGTTGGCTAAATCTACCTGATGGTCTACTTTCCAGTGCTTCAGAATCATCAGTACCATAAATGTGTTGTTTTATTAATTTATTTCACCATTGCTGAAAAGAGGAAGCTATCTTGTCCCACAAGGTATGACAGCAGTCTCTCAAGCTACGTCGTCTAACATTAGAATGGCTATAATGAGTTTAAACATCTACCTAACCACTGCACCACGTTTTTGACCACTTGCAAACTGCAAACAACTACTCCAACTATAGTAACAGAGTTTCAGATTTTTAATAACTATGAACCAGAGAAAGCTGAAAGGTTATAGGGTAAGAGTGCTAAACCAATAGTGTGCATTTTATACATCATCTGAGTCTGCATTTTAAGGAATACGACGTAGCAGTCAATGGCATAACAACATAAAGACCTTGGTCTTACCCTTTGCTTTCAAGTCGTTTAATACCTTTGATTCCACGGGCAGTATGTCACTCACTAGTTTTATCTCAATGTTTCGGGATGCCAGTTCAAGCAATTTTTCGAAAAGACGCTGACCCTGGGAAGAACATTAAAGGAAAGGAGAAGATATAAGATAGAATTGTTCAAACTGCACATCAACAAATTAAAGACCCATGTTAAAACAAAAATATATTGCACAACTGCTGAGTAAATATGTTCCTAGATACAGTTAAATCTACGCTAAAGGCCATCAACTCAGCTTTTTCTTGGAGAAGTGCTGTTTTGAAGGCCAAACTTGCTGCCTCCTTTTCCCAGACTGTGCAATACTATTGATGACAGGTGACACGCAGAGAATGAAGTGTCCATTTTTTTATGCTGCATAACAATATTTTTACATTACTTTTCTTCTAAATAAATACATTCTGTTAAATCAGGACAAAAAGTGCAAGCAAAAGAGTTAATTACAATCATTCTGTATTGAATTATATTTTATAAGTGGTTCTAGCCGTAGGGCAATACGTTTTCAAGTGGTCGCATGCCCATCTTTAGATGAGCTATACCAGGAAGGAAACTAATAATGCTATTCCTTTTTACAGTTATGACTTTACTATTTAAGCCCTATTTCTAACACAGAACAAAAAATGGAATCTCATCCTGAACTAGATATTTGTTAAAACAGAGATCAAGATATTTGTTTCACATGATGAATAAAATTTTAAATCACCGCAGTTTTCCACATCCAAGAAACAGAAAAAGTAGACCTTCCGATTGTGCAGTAAATGTTTAATTTTAGATTCAATATTTTAACTTGAAGAAAAATACTTAGAAGCATCTAACTACATGATGTCAAGAATAAAATACACAATGTACCACTACTGTGCCGTGTTACTACAACCAGAGTTAGAGCCTGTTTCCTTACTGCCGTTCTAGCTTACTACAGCAGACACCAGTTACACTTAGTAGTCAAATACACAAAAACTTTGGGTTTAATCAGCTAACAAAGTGCCTGCCCTACCTACACAGCTCATGTTAGATTCAATATAATGCTGGCTCCAAGGTAAAGCTAAAACAAAAAAAAAGCAAGAGTCATATCAATGTTAAAACAAACAGGTAGAAGATAAAGCTTTCCGCAGAACCCCGTTAGACAATTCCCTGTACAAACTGTTACTCTCAAAATCTTTAAGGGATCTTTCCATTCTAGAAAAATGGCTGATGTAAAAGCAGTTTGAGATGAAAGAATCTGGCATGCACTATCAACACAGACAGAAGTCTTCCTCCCACATCGCACCCAGAAGCAGAAGACAGTGGATGACCACCCTTTGCCCCTGTAATTGCCTGCACAGATTGACACCTTGAGCCTTGGCGAGACTTAAGCATTACGCAGTCTCAGAAAGTAACTCTTCAGCCTGCCTACAGTACAGACCTATTTTTTAACATTCACTTATGTTGAACGTATGTGGCAAACCAAGAGTACCCACCCTCCCAAAAAATAGCTTTCTCAAAATTACCGAGCAGCAGAGGCTGCAATTGAAACACAGACCTACCGTTTATGTTTTACTTTTGTAACATATGCTTGCTTGTTTGCTCAAATCCACAGCATAGCTTGCTGCTTTCATCCTAGGGCTCACAGAGACTTGGTAATCAACAAGATACTGCCATAACGAAAGAACTAGACAATAGTTAACTGAACAGGAAAACAAAAACATGCTTTGCATGAAGCTCCAAATGCGTCTTACACTCAGATTCAGCATTTTTTGAGGTCACTAGGTGGTCCCACATGTAAGAAATAACACTCACGGTTTAACTCACACATCCAGAAGCCCTCACTCAGTTACTGTGCAAGTCAAAGATTGACTTTCCCTCACATTCATCATGCAACTAAAAGCATCCTTAATTCTCACATCAGTGGTTGTGTTGTATTTTTTTAAGGAGAAGAGGGGCAGATGTTACCAGAGGTAAGAATTAATGAGGTAGCAGTGTGGAGGGGAGGGATGCTGCGTACAGAGGTATGCAGCAGCTGCATCGTGACCCTGAGGGAGCACAGGGGCACTGCCCAGTGTTCCTGGGTGCCCTGGTCCCCCCAAGAGGGTCCCTCCCACAATGGCTGCAGACTGGCACTGCTGAACTCCAGCCGAATCTAGGACCCGCAGTCACTGTGGTGTTGTCCGCCGAGTTCCCAGCCCACGCCTTGCCCCAGCCCCCAGCTCCCCTGGGGTGACAGGCTCCTGAAGTGCCAGAGCGCAGGCAGCTCTTGGCCCCACTTCTGGGTTCAACAGCTGGAGGCACCACCAGTTTTAAGTTTCATTAGTTTTACCTCTTCAAGAAGTGAGCAGGGACAATTAAGGGCTAAAAGGCTTGCATGACATTAATTAATTAAATATATAATATATATGTAGAAACTACTATTCAGAAACATTTTATATGTTGATTTAAATTACTAGGTAGAAAGACAAACAGAGACACATTGTTTTTGCTTGGGTTATGTGTAAAAACTGATTTTGACTAGAAGCATAGTAGAAAGCTGTAGCATATGAAAATAAACCTGGAAAAAGCATTCATAAACTTGATGGAAAGTGATTCGCATTACCAACATGAACTAACACATTAAATGTTCTACTAAAGAAATGCTTAGAAAGTTACCATCTAAAGATGATAAAATAATTTATTTCAGGGGATGGTTCTTTACATTTTCCCCCCCCCAAGGTAATTATTTTTGGACATTATTGCCACTTCACTTCTACCTGCATGAGATTTTATTTACAAAAGCTTTGATAAACAAGCCTGGACTTTCCGTACTAAATTTAGTTTGGATAAAGAAGAACATGGCAGCATTCCCTGAGTTTTACCTGATCTTAGTATGCCCTGATGTGACCAACACAGCATCCCTGATGGACCACCCAGCTGTCTCTCACAGGCCGTGCTGCCGCTGAATGGCCCATCCTATGGGTGAACAGATCCCTTGGAGTGCAGCCCTGCATTCCATCGAAGACATCTCCTCTGAAAATACATCTCTCTTTCCACCAAGGACATCATAAGCTGTGCATTTATAATATCCTTTTTTGTCCAATTATCGTGAAACCTCAAACTGATAAAACATTTAAAGCATCTTCAAGAAGAGATTGTTGAGACTAGGAGTGGACTCACCACAAATATGTGTGTTTATACAGGTATACAAAAACACCATCCGGTGCCAGAACTGCAAAGAATTCCCTCCGTCTCATCTCTCGCTGCATCATCCCTCAGCAGGCATTCGCACACTCACCAAGGCTTAGTCTAGACACTTTAAAGAACTACAAAAAATTCACAACTGGTTTTTAAAAATCTGTACATATTATAGTAAAGGAGAGTACTAGAAATTCTTCCTTCATTGTTAAAGAACCTGGCCTTCTTTCCCATTAATATTAATTTGAAACTCAGTTTCTATACTGACATGTTTACTTGCAATTTTGCTGTTTTATTATATGAAAAGGAAAAAGACAGGACAGAAGGTCTGAAGAGTTTTCACTGCTGTCAACACATTTGAAACGCTTCTGCTGAATACAAACCCTCACGCTGTCATTCAGACCACATTCCCTTTGCGAGACAATACCTGGCTGCTGCGCAGCTACGTGACAGCGATCAGAACCATTCCTATCAACTCAGCTCGTGAGGACTGAGAAACAGTGGCAGCCAAGTGCTATGAAACTGCAGTGCGCTACCTTATACCATATCTGCATTTTAGCAAGCAATACCACTAGAAATCTGCCTATCCTGATAAAATATTCTTTTACACTTTTCACTGGGCTGTTTCAAAAACCCTACTGAAAGTGACAAAATAGGATGTAAAAAGTATGTGTCACACGAACAAACTGACATTCTCATGGTAGCTTTCAACTACCATACATCGAAACATCAATCCCAACTGTACCTGCCACAGCCACCTGGCGAATTTAAAAAAAAAAAAAAAAAAAAAAA
>Ga0065711_1001032_pt1 | contig 49752 bp, 32 predicted proteins | sample Hoacrofraction12_FD_59098 | JGI IMG/M metagenome (GOLD analysis project Ga0065711, IMG submission 59098) | Hoatzin crop microbial communities from Cojedes, Venezuela - Epithelial fraction 12 v2 (version 2) | ecosystem: Host-associated > Birds > Digestive system > Esophagus > Crop | place... | reverse complement strand
CCCTTGCCAAGTTCAGCTCCAGCTGTGCCTTGGCCTTCCTGACCCCATCCCTACACAACCGGGCAGCTTCCCTATACTCTTCCCAGGAAGCCAGTCCCTGCTTCCACTGCTTGTGCAGTTCCCTCTTCTTCCTTAGTTTGACCAGCATCTCTTGTCTCAGCATGTTGATATCTCAATGTTTGCTGGCACCAAACATTTCTATGAATGCAAGTTGAGTTGAAAGCCCTGTAGACTAATCCTCGCTACTGCAAGTCCTTTGCCTCTGGATTCAGAAACAGTTTTTTCATGAACTTCTTTTGGCCCTATGTTAATGATTACACAGTACTAAATAGTAATGGGATCCACAATAGTATTATCAGTCCCTCTTTCAGAATTCACTGTTTTCAATAGCATTTGTGATTTTTAAGCTTGCTGAAAAAGCAGTCTCAAACTGGACCATTCAAAACAGTGATGAAAATTACCATTACACAATTGCTGGCCTCCTGTGCAATGGAGACATATGTGACTAACCCAGCTTCACAAGAAATGCCTTGGCAGAGGGCAAAGTACAAAACTCTCCCCACCAGCAGTGTGAGGCAACTCAGGCTATGTTGTTACTGTGGTTTTCCTCCTCCATCCTCCATTCCCTCTTGTATTCTTCCTCCATACCGCACAACATCATGTTCCTCACCCTCACCATTTCCTTCAGGCAACATCTTCCCCTCAATGGCTCACGAGTCTTAGCCAACGGGTGTCTGGAGAAGGGAGCCGTTGTCTCCTTGTTGGGTTCTGATGTTGAGGATGACAGCAGACTGCCACAGCAAGAGGCAAAAGAGGAGGAAAGCTATGTTCAGCCTTGGGGATCATGAAACGAGGGTGCTACACACACAGTCGTCTTTTCAGGAGATGCGCAACCTGTGTGTGCTCAGGGCCAGTGGCATCTCAAGAGGACTGAGATGACAAACTCTTAACACAGCTACAGTGCACATGTGCAAATTTCTGATTTCAGGATTTAAGAATGGATCTAAATTCACATTCTGTATAAGATGTCCCGTATTCCTCCTCACTATATTCCAGACAGAAAACACGGATTTTCCTTTGTTCTACTTACTACAACAGTCATGTACATTTTTTTTACTGTAAGAGAAACAATATCTTACCTACATCTGTTTCTATTGTCCAAAATTTATAAACAATATCTGCCGAAATTTGAAAAAATAAAATTTATGTTAGCATTGACAAGTGGCAGAATAATTTCAGCTTTAACATTACTTTGGCAAAATGACATGCATGAAAAAAGGGTTTGCGATGACAAATGCGTATAGACATCACTAACAGCACAATGAATTGAGTAAACTGAAAAAGCAGTATCAAGTACAATGACTTCATGATCAAATGGGTTTGATTTTGTTGGGGTTTTTTCTAATTAGAATTTAAATTTCTCTGTGATTGATAGCACTCTGTAGATAACAAAAATGCTGGGTCAAATTTTCTGCTGGTGAGTCTCTGCGAAAGGCAGAATTGCACAAGCAGCAAACTTCTTATTTTTTTAACTTGGCCACAATCATGTGCTTTTCATATTGGTCTGTAGAGCATTAAGGCAGAAAAATTCTCCAGTATCCTCCATTCTCCTATACTCATGTATAAACATGTGTACAAGAACAATCTTTAATCACAGCTTATAACTCTCCTTTTTAGCAAGACCCAGTCCTCAAATCAGGGGAAGGAGACAATCACACGTGACTTAGAAAAGCAATTCTATTACTTGAATAATGACTAGCTGTGGATCAGAAAGAACAATTCACATAAAACACAGGGGGACGTTTTCTGAAGCAAACTAAAATTGTTTCAGGTAGTAAATAACTCCAAAAATACAATGTCTTTTTTAATTAATGACTAGAGAACAAAAGTGCTAAACCCACCTGGTAATATATTTTCAATGAAACATTTAGCCAACTAGTGCACATTTGCATTTCAGATACACTTCTCGGGACAACCGTAGGAAAAAACAGATTAAAATATCACCTTCAGATAGCTGTTTCCAGTGTTTTCATAAGATATCAGGGGTTTCCTTCTCTAAAAAACCTTTTTCCTCTCATCTCAGGAGCATACACCTGACTGGCACAAGGCAATTCACTTCCATCATTACCAGAACAAATATAGCTTCATCCTCACTCATGTGTCCCCATCAAATTGATTAGCTACATTCATATTGCAGGATTTTTTAGGAAAAGGTGAAGCTCTATCAGCAAAAAGACTGTGCCTTGATTTTCCAGTTTCCATCAAATGTGGTACTGGTGGTGATTAGGAAAACATTTCTCTTTTCAATATTTAAACTATGCTGTGAGGACCCCAGCGCTTGTAACATTTCATAGGTAAGCTGTGTCCTTTACAGGAAGGGTTGCCCTCTAACAGAAATAGGGGTCCAAGGAATCTGGATTTGAAGGGTCACACATTCTCACTCATGTGGACCCCTACTGTAAAAGCTGTAGTTGAAAGTGCTTTGAGGTATTTACTTAAACATGAAAGAGGTGAGAGGATGACACCATTTCAAGGTGCAGAAGGAAACTCCTACTCTGATTTAAGGCTCCAAGAAGCCCATAAACATTTGATATTTGACCTGAAGCTGGATTCATTCTTAGAAAAGCCTGGCAGTGGACAGGAGGATGCTCCAGGTGGGAAGGCTCTATGACTAAAAATATATTCTTTTGGTGAATCCAAGTCATTTCATTCAGTCCTCTATCAAACCCTTCAATTTAATAGGGAATTTGCCTCGCTATCCTCACGAGAAATTTGCTTCTGTCCTCTAATGAGAACACGGAATCACATACAGTCTCTTCCTTGTCTTTCCAAATAATTCCCCTCACGAGTGAGGTCCAAAATGCCCAGGTGCGCTCTGCAAAGTTTTGCCAGCCGAGCCACAGCAGCAGGGGTATGAAAAGCCCACAGCCAAGAGCTGGTGCATAACCCCAGACAAATTTCTGGCTAAATTTAAAGCAGCTCCCATCCCGCGGTCCGAGGGGAGCTCTGGCCTCTGGCCCAGTTGGCCCAGGACCAGCGAGATATTTCGCAGGAGCCCCGGCAGCATCAGTTGCACCTCACTGGGGCTCTGCCGGCAAACGATGCCAACAGCCATCGCAGCAAGGCAAAGGCTTTTGAAATCAGAAGAACTGAAGAGGTCACTGGCAATGCAGCACAAGTGGCAGAAACAGCAGCCATGGAGAACAGATGACAGTCATGCTGCTTAATGCAAAGTTCAAAGGTGTATATTCTGCAGGGATGAAGAAAGAAGCTAGGCAAGGTGAGACAAGCAGAGCTAAATTCTTCTGAGAAGTTCTGTGGATTCCAGCGTTGCAGGAGTAGGCATAGCAAAAGAAACAGCAAATATCGATCACCAAGAACGCCCGTCTCCAAAAATCTTTATCTTTAGATTCTCACAGCCAATTTAATACTAAGGTTTTCATCTTCTTCCCGTCATCAGCAGCTGCAATTTTTTTAATTAATGTTTTTTTCTCTGGGTTTACACACTAATCAAACGTAGTCTGAAAGAAAAAATATCTCACTAGAACCAATGAAGATTCCCCACAGGAATTATATTTCATATAAAGGAAATCTACTGTGAAATGTATGATCTTGCCCTTGGAAATACGATGTTTGCATCTGAAAGACAGTGAGTCTTGGTTCAAATCAAATTTGTATAGTTTCAAACTGTGCGCACACACAGACATACCCATAGTCACAGCTGGATTTTTGGCATATGACATTCAGGACACCCAGAGCACTGTCATGTGTTCAGCAATGCTCACGGCTACTGCTTAGCACACCTGATGCTGCCACGCTCGTCTTGCTGGAAGATAATCAGGCTGCTCATATCTGTTGCTCTTTTCCACTTGTTGCCAAATCCTGACAGCAATGAACAGATTTATTTCCATGCCCTCTATGTGTCCTCTCACTTTTACAGCCCATCAGGTAACCTTCATTTTTTTAATTACTGAACTAAACATGATTTGTAGGTCCAAACTAGGCCTCTGCCCATTGCAGCAGGACTGTTCAGCGTCTGCTATCTGCGTTACAGGGGCTTTTCTTCCAATATGAACAATAAAGTTAGGCATGGTGTTTGTGGTGTAGAGAGGTAGAAACCTACAGGTCTCTCAAGTCAAAAGAAAGGTGTTTCATGGGTAAGACAAGTATTTTGGGTTTCTTCCAGCAGTGTAACAATTCCATCAACCATGTGTGAAAGGGAAAAAAAGAAAGCTCCTGTGTAGTGTAATTATCTAGGATGTCCAAACGAACACTTTATTTCTTTGGTCCATCTAAATCAAACTATACAGCACAACTTACATGGACAACTGCTGTTGTAGTAGAGATGCAACAGACAATCCAAACCTTGAAAACCTCTGAATCCTTTCTAGAATTCTTAGCTTAATTAGAAGACCGCACATATTTTATTAGAGACAGTCTCCGTACAGACCATATTAACCTTCCTTTTTTTTAACTCCGGCTGTTCTAAAAAAACTCTGATGAAACCTTGTAAAAAATCCCATACTGTGGGAAAAAAAGACTGAGATTTTCTAAGAAAAAAAAAAAAACATTCAAACTCGGACCTGCTTGTTTACCTCCTACAGTAACTAAATGTGCACTCGGAAAACAACGGCTGTTACCAATGTAACCAAGCAAGCAGGAAGCAAAGACTGAAGCTACCTTGGGGAACAATGACTATGCATATAGACACACTCCTGTTAGAGTCAAGCTAGCCACCAATGAAACACCAGCTTCAGCATGGGCTACCTACCCAAAACACTTAATGGGGCCCATTTCGTGTTCAGTGACGGTGCATTTCTGAAGCTAACTACATTAAAGTGAGCTGATACCCACCATCCTCTTCTCCCCTGTTAAATGTCTTCCTCTTCTTGAGAGCAGAGACCTCAGCAGGCTGCAGCTCCTGCACGCTGTGCAGGGAAGGCAGAGATGCTGAGTCAGGTCAGTTTGACATCAGAAGGCTGGGGACCAATTCTTTCCCCTCACTCAAGGCACTGGCAAGAGCAACGGCCAGGAACTGTCTCAGCCTTGCATGACTGCAGGTAGTCTGAGAAAAAAAGATAATGCCATTAGATGAATATTACTGTTATTATTCACTTTTTCAATAACTGGAGCACCCCCTGGCACTAGCTGGGATGAGAGACCCATTGTCTTAGTACTGTTCAAACAATAGGAACAGGTCTATCCCAGAGCGCTAGCCACACGATGAAGGAGGAGGGGGAAAACCTCCCAAGGCCTTTCCGAAGACCACCATGCAGGTACATGCCAGCCTATTCCTTCGGGACACAGCTCGGAGTTCCCATACCTAGCCTCTGCCTGGCACCCACTTTTGGTGACAGAGAAGCCACCACAGGGCACAGCCTGGCAGCTTCTGCCACCAGCCTCCAAAGCCTCTCAAACAGCTACTTCCCTGGGGCTGTCCTACCTAGTGACAGGGACAGGTTCCTGTGAAGAAAGTCCTTAAGAAAAAACAAAGGCAATGGCAAGGCGAGCAACAAACTTCACCCTCTGAAGAGAGAAGTCTGCTGCGTTTTGAAAACAGTGGCTTTGTACTCTGGTACAGTGGTTAATAATTGGTGTGTTTTAAGAAGTTGACTGCTATTCCACTACTTTTGTGGTTTTCTTTTGATAGGTCTATCTGACTGTAGACATATATATAAGTGTTGAGAACAGTGCTGTTTGCGGCCTTGTTTATTTGGCTCTAACCTTTTTTTTTGCATTCATCTATAACAAAATTATTTTTCCAGTTTATTACAGTCGACAATGGCAGCATTTGTATCGTGGTTTGGTTTGGGGGACTTGGTCAGTCACGCCTTGCAGCAATGTTTCAGTGTTGTTCACCTAACACACAACAAAAACTGGGAGGTATGAGAATTATTGTTTTAGTGAAACCCGAAATAATTCTAAACTAACTCTAACCTCACTCTAAAACTCATTTGGATCTAAGTCTACAAGAAAAGCAGAATCTCTCTCAGAAAGAGAGTTTTCTGCTATTTAAAATTACTTTGAGTTTTCAAATACTAGGAAAAAGTTTAACATAATTTCTTTCTTATGTTGCAACATAAAAGAAAAACGCAAATATAATAAAAATCTATTATTGTACTCATCCTATCCAATAGATCTCTTTTATCCAGTATTTCCCTTAATAATTTCAATAGTAAAACTAAATTCTTACTACTTCTATTTAAACTTTCGCTTAGCTTTAAATTTTTTTTTTCTTTTCTTGTCTGGCAGACACTTTGATAACACTGTTACTTAAATTCTGACAGCAAATTTCTAATACTCACTAAAACCTTCTCCAGAGAGATCTTTTTTTTTTGGTTTGAGCTTACAAGTTAAATTTGGAAGACAACAGTTAAAAAAAATCTAAAAATAATCTATTACTAAAGTTTCTGCTACAATTAATTATTCTCTGCATAGGTAACACGCATCTCTGTTCTCAGAGGGGCTTCCTCAGATGTTTTTTCCACACCCCAGAAATCATCACTTTTTCCTACATCAACAGATGAAGTGAAGATATTGCAGGATTTCTCAGCACCTTAAAAATGCGCTGATAGCACTCACTTTTCTCCCACTCTGAGTGGATATCGTGTGCCATCCTGCACCTAGTGAGCCATCAGCTGGGACCTGGAGAAGCCACTGCAATCAGTAGTCCTTGCTCCTGCCTCCCGCTGCTGCACCACTGCCATAGCTTGCAGGCCAAGAATGCTGCATCCATGGGAAAGGACATTTCTCTTTTTTTAAACATCACAGAATCATAGAATTGTTTAGGTTGGAAAGGACCTCTAACATCATCAAGTCCAACCATTAACCTAACACTGCAAAGTCCACCACTAAACTGTGTCCCTAAGTGCCACATCTACACATCTCCTAAATACCTCAGGGATGGTGGCTCAACCACTTCCCTGGGCAGCCTGTTCCAATGCTTGAAAAGCCCTTTTGGTAAAGAAATTTTCCCTAATATCCAGTCTAAACCTCCCCTGGCACAACTTGAGACTGCTTCCTCTCATCCTATCACTTGTTACCTGGGAGAAGAGACCAACACCCGCCTCACTACAACCTCCTTGCAGGTAGTTGTAGAGAGCAATAAGGTCCCCCCTCAGCCTCCTCTTCTCCAGGCTAAACAGCCCCAGCTCTCTCAGCCACTCCTTATAAGATTTGTTCTCTAGACCCTTCACGAGCTTCGTTGCCCTTCTCTGGACACACTCCAGCAACTCAATGTCCTTCTTGTAGTGAGGGGCCCAAAACTGAACACAGTACTCCAGGTGCAGCCTCACCAGTGCTGAGTACAGGGGCACGATCACCTCCCTACTCCTGCTGGCCACACTATTCCTGATCCAAGCCAGGATGCCGTTGGCCTTCTTGGCCACCTGGGCACACCGCTGGCTGATGTTCAGCCGGCTGTCGACCAACACCCCAAGGTCCTTTTCCACTGAGCAGCTTTCCAGCCACTCCTCCCCAGGCCTGTAGCGCTGCATGGGGTTGTTGTGACTGAAGTGCACGATCTGGCACTTGGCCTTGTTTAACCTCATACAGCTGGCCTCGGACTGATCCAGTCTGTCCAGATCCCTCTGCACACCCTTCCTACCCCCAGGTAGATCCACACTCCCACCCAACTTGGTGTCATCTGCAAACTTACTGAGGGTGCACCTCAACCTCCTCATCCAGATCCTTGACAAAGACATTAAACAGAACTGCCCCCAATACTGAGCCATGGGGAGCACCACTCGTGATCTTTTGGCACTTGGGGACGGCCTACTCCTGTGATTTAAAGATTTCCTTCTTGAAGAATGTCCATCCTTTCTGGACTCCTTTTCCCTTCAAGACTGCCAACTGCCTCCCAAGGGACTCTGTCAACCATTCTCCTAAACAGACCAAAGTGTGCCCTGTGGAAGTCTAAGGTGTCAGTTCTGCTGAAGTCAACTCTAACACAGAAAGCGAACACAGACAGAAGTCCACTGAACTGTCATCGGGAGTATTAGAAGCTTGACTTATCAAGCCCCAAATGGAGTATCATTCGCTACTACAATTGTAGCAAGCTGAAATTTCTTTTAGACCCTCCCACATAACACTAGAAGTAAACAATTCCTTCTGTAGATCTTCTAATATTTATTTCTACCATAGCCAGAAAACAAGATAAAATGTCTCTTTTAGCACTAAGCTGAAATGAGATGACTAAAAAAAACCCCACAGTATAAACAGTTGTTTAATACAGATAGCATCCAACAGCCTTGGTGCCACAGAGAAAATCAATGCACAGAAATGTGGTTTTTGGCATTTTTCCCCAGAGGTCAATTAAAATAAATCAAAGTAAAATGCACAGAAATAAAATATGTCTAGCAAATATGTTTCATTCTAGCTTGATTTGCTACACACTATTGCACTGCAGAAATGGGAATATTACTCACAAATTAAACTACAGATTAAGGACAGCTCAAATTTAGCATTAATAGGTAGCATATAAGATATAATGCAAGTCTTCAATTAAAGTTTTTTTTCCAGAATAAATAGTCATTAAGGTCTAGATTAATAGATATTACAGCCAGAGGGGACTACTGTGATCATCTTTGACCATTATTATCATTGTTTTTCAGTGCATAAAGCAATTGTTAAAACCTTGCTTTAGACTTAATTTAATTATGAGTTATGCAACAAAACACAAAGGAGGTTCACAGAAATAGCATATAATTAAGTTCAGTGATTTTTTTTCCTTCCCTTCATTCCATCATAATTCAGATTCGATCCTCCTGTAGTTCGTGAAATTTAGTAACATTTACAGCACTCTAGTTCCAAGTGATATATTTATTCCAGAAAAACTAACATTTATGTAAAGAAATGGGAATGTCTGCCAAGAAAGGAACGGTTTGCATCTCTAAATAAATAAATAAAAATGGCAAAGCGGCACGCGATATACCAGATTCCTATTGTGAGGCACAAATTCTTCGCAACACTGGGAGACATCGGAGAACAAAAATACTATTAGAACTGTTTCAAAAGGAACATTTTTGGCTAGGATAGGGACTTTTGACATTATTTATTAGGTTCAAAAATGCTTAACAAAGGCCTAACAATAGTCCTGTGGAAACCACTACATCTGAGGCACTTTCTGTTGTTATGTGCAGGCATTGATTTGAAGATGGCCAGCATTAGTAGAACAATTCCCTCACAGCAGTCAGTGCAAGTGAGCATTCATACACACACAAGCAAAAGCCTGTGAACAAACCATATGGAAACAGGAAAAAAAGTAAACATTTATTAACCTCTTTGTGGGGAGATGGGTGGAAGAACAGGCCAGCGGTGAAGGAGACGGTCATGCCAAATTTCTGCAAAAGAAGGTGTTTGCCCCGAGCATTTTTTTCACAGAATATGAAGAAGCCTGGAGAATGTCTCCAGTGCCATGGTAACTGGGGCTGCTGGGGCTGGCAGCGCTGCCGCCACCCTCCACCACCCAGATGCAGCCTGCGTGCGGTGCAGGTTGGCAGGTTTCAAGGCTGCTCCTGCCCCTTCCACGCCTGTGGCCGAGGGCACCCTGGTAGATGTGGAAAAAGCTGAGCAGATTTCTCGAAAAAAAACATAAGTGAGGATTTTACTCAACAACTGAGCTAATATACAGACATACACACAAAAAGACCCAGGAAGGCTTATGTATTATTCTCCCTACGCACATGCAGAGATACATAAATCCTGTGTAACTGGTGCAAGCAGAGGGTTTGTGAATGATGGGGAAAGACAAAGCGGTGCCTGCAGACCTCCCGACACAGGGGCTGACTATCATCCTACTATAGCAGGGCCGAAAAGTCACCTCCATCCTCATCTGAGGACTGATATACTGAGACAGTAACCAAAACTTCATTTGACTCATAAGCTCATGGGAGACCCAAACATGTTACGTCATTGAACAGCCAGAGTAACGTCTCACAGTTAGACTGTTTAAGTTTACAGCTCAGTTCCTCTTGTTTTGTATTAACCTCGACATAAGCTTCCTTATGATAGAAATTTCCACTTTCCAGGGTAGTCAGTATTTAAATTGGCCTTGGAGGAAAGGGAGAGGAGCTCCAACCTATAGAAAACTCACCCTAAAGACAAGTTTTTCATTTGCATTTAAAACGTGATGACTAGCGTAACTGGTTTCTGACATATGCTACAGAATATTACCTGATATAAAGAAATCTCAGACGGGCTTGATTTGGTGCTGCTGAAGACAAGACTGAAAGTAAAACAGAGCGAGTAAGCCCATATAGCGAAGGTGGAGGTGAAATGGAGGTAACATCTACCTGACCTAGCAGCAGCTCTCTAGCAGCTGAGCGCTGCCTGATGAACCCTGTCACCGCCCCCGGCAGCCCTCACCTCTGCTCTCACCAACAAGCCGCAGCCTCCCGAAGCTTTGCCAGTGCACCTCACGCGGCAGCATCTTTATCCGACCCCTGTGTTGGCCCAAAGGATCCGAGGAGTTTTGGGTCTTTACTTGCCCTCAGCCTGGTAGGGGAGCCCCCCCACGTGAGGGTGGCTTGGAAACGCCGTGAAGGCACAACCTGTTTCTCCTCTACGCTAAAACGGACTGAAAAAGACATTAAAAAGCTGTATGGTGGAGCAGCAGCCACCAAGTTAAAGTTGTTAACTCACCACTCTCTCTTTCCCTTTTACATGAAAATACCATCTTTTCTGTCTTTGTAGAATAAAAACTAAGATCCTGAATTTCTAAATGCCAAGTAAAGAGGGGTTCGGTTCATGATTTCTGAGTGCTGGGAGACAGAAACGCTGTCTGCTGTCTTTAAAGTTAACCCATAGATCCACACAGCTACCCTTACTTTGCATCCGTTTGTGTCCACAGACCCTGAAGATCCACATACCTTGGATTTCTTTTAATTTTACGTGGGTTCAATGATTCTAGCCTGATCAAAACAGCTTTTTGTGTGGTTTATTTTCATTCATTTCTGCAAATGGGAAAATTTCTAGCAGTGGACGCTCCTGTTTCCTGTGCAGCAGACCTTGACAGGCAAGGGCTGGACATATTCCCACACTACCTCAAGCCTGGTTGGAAGGGACATGCTTTTATATGGACTGTTTGTTATAGTACATATGCATACATGGCATTACTATGGGGATAGCTGCAAACTGTACTTTAAAAAAAAAAAAGAGAGCAACAAACATGCAATCCATATTAGCACATATACTTCAAACAGCAAAAAAAATCTCCTGGTGCTATCAACAGTTCCGTATTTTATGGGCATATCTCACTGCATTGCATTTAAATATAAGAAAGTATGTGCTTAAGGATGTCCATTCCTACAGTAAGCAAGCTCTGAATTGGGAAACTGTTGCCTCTGAGGGCAGTTCACACATATGGTTTTAACCCTGACTGTTCATTTAAATTCAAGTCCAAGACCAGAAGTGATTTAAAATCTAGTTTCTTCTGACTGAGAGCTTACTTCAGGAGGCTGCCTGAACATATTAGTGTGATTACTGTATTATAAGAAATATAAAAAAATAGTGGTTTAACTCTTAAAATATTGTTCCTGTGATTTTAGTTATAGCAAGAGACAGTATTTTCATGAGTCTTGCTGTACATAATATCTTGAGGTGAATTTCAAACTTTTTAACATTTTCATAAATTGTTTACTGTATGTACAAACTAGTTTCAAGACTTACTAAAGATGACGGTAGCTTTTAAAAGTAATTCAAAATATCAAGGTATTTACTTTCAGTAGTCCAGAAGGCTTTGACCACAAGGTGTATATTAAAAATTTTGAAACCAGTAAACATTTATTATAGTAACAGTAACCTAAATGTAGAGATACCCGAATTTGGAAATCAGTAGGATTGTGGACTCAAAGAATCTGAGTTTGGAAAGAGATTGGAGTTCTTTGCTTATGTCCAATTCAAGAGGAATTCACAGCATGAGTAGTTCCCAAGAGCTTCTACAGATAAGACTGTAGTGGAAGCATTAGGGAGAAAAAATAATAGCAATAACAGCTCTTATACTGAACTTCTTATCTTCACATCTCTTGAGAGTTACATATACCATTGATTTGACATTAAAATTATGCTGTTAGCTGCTCCATCACTCTTTATGTTCATGTCAGGTTTAAAGTACGTTCTGGATGAGATGTGAAATTTCTTCCTAGCAATACTTAATTATAAATAGAACTAAACCAAAAAGAAAATGAAGTGTCATAGCCCAAGACATGCACAAACATAAAAATGGAAACACTCAGGAAATTTTGAAGTACATTAAGGGTTAGGAGAAGGCCAGAAGACCTCTTCAGGCTGTTCTTTCAGGGTTGCTGTGGAAATGTGTGTTCAAACCCCGTTTTTGCCAGCAAGCACCTGGGAAGTGGTCAGCAAAATAAATGTGACAGCCCTATTCTTGTCCCAAAATGATGCAGTATGTAAGGAGTGAAAATAACCATCTATGCTTGATTAATTAGGTTTGTAAGTATTGTTCAAGAACTAAACAATATTTCTAAAGATTTCAATAGTTCAAAGATTGCCCTATGGCCGTCTGGCCAATACATCTTCCAGCACACACAGTTTACAAGCATTTTTCTTCCCAATATGTTGTCTTCGTTTGGTGCGACATTGTTTGAGCGCAGGTCTATTTGGGTCAGCGTGGTTTTCTTCCCATCACAGCAGTGGTGCTGAGGACAGCACTCAGACCATACATCTTCCATGTCATTTCAGTCAAAGGCACATGATGCTTCTCGGTGCCCAATCAGGAAGGGTCCGGCGCTGAAACAGGGGGGCATATTGGCAACCTCAGCTCCCTTAATGACAGCCATTGTTCCAGACAAACAAAAGCACGGTTCTGAATATTAGCATGTGGCCTTGTGTAAAGGTCATCTGTATGGCACATTCATCATCGCCCCAAAACAGGGGGGCAAAATGCTTTAAAAATTCTGTCAAAACCTGTTGTTGTCAGAATACGTCTGAAAGTTGGCATCTGATGCAAACACAGTGACCGCTTTGAACAGCCCTCCACCTCCTTAGGGGCAATTCTGCAAGGGGCCGAATGCACAGTGGCAGTGGAGAAAGTGAAGGCAAGATAATAGATACATTCTTCCTAAATGCTAGTAGGGGGGCTACTTTAATTAGGCTACTCAATTAAAAAATTAATCTAATAATCTGTAATAATTAGGCTGAACAGCAGTTCTTCCCACAAGGTAGAGGTCCCACAATATTGGCTAACTAGTAACGGGCAGTCAGCAATGATTCTCTGGTTATGGGGCTCAATAATACGCTGCTCACTTGTGAAAGCGTTAGAAAATCGAAATAAAAAGGACATAGTGCAGTGGACTAAAATCTTTGACTGATCCTTCAGTAGTCATAAAAATATTGCCAGTGAGGTTACACCAATTAAATGCCAGTTGCATTACTTCTATCAGCAACTGTTTCTCAGCATATGACATTCACAGTCTGGCCCTTAGATGGCATGGAAGGGACAAAACCGTTACAATCGTTTTAGAGGTCCTTTAGTAAAATTAATAGATGATAGGAAAATTCCATTATCAGTGTTCATTCATTTTAGTTAAATTAAATAGTTTGACTCCTTTGTTCACCAAACAAATACTGGCTTCCCAATCATTTTCTGCCCCACTAAACAGTTAGAAGCCAGAAAGATAATATTATTTATTGGTTTATTTGGTTCTAACAGCTGTTAAATGTACAGCAGAATTGTACAGATACATAGTTTAAATGAAAATCTGAATATCACAAATTTCTGCAAAATCTCCTTTTTACCTTTTTTTAAATTTGGGAAGACTGTTTACTTAGCAGCTGAGCAGTGAAGAGGAAGGAGAACACTCTGCTTCCAGGTCAATTTTACAGCCTTAAACCAAGCAGCCCAGAGGGATTCCTGGGCAGGCACCAAGAACGACATGGACAGTTTTCCCAGCAGCCTCAGACCCAGGAAAGCACACAGCTGTGCCGCTCACTATTCAACAGAGAGGCCAAGGGCTGGCTGGAAACTGCTTCTCTCCTCACCACGACAAAGGTTCAGCCCGAGATCGTGGCTTCCCAGGCACCAGAGGACCTGCGCTTTTGGTCAGAGATCCTTCTGAATGGTTCCCCTCTGCTCTAATAAATACTTTAACACATGCTCTGGAGGAAGGGTTGGCCCAAGAAAGACAAACTGCAGCCCCAAGCAAAATGTGACAAACATGAGATTCAAGTTCACTGGGAGATAAGCTGAATTAATTTGTGTGTTCAAAGATGAACGGTTTATTAAGGCTGTTAGAGCTCTATCCTACATATATCATAGCTTACACAGCCTATTCAGAAAGAATACAAACTAAGTGTTAAACACCTTCAGTTCAGAGTCTGAAACACAACTTCATCAGAAATGGAAGTCTGTGGTTTAGCAAAAGCAATACCAAACTCAACTATAAGCCTATATGCTCTTAATAACCATGTTCCAAGATTTTTGGCTAGAATAATTGATTTTTTCAGAAAGTATTCGTGAATTTTATCATGAAATTCAGACAACACGCCAAGCACAAAATTATTTGAAAGATTTATTTTTTTTTTCCATAGTTGTAATGTGGAGGTAAGGAATCCACCATGTTCCACAGAAAAGCAAAACTGAATGGCAACAGCCACAGCAGAATAAAATGGGAAATAACTTCCTGAGACATTTTCAAGAAATGTGCTCCTTAGCTCTACAATGAGCATGGCTTAGGGGGACTCCCCCAAACACGAGGAGCTCTCTGACTTCAGCTCAGCAGAATACTTCTCTGCCTGCTTAGCTGCACGCTCTGGCTCCGCAGACAGTCCAGCTCAGTCCCACTGTGTCCTCAGCCCTGGACTTCGGCACAAAGAGCCGGAACTGTATTCCTACAGCCTCTACCCCAGATGGGCCAGAGCCTAGGGCTCCCTCTGGGATAACGTCAGATACACATAATGTGCACTAACTGCATCTAGACCTTGAATCTAATTAATCTAGTACGTTTCAGCTAAGCGTCTAAAAGTATTTCTCCTGTCTGACTGCTCAGTGAAATCCAATTTAACGAGTCAGTCAAAACAGGTGATTATCCTGCTGTATTCAGCGTTGGTGCAGCTTCACCTATAGTACAGCGTACAGTTATGGGCCCCACAATTTAAGAAGGATGTGAAAGTCCTTGAATGTGTCCAGAGGAGGGCAACAAAGCTGGTGAAAGGGCTGGAAAGCACATCCTATGAGAGTGGCTGAGGACTTTCAGTTTGTCCATTTTGGAGAAAAGGAGGCTGAGGGGTGACCTCATCGCTCTCCACAGCTTCCTGAGGAGGGGAAATGGAGAGGGAGGTGCTGATCTCTTCTCCAAGGTACCCAGCAATAGGACACGTGGGAATGGTTCAAAGCTGCACCAGGGGATGTTCAGACTGGATGTTAGGAAGCATTTCTTCACTGAGAGGGTGGTCAAACCCTCGAACAGCTTCCTAGAGAGGTCGTCAATGCCCCAAGCCTGTCAGGCATTTGGACAATATCCTTAAAAACACGCTTTAACTTTTGGCCAGCTCTGAATTGGCCAGGCAGTTGGAGTAGATGATTGTTGTAGGTCCCTTCCAACCTTACCCTGGGCTGCATTAAGAGAAGCGTGGCCAGCAGGTCGAGGGAGGGAATTCTGCCCCTCTGCTCTGCGCTGGTGAGACTCCACCTGGAGTCCTGCTTCCAGCTCTGGAGCCCTCAGCACAGGAAAGACGTGGACCTGTTGGAGCGGGTCCAGAGGAGGGCCACAAAAATGGTCAGAGGGATAGAACACCTCTTCTGTGAGAGAGGCTGAGAGAGTTGGAGCTGTTCAGCTGGGAGAAGAGAAGGCTCCGGGAAGACCTTATAGCAGCCTTTCAGTACCTGAAGTGGGCCTACAAGAGAGCTGGAGAGGGACTTTTGGCAAGGGTTTGTAGTGATAGGACAAGGGGTAATGGCTTTAAACTGAAAGAAGGTAGACTTAGATTACATGTAAGTAAGAAATTCTTTACTATGAGAGTGATGAGACACTGGAATAGATTGCCCAGAGAAGCTGTGGCTGCCCCCTCCCTGGAAGTGTTCAAGGCCAGGTTGGATGGGGCTTTGAGCAATCTGGTGTAGGGGAAGATGTCCCTGCCCGCGGCAGTGGGGTTGGAACCAGATGATCTTTAACATCACTTTCAACACAAACCATCCTATGATTCTGTGAAATAATCTATTCTATTCTGTTCTAATTTTGCATCTCAGTGTTAAATAGCTATGTATCTGACCCAAATTTCATCACCATTTAAAAAGAAACAAACCAAAACTGGTCAATCCAAACTTACTTTAAAGTTCTGATGATTATGCCTGTTTTGCACAGATAACTTTGGGGCAAAATCAGGAATCTCCAGAAGTGTGAGTTCAAAGCAAAGGAGGAGGGTGAGGTTAGCAGATACTGTGGTTCGCTCTTCAGGCAGGTCCTGCGCCCGACCTCACAATGATTTCGTGAAAGCGTGACTGAAGATGGCTCAGTCCTTGAGCCAGTCTGGCAAGAAGGCTGCTACAGCGTACATGGGCACAGCCAGCACACCCCTTCTTGAGGCTTTCCAAAGGACCGCTGGTGTGGGCCAGCCTTAGCACAGCCACTCTGTGCCTGCCACCTTATGTCAAAGCTCCTGGATGCACCACTGAGCTCCCTGAGCACCAAAATGTTTCCCAAGGCCTTTTGTTATGGCTCTCTACTTCCAAAATCTCTCTCCCAAGCCTAAAACCTTACAGAAGCTATGCTGTTCATGATCATCGCTGTTGTTCTCCCACTGGGCGTCTTCCAGGAGCAAAGGACAGGTTTGGTCACTAACCTCTCTATTCACCATTGGCAACAGCTTGTCCCATGCTGCAAGGCTGTGAGCGGATGTCAGCAGCCACCACCACTTTCCCACCAGAGGGGCCCAGGAGAAGGGCTGGTGTGTGGAAAGCAACTCCACTGCGACGACTGTCCCTATGTGTGTCACTGATACTGCCATGGAGTAAGAAGGGACCCCTGCCGTGGACCTCCCATTAACCCGCAAGTGCTTCAGCACTGAAGACCAATGCCATCATACAAGTAGGCGGCCCCTGAGAGCTCCCTGCGCTGGAGGTGCATCCCCACACCCGGGGGACATCAGGTGGGGATGACCGGCCAGCGAGCAGTCAATCCCAGCCACCCCTACCAAGGCTGTGCACGCCTCCCACCGGCACTTCAGGCGGACACCTGCTTGCCAGTCAAATTACACCCACACAGCCGTAGGCGAGGATTGGGCTTTTGCTCAGGTAACACTAATGAAAACCCAGATGCAAACCCAAAAGCCCCACGTGACACATATTTTCATTATTAGAACTACGAGGTCAGCTTCTGCATTGACTCTAAAATTGCACTGGTTCAAAGACTGAGGGAGCAGCCAAACAGACAAATGCACACGGAAATTACATTCAGGTATAGGGTACTTTCCTATTTGAGCCACAGAACCGATTGTACGTTCACAGCTGGAATTTGCTTTGGCAAAGTGTCCCTATTTGCTGAATTAGTGACTGCCTGAGTTTGTGTAATGTTCTCAGAACAAAAATTAGATAGCTACAGAAAAAAAGCCACCGCATCAACACATCCCAGCTGTCAACGCACATATATCCTTTTTTACAATTATTTCATAGAGATCAGTTTCTTCCCCTCACAACAAATCCTGTCTTTTGAAAAAAAAAAAAAAAAGCCAATCAAAAACATGGCCCTACTAATTTTTTCATTATTACGATGGGGAAAAAATATTTCCACCCTCCAAAACCATTGTTTGTCTTTAAGCTTCTGCTTTTTTTTCCACAATACGGTTCATGAGGATTTCCTTAGCAGATGGTAGGTGCCAGCAGCAACTTTTGGATTATGGAAAATGTCATCTGCACTAAGCAACCAGAGAAAATAAGATTCCTGTCTTGCAGCTACAGCCATATCACACAGCTCTATCAATATGCTCAGAGTTTATTGAGTCTAATAGCATCTATATGCTTGCTTGTGTCCATACGTGTACTTTTACAGTACTGTTGTAAATTTGCATGAGACTAAACCTACATGGAGAAAAAAATGTGCTTCTTGGCTAAACTGTGATGGATAAAAACTGAGTTTTTTGTATGTAATATCTGCAGGTAAGAAATACTTGTACTCTAATTCTGCTGTGCCGTAAGGGTACCACTATCACCTTAGCCACTACTACACTGTCACCTCTCCATACACCTCCATTTTTGTCATTGCTATCACTTTTGTCATTTTTGTCAATCGCAGTGTCGAACACATCATATGTTTATCAAGTTTACCAATGCAATAAATAAAAACAACCTACTACAAACATTTATTCTATTGTGTGGATATGTATGGACTTAAGACTCCTACGGTATATATAAGCATCTGACGTTTTTTTCTGACATGCCTTACTCTTATTATAAAGCAAACTACTCGCCAGTCACTTTGCTTGTGGCTTTGCCAACTTTCAGCAGCACTGAAGCACATCACCAAAAAGAGTCATACAGTGTAAGCTGGTCTCACAGCCATAGATAATTCATCATACAGTCTTTGTAAAATACAGAGAGCATTATCGTAAATGGAATAACATTACACAGTGTCTGGCAAATAGAAGAAAACCACAAGACCTGTTTACCATCGATCTTTGTTAGGCACACTTGACAGGCAATAAAAAAGCTGACACTGACACAGACATCAAAATGGTAGACGTGTAAAGGTGGCCGGATCATATAACAAGCAAGGCATTTTGTGGCATTAGGAGGAGCACAGGTTTATGAGGCCACAGAATTGTTGACAACACCGTAATGGGATTAACCTTATCTGTGTCAAAAAAAATATCCCTATGTGCCAAGCCTTTTGCAGCTAATCTGAAACAACCTGCTTCAAACTCCGACCACCAGACACAACCCCAAAGTCTTCCAGGGCGCCAAGTTAAATTGCTTTTGAGTGTAGTGGCAAACCCATGAACCCTAGTCCCGTGCAAATAGGGTACATGCAACTGGAATACTTTGCCTGAGGAGGCTGCAGAGACCCCCGTCTCTGGAGGCTTTCACAAGCCTATGAGACAAGTCATTCAGGAGCATCACAACTATAGCTGGTCTTTGCTCTATCAGGTGCTTCCAGACACCCTGAGGTCCCCTCCAACCACGAAGTTCAGTACTAGTTTTGTGATAAATTTTCTTCTGAGAAGAATTATAACTAACAGCAGGGAGGTTCGCTCTCCACCCTAAACTAATTAAAATCAAATTCAGGTTGAATTGCTTCCTGGGAAATGGACACTAAAATTTAGGCTAAGATTCCCCCAAAAAAAGGTTGTACAGTCCTTGCTTAATATTCCATTTAAACCATCTCCTTGAAGTCAACTGCTTGAGGATGAAAACATAGTGTAAATATAAAACAGGGAAATACAGATAAAATATCCAGACTCTCTCTCTCTTTTTTATTTTTTCATTGTTTATGGCCCTGAAACTGCCAATGTGTGACCGGAGAATAACAGTGGAGTATTTCCCAAACTATATTGAGTTAATGGCCTGCATCAGCACAGTGGAGATGGTAGCAAAGCCAAAACATCCTGTAAACATTTGTGATGATTCGGCAAACAAGGCTGACAAAGCTGAAACAAAGCTAATTCAAGAAGTGTTTAAGATGTTCTTCCTGGAAAAAACCCTGTACTCTGACTGGGGATTGTTTATTACTCTTTGTGTGAATGGACTTTGAAAAAATATACACAGCAAAGTCTTAAATACCTAACCTAACACTTAGAGGCACATATAATCACCAGACATCCCTCACTTAATCTCCCATTTAAAACAATTTTGTTCATATAATCTACATAAGATGTGTATTAATGAAGGATGAGAGCAACACATTTCAGCTGTTCTTAAAGTAAGAGACATTTTAACCCAACAACAGGATAAACAGCATATCCTATCCAAATGGGTGAGTCCGTCAGCTCAGGAAAGGACTGTGCTATGATTTAAGGGGACTGCATAGAGTAGCAAACTCTAGGCTCCAGGTCTTAGCCACAAATGGCTGCATTGCTCTGTACCCATGATTTATGGCAATTTATAGAAATTTTTGCTAGGTAATTATTCACCAGTTCCCTACATGAAGGTCATGGTGGATCTTGTGCCTCGACGCAAAAAGGAAGATTTTTGTTATATCTGGGTTTCATACCTCTTCTCTTGCTGGTTGCACCAGCAGAGGTTAAACAAAAGCTAAACTTAAACCCTACACTTCAATGTCTGAATGTCTGGTATTTAGTTCCATTTTAAAAAAAACAAAACTTTTTTCTACAATACCTCTTCACTCATAAAACAAAACATTATGCTCACCTGTCATCTGTTTTAAAAGCCTGAACACTTTTTGCTTCTTGTGAAGCAAACTTTAAAAACAAAGCTGTTCAGTGAGCAGCAGAAGTGCCACAGCACAGCAACACATTAATTTTCACACAAGGAATCACTGTACAGCCCATTCCCATCTCCAGTTCATGTAGGAACCTGAGCAAACAACAGCAAATTCCGATTTGAGAAACATTTCTGCCAGATATCAGTCTTCCAGAGCACTGCAGGCAAAACTGTCCACATATTAAATCCTATGTTTCCCATGACGTGTGGTATTCCAGCTGACTACAAAAGAAAAACTGTGTCATTTGCAGTCTCATTTGCTATTAACACAGATAAATTAATTTATGCCTTCTGCATCCAGAACATAAGCTGGGCTATTGACCCAGACATAGACACTTAGGCTGTTCACCTCCTGTATACCAAATTGTTTTCTAGATTTTAAAGTCTAAAGATCACCCTGTACTTTTAATGTACTTCATAAGCAGAGTAGGAACAGAGATTAGACTTCCGTAATTGCACTGTAAAAAACAAGAACGCATATACTTTTAGCAGAATACTCAGATAAGAGCCAAAGAGATGAGTAATTATGTATGGTGAAATCACTGCAAAATCAGCTTTTGGATTAGAAACCGTTTACAAAGAAACTCATTTGCAATGTTTTTCCATCACTGTTTTAGGGCAACATCTGGTGTTCTAGACATGGACCACTCTTAAGTTCAGGGTTTTGATTTTTGTGACACAGTATTATTATTATGCACCTCTTATTTGTAAAACAACTTATTTTGCTATTAAATATCTGCTTGTACACAAATATGTGCGTGTCTGGAAAATGGCATGGAAGTGTGTATGTATATATGTATTGTATGTTTATGTGTAAATGTGTATATGGACACACTTTCATGCCATCTTCTCTCTTCAAATATGCAAAATGCCTTTACAGCTCACCTAAGGCCTTAGAAATTGTGTTGAATTTTCCTAATAAATATTTATCCTTTTCTAGATTTTTCTCATGGGAAAAGTGACGATTAGCCATCACACTTGGCAGGCATTCAACTTTATTAACTGCAACCATAACAGTTCCTTGCAAATATCTACGCAAAATCTGAGGGACTTTTTCCAGCCAGGTGAGCAGGTAGAGCATACATGGAGGAACATTTGATTATGCACTGGCGATTTGGATTTGCCTCCAAAAGCTAAAGAGCAGCAGTGATCTGAAAATCCAGCCCTCTTACAGTCTAACTCTCGCAGTGCGCTGAGACACAGAAATTTTCTCCAGCAACTGCTAGAGGCTACTGGTGCTAATCTTCTGCTGGACCTACTTGTTTCTGAGAACAGGAGTATCCCTCTCTTTAACACAGGTAGGGAAACCGCTGAGGGAAGGTGGGGTAGACACCAGCTGAGCAAAAGGGCCACCACAGACTGAGGTGATAGAAGAGCCCAGGAATGCAGGTGATAGATGACAGGGCTAAGAGGAATGCAGTGTATTCCCACATTGCCCTTGCAGTGAAAAAAAGCCAATAAGGAAGTTCATCAAATAAAACACACTGGTTTACTCTTTCTGCAGAAGAAGTACTCAGTGCCAGCAGCGTTACGGGCTAGTGAACTTCCTTCTCATAGAGGAGATACAGCTGGTAAAATGTGTTCCCCTAGACACCTATGGCAAAGTATTGTGCCCTAAAGAAAACTACTGCTGTATACCCCTGGCCTATCATAAATAGCAACAGGAGAATCCAAGATAAAAATGCATTATTTTCTTTCTGCTCAACCTCTTCTATGTACTTGCACTGATGCAGCGAACAACAGCCTGCGAAGGGGCTCCTCCTAAGCACTGCCAGAAGAGCAGCAGGTCCCGCTTCTGAAACCAACAAGCCAGGTTTTGGTAGGGAAGACTGGAAAATGAGTTTTTGCACCAGAGCTGATGTAAGGACCCTGATAGCCACTTGGCATTCACCGGACAGCCTGCTCAGCATCACTCTGCTGTCTCTGTGGCACACAGCTACAGAAATGACAGTGTTGCTTGTGAACAGCCAGCAGTGTAACACCACAACAACAAGCCACACGTGCCCGTTAGCTTACAAAGAGAAATCTCAAAAACAGTGAACTGTAAAATATTGCTTAAAGTTTGCTATGTAAGAGGTTTTCATTTAATTCTGCTTTTTTAGGGGGGGGGATCATGTGTATGTTTAGATAAAATATGACAGTAAGAAATGTTTACAGAACGAGAATCCTGATTCAAGACCTCACAGAACATGTTTTGTGGAAGAAACTTTGTCTTTTGTTCCTGACAAGACAAACCCAAATCCCAAATGATTGCGGTTGATTCACCTGCAAACCTTCCCTGATGCAGAGCAACTTCACGCACTGTCCCGCTTTCACTTCGCCTTTCCTTTCCCATCCTACATCTGCTATGACCAGTTTGACCAGCACCCGTCTGGGCAGGCTACGCAGCTTCAGAAGGGATCTGGCAAAACCTTTGCTGCTCATCAACTTTTCCTCCCAACTCCTGTGAAAGGAGACATGAGAAAGTTCTTCCATAATTCGCTAAAATCAATTAAATTTTAATTTGATGACAGTTCAGACCCACCTGATTCAATTTTGAACGGCACTAAAGTTCAGCAAATCTCTGCTCAGAAACTTTCAGTGCTTTCCCCATTCAGGCACTGTTGGGACGATATGAAACCCAGAAAGCATACAAGTTGCAAAGGAAGCATGCTCAAATTAATCTCACCCTCCCTTACTAAGCTCCTCTGGAAAAAACACTAACTCATTTCAGGTTTGAGTATTCTGAATCTAAAACAGCTCTTATCTTAACTTGCCTATGTGAGATTTACAAATGAGAAAAGAACAAATAAGGAGTAATTTAAATTTTAATTTAAAACCCCTCCATTTTCTTATGCCTTATCAAACTGCCAACATTTTTCCTGCTAACAATGAGCCGAGTGTCATGGGCACAGCACAGCCCCCTACCACAAACCAAGTAATCTCTTTCATCTAAAACCCTGATCCCTTTAATAAACAAAATACGAAAAGGCAGTCAAAATTACGCTCTGGCTTTATGAAAGAAGCAGGGAAATCCTCAGAGCACAATCCCCTACTTGTTATTTTCACAGCCCACGTGACCTGAAGTCATTCTGAAGGATAAAAAGACAGAGGCTGCCACCAGATCTCTGCCATGATTTTTCCACAGTTCCCAGCCTTAGCCCATCTGTTATGCAGCGGCCACATGAATGGCATGTGTCAAGAGAGTCATCACTGTGCAAACTGCCCAAAGAAATCAACCAGCCAACTTCCTTTTGCTTCCATAGCTTCAGCAATTGTTGCTGAGCCGGCCACCATATGGTGAATAATTAGTTTTCCGACCCCACTCTAGAAAAATTTTCACTCCATTGCCAGGCATTAGCAATATGTGTGTTAATGAACAGCAGATGATGAATGCCTATACATTAACAGAAGTTGAGATTTTCTGGCAGCAAGCTGCCCTCACCACAAGAATCCTAAGGACTCTTAAGGCACTGAGTGACGGACGGCGTCAAGTCATGGCGGAAAGGTACAATTCAACCAAGTTTCTCCATTTCTCAAACACTAAAGCAGCTTTGCAATAAACTATCCCGCTGCTCTCATCTTGCCGCTCCCCTTCTTAAAATGATGAATTCGACTCACGTAAGGGATTGGCAACGTCGAGCTCTCAAACAGACATCTTCTGTTCTCGGGCTGTTGAGGTGCATTGCGCAAACAGCCGGCACGCAGGTTCCTCCACACTTCCCTTTGTCTGAGTGCTTGATGCACATGAATTTATACTGAATACCTGCAGTGTGCAAGCCCCTTGAAGAGTCAGTCCCAGACCTCTGAGCAAACACTTGCCTTCAAGGACCGAGGCTGGTAAATACGTCTGATGGTTCCATCAAATGGACTTAAAAGCTCAGCTAAAATCTCTAAACACATTTTTCTCCCTGAAGTGATTTTTTTCTTCTAGCCCTCTGATTAAAAAGAGATCTTGCCTACATTCCTCTATAGAATGAAATATCCCCATAATATGCAGGCATCCTGAACTGATGACCGCATTCAGGAAAGCTGATGGTTCTGGTTATTGCCTGTCATTAATAAAGTCCCAAATGCACCCCAAAGCCATTTTAAAATAAAAGCAACTATTTACAAACAGACCTGCAAGTAATCAACTACTTCTGTTGGGAAAAACTACAACTCTGGCATATACACTGCGTGTAGTACAGAAATGCACATCTTAATATGCATCACCATTTAATATATTATGCAAAAGCCCCTCTTCAGAAGATAGGGAATAGTACAGGCAGCCAAGACACCTCAGTTACCTTCACATAGATTCAGTGATGAAAGGCACAGAGCAAACCCAGGTGGACAGCCTGATGTCCCTGCAGATCCTATTGCTATCACTGCCAAACCTTTGGCAAGTCATTCAGCCTCTCTGCAGCACATGGCCCAGCTGGACCACAGTACTGATGGTGCCAACCTCCCTCCCCAAAGCGTCTGCTTGACCAGAGGATTAACCCAGAAGCAAGCAGAACTCAATTGGACCACAGGGGCTTGCTGTGCACAGGCCTGAACTCACTGATTGCACTGGCAGGCAGGTCTTGAAATCTGTATCTACACTTGTTGTTTTATCATGTATCTACACTTGTTGTTTTATCATGTGTTAAGCCTGTCAACTAGGCAGACAGGTTTTTTCTCAGGTTTATCCCAAATTTTGGAGACTGCTAACACACATAGGCAGTGCCGATGGTTTTGGGATTCCTTGCGGTTTTATGAACAGATAGCCATTGCAGATTTTGTTCCTTTTGGTGCAGTCCCAGGCACTGATTGCTCCATTTAATTTGCGTGATAGTATCAAGTGAAGAAATTATCATCTGACAGCTGAATGCTCAACTGAATCTTGTTGATAACAGCTGTTAGCACAAGCAGGAGTTTATACTCTTTAGTTCAAATAGCGGTAGTGCCTATGGAAAAGTGGGTTTCATCTGCACAGACTAAGGCACCTGTTTCCCTTCTACTATTGTATTTATTCGCTTTTATTCACTGCCTGTAGGATTTTAAATAATTACAAAGGTGATTTAACTGATGCCATAAGTTCCTTGGTAGCACCACACTACAGCAAACATCCATATATTTTAGATATGGTGGACCTTTTTGAGTGTTTTGAACCTTGTTCAGTGACTCAGACATCCTGGGGACAGCATTTTAATTTTGATTAATAGGTAGCAATGACATAAAAAGAACACAGAGTAGAATTATGTCAACACAGCAAGAGGTGGAATGCCCGAACTTGAGTATGAAGCTCCAGTCCAGTTTCCAGGTTGAGTTGAGATCAAGGTTGGTAGCTCCAAGAAGCAGTTTCATGACTCACAAACTTGCAAAGTTGTTTAAGATATTCCTGTCCTGTGTTCTTATCTGTGCTACTGCCTTCAAATTGCTTTGACCACACTCTCAGCTGTGCCTGATCCAGGAAATGTTCTGTGTTAAAAAAATAATTTTAAAAAACCAAAATACCTTGGAACTCCTCCCCAACCAGCAATCAGCTGGGGCGCGAGTTGAGTTACGGAAATTACCAGCGTTAAAAATAAAGGTGAGCTGTGCCAATAGACATGCCTAACAACAACATATTTGCCTAAAGCCTTAGGCGGTTATTCAGTGGTTTAATTTAGTAGTATTTTTATGTACACAAAATACATTGACAAAATATGTCAACAGTTGTCTTTCAGTATTACAAGGCCTGAGAACTTCTGTATTTTATTTAAATGAAATTCTAATTCTTTCTGATCAAATTGATACCATTTGTACTCAAGCCACTACATAATTCCCTGTAAAATTGCTTGCTTCATAAACAAATATCCCTTTGAAAATACAGATTATGACTAAAAGCAGGTGAATCTTCAAGAACTTTATGATCCACCAGCTTTGACTGTGGTTGAAATTGTATTTCAAACCAAGTTCTTCCCTTCTTCTGGCAAAAGAAGTCTTCCCAGAGTTATAAGGAAAGTTTTTCACCTTTTTTAAATTGTTCAAGGAGTGACACCCATCACCTTTTGGCTGTCACATTGGCTGGTCACAATGGATATTCCAGTGTCCCTAACAAGGTGGTACCTTTACCTCTTCACTTTGTGACTCACACAATTTTCCAGCACAAGTCATAGAGTAAACTACACTATCTGCCCACTGTCATAGGAAGGTTTCTAAAAATCCAACCCCCTAAAGCACCCAGCCAGTAGACCAGCTACAGCAGCTACAAAAGCTAACCATATTTTGCTGAACAATAAACTGAGTTTTCCTGTATTTCTCACAAATTGTCAATCCTTTCCTGAAGAATGGATTTCTATATGATTTTTTTATCACCCTGGAAAAATCACAAGGCAGACCAGGTGCCTTCACCCCTCTGTGAGGAGAGGGCTTTCCATGGCTGACCAGGTACTGTGTGAAATCACAGAGGCCCAGAAAAGGCCACAGAAAAGCTCTTAAAAAGAAACTGAAATAACTGGAACGATTTATCTTAGAGAGGAGATAACAGCAGATGTGATATAAGTACATACAACAATAGATGGCCTAAAAATTGGGAGCTCTTATGAATGCTGGCTCAATAACTACAGGAACAAGGGGACAGTCAGTTGCAAAGTGCCTCCAGTTGCTATAGTGCAAATACAGTGACATTTTTCTAAATACCAGCCTTGGAAAACACTTCAGAAGCTACAAACAGCCTGGGATATTATCACCTCGCATGTCAACAGTAACAGGAAAGAGAGAAGTCTGTCGTTTCAAAGACAGGAATTGTCTTGAGATGGTGGTTTTGGTAACACTTGTGGAACTCCATTGTGCTTTAGAGGTTGTGTAGACATGAGGGTATCAGTAAAAATAACATGTTTGCGCAAGTGGAACCACAGCTTCTTTTTTCTCTTGTAGGATTTATATTTCTATTTATGATAATCCATACAGGACAAACACATCTTCATTCTAAGCAGCCAATAAACTATATGGCAGTGATATCTGGAAAAGATAAATCTTGTTTGCTAACTAAATGCAAAAGCAGTGTAAAACCTTGAATGCAGAACCTTTCATGCTATTTTATTGTCATTGTTCAGGTAGGACTAGAATTTAAATGATGGGTACCAGGGAAATCTATGAATGTTATCCTTGTGACAAGAAGAAAGAAGAAATAAGTACCTTTATTATCATTACAGAAAAAAAAAAAATTAAATCTGACTTTTAAAAAGAACAGTATATACCCAGAATAAAACAAAAAAACAGCTAGAGTATCTATAATGATGTAAAAGTTTAAAGTATTCTCAGAATATTTGTAGGAAACACAAAACCACAAAATCATTGTGCAATCTAAAAAGTTTAACTGTTTTCCAAAACTCAGAGAGATGGAATTAAGATATCTTTAAAACCTGCACTGAAAATCTGTGGAATATCTTTTTCAGCTAGACTGTGAAAAAAAGTCCTTCAATTTCAAAAAGAATATCTTTAAAAGTCATTATGTAGTTGAATGATCTTAAAAGGCCACATAAAAGCAGCCAAGGAAAATTCCTGACATGCATTTTAATGGCACTGGTGCTGTGGCATTTATAGTAATGTTCAAGATAAGCATCAAGAATATATGCCATTATTTTAATTATTTCTCATTTATTTATCTATCTTTAGGACTATTCCAGTAGTTAAAGAACGCATCTGTATAAAATATACAGATTTTCTTAAGTATTTGTCTTTAACATACTACAATACTTGCCGAAATAAAGGCCTTTTAAGAAAAAGGGCTAATACTTTTGCCCAGATTAATCCAAATTTTGCCAAAGAGGGCTATGCTGGCAACCTGCCAGGAGTTTTAAGGCTGAAGCTAATTTGCATGAAATGGAGGAAATTGCAGCTGCCCTCAGAATTAATATGGAGACATAGACAGCCCCAATTGAGACAGAGCATTGCACAGTGGGATTTGTGAATACAAACATGCCACACTTCCTTATTTAAGATGAAGGCGGCTATAGGCGACAAAGTCTCCATGAAAGCTACTTAGATACCTTTACCCCCATCTTTCAGGTCCAATGACCTCATTTCAAATCCAGGTGAGGGCTGTCACTAGACCACAAATGGAAATAAGTGTTGATTCCAGAAGACAACCACTTTCAGAAGAAGTGCTTGAGCACAGGATTAAATCCCATTCAAATACTCTCCTGGAAAACAATATGGCTCAACACGTCCTTAAAAGCACTTCAAAATTCCTTAATCAGGGCCTCAGAAAAACTCCTCCTAGTCATTCCTTGTCACCACCAGCATGCGGTGATATGGCTCAGGACCACATGAATCACTGAAGCTGTACACAAGAAGCTTGGCATGTTTGCTCTAAACAACTCTTGAAAAATTGCATCAGGTTACTATTATTTTTCACCATACTGACAGTATTTCATGTTCTTCGTAAAAAATAATCTCCTAATGTTATTTTCAAGTTTTCTGCAAGATATCCAACTGCTGTATTTGCTTAATTTCTCAATTAATAACATTACTATTATGACTTGCAATGGAGGAAAGACATATTGCACTAGGTTTTCACCATACTCCTCATCCTATACAATGTTGGGTTGGCTCTCAGAAAAACAAAAACCTGCTTATTGACTGATGCTGGAAGTTGCGCGCAGACAACTACATCACAAGAAGTTCAATGCACAGTCTCATATGCTGAGCAGAAGGACATTGGCTGCCATTCTCAGTAATCAGAACTGGCATTACCAGCCAGTGCTATTTATTGCCAGTTTGATCTGTCTATATACCTTCAAGAGGACAACCCAGTGAACTCGCATTCTTCCCTTTCTTTCCTGGCTGTAGCAATTAGCTTCTCCAGTACTCGCTATTGCACTGAATACAATCACTGCTCCAGTAAAAGAGGCCATTTACAGCACGGTCAATTCTTCACTTTTTGGCACGTATTACAAAGAGTGTGAGTCCTCTGCTTTATTAACAGAACACTCAATTTACCTGTGACTTAGATTAAGGCTCTTCACTTTCCTCCCCCTCCTTCTCTTTTTTCCCTATCCCAGTCTGCAATAGGTTTAATCCAGCCCTAACCAGATACCCAAATTTTGCTTTACATCGCAAGAGACATTGCTACCTTTCTGTAACTTCGGGGCTTATCCATTGATGAAGGACAAGGCAGCCAAGTAGGGTCACTGGGCAGAGGCAGGTACTTCTGCTTCTAAGACAGCTACCTAAAGTAGAGAGCAGGGATCACCTAAGAAGGTGCTCATCTTTCTCTCCAGTCTATAAAAAGTGTTTAGACAGGTTAATTTAGGTCAGTTGCCTAACTTCTAGATAGCTAAAGTGAGAAAAAAATAACACAAGAATCTAAAGCATTAGTGGAACAAGATAGAGCAAATACTGGTTTTCACTGTCCTATTTTCTTGTGGGACTCCCCTTTCTCCCTAACTCCACATACTTTTCTGATAAACCTCCTTAGGTAAAGAAGTGAGGAGGACTACCGTGTTTGTGTGCTCTACCGAGAATACAGGACTCCCACGCTCCCAGACAAAGAGGATACGTCTAGGGAAGGGATATGTGGTAGCAGTTCTGGGAATAGGCACATAACCACGCAGGTGTCCTGCAGCTGTTGGATGTATCTCTACAGATATGCAGCTTCTTGGGTTTTTCTCCCCTTGCTGGACTGGTGTTTCTAGTGTCTCTTCTGCTGAGTGGAGCTGCGTGACAGGACTGCTGTAGTGTACACGGGACCCTCCCTCTGCTGACCCACCAAGTGCCCCGTGCTCTGGAGCAGCTCCCTCTCTGCCACAAAACGCTGCACAAACACTCCACAGCCCCTCACTCTGAGCAGATTTTTGTCTATCTTTTCCTTACTTACCTTTCATGTCGCTTTGGCGCTTTGCATTCCACCATGAGGGTCTCCTTAGGAGGATTTTGTTGAAGTCTTTCTTTCATAACCAGGACACTTGGGATCTCTCCAAACCCGCCACATGGTCAGTAGTCTACCTGTCACTCTATTCTCTCCTTCTTGCTTGTAGAATAGACATTTGTGCTTCACTCCAAATCCTACCTGATTAGCTGAAAACATGGGACACAGCAGTCCTTCCAAAATCTTCTGCTGGCAGGCCCAAAATCACCACACATCAGACCTTTGGTTGAATGATGGGAACAGCCTTGTAAGGTGCATCAGCTCGTCTCCTCCTCCGATCCCATTTCTTCCTCCTGAGCTCAGCTGGTATGCAGTGTTTAACCCACATTTTGATCCATCCCATACACTAAAAAACATGTGTTGTGCCCCCAGGATTTATGAGGAAGGCTAAAAGCAACCGTCACTAAACAAGTAGTCCTAATAATAATAAGTTGGGGGCTGCCTTCCCTTTCCGAGCTTTCAATTGGCATTTGGACTGCACATTGAAGTTTAGCTCTGCTAGAAAATCACTTCCTAGCAGACGTTTTCTAAAGATTAATTCTTTATAAAACCTACATTTATAAAAGGAAAGTTATGCTTCTCCTATCACTTGCTTCCAAATATATACCAGGAATTTGTCCATAGTTCCTTTAAACACAGTGAAAAATACATATTATTTTATCCTCTCATTTACAAGCAATCAGGACAGGGAGAGCAAATCTTGATTGTAATCATCACCTACAAAATCTGCAGACTGTACTGCATGCACACACTAAAAAAGCACAAATAACCCTCAGGTTAACTGCCTGGACCAGCAGACAAAAGCCCTGCAGTACACACACACAAAAAGATCTACAATTCAGAAGGTAACATCTTGGTCTCAGGACCAAGGAAATCATTTGGAAGTCCATGGAGCCAGTTTAAACTGACTTTCCTTTCAATTTTAGGAGACAAGACTGACCCAGCGCTGGCTTATGTTGTTCCTTCTGTGCTTGAGCACATCAACGTTCAACTTCAGGCAACAAGAGCAAAGAAAAACACCTCAAGAACACGCTGGGGAAATGATTTTACTATTGTCCCTTCTGGCTACAGTGATGCATCAAATTAGTATTAAAAAATTGAAAAAAATTATCCCACTACTCCCCTGCCAGCCCACCCAGAAATGGCTTTGATACTTTAGAATAAAACCTTTATGGCTTCTTTATGTGAACTAACTTACTAATCAGTGAACAGCAGTTGTAAAACATGTCTCTAGTCAGATACAGAAATATGGTTTTAGAACCTAACCCAAGGCAGTCAGTTAAGAACATAACTTTGTTTAGATGCCAAGTCTTGAAAGAAACCCTAGTTCTCCAAAACATTAATTTCAGATTTATGAGGTTTTGTCTGATGAGAGACAAAATGCCTACTCCATTACTGGTAGGAAATGTGACTACAGTATTATGAGAAACACTTCTAAATGCATCTGTGCAGGACCACAGGAGGTCAGATATCATTTATTCCATCTCCTGCGCCAAAACAGTATCTGCTTTAGCTGTCCTAATCCTGACAGATTTCTGTCAAAGCTATTCTAAGAAATGATGAGCACTCAAAGTATACATCCTTGCAGTTAAAAAAAAAAAAGTCCAAAATAAATTCTGAGGCTGTAGTTTAAAAGTACTATGTCTTGCCCTACCAGTCATGGACAGGGAGAAAAAAAATTACTCCTTTCTTCTTTGAAACAGCCTTTCATTTTGTTGAAGACTCGACTCTGATTTGCCAAGACTTTTATCGTCCCTTCTGCTCCAAAGTGGGTACCACACCATTCCTGCAGTCTGCTACCCAAGTCAACAAAACACTCCAGTGATCAGGGCTGAGCAGAACAAACAGGCTCTGCCCTGTGTCTGCCGGGGTACACCACATTTTTAAGTCATCATCTCAGCCACTGCAAATTGTGGCTGTTCACCTGGCTAAACAGCTATGCAGTCAGTTTTGCCCTGTCTATTCTAGAGTAACCTAGAGTATAATTCTCTAGCTGCTTAGGAGAATGTCGTGTCAGGCGCTGTCTAAAGCCTCAGGAAGCCCAAAACACATGAAGTCTAATGCTTCTCATGTAGCAATAGGAAGGAGTACACGTTTGGTTTATCGTGTAAACACTCGGGGGAAGGAAGTGTTTTCTTTCATCTTGGTGGATGACAAACACCTTTGGACAAGAAGACATTACAGGAAAATGGGTAGGTATTCACAGTGCCTAGCAGTCACCGCTCCCACTTCAGGCAACAATAACTCTACAGTTGTTGCTCATGTTGGCAGCAGGAACACATATTCAGACATCAGCTGTGATTTCCTTGCAACATATCACATACACAAGTAGCTTTACCATATTATCAGGGACTTTGCTTCCCCTTTCACCACAAGACTATGGGTCAGCACCCAAGAGATGACAGGAAGATGTAAGAAGCTTTATAGCGGATATTTACATGACACCAGTCTGTAGGGGAAACTGTTTCTACATTCATCATCAATTTACCCTAGAGTGAAAGAGCGTATACACATATGCTCAAAATTCTGTTTATTGAGCCATTCTTCCCAGGTTGTTACTCTTTTGGCTTTCAGAAATTCTATGGAAAATTATGCAGCACAACCCTGAAATCACTTATCACCAATAGATAATAATCCCAAACAATATCTTAACAATATTGGCTACAAAATATGATAGCAGAAGGTGCTCAGCACAGTAAAACCACAGAAAAAAGTGCCATGATTTCTGCAATACATGGTAGAAAAATGAATAATATGTAGTAAGAATCAATTGTACAGCATGGTTTATAGCAGAATTTCTAAAACTCAAAGAATAAAGCAGGCTACAAAAAAAGAGAATCCTAGGCAAAGCAGATATATTATGAAAGTAAAGGAGGAGCTCACTGCAGGACATCCTGGTGCTTGAAATTTGCCTTATCAGCCTGAAAGGCATCCATTTTCAGAGCAGTATTGGAAAAGAAAAAAAGAAGTCAGGTCACTGGTGGTGTAATGCTACAGTCAATTGAGTATCAGCCTCTGGCAGAGAGGAGATAAGTTGGTCTTAGCAGAAGTAAATGGAGGCACAGAGAGAAAAGGAGTGTGAAGAGCTGTATGCCACGAAAGTCAGGGGATGCAGGGTGACTGAAATCAATGGGGATGGACCCTGGAGCCTTGTGTAAAAGGTGGATGCAATATAACAGTCAAACAGGACTGTAGTAATGTCTGCCTAAATGGGACACTGCAGTAGCGTGCCAGGACAGAGGCGTGGGTAGGAAGGTAGGAACGGAAAGAATTTAGGAAGCCTGAGAAACAATGAGGAATATAACAAGAAAGATGTGCCCCTGGCCATGTGAGAAAACGCCCATCTCCATAAGGATCTAGAAACCCACTGTTTGAGAAAACTAGAGTGCTGGACTGATTTGTTATGGCACCTACATCCTCTAAAACAGATCTTCACCTGTAGAGTAGATAACATAGTGTCCAGAAGGCCTAGGATAGAGGATATCCATTCATATGCAAGTGAAGTTACTACAACGGACCATGACACCGTAATTTGGAAGGTTCACTGTAACCCAGGTGTCCTGAAAGATGGAACTGCTACGAGACTGAACTAACAAATAAAGGCCAGAATCTCTAATTACAGTGGACAAACAATAAACACAGGAACACATAGAGGGTTTCCTTGTATGTATATAAAACCTGGGTATGCAAGGTCATAAGTACAAGATTTTAGAATTCAAGCTATTTTTTATTAGCACTCTTTTTTTATCAGTGTATGCCTCACCGTAGTAGTGATAAAAATAAACATAAGCACGTAAAAAAAACTTCAAGTACATTCTACTTATGAAAAAGAACTGATTTTTCATCTTTGAAATTAACTCCATTAGGGTTATCCAGTGACCCCAGTGTGTCCCGATTGCAAGGTTTAAAGCTCCAATTTTAGCCCTACTAAACCCTGAGATTTCAGATCTTTAACCTATGTATAACACAAGATTGATTACTACACATCCTACATCCTGCACCAATGAAAAGAAGTGGGGGCCTAGAGCAGAGGAAGGGGTCAGCCTCACATTTACGAAGCAAAAAAGGATGCTTTTTGGAAAGCAGATGTTGTAAAAAATACAGAGCTGGAATAAGTGAACAGAAAGGGAGTTGAACAGTCAGGTGCCAGACACTAGCAACTTATCACATGGCTTCACAAAGGCTAACAATAGCATATATTTTCATGTGTGAGTTTATATTCACGAAAAGCACGAGTCTCTACATCCCGAGTCACTCCTGCGTATGAAAGTTGTTCGAATTAAGGTTTCTCTGAAGCTGGCCCCTGCCCACCAGCTCCACTCCCCAGCCAGTGCCTGAAATGACACACAAAAGCATCTAGATGAGAACATTCCACACACGCTGCCTGCCACACTTGTTGCAGAACTAAACAGAAACACAGCAAAAGTAAAAAGCACGGGTTTTAAACTTAGCGTATTTCAGGCAGATAGGAACACTAGCACAGGGCTTAGTATATGCAGACAAAGCTGCAGTGCATGATCCATGGGGAAAAATTCAAGCAGCATACCTTACAGAGGGAGAGGTTTATAGAATTTCCAGTGTCTATGGTACTCTCATAAACGCTTCGTCTTTTGTTCCTGCAGGGCTCCAAAGAATAATAAAAGAAAATACAAAGCGGAGGAGGCACCACTGAGTGAGTGCAACAGTGTTTTATTAATCCATGTGATTAATCCAGCATGCTGAGGAAGATTCTTTACAGAATCAAAACGTTCGTGTTTTTGATCCACATGGATTAAGGGAACACTGTGGCATTCGCTCAGCGGTGCCGCCTCTGCTTTGTGTTTTGGTTTTATTCTTTGGAGTCCAGCAGCAACAAAAGAGGGAGCATTTATGTGAGTACAGCAGCATGGGGACCTGGATAACCTCCCCTCCCTTCCTGAAGGATGCTGAGTGAATGTTTCTGAGGGCTACGGCTCTTGTTTGTGTCTACAGCCTGCCCTCCAGAAACCAAACCACTACCAAATAATAGAAGGCTGTTTCTGCCAAATCCTGAATGGCAGTTGTGCTGCTGAGCAGACTTTCTATAAATCAGGCGCATACCTGTGTAAAGTGACCAGACAATAATTAGAAACACTGGCTACTTTTGAAATTTATGTTGGAAGAAAAATAACACAAGGTAATTCAGCAGATTTCTTTCTAGCAGAGTAAAGGACTCATATATCATACATGGGACCTGACTAAATATTGAAGTCTATGTTTAGGGTTAAAACCAAACCCAGACTTCACTGTTTTGCATTTAACTTTTTATATGCTCAAATGCTTTGCTGTGCAGAGCCTGAATTTTCACTCGTTTGAACTGAGAGCGGCTGCAACAGCAAGTTCCCCTGTAACTAAACCTGATTTAAAAGCCACATGACAACCTTTCAGCCTGACAAAAATTTCAGCATCTGATTTGCAGTGAGCCGTTCCTCTTACATCCAGAAGATGTATTTGCTAAGCAGAATCATGCAAGTGTTTATAAACTCTGCCCAGTACTGTGCCAGTGTCTAAGTTTCACCTGGCCATGCTCAAAAGCCACCAGTAGTCTCTACCTCTACTTCTGAATGTTACCTACAGGCTTCCTTATACCCTCTTCTTTCTCTTGTGATCTGCTGCTTTCCCACGTCTTGGGTCTAACTTCTCCCTACTACTTCCTGATCTTGCTGGTTTTAATCAAGGTAAACTTTTTCTTGGGATATGAGCCAACTTTCACCCTTCCTATGCTTGTAACAAGAAAAAAAATACATAGTATCAAAGACAAAGGCTAAAATCACCAGCCCAAACCAAGAGGAGCAACTCTGCTAATGCAGGTCTAAATACTAATGCACAAATATCAGGCACACATGATCACAATAAATGCTGCGCCTTTGGGTGAGTTTTGGTGAAAGGGAGGAAGGCAACTCAGGGACTGACCAGGTCTCAGCTGGTGGAGAGCAGCAGCAACTGATCCGAAGCTCTGTAACTTCCTACGTTGCCACTGTGGTTCTGTAGCATCTTCAGCCTCCTCTGTGCTTCACAGCTGTAATGAGACTGCCTGAACACATCCCCAGTCCCTGGGCTTCCAGCCCTGCACCACCACAGTTCTGCCCAGGCAGGCTGCCCCAGAAAGCGAGGCTCGGAGGGATGCAAGGGCACAGCACAGGCAGTGGGAAAGGAGGGAGCTCTCAGGGTCTGTGGACTTTTCCAAGACTTTCAGTGCCTAATCATTCTCTAAGCAGACACTTAATTTAGGGCCTGGCAAAAGGCAAATCCTGGACAGAGGCATAAATACTGCTTGAGATCTAGTCACTGCTCCCAGGGAGCACCTCAGAAGCAGCATCACTGTTGCGTCTGAAAATGTTAAAAAGGAAAGATTCTGCCTAAGGCTGACAGCGAATATGGATAATAATTAAAATTTGGCAACGTGTCCTTGTTGCCTTCAATCATTGATAATAGCATGCAACTTTAAGGGTAGGATGTCCTTACTTTATAACAACATATAAAGATTAAAAATTTTCAGCAGCAATATCCAATAATCAATAAATCAGTGAAATATTTTCCCTCTTATTCTAGGAACTACAACTTACACACTCACATATGGTGAAGTTAGTCCAAGTAAAAATTTGAAAAACACCCAGAATGCTCCAACTTGTCTACTTTCTCCATATTCTTTCTGATGCCCACAAATCAACTGTTTTTCTTATCTGTTTGTGTCAGTCTTCTCTATGTCAGGCATTAAACCTGCGACCTTGATACAGGTACAGTCTGAAAACACCTAAATACATTATGAATTAACACCAAACAATTTTCAACCTAGCACAAAGAACATATTTTGATTTTGCCTCATATATTTTTGGAAATTATATGCCTAAGTCACACTTGCTCTGTCACTTTCAAAATATGTTTCAGAAAATTCTCACATTTGTAAGTCTAGAAGACAAAAATCCAGAGAAATTCCCCCTGCTATTCTAGCGTATCCTTCCAAACACCTATTGCTAAGGATTTGAGGCAGTTCCTAAATTTGAGCTTCTTATCAAGACTCCCTGTGATGAATCTCTGCCCTCTCTTAGCAATAATTTGAGATAAACTGTAGCTCTTAGTGTATTGGGAGACATTTCCAAAGCACTTGGCATTTGGCCTCACACCAATTCTCCTTTGAAGCTGGAGACTATACAGAAAATATCTCGCTCCCCACTGAGCAAACATTTGACCCTAGACTACTGGGAAGGAACAAACTGGACCTTCTGCTTTTCAGGGTAAGCTGAAAGGTTACACAGTCCCTCCTGCTGAGTCCTAACAACCCAAGGCAATATTCTTAAGCAGGTTCTGCATGCCGAGGTGTCGTCATGGCTCTTTCCAAGACACAAAATATGGTATTCACAGAAATCAGTATGACATGTTTGTGGTGCGCTTCCAGCCCATCTTGAAAAAAGTGTAATTTTGCATCAGAGTCATACAGAAACAGAGAAAAGAGAAGCCACATTGAAAGCTTTCTCACCTATGGACTGCAACATGGCAGGAGAGAAAGGCCAGAAAACCTACCTGCAAAAAATATCTTGAAGATGGATCAATAAATGCATAGTATTATCCCAAAGTGGGAAGGTGGACGTAGAAAAGTGTAAGGTGCTGAGAATGACTTGTTGGGACTGTTAGCCTGGGTGAAATACAGCAGCCTCCTCACTCTTGAAAACTCTTTGAAGAGAGATTGGATTGGACTACTCTGCTCCAATGTTACTGCCATCCATCATGTGACCTGTTCTGGACTATGAGCAAATTTAAACCAGATAATTGAAATAGTTCAGCTTAGCATGAAAAAATGTGTGGGTATGTTAAGGAAAACTACATCCCTCACTGTCAAAAAAGACAAGGGTAGCAAGAAGGTGATACAATAAGCAATGCATGATGCATTTGTGCTGCTAGTAATAAGCAAGAAAGAGGAAAACATTGCCATATGATTTTTTTTATCCATTCATGATTGTTGAAATTTTTAAAATTACGATAAAAAGAGCACGTGATCTGATTCTACTGTATGTCTATGTTACAAGACAATACTACCACATGTAATGCAAGAGTACTTTTATTGTACAAGTGTAGTTATAGCAAATAACTCCTCTCCACTTTGGGTCCTATTAGACACTAAATACTGAATGTTTTTGTGTAGAATTTGTATTTGTACACCCACATTACCAGCACACATCTGAACCTTTGATTTTCAGTTTTCTGCTTAAAAACAGTCAAACAGCAAAGCTCCACACTGATAACACACCCTAAGCCTCCCTTGACTGACAACTTCAATTTTTTACCTGAATTTTCACACATATTCTTCTGAGAAGGGCAAACACTACCCCCACCCTCCCCAGGTTTGACTACCCTGTTTAGCTGGAAGACCCTGAAGATTGGCGCTGAGCCCAGAATGACACAACATCCTCAAAGGTGCTGCAAGTCCGGGGCCAGGCAGTGAAGGCTCCTCCTCTGAGAGCGCTGTGTAAAGTGAAACACAAGTCAGACTCAACACATGTCTGTGCATGTTGCATGAGACACTGTCCTGCTACCCCCAGAGCAAGAGCACTGAAGCAGAGGTGTAGGAAGTATTTTCCAGCATAATCCGTCTTTTTTTCATCTCCAGGCATATGAAGATGAAGTGTTTCTAAAGAAAAGGAAGAAATATATACATGTGCATATTGCTTTCATAGTTTGAAATTTAGACATGTTTTTCTATTCATCTTCACTGCTTGTGTTCTCATATTAGTTCTCAAACAACTTCATTTTCATTTTTTAAGGTGGGCTTTTTCAGATTAAGCAGCAGAAGCTGGACAAGATGGGGCCCACAGACTCCCTGAAGCTACACAGAGTCCTGATTAAACATTACAGGGTGATGAGTACTGGAGAATCTGTTTTGCTTTATACAGAACTAATGTCTATCAGCTACACAGTAACTGTGCATTAAACCTGGCATGTCAGCCATCCTGTGTCTGCCACAGCTTTCGCCAAGTCCTTCCCCCACAGCTTTGGGACCCAGGGGGACCATTTGTGACCTTGACCAGTCCCCCGTGCACACCAGCCTGGCCCTCCTCCTCCCCTCGCATCCCTCAGTGCTGCTCAGCCCACCTGCTGTCAAGAGAGGCATCGGTGACTGAAGTAAATTTCTTGCCTATATTAAGCACAGCAGATTTAAAGTATTCTCCCAGGGCACTTAACCCCACTCTCCTGAATAAGCCAGTGAACACCATGAAAAGCCAAGGGAGGAGGTTTTGGCAACATCAGAGGGTAAGCTCACAGGGAATTCGTGGGAGGAGGGAGCTCAGTCAGCAACATCCCTCCACCAGCACTCAAAGCCAAGACCTGGTCTTTGAGCTGGGCTGAGGTCTTGGGGTAATGCAGCTCCCCAGCACCGGGGAGACCAAACACGGTCCTTCAGCACCCTTCTCCGCAGGCTCTCGTTCTCTGTGCATAACATGTTCAAAAACATTTCCACCCTTTAGTTGCACACTGATTGCCTCTTCCCCCCTGGATTCCCAAATCCTGCAATCCCAGCAAAGAAAACAAAAGAAAAGTGAGTGCAGTGTAAAGCTAGCAAGAGGATTGACTTAGGAACTCTTACTACTCTCCATCACTCCATTTTTTCATTAAACTGTAAGCAGCACTCATAGCTTCTGACACATTTGAGAGCCTTCCACTGAATCAAGAGTTTTACAAAGTAGAGGTTTATGCTTCTGCATAACTGAAACACATAAGCAGAAGTTGAAGTGTAGCATCATGAACAGCATCTGCCTAATAAACCATGGAAGATGAGAGAGAAGAGCAAAGCTGAACAGTGAAGTGAACAATAATTTCCATTCCGTTAGTAAGTACCTTTCTGTTTCACCAAAGTGGCCTGTAAACTTCATAGCTTCCCTATAGCCATCTCTAGCATCTATTTTCCTTGTTTATACTCCCCCACTATGAATTTAAAAATTCCAGAAGAAAGGCTCAGTGCAGGAAAAGGTAGCAGGCGAATTTATCACAACAGATTAATCTCTCTTTTCATAATGTAGAGTGAAAAGAGCAGGGGGAAAAAATCGATACAATACAGAGATCTGAGTCTTTCCAGTAACATGTAATCTCGAAAAGTAAACCATTATTACTGGAAAACTGTTTCTGAGATTTCTTAATTGTGTTATTCATTACAAATGTTTCCTCCAGGGCAAAAGTTTATTTCCCCAGGTAGTGCATAGAGCTGTATTTCAGCCCTTTTCCGTACCGCAGGTTTGACGCATCCTCCGCTGGCCCTTGCTGCAATCACAACCAGGAGAACTGCACTCTCGCAAACCGTGACGAGGCAGTGGTCCGGGGGTCTGTGCTGGCAGCTGCGGACTCACCTTCTCTCATAGTGAACAAGTACCTTTTTTACCATTGTTATTAAGCATATTTATTATGTCGCAACAAATACTTTCAAAGAAGAGGACTGCAAGAACCTCTCCGATCTAACCATTCAGCTGATTTTGGTTTGATTTTTTTTGCATAATAAATGAACAGACCAGGACTATAGGACATGGAGGGTTAAGTGTGACTCATTGTGGAGAATGTGCCCTTTTCAATAATACCCCTCTTTTGATTAACTAAAAGCAAAGCCTTATATATTATACACAATCCTCTTTTTAAACAAGGCAAACTCCCACACCACAAAGATACTAGAACAGTAAATATTTATTTTCTTGGCTGATGGTACACCTCATGCCACACAGCCCACTCAAGCATCTGCTTGTTACCACAAGTTGTCCTCTTTGTCAAGGAAGAAAGAAAAGTGGCATTATGTGCTATCGGTTTTGGATTGCAAATATTTAAAAGAAATAAATTTCTCAGAATGAAAGCTACTTTCTTTTGATTTAAAAAAAAAAAAACAACATAACTATTTGCTTTAGGCCTATACCCACTCCTAGCACCTGTACTTTTCAATTGTTGGCTTGCCAAGAACACTGCGGTTTTCTTCCTGGCTTTTCTCTTAAATAACTATTTATTTTGCACAAAATATCTATTAAAGATGTACAGTATTTTACTAGAAAAAGGAGATAACTTCAAAATGCTGCAGAAAACTCCAGCTACTGATAAAAGGTTAACGTACCAGCATAGATACAAACAAGTGCTATATATATATATATATGCTATGAAACAAAATGTATGCAGTAAAGAAATTAGTTATGTACTCTTACCCTTCTGGATTTGTGGTAGATTTAAAGTTACATTTTGCTGAAGTTACATTTTACCACAACAGTAACTATGGAAGCAGATTTGCAATCGTATCGGAAGGGAGTAAGAGAGACCAGGTAGTATAAAATAAACTTTCTGGTGTTTTACAGAGAATAAAAGTTATTGCTGCAAATTTAAAGGTTGTATTTGGTGGTGAAAAGAGGGCTTCCAATCCTCTAAAGAAACAAAAAGAACCAAATACAATTATTTCCCCAGCTATATATGTAAAAAATAAAAAAAGTTTTTACTGTGTCAAGTGTTCAGAAACAAGGAGCCAGTAAATACAAGGGATTAGGAAAAAAGACAAACCAAAATTTCAAATGTATGGAAAGACAGAAACAGACATTCATTAAATGCATCTTAAAAAAAAAGTCTTGCATACAAAGAGCAAGGCTGGAGAACAATGTGTCACCGCTTGCCCTAAATTATGGCATAGTGCTTCCTACGGGCCTCCTTTTCTGCTTTATTAATTGGATAAAAGAATCATAATTTAATTACTTAATGATTTATTACAAAATACTTTACCCACATAAGATTTTTCAGCATGTAAACACCATACTATTAGACTATCTACTAATAGAGGCCTAGCATTTCAGATTTCATTAGTAAATAAAGCCAGGTTTATTTGTAATAAAGTTAAGCCCTTCCAACCACTGACCTTGGAAACCAGATTTTGAAATAATTCAGATTTGTGTTTCTGTTCTTTCTAATTAAGGGTAATATCGGGACGGACAGACAGTGGGTAGCATTGTTCAAGCACCATGGATTTAAGCAAGAAAATCTGATTATCAGCTCATGTCAGAAGCCAAGCGATAATGCAGCTTAGCATTTGTTTGGGCTTTTTCTTTAGCCAAAAGATAATTACTGTTCGTTAAGTCTTACGTAAGTGTATCTAATATCTGTGGTCCTAAAAATTATGAATAGTAAAAGCACACAACAGGCAAAGAAGAGTTATTGTATTTATTATTTACTTGGGCTGTTCCACCATGATAATTTCATTAGCCAGGAAAGTTAAACTTAATGTCAAACTATAATTTCTTAAAGGCCAAAAAGTTAAACGTCATCTCTCATGCAACTAACACCAGAAGTTACATTTTTTTACAAAGACACAAAAGCCATATTAAAATGACACCAAGCCCATCGCTGCAGGATCTGCTGTTTGGGCTGAGTGTCCGCAGGGTGCCCAAAGCCCTCCGCTCCCACTGAAGTCAGCCTGGTTAACTTCTAAGCGTGGGAGCCCTCTGACAAAATGGTAATATTTCATCAAAAAAATGGTGCTTTTCTGGGTATCACATCACTAACACAATACTTATTCAAATGTACTCTGTGCCCTGATTTCTTCTCTTCATACAAAGCAGCTGATGCCATCTGAAGGAAGGAGCTGAACTCCTCTGGCAGAGGATTCAGAGCAGGGACCAGACTTTCACACTCAAAAGTGCAGCAGCTGCTCCCCCGAAACACCCCTCTGCTGAGCACCTCCTGGGCATGAGCCCCAGGAGCTTCAGGGGTGATCTCTGCACCCAAGCAGCAGCAAGGCCCTACTTACCCCGCTGGGAAATAACAGGCCAGCTACCAATGCTGAGGTCTGTAGGAACACGCTCTTGAAGTCTTCAAATTGCCATGAAAAGCAGCAGGCAATTCAGCAAGATGTGAGCACAGATCTGCCAAGCCCCACGCACCAGCCACCTGGCAAGCCAAGGGGTAGGTCCCTCGGACAAAGGCAGTGCTGACCACCTGCATTTATCCCCAAACCCTTTCCTTAACTCAAATACAGCCTTTAAAAGAGTTGGCATTTACACAGCCACCTCCACATGCAAATTCTGTATAGTGCTTTACAGTAGCTGAAAGGCTTGGCTGGGCATGATGGACACCAGAGATGAAAAGCAAGCCAACCACATGTGCGGAGAAGTTCCACAATAAATACATTTGACACCCATGTTAAGAAGGAAAAGTACATAGCAGCTAAAGAACATTTAGAAAACACAAATAGCCTACACTGTTCTGTTTACTTCCTCTTACTTCTCGCAGGGGCAGACCAGGGGGAGACCCTGTCCCAAAGAAAACTACAACCTTGTGGCCTCATCCTTAGCGGATTTGCACTGAACTCATGGAAAGTGGAAGGGACTGATTGCTGAGCAGGGTAACACCTTGTTCAGGTTGTATCTCATGCTAAATGGTAGGAGAGATGCGTCACTAAGGCGGACGAGCAGAGCTGACACAGGGTCTCTGAACTGGCTCTGCCCAGGGCCTGATGCAGTATATACAGTTACACCTGCTCAGAGTTGCAACTCTGTTCACCATAAGCATTATTCTTGAAATAATTAATAAATTTGCCTAATGAAAGCAAAGCACAAGCAAGATGGAAGATTTCTATACCTGTCAAGCATGCTGAGAACTAATTTGAACATGGTGATCAATGAGAAATGGAAGAAAAATTCAGCTTATTTGGCCCAGCAGATGCAAGAAGTCTAGCCTCCCTGTTAATGACATGTAACAGCAATTAGGAGACAAAGTAAACAGAGAAAAAGAAATACTAAGTTTGCCCATAAAGTAAGTCATTTGCTACAGACACCATTTTCATGAATAATAGAATATCGTGCAGGGAAAACAAAATTATTAGGCAAAGAGAAACGCAGGTGTAATCATGAAACATCATCTTCTGTTTATTTTTTGTGTGTGTGTTTTATGGCTGACAGGGATCATTAGAATCACTTATAATGACTTTCACCATAAGGCAGGGGATAGATTTGGCAGCTTTAAAGCAAGTCACAACAGCAATAGCACAATTGCTAACGCAAAAATCCTTTTGCCTCTCAGAAGAGCAATTACTGGGTTTGTAACCATACGTTTCTTTCACACAAAGAATGGTTCTTTGGAAACAGAGCAAGCAAAGCACCATAGGACCAGGTGAGTGTTAGCTGGAGAGTGATAAATATGCAGGAAGTCACCATAGTAGCCACAGGACTGGGAGCCGCAGCTGAACTGTCCTCTCTCCGGAGGTACCGACCTCTCCTCCATCAGCAGGCAGGAAAGCCTCCACTGGAAGAACCGTCCAGCTGCAGCATTAACACTGTACTCACCCAGCCTGACTCAGACTGTTCAAACTGGTCTTGCAGAACACAACAGAGCAGAAACCTAAATACAGTTGTCCTGATAGTCACAGACGTAGTAGAAAATAGCCAGGTGTGCTACATCGCTGTTCAAATGAAGCTCAGCGCTGGCCTTGCTGCATTTCAGAACTGTTTCAAACAGGCTACTCTCGCTGTGCAAGTGCCTGATAGACCTCCATCCAAAAACTGCTGCCTCAGAAGGCAAAACAGTTCATTTTGTCTTATTTTGGACACTAGAGAAAAATCCGCTGAGAGAAAGAAAAGCACATCTTTTAAAACCAAACAGAGTTTTTTAAAGGCTCTATTAACCTATGTGAATTAAAACTTGGTAGCTAAATAACAATAATTATGAGAAGACAAAATTCAACGACCAGGGACACCACTGCTACTGGTAAAGCTTAGCTCATAGCCATCGAGGTTTTCAAATACCTCTTCCCAGAAAGCATTACTTGGAGGTAAATAGGAGTTTTCTCATTCAGGGAGGCAGTTGGGCAGAAGTTCACAGTACTCTTTGGTCCTGAAGATCTCAACTTCCGACACATAAAGCTCTGGAGAGGTGGCTCTTTCCCTCCAGAGTTCTCCAGCAGGGATGCTGAGCCCCTGAGAGGTAACGGACACAGCTAAGCCCAGTGAGGGACAGGGAGGGTGAGCACCACCCGTGGGGCCACGCTGACCCTCCTCTTGGCCCTGGTAGCCACCTCCTGGCAGTGGCACCCTCCTGTGTGCAGACTTCAAAATCGTACCTGGCTTTTCAGCACCAAGCTGTACTTATTCCTTTCTGATACCCAGAAAGATTTTATGGGTGTAAAGCCCATCCAAGGATATCAATTTCTCACTATCTAAAACCATAACATACTTGATTAGCTTTACTCTCTTCATATATGCTGCCATTAAAAAGCTCGCTCTTATTAATTAAAAAATACTTGCTCCAAAAATTAACTAAACATCTTTTTTCTTTCTCTTGCAAACACTCATGACTATGTAGTGCCTCATTGTTTTCCCTCCTTGAATAGATGTCTTTTAAAAGTGCAAATAAAGACAATTAAATGCTGTGTCAAACTACTGGTACCGCATGTTTAAACACCTGCTTCCCTTCATCAGTCCTTCATAACATTGTTAAACGATAATTATACATGCTGATGAGAAACGAATCAAAATACAGTAATCTATCTTGAAAGGGGTTTTGCTAATATTACACATAAGGCATTAATGGGATATTTAGACCATTCTTGTGAGAGAAAACATACCTTTGTATACAGAGAAAGAAAAACACCATGAGAACTCATTGCATTTTTCTCTCTACAGCTGGCATCGTATAAAACACGGTTTACTACTCCTTTACGACTTTACATACAAAAAGGGGGATTTGGGGCTATTTTTCTGTCTTGGTCCGAATCATGTATTGCAGTTAGTTTCACAATATTTCCTACAGTAACTGCGATGTGATAAGTGCTGCCTCCCTTGTGTCCCTGCCTCCTGCCACTGCCCTCCCACGCTCGGTGCTGCCGTGTGAGCTCCCTGAGGCAGCAGCCACGGGCCAGCCCCAGCACCTCTCCAGAGCGGGCTAGGGAGACAGGACGATGCACTGCCCGAAGGAGAGGGGCAGTCCCGCGTGTCCCCCCCATCCGTTTAACTCATGGCCACAACTGCTCTGTCCAGGGACAAAGGGACTCAGTGCAAACGACATAGCTGCTCCAGTAAAAGCCGAATTGCCCTTCCTTTTCTACTAACCATTTAATTTTCTACCAGCGTTTTTAAAAAAAAAAAAAATACCATCACAGATTAATTTCTTCATACTTTGTCTGATCTTGACAAGTTGTATAGTTTTAGGGGAAAAGGAGTCCCTTTCAAGATGGTAAATGAAAAATAGAGAAATGTTTTACTGCTATTTGCCAGCACCCTGCAATTTCAAGAATCTGAGGTTTGTTCTATAGTTCTTCATAGAAATAGCACAAAACCAGACTCCAGAAATCTGTAGTAAAAACGTGTGGAACGCTAGCAGGCCGGCAGCTTGCAGGCCGGCTGCCTTTCAGATCACAGCCGAAATAATTACCTCCAGACCACAAATCACGAATGGGAGTGCCTCAGAGGACCTGCCTGGTAGGTGAATTTCAGTTGCTTATACCTGGAGGGAAGATTACGCAATTCTGCCACTGCGCCTCTTGTTCCCCGCCATCTATCCACCTCACACTATATAATATGTAATAGCCTCACACAATCCTAAACTGCAATTTCGTATCATTTTATCTTTAGAGGTGCAATTTTCCCTTGAAGAAAATCTTTCCACAGAGAGGAAAGCAGCCATCCATGAGCTTGCCACTCCAGCGCCGCTCCAGCAACGTGCCATTGCGTCATTCAGCTCCGTGTCTTAGTCAATACATCTCAACCCAACATGGCTGCTTCTCTGCTCAGAAAGCACCCTTGGCTCCCGGTTTTATGTTGCATTCACACCAATTTAAGATGCCGTACCCAGTGTGCCAGCACACTTGTGCATAATTAATCACGTTGGCTTCAGCAATCACACAGCACTGGTGGGTTTTTCAAAACTTCCACTTAATTTCAAAGGAAGCAGCATTAATCCAACACTAAGCATTTTCTTTAAATGCCACCCTATCTGAGCTTGACTAAAACCATAGGAAGCAATTTAAAAAGATGAGCCCACAGGAATTTAAGCAGGCAACACAACAGTCCTATTAATTTTGGTATCTAAAGAGGTATAAATCTAGAGCCATTCCTCAGAAGTCAGCAAAATTACCCTGGGCCCCAGCTGAATCCTGGATACTTTCACCCTGGAGATCAAACTTCTAGACTACTGAACTGTCTTAGGGTGTGGAGAGCCAGGTCGTACTTTATATCCTTCCCTGTTGCATGCAAAACAAAATGATACAAGCAGAAGTAAAGGTTGGTCTTTGCATACAAAAACTATCCAAAATCTGAAGTAATTGAAACTTTTCTCACTTAATTGGGTAGTCAAATTCAAAGGCTAATTACTGTATAAGTATTGACATATTAAGTATTGATACTAAAGGATCAGCATTGCTCTTTTCCTATTATTTTTGCTTCTGCAATACCCTCAAGAGTTTGATTTCCTTTTTTTAAATAATGCAATCATTGAGATATTTTATGTTCAAATGCTTCACTATCTGCAATAACGATAAAAATCTTGTAAAATAATCTCAAAATTATGTCTTTTGTATTAGTAAATAAACAATTTCTCACATAGCTTTTGTGACTGAAACGTAACTTGTAAAATTGCCCAAGCAGCAAAATAGCATACATCTCCAACGTATTTTCTTCCTCCAATGTAATATATTCCAATTTGAAGTAATAGTCTTTACTTAAGTGATGAATTATTCAAGGCAGAGACTAGAGACTTTTTGGTTCATGCATACTGGCCCTTTCTTGAGGCTCCTCCGCAACACCGATACTATCTTGTAACAAAAGAGAGACACCACAGAAGAGCAACATGTCTTAATTCTGTTCCTACTAAAATCAGTGTGGTTTAGAACAGAAGTAAAAGATATGCCAGACTAGTAATTACCGAAATATATCCAACCATCCCAGTATAACATTACTATAAATCTTGACAAAATACCATGCAACTTTCCACATGCAAATGACTTGGAGAAAAAAAAGAAAGTTTTGATGGTGTTCAGTTATTTACTTATTTATTCAGCTGAATTCCCATACTTGTCTTTCTATTTCACCAGCAGAAATTTCAGTGTTCCCATGGAGTTTGCCGAGAAGCGGAGGAGTAATAACAGTTAGAAATAGCACACAGAAAATTCTCACCTTTGCTACCTGCAGTCATCAGGAAAACATAAGTAAAAAAAAAAAGTGCTAACAGCCTCTCTATTGTGTAGTTATACAATACGGAGTGTAAATTACTTAATTAGAAATACAGTGCTTTAGCCTTATGTAAACGTATAACACTAAGAATGACGTAGGAAAAGACTGGTCTGCACTACACAGCTCTGTCTGCCTAACAGCAGCAACTAGGAATCTCAGAAATAAATCACATCCTTTAACTAGCACAAATCTACTAGTAAAATATTTCCTACACATAAACAGAGAGCAGCCACGCAGTTATTTGATAAAGTTGTCCTGAGGCTGTTCAAGGTGGCTGCTAAATTTGCTGGCAAACTCCCTCCTTTCACTGGCAGACCTCGTGTCTCCACTAGAGGGTATTACCAGTATATCTATATGGCCATAGGCGCACCAGCACCGCCTGCCTCCCCTCTTCACTTCCCAAGGTCAGAATTTGCACCAAAACCTGCAGGTTTTGCCCATCAGTGACCAGCAGCCTCCCCACAGCTCTGCAGTCAGCCAGAGTGACGTTCCCAAGCTGCTGCTGCGCTGAGAAATGCACTGAGAGCGTGCGAGCTCCTGCATACCTCGACCAGGGAGAAATTATTCTGTTCTGGGTGCTGTCAGAGACTCAGGACTACAATTATCAGGGTAGCCCTGCAGACCTCTGCACACACCCGCTGCTGACTAGCAGCACATTGCACACCTCAAGGCTATAAGACTGTGGACTTTTACTTTTGCATGCCCCGACAGCTGGAAGAGAAGAGAAAACCAATGCGACTTGCTTTCAGAGCCATTTATAGCAGAGGAAAATGCAATGTGAAGAAGTTGCCACAAACACTTGGGTTACTTGTACCACAGAGGGAAAAAATGTATGGTGACAGAAAGGCAAGCAGAGAATCTTCCACAGGTTAGCCAAATAAAAGCGTGAGCCCACCGAAACAGCTATTTGAATTTATATAGGCAAATATTGACTAGCTAACTCCTTAGGCTAAATTTTATCAGTCCATCTCCTTTCCTCTCCCTCTCAGACAGATTGTCATCTTTGTGACTGCGATTTTTGTAACTGTACAGCTTGTGGGCCAGGAAGAACCAAGAGCTACAAGGCGCGATGTGGCACAGCAAACAAGTGACAGATCCTGTACCAAAACCCTCAGAGCCTAACTAAACAACACAGGCATGGAGAAAGGTCTGTGGCAAAGCTGAAGGAAGATCTACGCCAAGAGGCAAGGAACAGCTACTGCCTCAGCACCATGGCAGGTAACGTTAACTGTGACTTTTGCAAAAGACGGCATAGCAATACCATTTATTTCATGTTTTATCAGTGTCTCCACCAGCTTTGCTCTTTTTTTTTTTTTTTTTTT
>Ga0065711_1027418_pt1 | contig 49762 bp, 21 predicted proteins | sample Hoacrofraction12_FD_59098 | JGI IMG/M metagenome (GOLD analysis project Ga0065711, IMG submission 59098) | Hoatzin crop microbial communities from Cojedes, Venezuela - Epithelial fraction 12 v2 (version 2) | ecosystem: Host-associated > Birds > Digestive system > Esophagus > Crop | place... | reverse complement strand
TTCCTCCACTTGTTTGTTGGTGACCTCCAGGATAAGCTGCTCCATCACCTTTCCCGGGATGGAGGTGAGGCTGACCGGCCTGTAGTTCCCTGGGTCCTCCTTCTTGCCCTTTTTGAAGACTGGAGTGACACTGGTCCTTCTCCAGTCCTCGGGCACCTCTCCTGTCCTCCAGGACCTCTCAAAGATGATGGAGAGTGGCTCAGCACTCATGAACATTCTTGACTGCTGTTCAGGTTTTCTGCACCATAGAGTGACGTGGATAAAGTGTAATGTTCTTATTGAATATTCTCACAGCTCTATGGGAAAAGGAATGACAATTCTGACTGTTTACTTTTCACATATTTTTGAAATTATTACCCTAGCTGGTATTTCATTTTTTTATCTATTGAAATCTTCGTTGTTTCACACATTTCAGTGAGAGCGGAGAAGGGTTAGAATTTCCAGCTAAAAGCATATGAAGGTCTCATAAATTCTGGAATTCTAGCTAGGAGCTGAAAGCACTGGTATTACTAGTTTTAAGAAAGATTCTTATCTGCTTGAATCAGACTATTCTTGCTGCCAACTGTGTTTAGCAGGTCGGCTATTTTACACATTTTGAAGGCAAGTGTTTCCAACTTACTACACTCTAGATGTCTGTTCTTGCAAAAGAATTTACAAATTTTAATATTGTCTCACTTCATTCCACACTCATCTTTGAAATTATCACACTGTGAAGCTCACACAACTAGCTACTAGATACTGTAAAAACAGTGAAATTTAAAAGGCACATTTTACATTGCAGAGTATCCAGTTTGAAGGGAAGTTGGAAAGAAAGGGAAAAAATGTGAAGTCTTAGATATTAACTGAATCTGAATATAAAAACATGACACCTTTCTAATATAGTATGTCATTGTATATCAAGATGTCATATCAGCACCCTTCTGTTATCTGTGATAATAGAAATCATTGCACGTCTTATATTATTGAAGACTATAACAGAGTTAAAATCTGGGAAAATGCAGTGGGAAGGAAATTGCCTGCACATGTTGATAACACATGGGTCTTCTGTATTTGTCACATTTTAACTCTTTTGCAAAAGAATTTGATCATATACCCAAAACAAACTAATGACTGGTGTAACAGCATGGATTTTAAATTCAACCCAGAACTGTAACAGACACACAATAAAGTGTCTGAGATAAAAAAAATCAGCAAACTATAGAATTACATTATTAAATGGATCCAAATGAAAATATGGTATTTCTGGATTTTGAACACATTTTAAAGATAAAATATGTGAGAATAAGTAGAGCAAAACCATGACAGGTTATGCTATCTCTATTGTATTCACCACTACATAAACCAAAAGCTGTGTTTGTGAATACAGCTTCATGTACACAGCCATTGCTGTCTGCATCTTTCTGGCTGTAGTTACACAGCAAATCAAGCTGTGATCTTGCTGAAAATGGGCAAGTCATGCCAAGTATTTCAGCAGGGTCATAATTTGCTGACCTTTAGAATGGACCAAATGGATCGCTTTGAACAAGTCTGCTTACATTTGCATTTCAAGCAGGTATTTCTTGCTGAGGGAAAACAAGAGGCAACAACAAGGGTCTGGACTTTGCTCTCAGAACTGCTTATCCAACAGAAATTTCGTGGGAGAGGTATATCATTTCAGGGAACTGGGTATGAAAGCTCAGTGATTCTTCTTCCTTGGTATGTGCTAAAACCATAAGGTGAGAGTTAACCTTGCCAGGCACCATCTCCCTTGTTGTCTCCTTTGGTTGTGAGTACCCCATCACGTCCAAGCTGGTCCAAGAGAGAGGGCTCCACAATCCCCTGGCAAACTCTGTGACAGTGACAATATCATGTCCCCTCTGCCTCTGCTGCAATCAAGCTTTAGGTTTGTTTCTTCCTGGAGGAATATTTCACCTACTTGACCACTGCACAAAGATATGTAGCACCAGCAAAATTGTGCTCGGTGTAAATGCTTGGAGTTGCACTAACCTGATTTAACATGCCTCAATCTGCCTCAGAGCTGGGCTTCAGTGGGAGACTCTGGATCATTCTCCCAAATGGGCACTTAAGAAATGGTTGTCTAATGCCATCTGCGAGGATATTTTCAGAGGAAGAAATGAAGTGTCTGTTAAATACAAGCACTACAGGACTAGGCGTTTTTTGATACAGTATCTGTCTGAGACATGGAAGGATTTTAAACAGGCAGGTTCCCAATAGTTCTGAAGTTTTACTTTGAAATAACAATACTTTAAAAATAAAGTAGTGAGTATCCTAACAAATTTCATATATTTAGAATGTAAATTTCATAACTGGGATTTTTTATCTCCTTAAAGTCTTTGAAAGTATATACAAGGATATGCATTTTTTAAGACACAAAATCATAGCATCTCCTTCATTTGTGCATTGTAATGAAACACTCAGGTAACCACTGTGACAAAGAGGGCCAAGTATCAATAACAGCTATCCAGAGACACACTCCTTCCTACTGGACACTGGTAGGTTCTGTGATACTTCCTTTTTCCCACCAGTTTCATCCCCTGTGTTTCCATATACATAGAAATAAAGTACAGAAACATAGGTAAGTTACAGCAACAGGAAGGTGATTGATACACTAGCACCGGTTGTCAGGCACATCACTGCCAGGTCATCTATTCCATAAACTGGTTCCCATTTTTCACAAACAAGCATATTGAGTTTATTGAAGTAATTCTCATGGTCTTGTATAATAATTGCAGCAGATTCATGTCATGGTAACCTCTTTCTGTGGTGATGTCTTCATCTGATCTTGTTGCTAGAAAATGTGTGTGAGGCTCAGTTGCTGGAGATGGATTTTTCTTAGGAATAAGAAAAAACAATAAGAAACTAGAGAAGATATTGCACATGAAATAAGAACGATATTTCAAGCAATGGCATGTATTTTAACCAGTACATTTACCTACAAGGTAATCCCACAAATCTGCTTAGCTTTTCTATAATAAGTCTTCACATATAATAGTTTTTTCCAAACTATTACACAAGTTCTGATGCTGAAGAAAAAGTAGAAGACATATATGTTTTCTTCTCATTCACATGACATTCATACATCAAAATAAACTTTAAGTTCTAAAGGAAGAGATCTGTCGATACTAACAGTCATGTAACAAAGAAATCCTAGTGTTGTCTCCTTGAAACTTGTGTATGTACGAAGCTGAAACTCCTTTAAAAGTTGCCAAACTTTCATTAAAAAGCTGAACAAGATCTACTGAAAACTGTAGGCTAGCTTGTATACTTACGTATATTCATGTAATTTTGCTGAAAGCAAAGGACTAAATGTACTGCTTCCATGAGAAACAATTGTGCAGGATTTGCCATGTGTCTTTCTTTTCCTCTAATAGATTCTGGGGGGAAAAAAAAGCAAAAAAATTAAAAAAAAAACAAACTAAAAAAACCCACCACCCAATAAGTGCAGAAAGCAAAAAGCACTTGACAAAAACAAGCAGTTCCGTAAGTACTGTGTCAGCCCGGGGCTGTTGCTGGCATCTACAAATACAGCTAGCTCACACGGAAGCCTTTTACTCAGGGAGAGCACTAATGTGACCCTCACTCCTCCCTCTTCAGATACTTGTTTTCAGAAACTTCTTGGAAATTACTCTGTATTTCACTATCAAATGTATTTGGAATCAGTCAAGATGTTGAAAATTAATTTCGGCAGGAAGTTTCTATACAGGTACACAGCATACTTATGAATGTTTTAAAATTCCTTTAGAAGTTGGGCAAAAAAATCAGAGGTGATCCATTGTGCAAACTTCTAATTTTCTCAGCTGCCTATATTATATCTTACTTTTTGATCAATTTAATAATTTTTATAGAATTCTACCTTCAAAGTTCTTCCTTTAGAAAAGGGCAGCATAAAATTTATGGAAAATAAAGATATGCTGAGTTCAGTTTTTTTAGATAGCAGAGGAATTATTAGTCTTCTGTAATATAAATTACAACCACACCGAGTGTTTAATTAAGAAAAAATTGCAAATGGAAAAGCACTCGTACTGCTCTACTCCAGAGATCTTTTGATACAGAGTTTAAATTAGAAAGAAAATTTGATAAAGATCGTAATCTTTGACCTGGTTTCACCAAAGGTTTCATTTTTATGACAGCTTTGTTATGCTCTCTGAGTTTGTTTGGCTTTAGCACCAACACACAGAACACACATTAACCACATGGAAAGTTTCATCTTTTTGATGAACTAAACATATTCTCTTTGTTTCTCTTTCTCGCATCATTGACAACAGGCTTATGTGTCCAACTGTGATAATGTCCTGTGTTCAGAACATACACATCTCTGTATGAATCTAACAACAGGCAATTGACATCTTGATGGCTTTCTTGTCCTCCGTAAGGGGATAAACAAACACATGCATATGCAACCCATGCTTAAATGGAGGAAAAAACTTGTTCTGACTAGCAGGGCTTTTGTACACCTGTTACATTTAATACATATGCCAGGCACCATCTGTTAAAAAGACTCTGTTTTCCCTCTTTGTGCTTTAAAAAAGACACAAAAATAAAGTGCTAAGAAGCTCAAACGTTGCAGAGGTAAAGAAGTGTGTGTTAATGGCTATCTATCAAGGCCTGGGGTTTCAACATAAAAACTACATTAGAGCAGAATGAGATCTAAATCAATGGATTGTTCTGTTTCCTAGCTGTTCTCATTATTCAGACAATACTGCAATGAATTCACATTACTTTATTTGTGGTGACCCAGCACTACTGTGACAAAGCACTAATTGCTTTAAAATATTGTGATTAAGCAATTCGGGAATTGCTGTTAAAATTAACATTTGTTTTAAAGTCTTTGTCCTCAGATTTTTTTGATCTCTTGATTGATATGCAGTCATCGCTTAATTGTGGGTAGTTTTGTGAGCTATTGCTTGTATTTAAAATACCTTTTTTCTATTTGTCCAACTACCTTGATGATTAGAAAATGTAAAAAAAAAAACGACGATTTCTAAATCTAATTCTTTGTAAATTACTTTACAGAGTGTAACTTGTGTCTGCAAATGGATCCATTGTGTAAAAGCTCTTTCTTAGCAATTTTGTTTCTTAGTTTGAATAAATCTAAATGAATTAAACCCTCTTGGCCTTTTGCTGAAAAGCGCTGTATTCTGTCTAGGGAACATTTTAAGAGGTTTTCCTTCACTGCTGGCTGATCAATGGAAGCAGCCATAGGAATTTATTCTGCTTTTCGATAGCCACTTGACTGTGCAGCATTTCATCTGAGTGAGGCTTGGAATATGGAAGTGCCTTGGGTGGCAGATCACAGCTGGCTTTCTTTTTGTGAGATAGGGAGATATCCAGTTTCCATCCGATGCAAGTGCAACGGCTCTTGTGACATCCTTATTCGTCCCAGTGACCCAGTTCTTCATTCATTTTGGTTTATGTTGTAGTCAGGAGATTGCCTGAAGGAAACCTAAATGGCAGAAATAAGAAAGCTGGTTTAAAACAAAGCTTTGTCTATACAGATATCAGGATACACCAAAATTGTGATGATTTCTGAACCTGAATGTTGTTATCTAATGAGGTTTCGACTGATTCTGCTCATATATGAAGTTACGAAAAGTAATATGAGACCTAACTGATTTAGTAAAGTATGTGAAGTATTGTGTTGTTCTACAAGGTAATGTTTCCTGCACTTAAACCTAGACGAAAAAGGGAGCAATTCTTCTGCTTAATTTGTTTTCTCTTTGTCTCTGATGTGCTGAGTTGTATGACTGCACCACCTGATATGCAGGAAAGTGTGAATACACTCAGCACTCTGACTGTGGAGAGTGAAGGTCTTGCTGACTCCTGGTGCTACAGTAATAACAGTCAGCTGAAACCTACCTAGGAGTATTCCAACTAACTATGGAATAATACTTAAACTATAGAAAATTGTTGTATATCCTTGAGTAAAACTACTTTGCTTTGTGGAAACCGTACCAGGTAGAGAATAGGCTTAGCTGCACTAACAGTTGGATGAAGATAAATAAAACCTTTTAAGTACCAAGCCTGTCCCTTTTGGCTCATTAGTCTGTGTATGTAGAGATCAACCTTGACTCTTAACAGAGATCTTTTTCTTACTTCCACATTCCATTAAAGTTTTCTGAGCCACTATGCATGGTAAGAAATACCTGTTGTGTGTTACGTGCTCTGTTATCATCCTGATTTCGAGCTCTGTTATGCAGTTGGACAACTAGCAAGGTTCTGCATGAGCCCTCTGAGCTACAGAAGATCCTGAGCACAACCAATGGCAGTAGTGATGGAGGCTGCCTCTCTCATGATATACTTGTAATCAGAGCACATCTAAAGGAAGTTGTTTACCTATATTCTGGGCATAGCATTGTAGGCAAGTTTCAAGCCAAATTGCTGGCCCAAAGCCCTGCGTCACAGTAATTCAGAACGAGAACATTTGATTTTTTTCTGCTAATGTAGAGCCACTCTGCTGCCAAGAAAGTAAAGTTCACGGGACCAAACAGAGCTAGTAATAAACAACCGAATTCCAGTACAATGATTAGAATAATGCCCTACTCTTCTGGGCTCTGCTCCCGGGACTTTCTGTACCACCATTTCTTCCAAAAATGTCACAGAGTTGTGCTAGTACTCTGTGAAAATGACCACTCAAGGCAAAGAGGTAGGGAACCTTCTGCTCAGTCTTGGGAGAGTAGTCAGATTACAAGATTAATCTGAAAAGGATGAAAGCAACGTGCTGCCACAAAGTTTGGGTTTAGTCCCTTAAAAGCAGACATGTGTGAGGCCTGGGTTCTGAAAAGAAGTAGGTGCCTAGCATTTTCCTTCACAGGCAGATGAGAGAGCTAGCCTCCCACTTTGGATATAATATCTGACTTCTGGGAGTTTTCTCTTACATCTTTCCAATGGCATTTATTTTAGGATGTCTGGATGTTCCCAGTACTAGGTGCTCAAATCTAGATATATGTGTGTCTGAGTCAGGCCCATCAAAACTAACCCAGGAATAATTGCACGTCTCTTTATGTGAAGATTTGCAGATTAACTAAAATAAGAAGCAGGTCTTTTTTACAAGGTCAATTAAATACTACCCTTATGTGAATTTGCTTTTTTATGTAAACGAACTTTGAGCGATAGATTTTACTTCTCAAAAAGTTGCGAATAGAGGCGAGTGGTGCAGATTTTCGTTTCCCTTTTAGTCTTAGCCAAACTGAGCCTTCCAATCTTTTGTGGCAAGCTCTGCAAATCTAACCACTTAGAAAGACTTCATGCTTTTACTGGGATCATGTCTCCTACTTTTCTTCTGTTAATGGAAGAAAGGAGTAGCGCTCACCTCCCTGTTACCCCTGCCAAACTCTAAACTTCCTAGTCAGTACAACTTCTATAAACTAAGAAGTATGAGACAGGAGTATATGCGTATTGACTGCTACCTAGACTTTCAGGGTAGAAGGTGACAGTGCCCACGAAGGAGAAAAAATTCATTCAAGAGATGTCATTAGTCTGCAAAACATAATAAGCCAGTGTGACACCAAATAATAAAGCTCAGCTCTACCACTCAGAAGTAGATTCCAGTAGTTTGTGTTCAACTATTTGTATGATGTTATTTGCTTGACACAAAATATTTTTAAAAGGGGCAATTGAAAAATGGCAATAATTAAGAGTGATTTTCAAACAGTACTTAATCAGGTGAAATTCAGCTGAATATTTCTCTGTCATCACAAAGCTCAAGTTCTAGGGATAATGAAAGTGAGTTCGTACCAAAATGGGAATCATTCTTAGTAGAAAGGGAAGTATTGATTTCAAACTCCTTTCTTTGCTTGCAATTGAAGAATTCCAACTTTGCAAATTTTCTCAAACTTCTGACACTCAAGACTCCTTTCTTCCCGACTTCTTTCTTACCAAGTATTTGGGATATGGGCAAACATTTTAATTCTAAGAATTCTAGAAGTAAAAATACTTTCATTTGAGAATATAGGTAGATCCTTTTGCAAATTATTCTGGATCCTAAGTGTTCCCTTATGGAAATCTTAAACGCAATCTATATTTTATAAATTTTGAAAACTCCAAGCTGTATTCAAAGCAGCGAACTTCTGTTCTAAAGTTATTACTTAATCTTAAGTATATGCAAATTATTTTTGAAAGGTGGAAAGAGAAGTTATAGGTGACAATTATTTGATATTCAGGTTTGCAAAGTGAGTGAAGATAGCAATGTTTAATTTTAGATTGGTCCCTGTCTACACATTTTTTCTTACTTGAGCATAGACACATTTAACATCTGTGACAAGCTAAATACAGCTTTAGACAAGCTAAAGCCTAAACATGTCAGAAAACTCAGAAAGAGAAACACTTTACTCTGACTGAGCCACACAGTGGCAGGGAGTCTCTCCACTAATCTCCCCTGTTCTTCCGCCTAAAATGTCTATTTTATGCTGGTTCATAATTTATGTACCATATTGCTTAAGGTTTGCCTCTGGATAACCATCTTTTGACCTGGTTATTTCTGAGCAAATGAAGAGGATCCATACATGAATGGACATTCAAGTAATTTTAGGCTGGAGCAGGAGAAACTTCAACCAAAAGCCCAGTGGAAGAATGATGTGGTCAGAGAAGAGGCAGAGGAGGAAGAGTCGAATGATAAATGAAGTCCATCTTTGCTGTCCTTCATGACACATTCATTGCAGAATATATGTCTTTCTGATTAATTTTGTTTCTGTGAAAGGGGCTGTTCTGTGCTAGCTTTTCATTCAGTACATTTTTTCTGTATTTCCCTTCTACTTCTACACCACCTCATGCAAATCAAACTTGATTTTAAAAAAGGTGGAAAACCACCTTTCCCAATAAATATGAAGAATTCTTTATGTCACCCACTGCTCTTTGTACACAATTACAAATCATTACTTTACTAGAGACAATATGTTCTCTCAAGGGTTTGGGTTGCATGAGCATGTTTAACACACTGGCACGTAGTGAGGCATTACGATTCTTGAGCTAGCTTTTTATTTTCTTTGCATTTTGGTGTTGATTTTGCTTGCTGCTGGCTTTGGGATTTATTTGCATTTTCTTAATATTGTGCCTGGATATCTGCATTGTTGATTTTACGTAAATAATTTTTCAGCTAAATTCCCTGGTGTATGAATACTTGGGCAATAAATAGAGATAGCAACTTCAAAGCAGAGATTTTAATTGTAAATGAATTCATAAAATTGATTATCTCAAGGGGTAAGTGATACAGTATTTTGATGTTGTGCTCACATTATGTTTCCACCTAAGATCTGATCAGTCAGGAAGTGCCTGTCTCCATTTTAAATAAAGGTTGCCTAGGGCAAATAGCCTACAAATATAAGAGTTTCAGTTTCATTCCTACCATTAAATGGACTGAATCCAGGATCCAGGCCTCAGAGTTTGTCTCATAGATCAGAATATCATCTTCAGATGAGAGTTATTTTGTCTTCACATGTTCTTTTAACTCTTAGCTTTGTAAACTATAGGTCAGCTACTACAGGGCTAATATGTCAGGTCACAAAGTTGTGATGGATCTGTCTTGGCTCCTGTCCTCATCAGAGGTGAATAAAATTCATTCTAGCAGGTTTGAATGATTATCAAAATTCACTGGCAGGAATAACTTTGAAAATTGGTTAGTTCTTTTCATGGTTGCTGACTGAGATTGATAGAATACAAGCATGTACTGTTAACTCCATAAATAGATACTGGAATAGACATCAAGTTATGAGGATCAAGAGGGAATATTTCATCTTCATGTCTTTCCAAATTTTATAAATTCAAATTAGCTGAATAATCAGCTGTATTTTTCCAGAAAAAATGAAAATAACCATGTAAATAAATGGGTTTACTAAGCATTCATTCCTATTTGTAGTCCAGATTCTTAAACTTCATGCAAGAAATAGATGGCAGTCCTGGTCATCCAGGATATTTATCCCATTACAATTGACAAAATAAATAAAATAAAGATATACTGCAAAATTAACTCACTATATAAATGCTTCTGCAGCTCCTATTGATGCAGAACAATGATATCTAATCATGATCCCATCTCAAAAAACCCCCAAAAAACAAATTACTAATATATTTATGAGAACAACTGCAACATTATAATGTAATGAAGAAAATCTGTATCACACACAACTAGGAAAGTCTGTGGTCAAGAAAGAAGATTTGGTCTTCATGGAGGATTTCACTGAAAGAAAACATGGAGGATCTTAAAGAACAATGGCATAGATTTGTCCATATCATAAAATCATAGAATCCTGGGTTAGAAAAGATCTCTTAGATCATCAAGTCCAACCATCAACCCAACACCACCATGCCTACTAAACCATATCCTGAAGTGCCACATCCACATGTTTTTTGAACACCTCCAGGGATGATGACTCAACCACCTCACTGGGCAGCCTATTCCAATGCCTGACTACTCTTTCAGTAAAGAAATTTTACCTAATATCCAATCTAAATCTCCCCTGATGCAACTTGAGGCTATTGCCTCTCATCCTATCGCTATATTAAACTAAGTATTGATAATTATGCAGATTTATACAAATACCTGAGATTATTGTACAGTAACTGTGAGGTTGGTAAGTATGAGGACATAGTCACACTTTGGGAGTTCTGAATTTGCCCTTAATAAACAGCAATTGGTCATATTCTGATGAAAGCAACACTGTACTCAGATGCATAAAGTTTTCTTGACTCACACACACCACAGCTGCTGTCACTAACAGATCAAGCTTATAATGCTATAATCACAAAGCTTACAAAAGCTTTAAAAAGAAATATTCACACTAAAAGCTGAAATTTCTTCATCACCATAATCCTTAAGCAACGTTAGATTATTATGGATAAGAGTGTTCAGGACTGTTTGCAGAGCCTAAGTTGTATATACCTATTTTTAATGAAACGTTTTGCTGCTGTTGTGTTTCTTCATTAACAAACCTCTGTTTACTTTTTTTTCCTCAGCTTTTATTTTCTCCTCTGTTCTGATGTTACTCTAACTAGGAGAAGTACTTAATGATGGCAAACTCTGTCAACAAAAACACGAATTCCTATCTGCTTGTATATTTTCAGTCATCCTGGAGAGGTAGGGTTCAGTTTAAGGCACCCAAAATTAGTGGCTTGCATTTAGGTGACTGAACAAGAAGTAGGTAGCTCTGGATATTGTCAGTACAAATCTCGGGCACAGATCATTTTCTTAAATGATGCATCTTGTACCATTTGAGATGCGCTTACCCTGGGAATGTCCCTGTGTGACCCTCCAGAGGGTCACAGCTCTCTAAGTTTGCTTCTCGCATTGGCAGCCAGATGCAAGATACCTTGGCAAATCTGAAATAACACCAAGTACCTATGTCTATGTGCCTGATTTCAGTTGAGGGTGAGACGAATCACTCTTTAATCTCCACTGTGTCTCAATGGGCACAGCCTCTCACTGAGTGGCTCCAATTTGCTTTTAAACAGAAATCTAAATTCAGGTGTCTAAAAACAGGCATCTACTGTCCCTTTAAAACACCATGGGTTACAAGAGGCACCTTGATGGACAAGTTGATATGACAAGGAACCTGTGGGAGATGACTACTCTTCTGGAGGGACAGATGGACGTCACATGGGTTAGGTTTGGCACTAGGAGTTTAGGCATCTAACATGAGCTCTAGAAATCAAAGAAGAGTCTTGAGTTGAACCTAAGCTTGCTGAATGCTCGCATCTTCATTTATCATTGTTCTGATTTTTTTGTTCTCTCTGTATCTGTTTGATTACTGCCATAAAAGACATTACAAAATGTTTCTATAAATTTATTAGCAACAAAAGGAGGGCTAAGGAGTATCTCCATCCTTTGTCATATGTGGGAAGAAACATAGAGACAAAGGATGAGGAAAAGGCTGAGGCCTTCTTTGCCTCAGTCTTTATTAGTAAGACTAGCTGATCTCGGGGTACCCAGCCCCCTGAGCTGGAAGACGGGAATGGGGAGCACAATGAAACCCCTATAATCCAAGGGGAAAAGTTTAGAAACCTGCTACACCACTTACACACACACAAGTCTATGGGGCCAGATGGGATCCACCGAAGGGTACTGAGGCAGCTGAAGGAAGTGCTCACCAAGCCACTTTCAATCATTTATCAGTAGTCCTGGCTAACTGCGGAGTTTCCAGTTGACTGGAGGTTAACTAATGTGATGCCCATCTACAAAAAGGGCCAGAAGGAGGATCTGGGGAACTACAGGCCTGTCAATCTGACCTCGGTGCTGGGGAAGGTTATGGAGCAGATCACCTTGAGTGCCATCACACAGTGCATACAGGACAACCAGGTGATTAGGCCCAGTCAACATGACAAAAAACCAGCACAGGTTTAGGAAAGGCAGGTCCTGCTTGATTAACCTGATCTCCTCCTATGACAAGGTGACCTGTTTAGTGGATAAGGGAAAGGCTGTGGGTGTTGTCTGCCTAGACTTTAGTAAAGCCTTTGACACCATTTCCCACAGCATTTTTCTGGAGAAATTGGCTGCTCGTGGTTTGGGTGGGTGCACTCTTCACTGGATAAAAAACTGGCTGGACAGCAGGGCCCAAAGAGTTGTGGTGACTGGAGTCAAATCCAGTTGGCAGCCGGTCACAAATAGTGTCACTCAGGGATCAGTATTGGGGCCAGTTCTGTTTAATATCTTTACCAATGATCTGGATGTGGAGATTCAGTGCACCCTCAGTAAGTTTGCAGATGACATCAAGTTGGGTAGGACTGTATATCTGCTCGAGGGTAGAATGTATCAGTGGGCTGAGGACAATTGTATGAGATTCAACAAGGCTAAGTGCTGGGTCCTGCACTTGGGTCACTACAGCCCCATGCAACCCTACAGGCTACAGGCTTGGGGAAGAGTGGCTGGAAAGCTGCGCAGCAGAAAAGGAGCTGGGAGTGTTGGTCAACAGCTGGCTAAACGTGAACCAGCAGTGTGCCTGGGTGCCCAAGAAAGCCAACGGCATTCTGGCTTGTATCAGGAACAGTGTGACCAGCAGGAGTGGAGAAGTGATCATGCCCCTGTACTCAGCACTGGTGAGGCTGCACCTCGACTACTGTGTTCAGATCTGGGCGTCTCACTACAAGAAAGATATTGAGCTGCTGGAGTGTTTCCAAAGAAGGACAATGAAGGTGGAAAACGGTCTAGACAACAACTCTTATAAGAAGCGGCTGAGGGAACTGGGGTTGTTCAGGCTGGAGAAGAGGAGGCTGAGGGGAGACCTTATCGCTCTCTACAACTACCTGAAAGGAGGTTGTACCAAGGTGGGTGTAGGTCTCTTTTCCCAAGTAACAAATGACGGGATGAGAGGAAATCACCTCAAGTTGCATCAGGATAGGTTTAGGTTGGATATTAGGAAAAATTTCTTCACTGGAAGGATTATCAAGCATTGGAACAGGCTGCCCCTTGGAGTTGTTGAGTCACCATCCCTGGAGGTAATTAAAAGACATGTAGATGTGGTTCTTAGGGACATGGTTTAGCGGTGGACTTGGCAGTGCTAAATTTACAATTGGACTCAATGATCTGAGGGGTCTTTTTCAACCTAAATGATCCTATGATTCTAAAATATTCATAAAATAATACCAAATCAGTACATTGTATTTTGCCAAAAACAGGTTTACCAGGGAGACAAGGGAGGTGTTCGACCTTCCAACAGTGTCTAATGAGACACTTCCTCTGAGTAATATGATGAGGGAAAGAAAACATCATTGTACAATTCTTGCAAGATCACGGCTTCAGCCAGATGTGCATATCTGCTTTTGTCCTGCTCTAATCACTATGCAATGGTGCACAGCAAGAAAGAATCTGGTCCCCAGTCTGAGAGTTCAACTGCTCTCGCTCCTGGGAGAATCCTTTACCACAGACTTCTTTCAGAGCTTAGAGAAGAGAGGGCTTTACTGTAGCATGGGCTGATTCAAGATAATTCAAACCACTGTAAAGATACATGCACTGCTGGAAACACCTAATGTAGTCTTTAAAGTGAAACCAGACCTCCTGGAGTCCTTTGGGGTTATTTCTGTGTTGCTTTGCCATGCCAATAAACACTTGTTTTGTCCAGAGTTCAAGCAGATAAGAAACACCAAAGGGAATCTCTAGCCACAGTTTGCACAGTGCTATCCTGGCACTAGTAAGACCAGCTACTGAGATGGCTTCTCATCTGATTTGGCAAAGTGTACATAACAACACTGTAATGGTTCCATATGTTAAAAATGCAATCACATGCAACACCAAACTCTGCAAATTTAGTGCCCTGAAAAATAATGAAATTGTGCATGACAGCACTCACTTGGGTTACTTCTAAACAGCAATACTGCTGAAATTCATTTGGCTCATCAAAAATGAGTGCACAGATTTCAAGAAAGTATGCCTAAAGAGGATGAGTTACTCTCTGTAAAACCTAAGTCCTGACTGGTTTTGTCCTTTAGGTAGTGAGGCAGAAGGTGGAAAAACATATACCTGCATCTACTATAGCTTTTGGCTTACTGAAACTTATCTTTGCAGACTTTGCTGTAAAAAAAGGTTTCTTGAAATAGCTAGCACATATTAACACAAAGAAAACTTCCAGTCTCTTTTCTTAAATGTCGGTAGTTCACTAAAGGAGAAACAACTGTTATAGTGGTTTGAAAATAGCTATTGGATCCTGAAATAATCCTGCCACTAAAATCAAATACTTCTGATGCCTTGGACACACAGTTTAATCTCTCTAGCTCACATTTTTGTTTGTGAAATTAGGATAGCAACATTTAATTGCTTTCCATAGTGGGGACAGTGTAAGGATTCAATAGCTAATATTTATACAATACTTATATTATACTTATTATGTAGATTTCTATGTAAGTGCCAAGCAGTATTAATATTATTAAAACACAACTAAAAGTCTATATTTATGTATTATCCTACTCTTCTTCAAATAAGCAGAAAAGCATTGTATATGGGAAACATGTAGAACATAATTTCACAACCAAGGTGAAAGCCAACAAGAAAACAAGTGCCATAAATTATCATAGAATCATAGAATCATAGAAAGTTCTAGGTCGGAAGGGCCCCTAGAGGTCATCTAGTCCAACCCCCCCGCAGTGAGCAGGGACACCGCTAACTAGATCAGGTTGCTCAGAGCCCTGTCCAACCTGCTCTTGAATGTTTCCAGGGATGGGGCCTCCACACCCTCTCTGGGCAAGCCGTTCCAGTGTTTCACAACCCTCATTGTAAAGAATTTCTTCCTTATATCCAGCCTAAACCTACCCTGTTTCAGTTTACAACCATTACCCCTCATCCTATCACTGCTGTCTCTACTAAAAAGATTGTCCCCATCTTTCCTATAGGCTCCCTTTAAGTACTGAAAGGCTGCAATTAGGTCTCCCCGCAGCCTTCTTGCAGAAGTAAAATGTCTATGCTAAATGTAATGTAATTAGCTTTGACTTATTTTATACATATATATTATCCTTGACAAGACCTGCTGATTGTACAAGCTCACTAGCTTGAGTCTGTGGTTTGAGACCTGTTTTCTTGTTCAGGAAGATGTGTTTCATTTTGGAGAAATCAGCTGAAACTGATTTCAGAATTAAGTCAAAAATATCTGTATTGAAAGAGAATTTTTCTGGAGTAGCTTTGTCAAACCATTCAGCAATGTAATAACCCTTTCAATTGCATAGGTTCTAAAACTCCCAATAACTTCAGCAGAGGCAAAATTATTGAACAACATGAAGCAAACTTGAAGAAGTTGCTGTATCATACTGCTGTATGATAGGTTTCTTTTTGTATAATAATTTATGCTCTTGCATCTCCAAAATTAATATAATTAGCTTCTTGTAGGTCTCTGTGTTAACAATCTCCTGCAACATGCTCTGTAATGCTGAGGACAAACAGATTATACCCCGTGAATAATGTGTGCCTCTAAAGGAGGCTAGTGCCAGCCTGTTTAAGGCTTTACAGAATGTCATCTCTATATCGAATGATGTCTCTAAAGGAACAGGAAGCTGTTGAAGAAATTGAAGCACAGAAGTCATCCTCTTGTATCAGCTGAACAAGCAGAAAACTGTGTTGTACATCATCAAAAGACTCTGAACTGCCTTCCTGTGCAGGAAAGACCAGTACAGGCCATGTTACAGCAGATTATCCTGAAGTTAGCAATGGAAAGGATAACTGTAAAAGTGTGCTTCAGAAAGGAAAATGCCACCGTGCAAACCAACTTAATCACCTGAAGATCAGAACTGACAGATCCTGAAAAACTCACGACACCCAAAGCAAATGCATCTCCCTGCAATCTCCCTATAATAATTGTAATACCAATCACAGCCCCAATCCATCCCTCCAGTACAATCAAGTGGTCCATATAAGAAAAAAAAAGCAACTCTGCATTTTTGCAGGGAGGTAAAGACAGATAGCTGACAGGCAGCATACTGTCTCAGCTGAGAAAGAAAGGGTAATATCTCTGCTTCAGAGACAGGAATACATAAAACTGTGCATTATAACAATGCAGGTGATATCACAACTAAAGAAAAGTCTCAGACTTTCTTACTAGTGTATTTTTTATTTATACTTAGGCACATGCACACACACACACTCACAGAAGTATTTGGCAATGTTTTGAACAGATAGAGTCCTATAGATCTCCAGGGGAAGAGCCTGTGGAAACACACTAAAAATACATATTAGCGTCTTTAAAATACTCTGTGAAAGAAATAAACTACTGAAGACAACTCTTACCCACATGTCCAAACTGAATGATAGTTCCCAAATAAGCCACTAGTACCTTAGAGTCAGACAAAGAACAGCGTGATCATTTAACATGTGATCACCTGCATAAGCAAAAATGCTACCACAGATTCCGGGCAACAACCCTATCTTAAAACTGAAATTCTGGAAACTGAAGACATCAATAGTACTTTTTAAACCAGATTTTGCAAATGGGATTCTTAAAACTTTCTGTGATAGAAGACATTTTTATACAGAATGGGGAAATGAAGTTCACATACACTCATTTTTTAACTCATCTGGGAGAAAAAATGTAACCCATCACCTTCAGGAAGGATTGACCCTCAGGCAAAACAAAATCATATTAAGAAACATCAACATTGCTGACTTTTACTATCCATTTAATTCTCTCTGTTCAGTCTCAAAAATTCTATTTCGGAGGTTATTTTGTTTTGCAACTATATCTCTGTGAATCCAAAATAAAGTGGCTTTAGAGTTCAAGGAAATCTCCAATGTGGATTATAATGTCTTCACAGAAGTACACATTTGCATAACAAAGTAACTATCTTGCCATAATCCTAGTTAAGAAGGAATTCTTTTCTTGGATGACGGTTTAGAAAGCTACACTGTCAAAACGTAATCAGAGTTGGATTCCTTTTTTCAAGTTTAATAACTGCATGCAAACAGATTTTGGAGAAATTTCCTAACTGAGCAAAAGGCAGCAGCATCATGGAAAGACAGTCCAACTTCGAGATATAGATCATATCTTCCAGAAAGTAACTAATGGTAAAGCAAATGTCTTCAAGCTGTCAGTAAATGTACCTTAGAGGATTCTGAAGGATTCTAAAAGGTTTTAAAAACTAGGTATCATAAGTTAGGTATCATAATTTGTCCCCTTTGTCATTTGAAAAGTGCTATTTATCAAAGCCTATTTGTCTACTTTATATAAAACCCTCTTCCATATTTCTTCGAAAAAACCTGCAATAGGCATGTAAGTCAGGAACAATTCTGTTTTGTTGTGTTTTGCTCAGCTTATTCCACTCCTCAAAACTGTTTCAGGTAATCCAATCAAATATTCAAATCTATGGTTCAATTCTATGGCTCATTTCCACCACTTAGTTGTTTTGTGATTAGTCTTTAAACATTCAGAACTTGATTCAGCTGCTTGCTCAGAAATCTATAGTGTTACCTAAGACACCTGAGGATATCCAGAGTCTCCATGTAGAAATGGCAAATATAACACAGGGAGTACAGGAAGACACCTATTCCTCCTGGAGCCCCAGCTGAGGGTTGAGCAGGATGCTGCTATACATTATACAGTACTACAAATAAATGTGTGGGCAACAGAGTCAAGTGCGGAGGGTGTATCTGATGTGCCGACCTCCTTTCACACTCTTTTCTCTGGGCCCTGGGATGAAGATATAGGTTTAACTTCTCTGTCTGCCTACGGTAAGTTCTTGCATGACCTTGAAAGCAGTCCTTTCCTCCCACTCTTCCTTAATGCCTCATGGGTTCAGGAGAAGTAAACAGCATTTTTTCATCATCTGTCTTGTATGGCCACATCCCCAAAGAAGCTAGGAGTGAACTCTCCATATATATTTCAGGGGAAGGTTAAGTGTCCTGTGAAAAACTAAGTACTCTAAGTCAGTACTTAGTGCAGCTCTGATGCTGATGCAGAGAGCTGCACATGAGCACCAACAGTCTTGTCAATTTACTTTGCACGTATACCATACGGCATTATGGTCACAAAATCAAAAAGGCCTTCTTAGCTCACTCTTCTACTCTTTCTTCTCCCAGAAACTCATGGTTTTGGATCCAGGACAATGTGTTTATGCAGTGCTTGTGATCTTGACCAGGGACAGTATACACAAAGAAAACATAAGTCATGCTAAAAAGGCTAAACTCTAGCTATAAGTTCATAGATTTAAGAAATGAAGAGAAGACACAAGAAGGTTATGATCTTAACAGAAAGCAAACTGAATGCAGATTTACTCTCAAAAGAGCACTTTTAGCTTATTAAGAGCAAGCAACACAAGTTTTATAAACGGTGTGCAGTCAGTTAAGTAGCTGTAGGGAACATGGCTTGTTCTTGCCAGGGGCAGCAAACGCATACATTTTGGCCCAGCTGGCCCTCACTGTAGTCCAAACTAGCTGCCTAGATCATTGTCACAGATATGTAGGATACATTACTCCCTGGAGTGCTTAGTCTGCTCTACAGTTCCAACAAAGCGAGCCCACATGACTAGTATAGGCTATACACTTAACTTTAAGTCTCTCTAAAGAAAATATGCATGATTATTTTTCCCCATGTCATCTCCTTGAACCCTGTGGCTTTCTGTCTGGGTTTGCATCATGCAAGTGCTGTGCCCCAGACAACAATCTAGACAGCGCTTTTGTCTTCCCAGCCTTCCAGTGTTGAGTGGGAATGTATTAAAGAATGCATTAGCAATATATTTAAAACCCGATCTCAAAAACCAATTTAGTTAGCTATCTCTCTACTAACAAAGCACAAACACTTAAAAACAAGGAAATGAATAGATGCCATAACAAACTGTCCACTGCTACCTCAAAAATTAATGCATATATCTCATGAAGTGTAATGAAATGCATATTTCATTACAATACAATGACCTTACTGACACACAGAAAGGTGCGTATTATTAGATGGGGGGTTTTATTATCTTGATTTCAGTAGCAGAATATATTCTTTAAAGGAAAGTTATTACACGGACAACACTAACAGCTAATTATCTATTGACAGCAAAATGCCATAGTAAGATACTTGTGGTACATTAAGAAAATGTGTATATCCTCAAGTAAGGGCAGAAGAATGGTTTCAGTTCACCCAAGATTTATGGATGGATTCTGCCTGCTGGCTTTAATTGTCTTACATAGATGCTACAATCAATACTTGAAATGCCCTTGCCTGATCCTAGCAAGATGACTCCGATTACCCAAATTACCTGCCTATTGTGCCTACACTCAAAATATAGTCTAGAGGAATAAATTAAAAGAGTAGGAAGCCCTGAGGGTGAATCAGAGTGGGATCATATACTTTGCCTTGTAATCAAACTCTTCCCAGCCAAGCCCTTTGTGCAGCTGCCCAGCAGGTATGCCGAAGAGATGAGCCTTTACGGACTTTGATAGCTGTGGGTGGGTGCAAGAACTCCTGGCTTCAGGCAGGTCCTCAAAACCCCCCTTCTACAGGGCACGTGGGTGGTTTGTTGCAAGCACTTTCCTCCTCCACCTTTGGGAGAAAAGCTGGAACCAGTTTCATTAACTTTAAAATGTTACCACTTGTGCAAGTGATAATTGGAGCACTGTGAGGTTTAGCTCAGTACGTTTATGTAAGACCTGTAAGACATTTATGAAAAGTCCTGGGCACCTCCACAGGGTGAGTAATGTTAGCAGTGGCAAGAACTCAGATGCTTACAGCACTGTATTTTGTTGAATGGTCTTTGTAATTACAGTATGAGTTTATTTTTCATAAGGGCTATGCTTTATTTGCTGCACAGTTGCTGGTAAAAATATAATATTTTGCATTTCTGTTTCACTTTGGTTTACAGTTGAAGTGTTGTTTTGCAGTAAACTGTCTGCTCTTGGTAAGCATAATGCAGGAGCACTGAAACTGGTAGAAATACCTGTAGCTTAACTAAATTTGGGAACATTGTGCCTTTTTATGTGCACAGAAAACCAGGTCAATCTTGTTTGTTTATTCTTTAGGCAGGATCAATTTTAAACTGTTCCTAACTATTCTTTTATTTGCTCTTAATTGCTTGGGATTCCAAAATGTATGACAGATGCTGGCCTCACTGTTTTGCCTAGTAACAATGAGGGGACTTTAAATAGTGTTTGTTTATGTATCTGACATTTTAGAAGGTAGAACATTTGCTTTTATTTATTACTTTATTTAGATAAACAGAATAAAACTTGGCATATATCTTTTCTTCTTTTCTTTATTCTTTCATTCAGACAGATTTAATAAAAGTTGACATACATTTTTGTTTATCGATATTGTAAATATTACCCATGTTCTGGCAGCACTTGAAGTCACCATAATGATCTAGAAAGCCCTCCAGCCCTAACTGACGTATAAACATCCTAAATTACACTCCCTACTGCCGGAAGAACCCTACAACTTAAAGAGAGAAGGGCGAGAAGCAAAGGTTAGGCAGAGATGTTTCATATTGGTTAGATAGTGTTGCCTCATTTCAACAGTGTGCCCTATTTATGTAGGACAGAGTATAGTCAAAATATCTTGCCTTTGCACTCCTTTTTGCCTTCTAGTTTTCATTTTCATGCCAAATTATCTATAGTGGTATGTGGTATGAGGGTTGGAAAAACGTGGGCATGAGTTATCTATACTCTTGCATGCGAGTGGGCAAGTACTAGGGGAGTGAGAGAAGGAAGGAAGAAGGAAGAGACAGAGAGGGAGTGTGCAGAGCAGAGACCCAAGAAGAGCAAGGGGGCACTTGGCTGAAGTACAGCCAGTTAGTGAGCAACAGCACACAGTTTTGCGGTGGCATGAAACAATAAGACAGACATCTCCCTGGAGATACCAAAATTGTTTCTAACAGTGCACAGTGTGTTAACCCCGTTGTCCACCACCAGCTTACATTTTCCTCCCTCCAACGTTGGTGAGACTCATCCTGTATCTCTTCTCTGGCTCCTTCACAGACTTTGCTTTTCGTTAACTTTGTGTCTGGACTGCTTATAATATATTCATTTTTAATGCTCCTTTGTATTAAAAGTCTCTTCTTACACAGGATCTATCTTCTCTTATTCCATCATAATTTAAACTCCATTTATTCACAGTTCTCATCCAGTTCATGACAGTGTTTGCTTTTTTTGCTTCTTAATTTCTAAACTTTAAAAATAAACCCGGATTCTGATCTCATGTCCACATTTACAAACCCAGACCAAGAAGGCTGTAGCAAATCTGGTTTTTATCTTCCTAGTAATCTAACTGTCACCACTGAACAAAATTTGGAATTTGTCCTCATAAGTTCAAAAGAATATGACAAAATCACCATGCTTAAATCAAACTCTCTTTGATCCTAGTTCAGCAAAGTCCTTGCACCACACCTAACATTTAGTTTGAGCATAAATCTCATTAAAATCAAGTACGTGCTTAAGGCCCTTAAACAGTCTCTCCTGGCAACAGACATCTGTAACTGGTTAGAAACATTTAACCATCCATAACTATCTTCCTGCACTGTGCTTCTGCTTCTATTGCTGCATTATCAATCTTCATTCCTGTCTCTTTGTGCCTGGACAGAAATTGCTTTGGTTTTCAAAAATCTAACTCACTTAAATTTATTCCTATCCCGTTCCCCTCCTCCTTTCTGTGCATGTAGAAATCTTTCCTTTCTATCAGCAGGACTCACTGAAAAGCAAACCAAACTCACATCCTCAGTGTGTCACAGTGACTTTGAGCCCTCTTCGCTCTGCCTTCTGTAACTTTTTACCCTAGAAATTCCACATGCCCCCTGTGGAATGTGTATTAGTGCATGATTTTCGCCTTTTCATTTTCACGTTATTCAGCCAGATATTCTGTGGATCCCATTAATGGCTTCAACCTCTGAAGTACAAGCTTTCAAACCAAGACACGCTTTTGAAAATACTTGTTTGCAATTGTTTCTTAACCTCTTTCTTTCCTGGATTGCTTCCTATTGTAATCAGCAATCTTCTCAGACAAATTAAACCCCCTCCAGTAGTATTTTCTACTCACCATATTTATCTTATAAAGCTTCAAGCTCTGTTCGTTTTCAGTCTCTTTTTCTTTTTTTTTTTTTTGAGGTTCTCTAGATATGTTAATAAACATATTATTCCATACCCAGTATTTCATGTCTATCTCAAAAAGGGATTACTAACAAAAGTAACTCAGGTTTACTACTTTAGTCTGTATGAATTCTCTAGGATCTGTTTACACTAAAGCCACAGGTAAATTTTCAACTACCTCTTCTATTTGCATCCTTTCCTCCTATTCCATCACTATCCACAACCAAACTTATGTTAATGGCACATTTGAATTTCAGGACAGATGTTGTTAACTAGGGGATGCATTTTGCTGAGCTTTACAAGGTGACAGATGAGCTACATTTCATGACAAACAGAATCAGGGCACAAGAGGTGGAGCCAGTGGCTGGATCTGAAGCCAGCAATTTGGCCCCATTGCTTTGGTTGCAAACCAGCAGAAAGTTTCCCTTCTTTGACTTCTAAGAGCTTCCACCTTCGCCTTTAACACACATATGGTGAGATGGCACAATGGGAGCGTGAGATGTTTGTGTTAATGCAGGTGTAATAAGACTATTCACCCAAAAGTTTAAGAAGAAAGGGAGCATGCAGTCCTAACACAGGACCTTTTTTAGTAATTTCTTTTTTAATCACTTACACTCAGATTCTTGAAAGTATTTAGCATCCTAATTTTCAATTAGTATCAGCTAAATTGCTCCATGAAATGAATGACGGTTACATGTGTAAATACCATTTAATTCTGGACCTTTGAACTTTTGGACACCTTTTTACTGGCCTCCAGAGAGGTCAGTGAAACTAATGAAAAAATTAACATCAGCTATTGTGAGTCAGAGCTGAAATGGAGAACCTCAGATTTCCCACTTGCATGGTATTAGAAAGAAATGAATCCCTTTCATCTAAATATAGCTCTTCCTTCACCATCTTCACATGTAAAATTCAGAAGCTTAGCTCCACCAGTGGTATCGGTGAGATGCTTTCCCAACCCACTTTCAGAAAAAGCCATCAGAAATTGTTACTGAATGTCATTTTCAGTATCAGCATTGCAGCTTCTGTCCACTGCAGATTAAAAGTCTCTTTCAAGCACCACTTTGAATTAAGTAAATCGCAGTAGCACTCCAGCTACCCTGTAATCTCCGCTGGAACACTTTCCTGGAATATTTAGACTACAAACTTATTACTATCAGCATCATGGAAATCAGGAGACTGTGAAACCTCTTTTCTACAACAAGGCTCCAGAGGAGAGTGAAAGCTTTTAATTTTCAGCAATCCCTTTACAGAGTACAGTATTAATGTGGCAGGGATATTTTCCTTTAAGGGCTAGGCAAATCCAAGTTGGTAATAAACCAAACTTTTATTCTTTGTATTATATGTTCGCTATTACTCAGTTTTATTTACAAATCTCTTCTCTGTGGAATATGTTGTTCAAAATGCCTGAAGTAATAACTATTGCAGTTAATACCTTTACAGTATTTCAGTTTATATATTAATGAAGAAAGATTTAGTGATAATTAGCTATATGTATTAAATAGTAGAAACCAGGAAGCGTTTAAACTGAATTTAGCACCTTCCATTGATTAATATCTTTTTTCATTTACGATTTGTGAAATAATATATATTGCCGCCTTAGTACCTTTATTGCACAGAGTCTAGTGATGCAAATGCTCTGTTTAAAGTACAAAGTAGGCACTGCTTTGAGGATGCACATGTGAACACAAAAGATCAAGTGTTACAGCCAGGATTCATGTCCTCATCTTCAGGCAGTCGTTGTTACTATTCTACATCGTAAATGTAAAGACAGAAGCAACTCATGAAAGATTCATGCCTTTGGCAGCATAAGTCACCCTTTGCAGGTGACTAACTTGCACCATGGGGCAATTTTATACAGATACTTCTTCATTTAAGCCCATAACCTAACAGATGTTTAAGCCTCTACTTTCTATTGCAATAAATTTAACAAGGGCACCTTGGTCGGTCTACCAGTGTCTAGCAAGACTTTCAAAAGCAACTGGGCACCTAGGCTAGAATTCAACTCATCTAACTTCAGGTGTCTCCAGTGCAAATATCTATAGCTGAACTGGACACGTAGATTCTGATTACAGCAAAAGGATACAAATAATCAACAAACTTACTGAAGGTTACAGGAAGCAATTCCTATGTCGGATGTAGATGTTTGCTCTAGAGTGAGGTGCGGGCAGCTATAGCAGCGACACTGAAAGTCAGCAGAGCTGAACCCCATACCATTAATTTGAATCAAAGTTCATGCAGAATTTACCTTCCCCTTAGCCACTTATTCTCTGCTAGGCATCTGAATACCATCAAGGAAATGGTCCTCACAATCCAGCTATATTCCCAGTGGAAAACATCTCAGTTTCAATGGAAGTTGGGTCAGACTCTGACAGTAGTTCACACTAACTAGCTATAAGTATCAATTACTCTGTATGATTACAACCCAAAGTAAGCCTGGTCATACAGTCATGCAGAGAGGCAATGTCTAAGGCAAAATTAAGCTGCATTTGCTTCTCAGCCTTCTCAAATGTGAGATATAGTAAAGCCTGATTTGGTCCTACTTCTAGACAGGAGTGATTTTATGGCTACCTAGACGCATTCTCATTAATGCAGGGCAGAGTTTCTATGTATTACTTGTCTTAGGCATCAATTTTTCATTTGCAGTTTGTTCACAGAACTCTTCACTTGTGCCCTTGAAGAGTCATCTTCTGCAAATGACTGAACTCATTGCATTACACAAAGTACACCAGTAAAATATTTTTGGGAAGTGAAACAGCATTTTACTCTTTTCAAACTGTTCCTTATATTCATAATGCCAGATCCATCACTGGGTAGAAAAAAAGCATTCTAACAGCATGATTATGGCACTAGGTATCCCTTTGAAAAAGTCTACATTATGAAACATTATGAGACTGGCTAATTGTGGACAAAATCAGGCTAGAAATAAAGTGCCCATTTTTTACTACAAGTTAATTAACTAATGCCTGTATTGAGTATACTATACATTCTGTATCATCCAAATTCTTTATAATAAAATTGTTCTTTCTCACAGATGTGCAGTGCCTTGATCAGAAGATGCAGTGTTGATCTACACTTGGTGAAATTATGTCTTGCATTACAAGAAGTCAGGATGTCTGACCACTGTGGTCCTTTCTACCCTTAATATCTAAAGCTTTTTCTCACTTTGACCTTGAACCAAAGCCCAGTGTATGTAGTGGGAAACCTTCCTTTGGTTTCAAAGGACACCTCCCTGCAAACTGGCTATAATGTGCAAAATCACAGAATCACAGAATCACAAAATCACAGAATGTTCGGGATTGGAAGGGACCTCTGCGGGTCATCTAGTCCAACACCCCTGCCGAAGAAGGGTCGCCTACAGCAGGCTTGCAGAGGACGTTGTCCAGGCAGGTCTTGAATATCTCCAGAGAAGGAGAATCCACAACCTCCCTGGGCAGCCTGTTCCAGTGCTCCATCACCCTCAGAGGGAAGAAGTTCTTCCTCGTGTTCAGACGGAACTTGCTATGCTTCACTTTGTAAAATCACTTATCAGGACTCCCAATGGCTGGGACAGAAAGAAAGACTTCCATTTACCCTTGGAAATGGGATTTACTTACTGGAACAGAGGCTTCCTGTCTGCATAGGCATGAATTTTACACAGACAGTTTTCAGGATTGCTGCCTGTTACACGGAGTAACCCTATACAATGTAGGTTGTACAGTGGAAAACGTGCAAAAACCTAAAATTAACATCACAGTAGGAAAATTAATTTCTGGATACTAATTTAGTGTTGTACTCTTAAAGTTAAAGGAGTAGGAGTGTAAGGTATATATTCATGTATAAGGACCAATTTCCTGCCTACCTAAGCCCAGAAGTCATCTTATTGAAGATACGAAGATTGGCTTAGAAAAGAAAGGAGGATTTTGCCTTTAAATTACTTTGGGCTTATTTTCTTTGGGAGGAAACGTAGAATGTAGTTAATTATGATTGTTTCTCATTATGTTACTCATTAATAAATAAATCCTTCCCATCTTCAGAAGCCCATCTTGCTGAGAAAGTTCCGTACTTTATTTACATCTAAATTACTGTTGAATCATTTCAATGGGCTGTATATGGCGTTCCTCAAGTTTTAGTTACCCTGTGACTTCCCTAGGGTTCTCAAGTTGGTAATTCAAGATTAATGAGACATTGGCTCTCTATTAGGAAGCTATTTAAGAATATGCATTTAATTATTGTGAATTATTACAGGAATTAATATGATCTGACCGTTTTATTAATACAAGTTAACTAAATGGTGTCTGGTTTACCCCAGTACAAGGTTTCCTAACAGGACATTTTTTAATTACACTGTTCTGATAATTACAGCAAGTCATACCACACACAGAAAGGATCAACGTTTCAAACAATGGTCTTCTGTTTTGTTCAGCATCATCTACACATACATTTGTGTATTTGGATCTGGGTTAAGAGTAGTAGACAACAGACACAAATGCACAGGCTTATGCTTGTTATTCATTTTATAGGCACAGCAGTTGCCTAAACAAATAGATGTGTTCAAAAATAGCCTTGCAAGTGCTCAGAAAAGACATGTGGTTTCACTGGGAACCCTTTGGTGTTCCCATAGGTAGCTTTCTGTTTTCTCTGAATACAAATGGCCAGATTCAGCCTGCACGCAATCAAATGGAGTGATACTGTCGGAGCACTCTCATTAATTTTAATGAGGCTAGTTTCTGAATAAGCTGCTATTCCATGAGTGTAAAGGTGACCATATCTGGTCCAAAGTGGCTGCTCCACTGTATCACTCCAGATTAGATTTTCTAATTTGTATGACCTGAGTTTGGGGTTTAGATTTTTTTTATTTAATTTTAGAAGCTTTTCACATGCGATAGCTTCAGAGGGAATATTTTTACTTTCTCTAGAGAGTCAAAGGAATTGGATTTCCAGCTCTTCCATCAGTTCTTAACAGCACGGACATAATGTTTGCATTTTACTGACAGTGTTAGGACAGACAATATTTGGGGCAAGCAATGTTTTATTTTCATCTCCTTTGGCCTGCTCTTGCTCCTACTGTCATGCATGACAATGTCACTGTTTGTCTCAGCGATAGCCAGATCTGGCCCTGACTCTGGGAGGATTGCAAAGTGCGTATAAAATACAAAGATATATTGACTAAAATAAAACATTCATTTGTTGTGAGTTTTTTGGGGGTTTTGAATTGACATCTGATGAGATTTTCTTTCCAAAGATTAAACAGTTTTGCTGTTGTCCAGGGGGAACATCTTGAAACTACACATCAATGCTATTGTGATTTCCTTGTTCTACTAGCATTGTTCTTTAACTGCTAAGATCTAAAACACAAGCACCTGACTAGGATGGGGGTGATCCCATAAAGTTCTCTGTGACATCACAGTTTATATCACAGGCAATGGGTACCCTACCATAGACGCTGCCTGGATAATGCTAATAATAGACCAAGATTTGACCCTCAGCCAAAAAAAACACCAACAGATAAGTCTTATATGTGATTTTTGGAGGCCAAGCCATCTTTCAGCCTGAGGAGTTCTGCAAAACTGTGCCCCTCAAGGCAGGAAGCCATTAGTACTGTAATCAAGAAACTTGAAGGGAGACAGAAATTTAAGTAAAACCAAGCTGGATGACACTTAAGAAGCTACATTTCACTCACTCCGATATCATCTAATACACTGCTAGCCCTCCATCTATTGTCTAATTATCACACAGTTTTGCTTTTTGGGTATCCTTTCCCTATTGTCTGCATGGAACATTCTCACTTTCCAGACACTTAACCCTCAGATTTACTTCTTCTGTTACTAAATTCAAACCAGTTCTAGTTCTGGTCTCCGAGTAATAAGGTCATAGGGTAAGCAGAACAAACGCAACCAAGATACAAGCATGTGTCACATATCACCCATAAGCATACCTTACTTGCCACTGTACAAATCAGATTTGTCACTCCAAGCTACTCTGCTCTGAACACAACTGTAGCACTGGTTAAACAACAACTCCAGAAGTGACAACAGCCTGGGAGTATAAGGGTCCTTATGCACAAAGCACCAAGGAATTATGGCAATATTATGATGAACAGATAATGGAGAATTCATTTGCAGTGAATTATAAAGGGCCTAAATAATTTGGGTTTTAGCAGTCCTCTTACCTCTGCCTTTTTTACTACATTCAAGGCTGTCGGTGCGTTGTCTTGGCAGACACGTACCAAGAATTACAATAATCCAATCTGAGGAGATCATGAGAACATGAATCTAATGAATCTAGGCCAATAATTACAGCTCATTTAATTACCTCTGAGATAAAGCAGGAGCTGTAATTTTTTTTATAATTGATGTTGCTGACATCTTTGTACCTTTTAAGTGTATTGGTTGTAAAATCTGCCATGTTAATGTTGAAGTTGATAAAAAATGTCACAAAGTAAAGCAAAGATAATGGAACAGGAGAGTCTCTAAATGTCAAATAAGTAGAAAGGTATTGATAGATAGACACTTCACTGCCTTTATGCTGCACAAGAGTTTTGCAATAGATGTACAACGCATGTGAGGAGAGAATCAGGATCTCCTGGGTGAGATAATTTCAAGGTTTTGTTTGGTCAGATTTTCTGAATGTAATTCTAATTTTTTATACTTGCCTTAGGTCATCATCATGAAAGCAGATGCATTAGACTATACACTTGATGGAGGAATCTATGTTGTTATACAGACATCCACGTTAGTGTATTGGATATCTTCAGGCCCCAGACCTGGTAAACTTGTAATTACATGGCAACTATATGCAGGTAAATTGCCTTATCGAAGTTTTGTATCTGTCACACTGGGAATTTGGAAATAGTCCCTTTAACAATCAAAAAAAATGTCTGTCTCAATTATCTTTTTTCATACAGAGCACTGATTATTCTTTCTCCATGGACTGATCCTGCACCTCTGCAGACAATGAGTTTTACAATCAATGAGAGTTTAACTTCATCGGGAATAGGAGCAGGTCCTCTGTGCCTAATGGACCTTGAAATTAGCACAACTTCTTTATATTTTGGCTTTTGCTCCAGTACTCTCAAGGCCAGCACAGGTTTCAAAGAGGTGGTTCCAGCCAGCTCACCCTTCTCCTGCTGGACCTTCAACAGCAGAGGACAAACGGATCTGAAGGTTGGTTCCACACAGGCAGGACAGTTTGTTACACAACCTTGGTTGGTCGGTATGTGAGAGTCATGTGTGCCTTTGTCAATAATTTAGTATTCTTTCCTTCCTCACATATTAGGAAGTATCTTGGTGGTCAGGGATATGGCCCATGACTCCAAAGCACACTATGGGATAGTCTTGCAGAGCTCAGCTCTCCATGCAGGGGCACTTCTGACAGTGGGCTGAGCAGCCAGATGTTTTTTCTCCAAGCACGTGGCATTGATCCTACCAAGAAGAAGCAGCTCAAAGAGCACCAGCCCTCTTCCTACACCATGGACCCGGTCATCTCCCCATAACAGGGCTGCCCAGACACGAGGGAAGAAAAGGAGGTTTATGGGAGGGATGTAAGATCAAGATCTAATGCAGATAGCCAGCTGAAGTTGTATAGGTCTATTAATCTGCAGAATGAGGGCAATAATGTGTACTTTCTCTGCCTTAAATTAGTTTAAAAATTCTTCAAAATTATATCTGCTTGCACTAGTTTACCACCTAGTGCTGCTACATTTCTTGATGCCTATTCTAGCTGTATCAGTCATGACCTGTTGTAAAAACAACAAATAATGGATATTTATTATTTATAGCATCATTTGACAGATAACACGTGAAGTGAATCATCCTGCTGCCTCTTTGAACAAAACACAAAAGTATACACACACATTATCCTGTATAAAAATACCCATGAAAAACCAGACCTGATCATATTTTTCGTTAGTGGAACACAAAAAATAACGTCATTTGTTGTGAAACCATTTTAGAACCACAGAAACCGTTTATGATTTTGACTTTGTCAGAGTAGTTCATTGTTTTCCTGACATTTTTTTTAATTATATGCATTGTACATATTTAATTCATTTATGCATACAGAAGAGAAAAGACGTAGTTTCTCTCTATGGTCCAACATGCAGCTAATAGTCATTCGGGCTTCAGTCATTTCACACAAGGTTGAGCTGCAAAACTCCATTTATCTCAACAAAAGAAGAGGAACATTTATTCAGAAATGTAATGTGGACACGTAACAGTGAGAACTGGGCAAACAGGGCTCCGGTATTACCTGCACAAAAAAAAAACCTTTTGGAAACCACAGCATTTCAAGAGGAAAGAAATAATAAACTGTTTTCCCTTTGCTTCTTTGATCTTGGATTATACTGATGAAAACAACCGGTCGTAGGAAAAGAAAAACAAGGTCATCCCTATGGGACACAGCATAAAAAGTGAGAGGATTATGTGCTTTCACCCCTCTTAGCAGACTGTTGTGACACCGCATTTTTAAAAAGTCTATGATAATAATAATAGAAAGAAACTATAGACTCGTCACCTGCTTTAATAATCTCATATGATTGATCTAAGAAGTGACATTTAGAGTGTTATTTAGATACTGCCAGCTAGCTGGTTGGAATCTAACACTTCAAAATATTATTTTTTATTTTAGTGTACCAATGAAATAGCGTTGCTGTAAGTTCTTTTACGGTGGCATGATTTTGAAAAAGCAGAGGACTCATGGGTCCCATAAGATCTTGAACAAAAACAGCAATAAAGTTTGTAGCTCCTACATGACATCATGATTACATTTGTTTTTCAGATTTTTCCACATAACAGCTGTCTTTAAACTCCTCGGAACAGATCTTCTATTTACTACTAATTTGAGACCTGCTTAAGCAGAAGAAACAGACCTATGCAACAAACATAGAAACAAATCTCCTGTATGAGAAAGGTCTCTCCCCAAATGATTGAACACCCCAGCCCACTTAAATATCTCATCCACTTCAAAGTGCACTGATAGCCAGATGAAGGAGTTTTTCTTCCTTCAAAACTTAGGAGCATCTTCATAACATTCCTTAGAACAGGAAGAAAGTCAAATTAGACCAAGTCAAGAAAGGAGATGACGAAGAAGAGGAGAGATAATAATACAGATGCAGAAGGTATTAGTAACAAGATGGGCACACTGATACTGTTGGTCTCTTAATCTCAGTCCCACCTATCATCTATACTGCTCACCTGCAGGCACAGACTTACGTTGTTCTCCAGAGAATACCTAAATGGAAAAGTTAATAGAACTCACGTAACTGTAAACTCAGCTTCTCTAGCCAGAAAGGCTGGAGCCAAGTACTTTACAGGCCTGTCCACTAGCAGAGAGCTCAGATATAATTTTTGCTGATTCTGCAAGTGACTTTTATCTAACCTAGCTCAGCCTAGACACCACCTGAGCTAAGCCCCCTAGTTCATGGAAAGATACAGGTGCTTTACAGGCAGGAGTTATCTGACCTAGCTTACATGACTAATTTAAGATCAAGCAAATTGTATGCCGTGAGCATGCTGTTCTGTACATTGGCTTTAGAGGAAAACCTTCAGAAGAGCTGTAGCTTTGGTGTTGGCATCCACACTGCAGATGTTGACATTTGGTCAAATGAATCCTTTCAGGGTATATACCTGAATCCAGGGCACAGCTTGGCTTCTGAACGCCTATGGATACAGAAAATTCATAGTTCAGTAGGTTTAACGCACTCTCTCTGTTCCTCAGTTGGGTTTACATGTCCCACGATGCAGAAAGTGGCCAAGGAGAAGCAGCTGACCATGGCTGGAGTTCATTGTCGAAATATCTAGCTAAGAGATATTTAAGCTTTTAATTAATAAATGTATAAAACTTATGTGCAAAATGTCATGTTGATTACTACTTTTGCAAGTAGTAGGAGAATGGTTGCATTATGCCTACCAATTGAGCTATTGAGGTGGGTAGATTACACAAGTAAGGAGGTCAGGAATAGACAAAGATTAGGAGACAGACACCAAATGGGGAGAAATGCATCCAAATCCTGCCAGCTGTCACAATCCAGAAGGTGCTGGTACCAAATTGTTGTTCTAATATGAGCATTCTACTCTTGCCTTGCATTTCACCAGCATTGGGAAATGCGAAGGAGGTTCTCAACACATTTCTCAAAATAGCTTTTCTATCTGTGATTATGACAGTTGTCACCTTGATTTCATATGCCAAGATATGTGTTGTCTACTTTATCTTACTCATCATTCTGGACACATATCACACCTATTCTTTGCTTTTAGCCTAGCAAGGCTCACCTTATCCTAAGCTAGATAAGTCAACCAGACAGATCACCTCAGTCCATTTTCCTTTAGTTATTAGACAGAAAGACAAGAATTTTAGCTCACATTTTAGGGTCTGCTTTCTAGATATATAAAGAGGAGGGAGATGAAGACCAATGAATTTGAATCCTGATTCTTTTCCAGTATTGAATTAAAATCTTTCCTATCTTAGCTTCAATAATATTAAATGGTTAACTCGCCTTAAAAGGGAAAATTGTTGCAAGAAGTGATACTTAACCATTCTGTCTTTACTCCTGTATCTTGCTGTCTACCAATGGTTGGAGATGAATATGTGCATATTTTCCTGGAGAAGAATGCTTTTCTGAATTACGTCCTTAACTATTACATATTAAAGAGACATGGTCGTGACGAGCATTTTGCACTTCACTGAAAATAAGCCACCACTGGAATGGAAGAGACAGTTGTCCAGCCATTTACAGCACCATTATCCAATAGTTCATGGCTGAAGATACACAAATTCTTATTGAGATTAAATTCTCAGAGGTAATTTGACATAAATAAAATACAGTTTTCTGATACAGAATTTAACATCTGTCTTTGCTTAGCATTTTAATTTGCTTTTCTTTCTCCCCTAAAGTGAACAAAATGTGTTGAAAATCTACATCTCAGTCCACAGAAATGTATTTTTCTTGGCATCCCATATCGTGTTTCCTTCTTTCCCAAGTTTGCTGTTCTCAGCTTCCCAAGTACATCAATCCCCCAGCTGCATCTGATAATTCTCATCTCAACAACAACAAAAGAGAAAAAAGAAAAACCCTCTGCAAAAATAATATATTCATTTTCATGTCAAATTTAAAAGAAAAATAAGTAAATGAACAGCTGGACTAGAGTAAATGATTTTTGACTAGTTTAAGGGAATTTTATATACAATCTTCTCTAAGTATTTCCTCCACACCTGCAGCAACCTCTTTTTCCTCCACCTCCTATTGCATTCTGACTGAGCATGATGATAGCATGGGATCCTGAATCATCAGTTAATCTGGAAAACATCCTGCATTGCAAGAAACACAGTTAACTCTACTTTTTAATTTGGTGCCTTCCTCTTCTTCCTCTTTCTATCATAAAAAAACAAGGCTCTAGCGAGTCTTCATACCAGAATAATGAAAAATTTTGCCATGGGGAAATGGTTTATTGTACAAGAGCATTACAAAACAAACCTTTAGTGTAAATTGGGTTATTTTCAATGATTTTATTGGAACTCAGGAAGTTCTTTCCTATATCAGAGTTGAGGGCAAGGAGAGCAGTTGCCTGATTAGTGGAACGGTATCCATAGAGAAGCATTTCTCTAATGTTCCCTTGCCACCCAGAAAAACCCCCATGAATGACATTATTTCAGCATCTGCATAACTATGCACAGTTTGGTGCTCTCACTAAGAGCTATGAAATATGTTCTAGATATTTCTACAGTCCTGTTCTATTACAACACAGAACCTGCCATTTTTCTCCCCCAGTAAACCTAGAAATAAGCATTAAGCTTGCTTAGGCTCCACTCATTTAAATATTTTAAAATATGAAAATGGGATTAAATGCATTTTGGAATTATGCAAAACTACAGTAGACCTATAAAGGAAAAATTTCTCTGATTTCTGATATTAAGATAAGAATGTATTATGAAAAGAAGATTATTAGATTATTGAAAAAAAGAAAGAAAAGTTTTATTCACCTAGGAAAGTTTGACAGAATCAATTACGACAAACTATGGGCAATGTGTACTTCAGAAGATAATAAATTCTTGTATTCTCTGAAAAGAAAGCTGATGCAACGTAGACTTTTTTTTCTTCTACACACTGTCACAACATTACTTGATAAGTATTGTTACTTCTGTTGATTGTTAAATTTCTCAGACAATGAGACTGACATATCAGCTCCCCTAATTGAACAATTTATCAAGAGTGTTTGCCTTCTAGAATGAATATTCTGAAGGACAGACAAAAAACAGAGTCTGCAAAAACTACTTACCTTGTAGGACACAAATAATACAAGTTTTCAACAAACAAACCGGAACCAATGGAGGTGTACTTATCTTCAAATGACATTTGACTGACTGACATTTCTTCAGGCTTCATTATTCACATGTCAGGAAGTAAATAAGTGAGATTTATAGACTTTACATTAATTTACTCTGGCAGTTAATTTACTCTGGCAGCATTGCCTTCTGGAGTATTATAGCAAAGTTTGTACTGAAGGATGATGAAAGCTCCTACCCACCCCCCCATTCAATCTCTAACACTCAGATGCTTTGGTTTCTTCCATACTTTTCCTGTGATTTCAAAAGATGGAAAATTATTGCAGTACAGTGGATATGAGAGTGCATGTATCTGTCTGTATTACATACATACAATTTTCACCACTTTTTCAGACCTGACAACATTAGTAGCAAAACACATAGCAGAAAGTCTGATGTGGACTTTATTAAATTCACTGGTGGTATCAAGTGGGCCTAACTCTACAAGGGTTCAACACCTTGGGCTACAAAACTTATGAAAACGGGTAACAAAACTTAACCTGCTTACCCACAGTGTGAGAGACTAGCGCTGACATCAGCAGTCTCCTGCCAAAAGTCAAAGTACTGGCAGTTATATTTAACAGACCACATATCCTTTGGTTTTGGTTCAGTCCTTAGTAGTTATTCTTTTTGGTTGTTTGCAGCTCTCTTTGTACTGGAAAGAAGACAGGATTCAGGTTTTTTGCATACAAAAGGGAGTGGAGGTGGGGAAAACCATACAAGATATCTAGTGTCAAACGTAAGGGCAGAAGGAAGCGGGTGGCATGAGTCCCACTGGTTTCACTGGGGCTGGAGTGCAGCCAACCCAAAAAGAGCTCACGCTGCTCCAGCTCACCAGCAAAATCTGCCTAAACACAGCTTGGATGCTGCTGGAGAGCTGGCAGGTCAAGAAAGGGCCTCCCAGCTGTGGCATACCACTTGGATCTCTTTACTTCTTTGTTTTGTCGGGTTGTTTTCCAAGGCAGGTTTAGTTGTTTCATTTGTTTGAATATTCGTTTTGTTTGTTTGCCTTATTTTTCAAAAGTTTACCTTTGGAATAGGAGAAATTGCTTTTTGAAAATGAAGAGGGACTACAACTGAAAAGAGTGTTTGGGAGGTGAGATATCACGTTTTCCTTTATTTTCAATGGTGAAGTTTTGCCCCATCCTTTGGCATCACAGGGCATCCTCCAGCACAGTTTCCTCCCACCATTTTCTGTAAATTGTTCTGAGTCATGAATGATTTCAGAGCAAGAGGACTGGTTTGGAAAACATTTAAATTTTGTAAACTTGAAAAGATACCAGATTTGATCAAATATATGAAAAATTCAGTAACATCATTGTGGCTTTGCCATCAGAACAAAAGCAAGGCACTGTTAATGTTGTTGTTTTCCAGAACATGAGAAATCTGAAAAGACAAAGTTAATCTTACCTTGACTTCAGTATTTTATTTGGATTATCCTTGTAGTACCATCAGATTCCAGGCTTATTCACCACCAGCTGAATCAATTACCTTTCCTGATAAAACAGTTTTCCAATGTTTCAGGTTTTAAAATATGTGATTTCACCAAGGCAACAGTCCCTGACTTCATAGCAAGAACATTATAAAATTATTACACATCCCATTTGTCTTCTTTATAAAGAAATGCAATTTAGTGAGAGTTTGTTAAATTAGAGCAGTAGGTGCATCAGACACTGGTAGGATTCTTTAAATGCTGTATTATGAATCAGTGAAAACATACGCATACTGGAGAATTGTCTTTAAATCACAGATAATATAAACATGCAACACAGTGATGTTTTGTCTGTAAGGAAAATTATGAACTGTTTCTCCTAAAAATGCTCCTCATCAAATGGGAAAAAAATAATCTCCTGCAGTACTTAATCAAACTATTTTAAGCAGAATAGGCAAATCTTTGTTTATTTTTTAAAAGGTCATTCGCACTTGACATCTCTCACTGCTCCTCTTAAGTGGAAGTTAAAGATCTTTGATGAGAGTAAGCACCAAGACTAAAGAAATTTGAGGCAATATGCACAGCCAAGCAGTGGAACAGGTTGCCCAGAGATGCTGTGCAGTCTTCAGCCATGGATGTTTTTCAAGACCTAACTGGATAAAGCCTGAGGAACCTGCTCTGACCTTGTAGCTGACCCTGCTTCGAGCAGAAGATCACACTACAGACCTCCCCGGGTCATTTCCAGCCTGAATTACCCTGTAATCCTATGATTACATTATCTATATTTTTCTGAGATGGGGTTCCTTTTTCTAGGGCATTAATGGCTTTCTAAGGAAGATTATAGCCTTCACTAAAAAGGTACTTCCAGGCAGTTCCCTGGTGTTGTCCTCACACTCTCACACGTGTTTAAAAGTGAAGATAACTCTTGTTTTGAATTGTATGCTATCATAGTATACAGAGGCTCAAGTTATGCACAACAACAGCAGCTAACAAAATAGGATCCATGCTGTTAGAGTCCAAATGTAGAAAGCGTAAATGAGATTTCTAAGATCACCTTTATTTTTCTTTTGAAATCATCACAAGGTTGGAATGGATGTAGCCAACAAGACTTAGTGAAACTTAAGTAAAAAGGCTGTTCAGATCCTATTTGCTTTTTCCCTTTTGGTCACAGCAGATTACCTCCCTTTTTGTCATAGAAGCTTTTGAACATGCTTGAAGATCTTCTTTTGGTGTTTCAGGCATCTGGGACAATCAAAGTACTCAGAAAACAAGTCAGTTCTTCATGGGGAGGTAGGTCCTTCATAGCAGACAGCAACAGAAATTCCAAGACTCTCCCTAGTAGCCCCGCAAGAGATGGGCACTCCTAAATCCTGGCTGGTGTAGGACACCTCACCAAAGTGAAACATAGGTAATGCTCACTTCCTCTGATTCTCTGCCCTTTGCTGAGCAGGTCTTTTGTAAAGGGCAGAGATTGCTCTGATTTGCTACACATCCCTTTCGCTACACAGTTCCCTTTTACTTCCCTGTGACTGAGATTGCTCTGGAAACATGAGTCAGTGACACCATGTACAGCTGACGGAAAAGTAGTGCAATGTCATTTTTCAGTGCTGGCTACTTTCTCAGGGTTTATACAGGCAGCCAAAGATTAGTCAAATAATTGTTCAGGGCAGTCCCCAACCTGGGAACTGGAAGCCGTTAAAACAGGGAAAATCTTTGATTCTGTTTGCTAATTGGAAAACATTGTCTGCATTTGTCTGAGGTAGCACCTCTGCAGTTGGCAATGAAACAATGCCAGTTTACACCATCTGAAGTGCTGTCTTTGACAGTGCTTTGTCAGCTACTTCATCTCTTAGTGTCAAACCTTGCATCAGAAACAGCAGCACTGAGAAAACAGCTGATGTCTCTATTTCTTTTGCCAACCAGAGAATGCAATGTCAGAGGCAATACCTGTTTGATTTCAGATCTGGAAAGAAGCTGTCTGTCTTTTTGAAATACTGATTCCTTTTTTCTCTATGTGTCATAATCCAGACTGTGATTTAACTAGAAAAATTATAGGAGAAACAAAGATGTGTCTCGAGCCCAGGTAACGACATACCTTTTCTGAATCTCTTACTGTCTGGATCTGAGATCTGTGTTCACACAGATTAGGAATATTTTCTTCAATAAAAAAAAAAAATTATTTCATGCTGGCTTTTCTTGACCAGGAGGCAGGTGTTACTTAGGTATCTACCTGATTTGAGCACCTACTGTCATAATTTTAATCTTAAAACCTGCATACTGCTGCTGCCTAGAGGTGCCTAAAGGTCTGCATGAGCTTATATGTCTTACGTAAAACTTCCCGAGGGACCTAATTTCTGCTTTGGGAAGGTTGACTATAGAAAAAGACAACTACTAGCAGTTTCCAGTTTGACAAGGCTCAATTTCACTGGATAGCTTCGGATTCTGGGGAGCTATTTCATGCCAGACATGCTAGTTTAAGTGTTTCCAAAAATGAATATTCTCAGAACTTCCACTCATGAGACTTAAAGAAGAAGAAATGGAAGAAGTAATTCCAGTTTTATTTGGTTTGAACCCTGTTTTTCTTTTTTCTCTCTGAGCAGCTTTTTGTGCTTTCTCTTTCTCTGTAGTACTGATGTGCCAGAAAGGAAAATGTGGCAGGCAGAGACATCACTGAGCTTATAGGCATAACACTTGTAAAGTCCAGTGTCTACCTCTCTATCAACCTACCTGAAGGAAATGTCACTATCTGGGTGAATTTACTTATACTGGGACAAAATCTCATCCCAAGACAAGCTGCTTGTAACCCAAAGGTGGTTTTTCCATCACACCAGCTAACCTGAGCAAAATAAGCCATCTGGGCACTCTGTTCACTGCTGTGTACATCTCCAGCCATCACCTAACCTATAGTGGTACATAATGATCTGTCCACTAAAAAGGAACATGTGCTTTTAACTCATGGAGATTCACCCATTTTGCATAGCAAACACATGCCCTGAAAACATGGTACTTTCACAAGCTTAACTCTCCACTACAGGCGCAGATCAGCATAGCTGATTTGCACAAAAACACTATTCCTCCTTTTGCTGCTACTCCCCAGCTGTCAACAACCAGAAAAATTAATCTAAAATTGTAATGTTAGCACTCATTTCACTACCAAGAGAGTCATTTAACTTGGACATTACCATTTTCTTCTCCAATAAAGATATTTGATTTGCTTTATTTTAGACTGCTTTGACTCATTTCATTTGTGTGCAAGCAACAATGACAAGCAGCTTTGAAAGCTACAGTAGTATAAGGAAGTATGAATGGAGTTGGCACTCAGAGTGTTTCCTTACATCATTTTTCCACAATATAATATGTAGCATTTGGGAAGTGCTCATTTTTTATTAATCTCACAGCTATAGGATAACAAGGTGCACCTACCTTAGCACTTTAGTTCAGAAAAAGGAAAGACTCGTGAAGTAAAACTGAGTATCACCCCTTTGAGATCACATGGCTGAACAGTCTCAGGGCATGCAGTCTGGCTGCTGCTAAACTGGAAGATACACTCCAGGAGGTGCCTAACAGTTAATGGCCTTCCACTTAATGGGACAAGACTAGGGTTAGTCCAAAGTTTTACTCCACTCCTTCCTTCCTACTTCTTCAAAACCTGCATAATGTAGACGTTATGTCCTCAGCACCAAACTGCTTTGCTGTAAAGATCTAGTCTGTGGGTCTATACTACTTACTAGGAAAGATACAGCCTCAGCCAATTTGCCTGTAGCATCTGGCAAATGGGAAAATGAGCAAACAAAATAGGAACAAAGTCACAAAAATGCTGTAAAATAGATTGAAATAGAGAGAAAATGTCATCTCTAAAGTGCCATTTGCTATGAGCTGGGGTTTTTTCCCTCTGTACCAGCAGTAGTTTTGCAATTAAGGCATATGCCTTTCTCAGACAATTATTTGGTGTATTATAAAAACCATTATTATTGTTGTTGTTGTTGTTAATAATAACTATTGTTTGAGTTGTTGTTAAACTCTTTGAACTGTCTGCCAAGCCTGCCTATTGGGGAAAAAATAAAAGCATCCTGAAGGCACAGTTTCTTTGAATTTATGTCTGCAGCTTTCATTTGATGGCAAACGTATCCTGCCATCTGAACTTACTGCAAAAGAACCTCTCATTCCATTTTGTGCAAAGCATGCTTTTAACGCATGAAGATACTTACTTTACTGTATTAGTGATCCAGAACAACAGAGGACAAGGAAACTAGATGGTCTCACCATGTTTAATGGTACTAAACTTTATTGGACATAAAAACTTAAGCCTCTGTGGGACTGTGAAATTATATGGCACTTTTAATATATATGGGAAAATATACAGTTTATGCTGTAATATTGTCAGAAGTGTGTGACACATATGCACAACATGTCAGTGGAGGGATTTTCTGAACTAGTCAGCATTGGTAAATAGGACTGTATTTTTTCTCCAGTAAATGCAATTTTCTTTGCCGTCAAGGCCAACCTGCAAAGAATGGGCTGTATCTATGCCTGCAGGTTCACTTAGATTGAGATCAAGGTGGCAGTGTACAACAGACTACCAGAAATTACTCCAAGAGCTCTCAGGAAATGTTTGGGAATGAGTTAGCCAACATGGGCCAAAAGCAGGCTAGGGACAGAGAATACACAGTCACACAGTAGTGTCTAAGAACTGTCCAAAACATTGTTTAATCCAGTGGTATGGTCAAAATCTAAGAGGCTGGCTGCCTTTTCAATTAAGTAAAATAATTGTCTGTCATCTTCCAGTTTTTACTGTACATAAAATCTAATGGAAAGCTGTGTAAAGGCATAAACAGATATAAAGGTGCAGCAGAATTTACTGAAGTGATCAAATCCCATACTTAAAAGATGTTAAAGAAAGCCCCACAGAGGTAATTACAAACCTAATTTGAGCCTGGTGGGAGCTGGAGGTCTAAATAACTTGCAGTTCTCCTGAGCCAGTTGTCAACATACGTTTGAAGATCCTTCCTGAAGCACCTGATTAACAGAGTACATAGGAAATGTCTATGTATGTGTAGATCCCAATACATGTAGAAAAACTTGATGCTAAATGATATACATACCTGAAAGCTTGACGAGACAGCTTGATGAGAGGGCTTGGTGACACTAGGCCCTGAAACATACTTCATCACACAGCCAGAAACAGTCACAATTTCTGAAATGTCTGCTACATTCATTGAGTAGGTGGTGTTGGTTGGGGTTTGATGAGAAAGCAAATTTCTAGGCAATACCCAATGTTGCATTCTGGGAGGTGATGTGTAATTTGTGCCAGTGGATTCTTAATTTCTACATTTCTGCCCTCTTCTTACATTCTATAGGAATCCAAAATAAAACAAAAATACAGAAAATAAATCCATAACTAAATAGCAGTGTACATTTGGTCCTACTTACCCACTACATTTATGTAGGAAGAAAGGAATTTTTTAAGCTTGGCTTTATTTGCTGTGAGGTGAATTTTTTAAAACTCATGATAAACATGAGAAATTTTTCAGTGAAAGGGATCTTTAACAGATTAGCTTGTTAGGTCTTGGACCAGGGTCTTGGCCTTGTGAAGATGCTTCATGTTGGTGTGCTACTGTAAGACTGAACACTGGTGCAATTAGTCACCGATTTCCCTACTCTACTTGCAACTGGTCTCACAGGCCAGAACACAAATGTGATTTAGAGTAAAAGGTATTGATGGACATTTTCTACTCCCTACAGTTTCCCAACTTTCTGAGCTTGCAGGAGAGGCTGTAGGGCACATCCAGCCCAAGTCACAGCATGGTGGTGAGTTCTCCTGGCTGGCAGGGGTGGCACTGGGGCATCCATGGAGGGACGGTGTATGAGCCCGTGCTGATGTAGCTAGGGTGCCACACCAGCCACACACTGCTGCTGCTGCCAGATTGGATCTCCACAGCATGCTCCATCATGTGGTGAATCTCCCCATGCACATCTGCGAGTGAGAGATGTAAAAGCAAAGATGAAGCTCTGCTCTGACTTACATCTGAAGGCTGCAGGCCACGGGACCAGGCCATTATGAGTGAGGTAGATGTCCTAGATGATTAACAGCCTGAGGAATTAACTGGAAAAGGATGAGATCTTGTTCCTGAAGAAATGTAACTGTTGGACCCTTGGAGAAGGAACAGTAAGAGTGAAATGAAACCACCTCTTCCCATGTTTGGAGCATGATGAAGTCTGTGGGAAAGCAAGGCCTTAAAGTCAGCCCAGGTCTTCTCTCAGTTTTAATTGCAATGGAACAATGCTTATTCCTGTTAATTTATTTCTGATTCTAGAAATGTAACCTTTTCCAAATTCACTGCTTGGTCATATTTTTCACAAAACTGATAGTTGAGTGAGGAACAGGCCAAGCCATATGCATGTAGGACAAACAAGCCAAATACAACATATACACAGGGAATTTAACAGAGGGCTTCACTCTGCAGATCTCTTTTGAAGCTGAAAGTTGTCCTGAATATTTTTGGAAGCAATGATCTCTGAGACTGTGTCAGCTTCCACACAAAAAGGAAAAAACGCCTCAGCAAAAAAAAAAAACACTGCAGCACTTGATCAACCTGCTCTTCAGTCACTGACAGGGACAAAAAGCATCAGGAAGAGAAGAGACAGCCTTAGCTGATGCAGTCTCTTCTGAAAAGCTGATGCTGTGGCTATTTCAGATGCTGGGGCTGTTGCTGTGACTGCTGGTGACAGTGAAGGTGACTCAGGAGGGGCTGAAAAATACAGATGCCCAGGGGAACACGCTAAGCACTTGCTCTGCCTGTCGCTCCAGGGAAGCTAACATCAGTACTAATTGGTCCAAATGCTTGTGCTGAAAGTGAATGAGATCTAGAGCTGGATAGGGTGAGGCAAAGCATCCAGTCAGAGCCTACCAAAACCAGCTGAATCTTTGTTTTGGGGGTAACACATAAATGTGCTTCAGGGGCAAGGATTATGATGGAAGTGGAAATAGCAGTAGAGGAAAGAGGGAGGAAGGGTGGAGGAACACCTGTGGACATGGTTCCTCACCAGCTACACCACAGAAATGGCCAGCAGGGGCAGACATTTGCCAGCCAGGTTGTATGTGCAAGAGAGATCCATATTGCCATTGCCCTTTCTTAGGACGCTGGGAGTTTCACTTTGTTAAGGGAGAAGGACAAGGCACAGTGTTCCCCCAGGGTCACTCCATGGATGGAGGTTCCCATGAACTCAGAAATTATGAAAAAGGACCAGATCTGAAGAGGCATTTCCAGATAAGAGGTGCTGGATGTTCGCTGCCTTATCGAGGAACCACTACAATACAGTAATTTAATATGCATTTGCCCTCTTACTCTCCTAGAAAACAAGCCTGGTGCTCCTTTCTCAAGACAGGATCAATTCCCAGCAGATGTTGAAGTCCTTTTTAAAAAAGTCCATAGATGGAGATTTCATTTACCTGCACATTCCAAAGTTTCACTGCTTTTGGAGCAGATCAGAACTTTTCTAATATCTAATCTGAACATCCCAGCTGCTTTTTAAGGACTGTATTTTTCATCCAATCACCCATGAACAGGAAATAGAGCTTTGAACAGTTGTAAATTAAATAGATTCTTCTGTTCTTCTTCAGAGGAGTCTTTTTCATATCTGGAATCAGCTTCCCTTCTGACATGGCTAGCCAGGCTGATGACAGTGAAATTTCAGACAGAACAGCTTTCATCTAGCTATACCCGAGAAAAGAAGAAAGAGAAAGCACAAGGACTATATCATCAGGAAGAATGCATCTGGTATCTAAACAGGCAATCACCTTCCGCTCTTTCTTCTTGGACTTGTTGAAGGCTCATCCTCTAGGTATTAGAAAAGCAGGGCCAATTTACCAAGTCCAACAGAAGGACTGCGTAGAGAACTGCGAAGACTTCCTTGCAGTAAGGCAAAACTGCTGTAAGCATTGTGGTTATCACAAGTCAATCAGCAGTGACACATACCTCCAGCTTCACTCAGTGTTCGGTGTTCAGACTACTGAAAGTACAGAAGTGGAAGAACAGCCCCAGTGGAGACAGAGACCCTTAGGAACCAACAATGCCCAATTTTGTGTGCAGCAGTGAGTGCTGCCTCAGTACAGAGTTAGCAGCTGCTCAGACAAACCTTGTTCGATGTAAGCTCTCACTTCATGGCAATGAAGCTGGAAGAAGCTGACTTTCTAAAGGAGCTGTGAATAAACCATGGAGTGCTGGATCAAGCAAAATTCAAGCTGGCTGGCCCACAGGCTTGGGAAATTCATCACAAGCAACCAATACTTCACAGGAGCTTCCGAGACAAGAAAAGGGGTTTTTTTGAGTCTATGACCTCAAACCTATTTTAGAAATAGGTCACGTTTCCATTATAGCAAATCCTCTTTGGGAAGGGCAGAGGGAAAAAAAAAACCAAAGAAACAGGATTCCAGAAAGTGATACAAAAGTGAGATGCAGCTGTCTAAGTAATGCACGGCAGATGAATTAGCATCTAATAAATTCCATTGATAAATTCTTCAGGCATATCATAAAAGATAAGACAGAGTTCTTTGCATATCATTAATGGTGGACAAAATTTCAAATCAGGGGCTGTCTTCATCAAAGGCAGAACAGGTAGATAGATTCATATAATGAGTGCATTTCTATTCATTAAATTCTGCAAGCAGTGAAATAATGAGTATAGGAAGTGCTCATTATCAGATACTGATATTTATAGAAAACTACCACATTGCGGGAAAAATACATAGCCCAAATCAATATTTATGAAGGACTGATTTCCTTTAAATGGAGAAAAACTTTGCTTTATAATCATGAGTTCTTTGTTTAATTATCCACTTCTGCATTTTAATCAACATGAATGCACTATGTTTGTTAACAACCAAGTAACAAGAGTGCTCTACTCATTATTCCTTTGAGGAATTCAGTCCCTTGTTGGATAACTGTAGTTCCCAGTACAGCACATATACATTCTGACCTGTGTTTACTCTTTGCTTTTGTGTTCATGAAAATGCTTTTTAGTTCATCTGAAAAAAAGGAGCTATGACATTAATAAATGGAGCCTAGAGAGAAATATTTCCAGGCATAAGAAAGGCTTTGAATAGATCAGGCTTGAATTTTTTACTATTTTTTTCCTGGAAAAAATGTGATGGAAAGTGACCTTTAGGTAACTATTGTCATCCGAAGTGAAAACAACATTATTCAATTAATACTTTACATAGTACAGAAAAGTAGGGCCACATCATGGGATTTAAAAGCTTATATTCAATACACAGATTTAATATTCATACAAGTAAATCCTGTGGGTGCAGAGTAAAACACAAACCATGTTATTTAATGAGATTCCCTATCTGAAAAATGTGGTTATGGTTAAATCCCCTCTCCTTTACAAGAAATCTAATATTTGATTTAGGTTAATGATGCCTCTTCTCAAATTAATCTTGTGTCTTTAATTATTCAAATCTTCAGCATTACTGAAACCATCCTAATTATTCCCACTGCTCAGTGGTATTAGCAAAAATTATGCTTAAATTTAAAATCACTTTAATGGGGGCCATATTATTCTCAAACTCATTTGACTGTTAAAGATTTCACCTCTGAGACAAAAAAGGTTGACTGCAGTCAACATCTCCTTTATTAAAATTATCATATTTGCACTTTTACCAGTAACTTAATAAGAAGCAAAATAGACCATTCTTATTAGATTCTGCCCCCACCTTTCAACTAGTAAATCCCACCCCTCTTATTATCTTCTCATTTATGCTTTTTAAAGTTTTACAATACTACTGTTCTTTTATGATCTGTTCAGTTTATCAGCTGGCAAGGTTTTATGCATCTTTTCCAGTTAAATGCCATTGAGAAATTAAGCTAGTTGTTTATTTCAGGTAAATAAAATAGCATGTGAGACTGCAATATTGAATGATATTTGTTTCCACTGTTATTTCAAGATGTCAGAATATACTGTGTAAATATAGGTTCTAAAAGCAGTAGAAGGAGACTCAGGAAAAAAGATAGGAAAATATTTTAGAAAAGTTCCTGCTGCTTTATACCTAATGTACTAATTTTTATCACCTGAAGAGTGCTTGAATTTTAAGACATGGAATCTCCATTTAGCATGTTTCATTTTATTTAGTATTTTTGTCTCATTTGGGGACCTACTACTGTTCTGTCCTAATTTCCTTTGTATTTTGGAAGTTACAGCTAACAACTCCCAACACTGAGTCCTCCAAAACTTGATTCTGATCACAGTCAGACTGAAAGTCTCCCTGTGCAGAAGATATCAGTCAGCTCTGGGGCACTATTCTGGCACTTTAAAACAGACATTCATAACCCTAGGACTTTTTGCTAGTATGAGGATGGACCTGACTGTTTGTAGGTGAAATATTTGGCAGTACAATAAAAAACTAAGCAGCTTCTTCATGAAAGCAAAAGGTAAACGGGAAGTCCTCTTGACCAGTATGGAGTCCATGGCTGCCATTCTAGGTGATAGATTCAAAAGTCAAGGTTTACCATGCCAGTCTGGACTTGCCAACACAGGTAACACAGCTTACTGTCACATCGACTCTCTTTCTGAGGACGTGATATACTGTTATGTACTGTTTTAAATAAGAACACACGTGCCTGGCACCTCAGGACACAAGTTAGATGCCACCATCTTGGGAAGATATGAACTAATGTCTACCACTGCCTGTAAAGCAGGAACTGGAAAAGTATTATGTCTGTGGGTTGGCCATTACTCAGCCACAGATTCCTCCTCACTTTCTCTCTTTCCCATTTCCCCACTGGTTGCTCCTTGGACAACATCCACTCTTCAGTCTCCTACATGCTTAACTCACATTTTGAGACAGGCCAGTGAACCTATTTCAACCCCTCTAATCATGTACACTCTTAATGTCAAGCTGAACAGAAGGAACATGGAGTTTTCCCTCCCTTGGGTTCAATCCCCAGAGAGGAGCTCTAGTAGGAGTGTCAGTTGGCATCATTATGATTGAATTTGAAGTAATTGCATCATTATGTGCATTTCCACAGTATCTGGTATTCTGCAGATGAATTAGAAACACATCAGGGTTCAACAACAGGAGCAACATCCTCCTCTGCTTGCCTCATCATAATCTCTCTCTTAAATAGATTAAATCCTTTCTTAAATAGGTCATATCAAGATAATAACTTTTTAGGGGAGCATTGCCTAGAACAATCAGATTTCTCAGGGGAAAATACTGATAATCAAATATATCAGTGTTAGACCTCTCTATGACATTCACAGATACCAGTTCTGTAGCTGAAATACCTTGGAATCAGGATAATTTAGCAGGTTTCTCAGCTACATCAATCCATTTTAAAAAATATTTTATTTGTCTAGAGTGCTGCTGGAAGGCTGTTTTGTTTTGCATTGTTCGTTTGTTTAGAAGATAAAACATACCTTGTTGACAAGAAAAAGTTGCCAGTTCTGAATTCATTTATTAATCACTCATTAAACATTGCCTGGCATTTGAGAGCTTCGAAAACATGCAGTGCTGATGTGAATGAGGAAAGAGTAGTGCTCAGAATCCGCTTGGGACCACCAAAAAAATATATCATCAGCGCAGCTGAAATAGCAGTGCTGCTGCTATAAAGCTAGTCATCTGACAGTTGGTGCCAAAATGTTTGGAAGAGCCCAAAAGATCAGACATGAGCCCTTTCCTGGATTATTGTCACCTTGGAGTTTGCTACAACCCACTTATTGATTCCTGGATCTCTAACAACATGGTAACATCTGATATGATATGCATTAAAACTACCTTTCATACAGTTCTTAAATGTGGACTACTGAATCGACAGACTATAACAGCCCTACCTGTCTTGTCAATGCATATGTATGGCCTCCTAAGAGAATTATTGATCCTTTAAACTCTAATAGATCTTGCATGCTTATGAACTCTTTCAAATATATACTATTGACCTTTATGTCTGCACTTTGTACATGTGAATTATTCTTAGGAAACATTTAAAACATTAATTATTGACAACTAAATACATCACTGTAGAACCTCTGGAGATCTCAGTCAGAACAGCTGCCTTGAATGCACCCTTAGAGACTCTCATTTAGGTCTCATGTTTCAATTGTTCAACAGAAATCTCAGGTAGAGGACAACTGCTGTCTACTTAAGATTTGTGTTCTCTCAGTGTTTTAATGCAGTGTCACATATAAGTGTTTGGTGCAGCTCAGCACACTAAAAATAACTCAGACATGATCATGGGAGATCACACACTACCAGCTTTTCCTTTCCATACTAATGACTTATTTGACTCACAAGTAAAAAAAAGAAATGTACAATGGGCCTAGTAAGAGTAGGAAATGATGTGACAGTTATCTGCACACATGGGCTAACAGCATTCAAACCTACAGTCATGTTCCCCTAGCAGGGAGGCTTAAGTAGGGTTTGTCCCTTTAGGGCCCCATGCGGACGGGGCTGTGTGAACTGCCTTGGTTGCTTATCCCCATAGCTAGCTTAGCTGGGCCTGTACTTGCAAAACCATTCACCAGATATCTTGGGTTAGGTTAAAAAAGGTTAGAAGGTTAAAAAAGGAGACTTCTCTGAAAAGTGTACTTAAGAAAATTATTGTTATTCTACAGACTGCAAACATTACGTCTTTTTGTTTCTGGTGCTTTCAGTACTTTTTTGGTCCAAATTTTCTTCAAGTGTACGTTACTGCAGTCAACTCATTTTAGCAGCAGCCCACAAAACAGTTCTTTACAATTACAATTATTTCTTACATATCCAAACTCAATGCCAGTTTCAGACAGACTCTGTACTTCACAGAAAACTCCCAGGGCATTAGGTTCCATTTGAATTCCCTTGTCCATATGCATTTTCACTGGGAAAAAACCACACAATCTGAAATTCACACGTTTTGAAAAAATGTCGGCTCTGACAGCTTTTTGCTTAAGGAAAAATCAAAGTAAAATCTTTCAATAATGTCTACATTTGTTAAATGAAATATTTCACTTTTTGCTTCAAAATGACTTTTGGGAAATTAAAGTGTTTTTATGTAAAAGAACATTAAAAACACAGAAGTGCTGCATGATTAACTTCTGAACGAAACAGTTTCAATTTTTCTGAAATTTATTCTGTCAAGACAAAAATTTTTGCAATCTCATTTCATGAGAAAATTAAAATTTGTTTTGTTCTGATTTTGGACATTTTCACTCTCTAATGAAACATAAATGTTATCTATTGCTAACTCTTTTGTTATTACATCACAAATCAACTTACTAATATGTAAAACACTGTTCATTCTATGAAGCATATTGCAGAAAGGGTAGACTGCATTTTTTTCTCTCACTCTCACATCCAGAAATGGGTACATCCACTCAGACTACAGCTATTCCCTAATTTGCACACTTAATCCTCATTATAAATCCACCTTCATGAATAAGGCCTCCTCTGTCCAGCTTCATGAATGTGAAGAATCACAGAATCACAGAATCACAGAATAGTAGGGGTTGGAAGGGACCTCTGTGGGTCATCTAGTCCAACCCTCCTGCCGAAGCAAGGTCACCTACAGCAGGCCGCACAGGACTTTGTCCAG
>Ga0065711_1027417_pt1 | contig 49773 bp, 32 predicted proteins | sample Hoacrofraction12_FD_59098 | JGI IMG/M metagenome (GOLD analysis project Ga0065711, IMG submission 59098) | Hoatzin crop microbial communities from Cojedes, Venezuela - Epithelial fraction 12 v2 (version 2) | ecosystem: Host-associated > Birds > Digestive system > Esophagus > Crop | place... | reverse complement strand
TCCCCCTTTCCTTTCCCCCTTTCCTTTCCCCCTTAGCACTGTTCTAGCTTGGCTTGTGGTTTTGCCTTGCTTTCTACTGAGAGGTGAATTGTTGTGACAAACCCTGCACAAAGTGGGAGAGAGCGGACAGGTGCATTGAGGAGACCGGGGTCACTGATACGGCATGAGCTCTGAGGTTTGGTGGCAGATGCGGCACCCTAGAAGCACAGCGTTTTTCTGTGTGGGAGATTTTTGAATTGAAATGTGTGTGAGGGGGTGCGGTTGGACAGGCTGTGACTTTGGGTTTGGGGTAAGCGCTCTCCTTCCTTTCGCCTGTGTGGCTCTGAACTGGACCTGTTGTTTTACCATGCAATCCAGGCAGTGAAGTCCTCCATACCTGGTGGAAGATTTGCAGCTTTGCTCCAGTGATACTGTTTGTTTGGTTCTTACTCTAAATTTGCCACTTCTTCTCCCTGGATGGCTGATTCCCCGCTGCTTGGAGCAGGCAGTGGTCCAGGCAGGATTGTACCCCTGGGACCCAAGCAGGATCCTCTCGTGGCTGTACAAAGTGGGACGCTGGATGTCAGTTTGCGGGGATTCAGGGTGCTGAGGCTGCAGAAAGCTGCCCTCTCCTTGGACAGAACAAGAATCAGCTCTGCTGTCAGCTCTGTCTCTGTGTCCTCTCTGCCATCCATCACCTTCCCTCTGCCCTCATTCTGGCTGTTGCCTTTCAATGATCCTGTGCTAGAGCTTCAGGCAGGCTCCTGCATGTCTTGGCCTTGCATCCAGTTGGCAGAAAGCTGAGAGATATGTTTGGGAAAGTCTTGTGAGGGATTTTTTATGTTTGGTGTTTAAAATTTTTTTTTTTACACGAAGCTTTACTATTCATTCATTCCCCAAATAGCTTTGCCTCTCATTGGACAACATCTTCCTGCTAGGACAGTCCAGGCCTGTTCCGACAGGCGGCTTATCTGCCTCGAAGCTCTGACTGCTTCCTCTGTCTCTCCTTTGTGTGGGAGGTGTTTTGTCTTTCCAAACTTCTGCTGACTTAAGTGCGTGCTAGCTTGTGCCCAAACATGCACTGATAGTGCAGTTCAGTGCTGAAATTCACCCTTGGTTTTTACTGATGTCCCTGCAGCATGTTTTTCTTTTCAAAGGGAAGGACTTCAGTGGTTTGGGGAGGGGCAGGAGGGTTGCTGTTGACAGTTAGTGAAGCAGAGGTTCTCTGCTGACCCTGCCTCCGTCCAGTGAGTCCTGCAGCAGAACATGGTGAGTTGAGGGGTACCACGCTGATGCGGTCCAAATAAGGGTCCAAACTGTATAAAAACTGTATCTGAAAAAGCCCAGAGCACCCAGCTTGTTGCTTGCTCTGTTGCCAGCTGCAGGCTCTGTCAGACAAATTCCCAGTCTAGTTTTAAATCTGGTAAAAATAGAGAGAAGTGCGTGTGTGTTCATGAAGTAAGATTTACAAATGTTGGTATTTTTAATAAAAGAAATCCAGTTGTGTTTGAAGCTGCTGTCTGCCAATGTGCGTTCCTGATACAGAATCAGTGCCTCCACTGAGATACAGTTTCCAGCCAATGTGACGGGACTGCCATTTCCTATCTGTGGCTCGAACCAGCAGTAGCCAGGAAAGCCTCACCTTGTCCAATGTCTGTGCTTTTCTTAAGAGTGTCTGTATCAGTCTGGTGCCTGCAGCCTCATCCCCAGACCAGGCTAGCTGGGCCCCTCTCAGATGGGAGGGGAGAAGACAGATCCTTTTAGGAGAGGTACATGTGTCTTGTGAAAAGCACTCCGGGATTATATGCGCTGCTCCCCTGGAAAGTGGCGGGCACTTGCAGTTAGTGTTGGCTGGCCACCAGGAGATGAAGCACTTGACCTTGGAGATGGGACTGGTGGTGAGTTGCACGCAAGAACACTTTCCCTGCCTCTGTTAAAATCAAGCTCTGATCTCTGGCAGTCCAGAGTTAAGTCCCAGATGTCACTGTCCTGAAATAACTATGAATGGAACTACGAATGGATGATGGTTAGTTTTCTTGAATCTCCTAAACTTCTGTGAGCCTGTTACTTGTGGAGGTACATTTGGTTTTGTCTATGGAGTTGTTCACTTTTCTTCCTGAGACATGGGCTACTTCCTACTGGCCATGCGGTGCCACAACATGTCCAGTGCTGCTGCATGTGCAGTGGAGGCTCAGGGATGTTTGTAGGTCAGGGATGACAGATACTCAGCAGGGCTCGTACGTGCTATTATTGAATTGCATTCTAACAGCAGCGAAAGCAGTAGCAAGAGTAATAAACAAATTATAATCTACATTATGAAGCTGACAAGTGCCACCCACTCATTACCTGTCTTTAACCACCCTCATTACTACCCAGTCTTTGTGGGAACTAATCTCGCTGCTCAGTGTCCAACTTGTTCACTTAATTCCATTATCTGAAGCAATCGGCCGCTCCTTGTGAAAGAAGAGGAAGGTGCTTTTCCTGGGGCTTCTTCTCTGGGTGCTGAAATGCAGGTAGCTCTGGGGTGGAGGCGGCTGAAGGAGCACTTTGCCAAAGCGTGGTGTGGCAGGGATGTGAAGGCTGAAGTCCAGAGGGACAATCTGGAGTGGAAGGCTGGGGGTGGGGGGCAGGATGGAACATGGTCACAACAGGCAAAAGGCTGCGCTCTGTTCATCTCCCTAGGATTGAGGAATAGTATCCTGTGAAGGGATATTAGGAAGAGCCACATTTTTTTCTCTCCAGATGTTTTCCAGGGTTTGGGAGCAAGCTGGGTTGGTGAGTAATGACAGTTCTCTTTGTGGCTGCTCCAAGCGCAGGGCGTTGCAGGAGGAAGGCCTGGTAGTGTTTCTGTGGGGACCTGTTCATGCTTCCCCCAGGAAAAAGAAATTGAGCTCCAGGAATTTCTTGCTGGCATAACTTGAGCTCAGCCTCCTTGGTGCCTGGCTGCTGCCATTACATTGTGTCAGTCCGTACTAAATGTTCACGACTGCGCTGTACATAGGGTGCAGCTATTCTCCTTTTCTTGCTGACACAACTGGGAGCCTTCCTGCTTGACGTTATTGAGGCCTGCAAGCTGAGGGGTTGGGTGGAGAGAGCAGATGGGACAATAGGTCTTTTTCAAGGTACCCCATGGGTGGCTGGACCCTGGCCAGCCAGAGGTCCTGTTGTGCTCTTCAGCATTTCAGGATGTCTCACGGGAGTCTCTAGTAGATAAAAAATAAGCTAAAAGATGCAAAATGCAGGCGGAGAGATGAAGAGGCAGCTTTCCCAATGGAGAATTGACATCAGTCAAATGCAACAAGGCCCTGTCTTAATGCCAGTGCTGTTGACTGTGTCTGTTAATGACAGAGGAATAAGTGGCAGATGATGAAGTTTGCTGCTTACTGTTCAGAGCAGCAAAAACCAAAAGATGCACTGAACAGCTGTAGAAAGTCCTTGCAGTGTAGAGTGGTGGGGCTGCAGCATGTGATGCTGAGAAAAGCAAAGCAGTCCAGGGGAAAGACGGAGCCATCTTAATCTAAAATGCAGTGCAATGGGCTCAGAATGAGATAATGTCACTTGGGAGAGAGATCTCAGAAGTGCAATGAACTGGGCTGTAGGAGCGAGGCTTGATTCTGAGCATGGTCAAAAAAACCCCAAAACCATCTGACGTCTAGGAAAAGAGCTGAGAACAAAGTATAAATGCACTGTATGAATCTGTGGTGAACAAAAGCATTTATGTAAGTTTGGGGGAGACTGGAGTAACTAATGCAAGGAAAATCCATTGAGTGCTTTTAAATGTCAATACACAGTCTCTCACTGAGAAACTCCCGCAGCTGCAGATAGCTGGAGCCTTGGAAAGCGTTTGTAATGAAACATAGCTACATGCTTGGTCTGTTCATGTACTCTTCCCTAGGTGCTGCTGTCAAGTACCATTGAAGACAGGACACAGGGCAGGATGAAGCTTGATCCAGCCACAGTTAGCGGCTCTGATTCCTCTGTTTTTCCAAGAAGATGCTGTCCTGGAATAAACCATGTGTGGCACACTGAGACTGAGTGCATGTGAGGAGCTTTTACGGAGATTGGATGTATTGCATTCTCTTTCTCTCTCTTCAGTGAAGAGCAAGGCTGGAGGAGAAAACTCCTGAGGTTATTGTATATCTGTTATTAAAGGGACATTGAAATGTAGTGTAGGAGAGCCAAATCAGGGATAGAGGCTTTGTACCAACAGAAGCCTCTTGTTGTGCACCAGCACCAGTCACTCCAAAATGAGCAGTTTCCTTAGTTGATGGAAAGGCATTGGCTGGCTCAAATAACCTGCCTCTTGACTCCTCTGAGGAATGTTTGGCCAAGAAACCAAGTCCAAAAGGATTTGCTTTCTTCAATGTGTCCTCTGCCATTACTTCTTAAGTACTGTGCTACTAGTTGGGAAGAACTGGGTGACGTGGAAGTAGCTGGATGAGCCAGGGCAAGTCATCCTGCCCTCAAAGCCCCAATGTGCTACTTTAACCGACACCACAGTGGGGCGAGACACTCTGTGGGAGTGTGAGACAAGTTCCTAATGTTCCTGTTGATCAAATGGCCCACTGACTGTCCTGATCTGCTGTGGTGATAAGTCATAACAAGGACTCTCTCTTAATCCTTATTATGCTCTGTTGGTGCTTCCTGCCCACATAAACTAGATATTTCCTATCAACAGGGAGTAACCTCTGTGGAAGATAGGATCAGATTCCCAGGAACCAGGCTGTAGTAAGAGTGAAGGAAGAATGAAGAAACTGTCCTAATTTGAGGCTAATCTTATAAATACAGGGCTGGATACAGACAGTAGGAAGAGAAATGCCAGGAGAGCTTTAGCATTTAGTTAGGGAAGGATCATCTTTAGCCAGGAGTAGCCTTAATTGTAACTTATGATGTGGTAAAGTTGCTGTTTGATCTCAGCTTCAGCAGAGGGGAAGAGACAGATTCTGCTTTGTGTCACCAGAGGAGGAGCAGCCTGAGAACAGAACCGCGAAAAGTGTCTTTAAAAGCAATTTTTTGTCACTTGCGTACTGATTCAAGCTGAAGTGCATGGATGGAGTGCTTTATTTCTCAGTTTTGATTTGGATAAAACACTAAATAAGGAGGAGAAAAGGGCTATGTGATTTTTCCTGCAGCAGACGTGCTAATATACCCATCAGTTATTTAATGTTGCATGGCATTACTGAAAATGCAGAAACCCACAAATCTTTTCTTCTAGCATAAGTGAGTTGGTGGGGTGTGGTAGTTTTTTCCCCTACCCAGACCCTTAGCTGGAGCCTGTACCAGTCAGAGACTTGGTCTGTCCCTCATGCTCACCTTTCATGTGGGCTGGGTGGAGTGTGCTGAAGCTGTTTGTGGTGGGGAACTCTCTACAGACAGTTGCTTTTATGAACCTTTTTAGACAACCTGTCAAAATGAACAGTTGCCTCCTACCTGTCCTATCCACATCATAGCACCGTGCACCGAGCCCACGATGCCTCTGTGCGTTTCATTTGCAAGCAGGGTGAGAACATGTGCATGTTTGTGAGAGATGAATTGCCTTTACAGGGGTGTGTGAGGGTCCTTAACCACGTATTCATGTGCAGCTGGTATGCTTGTATGATCCCATAATCATACAAATGACTACAGTGCAACAAGGTGTGGGCACTGGCTCCTCATCCCCACCCTGAAGGCGGTGTTTCAAGTTCCTGGAAAATGCCGTCATGTCCTTGCGGGTTTGGACTCGTCTGGCTTTTTACTATCCATCCTGGTCACAGGTGCTTGATGATGTTGGTGTTTTATTTATTGCCCAACTCTGTGCTGATCACTGCTTCTTCCTTCAGAAGCTTTACAGGCCTTGTCTTGGACCAAGTTTGTGAAGCTGTGGTGATGTACAAAACCCCTGCTGCTTCCTAGAACTTTATGTCCCTTTTAGGTAGTCCAGCTTGGACAGGAGATCTCACCAGGCTTGGCCTAAGACGAGCGATACAGTAGTTCCCTGTCCCAGGCTTCCTGTATGAGTTAGGATAAGGCCTTTCAGCCATCCATAGGCTATCCATCGTTTCCTATCGTTTCTGGACCTCCCAGGATAGTTGATTGTTGCCTGAAAGTCGACAGAAGAGTCATGCTATGTGGACTTCCATTCCTTCCCCAGGTGGTTTTCTGTGTTGTTTTCTCTTCACCATAGCAGGCTATGTGATCTAAGGGTTCTACTTTATCATAAACAGTGCACAGTTTGGCTCCAATGGCTGGTTTGGTTTTTTATTTGTTTGTTTAGTGGTGTATTTTTTGTTCAGTTGTTTTTTTTTAATTTTAAAATGACTGATGCATTAGGGCTCTGTTAAAATGAACTCTGTCAGGAAGCAGGGCTGGCTCAGAGGACGTACACAGTGGTGTCGGCACACCAGATCCTCCTTTGTGCGAAGTTTACTTTGATAAAGGTTTGCTAAGTAGTGCCTACGGGTGGTTGATGCAGCTGGATAGTGAACAGAGTGCTTGTAATTGTTTCTGCTATCTTCAGGGATGTGCTTCCAGCAAGTCACGACACCTAGTAACATGCTTGTAACATCTATTAACCTTGTAATTTTATAAGTGGAGCTTTAATCCTGACTGGTTGCCAGTCAGGTCTGGAAACGTCGACTATGGCTCTCCATGGTCTCTGCTGAAATGCTGTGCCTGGTCACAGCTCACTGGATTTCACTGCTTTTGCTATCTTCTTCTGCTTGCCAGATGCTCTAGCCCTTTGCACAGGTCGAAGCCCATCCTGCTTTATTAGTTTTCTCCCCGAGTCCTTCTGTAGCATGGGTGTTTGAATGTTGATCCTTTGCTAGCCAGGTGCTGCTGTGTGATATTTCCCCCTTTACAGATGACAGATACCCTGCAGTGAAGAGCTGTGAAGTGCAGCATTCCTGCAAAGCCCTGGGTGGCTTGGTGAGGCACTGGAGTTTGGGAAGGTGGAAGGACTAGAGCAAAAGTTTAGGCTTGCTGCAGAAAGAAGCCTGATTCAAGAACTCTTGTGTTGTGTGTGCTGTTGGGATCTGGTCCGCTGCAGGAAGCGGAGTCCCTGTGCTGCTGGCTGTGGGAGGCACACACCAGCCACAGAGCGGTCAGCCAGGCAGGAGATGGATGGAAAGGGATGTCTTGCATAGGCTGTGAACAGACCCTGGACTGAGCTACAGAAAGTCAGTAGCAGAGCAGGGATTGAGCCCTGAGATTTTAACAAACCAGCTTTCACCAGAACCTCATGGCCCAGCCTGCTTCTGTCAGAGTATCCAACTGCCATCCCCACCTGGGAAGATGTCCCCTGTAGAAATGCGGCAGCAACATCCTGCCATGTGGTAAGCCGTGAAGTAGAGAAGGCTCAGCCTAGGAGGAGGTGCACAGTACACCAGAGGATCTTGGGGTGGGGTTTCAGGCTGGCTTCGAGGTCCAGCTCTGGGGCAGCCCTGGTAAATGCTCTTCACAGCACTGGGAGGGACTGGTGTTCAATGAGCAGGGCGGGGTGGATGCTCCGTGCCAAACTCTCACTTGTCTCCTTTCTCCTTAGGGCGTTTTTCATTCATTAAACTTGCTACCAGGGCAGCTTTGGTGGAAGTAACTAGTTTCCTGAAAGTGGAGACCTTTCCTAAGTGAGCACCCAGTCTTGGGATTTGGGTGAACTGTCATGTTTGGAAGAGCAGGGTGGGGAAAGTGCAGAGTTTTGTTGTGTGCTTCATTACCAATGACTGTGGACAAGAACACAAAGCAACAAACACCACCAAAGAGCAGAGAGCCAGTTTTAATTGCCTGCAGTCAGATGCTGCTGGTGATCAGAGAACAAAGCTTTCAATGGAGAGCACAGCCTACCTCTAGTCTATACGTCTTCCTCCTTCCTGGCTTTAAACATGACTGCAGGTGTGTGGCTCCAAAATAAGCAGTGAAAGCCAGTTTTGTGTGGGTGCCGCCTTTTGCCTTCCACTTTCTTCAGTACGCCAGTCAGCAGGGATGTGATCCCAGGCAGCACCCCTGTGGCACGGCTGTTGTGTGAAATAACAAGCTGCCAAGTCCTGACTCCTTATGTATATTTTGGTGCAGTTTTTTATCATGTTTCCTGCAGACACAGACTGAGAGGAACGGGTGGTTCTGCTGTCAGCGTGCCTTGCTGATAAATGCCAATGGCTTTTCGCAAGCCTCACAGCTCTGGAGTTGCTGTTGGGTCTCAGTATATTTCCTTTTGCTGCTTTCTGTAACCGCTTCTGCTGTGCCTGCTGGAAGACGGGTGTCTTTTGTGCAAGGGATTTTTAAAAAGTCACTTAGCCTGTGTATTTTTCAGTTTTATAACCCTTATTCTGTTTTTTTTAAATTGTTATTTCTCTGCCCCAGAAACCTCTCCTTTACATTCCCAAGTACAGAAATATTTACAGGAATCTGTAATTTGTTAATTGAAACTGCTTCTTGCTTTTTTTGGAAAAAAAAATTCAAACTAGGAGTGCAACACAATGGAAGTGTAAACGGGAAAACATACAAAAAAGTCTTCATTTTGGAGACATATTTGCTTAAGAACGCAAAATCTTCTAGGGCTGGAAGGTCTGTGAGTCAAGTATTAATTGGTGTGATGTACCAGAAAAGGAAATGTTTAACTTTTTTATTTATGTCCAGTAGATCTCAATGAGGCCTTCAGGGGGAAAAAAAACACAAAACAACTGAGAAGGATTCAAAGGGAAACAGCATATGGGGTTTCCGGCTGTGTGTGCAGCACTTCTGAGGAGTTTCATGGGAATGTCAATAGTCTATTCTCAGCACTGTCTGCGGAATGTGGGCTTGTAGTTTGGAAACTTTTTGCACGACTTTCAAATTCAAAATAAAAGAGAAATCTGGCCTAGATTTAAAAAAAATGACTATGGAAGTTCCCCCCCAACCAGTGGTGAGATAGACCGTAAGCAGTGTCTAGCAAACCAGGTCCCTTAAGGCTGTCTCCACCTGGAATCCAAATTTAACAGGTGATTGAGGTGATCTTGTGTTTGAAATTCACCATGTGATTTGGGCAACCAAAGGAATAATCTGTAAATCATCTGCTAGCCAAAATATATTCGCATAAACCATACACTGAGTAATTGAACATACTGGGTAAAGTTATCAAAACTGAAGTCTGTGCGTGGCTAATTTGTAAATTGACAAGGGACCTAAATCATTTGATGAGCATTTGGTTTCCAGTTGTACACCTAGCTCTAGTGTCCAGCTGCAAAAGAGCAAAACATTCAGTTAAACTCCGTATTGATGGTTTATGAAGATCAGATCTATTTTTATTATGGTTGCTTTATTTGGAAAAGACTTCAGAAGTCTTTGGAGTGCCTTTTCTTTTTTTTTTATTTCCTTTTTTAACCCCTTCTGGCAGGATGCCAGCCAGCAGGTCAGAGCCAGACACTTACCCCCTCTGCAGTTGGTCAGACAGTTAACAAGCAGTTTATTTGGTCTGGAAATTCCGAGGGGTCCTCGTCTCTGCTGCACTGTGATCCTGCCAGGCAGGACAGCACTTTTCACCTCTGCAGCTTGAATTAGGGCAAAGGAAGAACAAACTGTCACTATGAGCTGCTCCAGCCAACTCCCTTCTTCTGTCAACTGCCAGTCATGATTTTTTGTTTAATTATTTGCATTACATCATTAGTCCTGTGCTAGGTGTTGTACGAGGCTAATGATCTAAAACCTGCGTTAGATTTAGACACTGTACAGGCTTCTCTGTAGGTTGTATGTGCTGAAGTATTTGCAGTGTTCAAAGAGGGGAAACTGGCAAAATCTCCCCTATCCCCTCCCCTTGGAATAGTAAGATATTGAACATGTTCATTCAGCCTACTTATTCAGACAGAACATTCTTCTTCAGAAGTACATTGCTGCACTGGTTAGAATCTCCTTTATGCTTTCTGTGTCATGCATCCAAGCAGGACATTTCTGAGGCAGACCCTGTCAGAGCTCCACTGTGCTCTTCCCACTGGAGCAAGCCCGGGACAGATGGTTCAGGGGCGCATCAGATCACTTATTTAGAAACCTTGGGCAGAGCAGAATGCATCAGACTCTTGGCTCTCCAGAGCTTAAAAGCCGAGGTAAGTCTTCTGAAGGTGCCTGGTTTACAAGCACATCTCCTTCCTTCCAGCGCCTGTGGTGAGGGTTGGCTATTTGTTACTACCGTAATGTTATTTCCACATCCTCACAGCCTGGTGTACATGCATATTTCCACTTGCTCTTTTATCATGTTCTCCTTTCTGAGCTTCCCTCTAGACTGTTGTTGAACTGCGTGTATTGCTTAATATGGGTGAGGGTGTTGGATTTTGGAGGGTCTGGTAGGGTTTCTTATGGAGTACCCGGGCAGTGTAGCCTGCCGGTTCCTTCCTGGTGGGAGCATGCTTGCTGCAGATGCCAGCTAGTATGGTGGGGATGAAACTGGGAAAGCATGTTCTGCATACGGGTAGTAAACCTCTGAGCAAAGGGGGCTAGGAAGGGGTATGGGGAGTGCTGGTGGCAGAGCAGGGATAATCTGAGATGCAATGCCCCTGTCCTACACTCAGCAAGTCTGGTTTGACAGGGTGAAGAGCGAAATCATTTCTTCTTTCGCCTCTGTTGATGTGTCTGCCCTCCTGCTCTCATACAAGACTGTGTGTGTAGTATCTGTGGAAGCAGAGCAGGGCAGGACATCAGGCGCCTGGATGCCTCGCTCTTTCTCAATCACGTGGCCAGACTTGTTGAGCCCAGTTATCTGTCACCTGAATCAAGCCTGCCTTAACCTAGTGGAAGTGAGGTCAGGGACTGGAGCTGGGACTCATCCTCCTGTTCCCACGGCTCACCATCTGCTGAGAAACCCAGGAGCCGATCACACTGCACTGCTGTGGTGGGAGATGCTTGCCCTTTACCCCTCTCTGGAGTGGCTGAGTCTGTCTGCCCTGAGAAATGCTCTGCCTCCAGAAGAGGAAGTATGGGCCCTGCTTCCTGAGATGCTGCAGGGTGGCTAAACATCCTCAGCAGATAGAGATCATGTCATTCAGGTGGACCACTGAACTTTTAGGCAGCAATTAGGACTTATGTAGCAACTCTGAGTCAACTAATACATCTGGGTGTTGTCTTGGCATACTTCCGATGGCAAATCCTTCCTGTGTAGGCTTGGTGTTCTTACATTCTCTGCTGGCTTCCCAAGTGCTCCACTTGGAAACCTGATCAAAAGCCTGTGGTGATGCCAGAGGGAGCTGTCCCATTGAATTCCCTGGCTTTCCTTTGGTCCTCTAAACCTAAAGATGATCCCAGGCAGTTTCTTTGATGCTGTCTTCCCCAGTGGATGAAGTAATTATGACTTCTGTGGAGCAGGCTAATAGCTCTGAAGACTTTAGTCAGGCCGATTAACAACAACTGTGTTTTAATAAAAAATGTTCTGGTAAATCCTTCTGAATTGCAGCCCTAATTACTTTGCAGCCTGATGTGCAGCAATTGCAAAGCTAATAGGATCACCTGAATCCAGTTAATGAATCCTCTGTTACAGCTTGCTGTGACTCACAAGAGGTGTAGTGTTTCTTCTGGTCTCCCCGCCCTGCTCCATTCCCTGGTGAATATTTATGCTCTGTATTGCCAAAGGTAAGGGGGTGTGCACCTAAACTTGAATGAATTAACTTAAATATATGTGCATCCTTCCTCTCATTATTTCAAGGGACTGTAAGGATCAAGAGCCTGGGCTTTTTGCTTGGTCTCGAGGTGAGTTCATTCAAGAAGTCACCGGTAGTGGCTGTTGCCTGATGGCTCTTTTCAGGCTTGTAGATTTTGGTGAGAAGTATGTTCAGCCCTATTCTCTGCTTCCCTGGTAGTAGTCTGCATCTCTGTTAGAGAACAGAGTTAGGAGAAACACACTTTCTCCTTGCTAGCATTTTAAGGTAGTTTGTCCTGTATCAGGAAAGGAAAAAACATTAATCTGAAAGTAATTTGTTTTGTTGGAACACTTTTGAACTCTTTGTATGTAAACTTGCTTGTACTCCCTGGCTGCCCCCTCTCCCCCCTTTCCAAAAGGTAAAAGGTATATTGACCCGCAGTCCAAGTTCTTCCATCTTTTACAAGGTTGTGAGCAGGTGATCTGGGTTTGGAAGGCTTAGGACTGCTCAGGAGTGGGACTCTGGGAAACAACAGGGACCTAATGGTGCTTTTGGTTTTAAAGTGCCTTTTTCCTTTACAGGTGGAGGGTCTAGATAGTTTGGGGCTTGTTGGCAGGCTGTTGTGTTAAAGGTTCAGCCTCAGTCAGGGATAAACAAGGATTGTTTGAAAGTGGCCTTTCAAAACTTCCCTGCTTGACGACTTCTTGTTCTAAATGTACTGTATTTCTTACATAGATTTATAGGATTAACTCCTTGTTTAGGCACACTATAAAATGTGCCTCTAACCATGTACCTTATAACTACCGTAATAGCAAGGAAGCCTGTCTGACGAATTTAGTGGCAGGAAGCAAAGTAAACATCTGAAGGATGTAATAAAGAGATTCAGGTGGGTAGGACGTAGCAACATACCAGAGGAAAGACTTAACACCAGCCACATTTCTGGTCCTGTAGCTCCAGTGCTGTCCTTTACTGGACATAATGCAATAAACCATTTGTCTTAACTGCTTCTGGAGTAGGGGCTGTGTAAAAGCACAGATGTGAGGCCTGGAACTGGCTGTCCCCCGACTATGGGGGTATTCCTGTAGAGGGGAGGATGCACGGAGCAAATCTTTCTCCCTACAGCTCGTACCACACCTGATTTAATAGATGGGTCAAGCTGAAAAACTCCAGCTCACTGTGAGGGTGATAGTAGAGGGTAGTGGACTGGGGGTTTTCAGAGGCTTCATTAAATGTCTGTCTAGAAACTTGAAGACCTTCGGTAAGAGGGGAAAATGCTAAATGATTCAAGTGCTGCAGTAGAGATGAACGAAGCTACAAAGGAACTGCAAAAATATTTACTGCATGCTGACAACATGTTTCAGGCCGGTCTGTTACAGCTGTGGGGAGGGAATGGCTCTATTTCTTTTTTTTTTTTTAAGCAGAGTTCAGAGAAAAAAAAAAAATTAAAGGCTTGGGTGATGTTAGGAAAGAGGAACAAAACCAAGCCCAACAAATCTGCTGGTAAACGATAAGACAGGGAGGGGGAAAGCAGCAGAGGTGGTGCTGGAGGGTTTGTATTGCTTTCCTGGGCATTAAAAGTGCAGTATCATCTCTGTGGCTGCTCCTGCCTAGCTGGGGCATGCTGTTTACAGGCATTTATCCTCTGCTTTCTGTGCTGGGCTTGGTTACTGGGAATGAATTAGGAATGTAGGAGCTGTAGCATGGGTAGATACTGGTTTTGATTGCCTACAGTGTTTTTTGGGTTTTTTTTTTGTTTGTTTGTTTTTGTTGTTGTTGTTGCCTTTGTTTGGTTCTTTATGGAAGAAATGGGTAACGTGTTCTGAGACTGGAGCTATTTTGGCTCTGAGATACCAGCTGCCTTGGCAGTGGCGTTAGCTAGGTGGCTTGGGGAGAAGGGGAATGCTTGTGTTCCTTCACTGCTTCCCAGAGGGTCAGATGGGTTTTCTCCTGGTGGGTGGGAGGAAGTAATTTCTCACCTTGTCCTCAGACAGAGCAGAGGTTGGCCATCTCGCTTACATTTCCCTTAGTCTTGCTGATAAATATTTGTATTTTTGATATTTTGGAAGCTGAGCACAGGAAGATCAAAACTCACGCTTGTCAGCATTTGGGGAGAGTGAGAACTGGCTCCTGCCCACATGTCGTCTGCGGGATTGCTTCACATGGCTGCTCTCTGCTTGGGCAGTGCCTTGCCCTTCCCTAGAAGATGCTCCAGGCCCTTGGGAGCTCTCCATACAGGAGCTGGGCATGAAGGAGCATGGCTGTCTGCTGGGCAGAAGCAGGACCTGGGGACCAGGAGGGATGGAGTTTGTTCCTGGCTCCATCTAAGTTCAGCCACGTGGCTTCAGTGTTTCAGCGTGACGGCCAGGCATGGCAGAGCAGCGTGTACTTGATGCTGCCGGTCAGCAGCAGACTTGGTCCTCACATGACTTTGCGATGGCAGACCAGATCCCGAGTAACACCCCCTTGGCCCATTGTTAGTGCTGAATTTGTCCCACTGACTCCTGCTCACAGCAAGGCTGGAGCAGGGGCTGTCACAGTGAAGCTCCCATCTCCCTTTCTCTGAACCCACTGTGGGAGTTTTTGTCATGCCCCTGAGAGGAGCAAAGATTTAAAATCCTTACCCTAACCTGTGGGGAAAGTATTCAGGAGGCTTTCATCTTTGGAAAATGCACTGGGTTCTCTGGATGAAAGAGCTATTATTTACCTATCAACAACATAATCCCGTTCCCTCCTACAGATTGCAGGCAAGCTCCTGGAGCAAACGGCACTGTAATTAAGAACAAATATTTACTATGAAGGACTAGCTGAGCCCTGGCTGGGCAAGCAGCCATGAGCCTTGTTTGAACTTGTCTTCTGTTTGTTCCCCTTTGAAAGCAAGGAGTCAAAGTCTTTTGTCAGAGGAGTGTTTGTGAGGCACAAGATGGTGGGTTGGGCCTCTGAAGCAGCCAGGAGCCATCAAGCCGTTTGTTCCAAGCCTAGGAAATCCCCCCAAGCAGAGCTGCTTGCGTCTAGAGGCGCTTTGCTTTTCTGTTATGGATTGCTCTAAGGTAGATCTGCGAGTGAGGGTGGGTGCGCCCTGAGGGATAGACCTGCATGCATGAACTGCAGCTGATGCCATGCTACACGCAAGTCTGTGGAAATACTTGTCTGCTCTAAAAATCATGAATTAATCTAGGCTTCGTTTGCATCTACTTTCCCTTTTGATTTCTGTTGCAATTCAAGAGTTTACTTCCCAGGACTCAAGCCCTAGTGTTTAGACGCAAGGGAGCTTGGCTGCTGGAGAAAGCATGTCCTTACAAAATTGCTGGGAGTGTTTCACAGCCCAAACTCACAGCCTACTCACCTGCCCTCTGCCACTCTGATCAACAGCAAGAAGGGGTGACAGGGATCTTGCTCATCTTCTGGCAAGGCTCAGCAAGCCGAAATTTAATAAATAAGTCAATTGTGACTAATGGAAACAATTGCAAGGATGTGGTGTGTGGTTCAACCAGCTATCACTGCTGTGGTAATGCAACAAGGCATGTGATTAGACTGGGAAATTGCTGTAGCAATACCAAGGTTTACAGCATGAGTCCCACAGAAGGAGTAAACGTGGGAGAAGTACACAGACAGACAGAGCTTGCAAAAGGACTGAGCGAAGTGTCTGAACAAGGCCAGCACCAGCTTCCAGGGTGCTGAGGAAGCCATGGAAGTAACTGGAGAGGTGCCCGGCAGCATGCTGGGGGGTCTGTGTATGCGCTATGAAACTCACAACTTGTCAAGAGTTTTTGAGGAATATGTTAGCTGCTGGTCTGAGGGAAGAGTTTTTTTTAGGTTTGTTCCTCTGTCTTGTAGGGATTGTCATGTATTCTCAGCAGTGTAACAGCTGAAAACAGGGCTCATAGATGCTTGTGCTTGTAGGCTGAGCCTACCTGTCTGGAGCTCTGATCCATGAGTGCTGCTTTATATAGTAGATACCTGGTTTGGGTTTTTAAAATAAACTCCTTTGTTCCCAGAGAGAAAAGTTTGTTTGAGACTTTACTCTGAAAGACACGTCTCCTTTCGTTTGGGAGCTTAGATGCAACACCAGGGAGAAGGCAGTGGTTGTCTAGTATACAGGTCTGGGAGGGGTGGGAAGAGGAAAGGCTCTCAGCCGTGAGCTAGGAAGCCACAGAAGAGCAAAGAAATAAGCTAGAGAGGCCCTGCAGACTTGATGTTAGTGCTCCTTAAGAAGGCAAAAACAGCCTCAGCAGTGCCTCACACTGTGGCTTTATCAGTGCCCACCTCCTGCTTTGGCCCATTAGATGTGTGTGGGAGGAAGCGGCTGCACAGCCACGCCAGCTCTTACAGTGTGACCAGTACGCGAATGCTGGTGAGCCCCAACTAAACCCATAGCTCGAGTGGAACAAAACTTGCTCACTGTTTTTTGCCTTAAACCCATGCCATCCTGGTTCATGAGTGTGTGCAGTTTTTGGCTACAGTGTCCAAAATCAATACCAGAAAAGCTGTCAGGTCTCTGGTTTGGCTTCAACAAAGTTGTCATCTATTCCAGTGTGTCTCATGCATATGGGCTAAAGAAGGGGAGCCCTGCTTTTGTTGTCTTTGCCAGTGAGCCATTCATCTAGCTTCCCTCTGCCAAGCCTGCAAGAGTCTTGCTTGATTTTTAAATCAAGCGTGAGGAGGAGGGCGTCAGTAAAGCTGCCTGGACAATGTGCCATGCTTTCTGAAAGAAGAGTAGGCATTGAAATTCTGGTCAGAGAAAACATAGGTTGGTTCTTTTGGGGGAATGATTCCTACCTTGTTTTGTTGATTCCTGCTACTCTTTCATGATCATCTTTCCTCCTTGGCAGGTTGAGGGATGCACGTATTTGGAGTACTGTGTCCTGAAAAGGTGAGTTTGACTAAAAAGCCTGCCTGCGAGAATTCCTTGGATGAGGCCTTGTTTGCCTGGGCTAGTGTGAGATCTTGAAGCCAGATAGGTCACTTGACACAGCTTGTGCAGACACCTTCAAAGTCCTAGTGAAGCAAGCAGTAATCAGGACTGGGGAGAATGTCTTTTAAAACTGTGTTTAGAGTTTCATATCAAGGACAAGTCTGTTCCTGGGACTACATATACTGAAGAATTCCCTAATTTCTTTAAACTTATCATATTAAAGAGGTGTTAGCTGAAATACCTCCTAACTCCACTCTTCCCTGTTAGTTTAGAGACAAGTATAACAATTATCATTTGAAAAGGACCTAAGGAAAGAACTCGGGATACTCTTTTCCATCTAATGTTACAAAGAGACTTTAACACCTCATCTTGGGGGACTACCAGTTGTGTGGGTACCCGTCTTTTGTGATAGTTATCAGACAAATAGACGAGGTGCCTCCTAGTGCTGCAGGTACCCACACAACATTCTGAGATGGAGCACGTGAAAGGAACCTGAGGAGAGACTGAGGATCTCCAGAGAGGTGAGTGGGAGAAGCAGATTGCTGTGGCCTTGCACAGTCCTATGCAGTGCTGGTGAGGAAGAGTTAACTCACTTCTGTCTGAGCTGAGCCTGGAAGCAGAGGTTGGTTGGCTGAACATTGGAAATCCTCTCTTAGTGCCAGGTGTAACAAGGATCATCTGGCAAAAATGTGTGTCTGCCTGAGACACAGATCTGCCTTAGACGTGCATTGAGCACGAATGGAGTTTGCTGTCTGTTGGAGGAGCCAGGTCCCCAGTTGAGCAAAGCCTAACGGAAATTGGATCCAGTCCAGAATGTCTGGATGGCATACGATATTTACTGAAATATGGCATTGCTTGTGTAAGCAACACACCCTTCTCCCCCACTCTGGAAACCATCTGGGCTTCATGTGTGAGCGGTTAAGAACTGGAGCAGGAGAGCATCTGATGCTGCATGGCTCTTGTGATGTATTTCCCACTCTGGCCCCTCTTCATGGGTGTCCCTGCATTTGCAGGCATGGGAGTCTCAGCCATGCCCCAGTGTCCTCTTAACAGCCTGCTGGGGATTTTCTTCCCTTTTTCTGCAGTGGCTGTAAACAGAGTAGGGTTGTGTGAGGTATTTGGATAGGGCTTTACTGACAGGGCAAGAAGCAGCCTCTCTTGCGTAGGCCAAGGTACAATCCTTATGCTGGTCAAACCTTCCTCCATTTCTAGCTGGGTCCGCAGCCAGTGGCTTTATTGACTCTACTGATTTGTGTACCAGCTGGAGTACAAGCTCCTGGGAATGAGGAAGGGATATTTGGCACGTCTGTGCACTTGCACAGTAAGTGTTTTTTTCCAAAGGGAGCTGAGCACCGTTAGAAGAGGCTTGGAAATGGGCAGGGCTCCCTGCCCTTCACGTAGCCACAGTGAGGAAGGATTAGTCCCATTGGTATATTGTAAGGGCAGAAGGGGCCAGGGGAGTACAGAAAATTTTCACCTTCCTGCCTGAAATATTTCAAGTTTGGCCATGCTTTTCATTACCTTCTGGGATGGGGTTTGGTGAAAGTTAGCACCTCTGGGGTGGGGTTAGGGTTTCCTCTGCTGTTTTCAAGGCTTTTCTTGTAGCTTCCTCTCTGTGTGTGCACTCTGTGGGTTTTGCTTCTTGAAGGGAGCGGCAAGTGACAGCCCCAGCATCTCTGATCTTTCTGGCAGACTGATCCCTCTTCCTTCCTGAGCTCGATAAACAGTCCAAGAAACTACGTCTGTGTGTGAGTGCATGTATGGCTTTGAGACCCACAGCTTGCTTCTCCAGCTCTTGGTGTGGTTTTTCTGTCCTTCTGTCATAGTTTCTGGTGCTGCTCTGCTTTGCCTTCACATCTCCCCTCCTGCTGAGGTTTACCTGCTGCTGCTTGGCATGAAGGTGTAGGTGATATGCAACAACCCATTTCTGAGAATCTTGACCTCTGCTCTCTGGCCTCGCAGCCTGATGGCACAGGATTTCTGAGGTGGTTAGGGCTTCAGGCACCCCTGAAAAGACGTTGCAGTGATTTCTGAAGTCAGCCTGTTCTTTGAGCATTCACAGTTTCTCTCTGCAGTGTAGATGCAGTGGCTTGCATATTACCCAGATGCCCAGGGCAGGCAGATACTGGTAGGAGAGGAAAGCCTTCTCTGTGTGTCTGTGCAAAGCACTGTAGCACAGCAGAGCTCTGGTTCAGAGCAGTGGGACTCTGACATGGTAACACAATGTGAATCGTTCCCAGGCTCCAGCTGTCTTTAGCCTAATGTGGCTAAAATACGGAGAGGCACTAAAACAGCCTCTCATGTTTCCAACCACAGCAGCTTGTGCTTTTGTGGCCAAAGGATCTGGCTCCAGCTACGTTACTGTTGTTGGAAAGTGGAAACGCCCTGTGTGGAGACACCCATCAAGGCCCAGGGGGGTCTGGAGGCTTGATCTTTGCACCTCTACTCTGAGAAGGTCTTGTGGGCTGGGATTTCCCAAAGCCCCTTGGAGCTGTGTAATCTCTTGGCCTGAGGGGTGCATTTTCCTCAGCTCCTGAAATAGTGCATGCATTTGAGTCTCATTCTCCTCTCTAGATCATTGCCAGATCCGAGTTCTCAGAACCAGGCTGGACTAGCCTTGTACTGTGTCTTCAGCTCTTCCAGCTGAGTCTGCCCCTTTCCTGCAGTGCAGGTGATGCTTGAGAAGTGACGTGTGTCCATCCCCATCATCCAGGGTTGGGGGAAGGTCCCCACTTCTGTGTTCTCTTCCTCTGCCTCTTGGAGCCTTGGAGAGATCCAGCAGCTTGGCATTCAGCAGCAGCATTTAAACAGGTCACTTCAGTACCAAGGTACCTTCTCTCCCCCTGTCCCCCCTCCTTTTTGCTATTTTGGCAGACTGCCTTGCCTGATTGACTGCATTTGGATTCATCTCTGATATTTAATCTCCTCCCTGGAGAAAGATGGGCAGGAGAGATGCTGTTGCTGCCCTAAGGTAGGAATCAAGAGCTGTAGAGTGTTATTTCATTCAGTCCGAAAAAGCCCTCTAATAGCACAGAGGATGCGTTGTGCTGTAGTGAAAGGCAGCTTTGAGAGATCATGTAATCTGCCCTCGCCTGGCCTTGTGCTGTCTCTTGCTGTAGGACTGGAATCAAAATACCATCTCAGATACTGCAGCCCAGTTGATTGGAGCCACTTCAACCAATTCCACCTCCGTGTTCTGCAGGAAGACCTTTCTCTCCTCCTTCCCCCTCCTGGTCGTATGACATCCAGGAAACTGTCCAGACATCTGGCCTTTCAGTACTTAAAGGGGGCCTATGGGAAAGATGGGGACAATCTTTTTAGCAAGGCCTGTTGTGACAGGACAAGGAGTAATGGTTTTAAGCTAAGGGAGGGTAGATTTAGCCTGGATATACGGAAGATGGTTTTTTACAATGAGGGTGGTGAAACACTGGCACAGGTTGCCCAGAGAGGTAGTGGAGGCCCCATCCCTGGAAACACTCAAGGCCAGATTGGATGGGGCTCTGAGCAACCTGGTCTAGTTGAAGACGTCCCTGCTCACTGCAGGGGGATTGGGCTAGATGACCTCTAACGGTCCCTTCCAACCCAAAGCATTCTATAATTTTATGAGAGGTTCTTTCTTTGTCAGGGAGATGACCCTGTGAAAGAAGCCATCAACTTTATAGTAAGTGGGAATGGATGGGCTGAAGATGCTGGAACAGGAGAGTGATGTGAGGGAGCAGATGAAATGATGGGCCCCATCTCTCAGCCAGAAGGGTTTTCAGGGTCAAAGAGTTGGAATACAGATGAGCAGCTGTGAGGCAGAGGGTGGAAAGAGCTTTTTTTGTTTGTGCTGAATAACGCTTGGTCCATTGTCTGCCTGTGTCTAGCTGTATGCTGTCCTACAGGGGTGAGTGCGGTGCCCTGTTGTCCTTCCTCTTCCGCTATCCCTGGGACCTTTCACTGGGTTGATGCCTTGTAAAGCTGAGCTCTCTCTACGCCCCCTTTCTTAAGGGATTGAGGACACTGATGATGTTCTCTGAGCTTCAAGGCAGTGGGTTTTGGCCTCTGCTCTCACCTCTAGAGAGGTGTTTTGATCTCTGGTTTGCCACCACAGGAGAGGGGTGAGGGTACCAAGATGTGCTTGGGCCAGCCTTGAGTGAAGGAGGAGGGATCAGAGCCCTGATACAGATTGAGTTTTGCCAGATGAGACTTTCTGTGCTCCTCCATGTTGCCTGTGTCCCTTGGCAGAAAAGGAATAATGATTAGAGCTCCCACTGGATGTGTTAACTTTCCTGGGCCATATCTCTCTAAGGTCATTCGTTTGCAATTGCATCCATAATGGTGGTGCCTCTGCCTAGCTGAGCTCTTGGAAGCCCACCAGGAGACAGAGATCATGTGACTTGACAAGGAAATAGAGATTTTAGATGGCCATTTAAAATGCTGCTCTTTACTAGGACACAGCCTCCTGGGGCAGATCTGTGAAAGGAGCCAAGTCCTAAATCCTGCTTAATTTCTTCTGACCACTGCTGTCTGATTCCAGCTCGCATATCAAAGGCTTTTTGAGAGCAGGGTCCTGTGATCTTTTTTTGCTCTGAGCGCTTGTTCCCATTTGTTGGGAGTGTTCAGGCTCTTCGGGGAATGGTGGAAGGAGGTAGTGCCTTTGCTTTGGCTGTGGCAGTGCTCCCTCCTGAAGCTCGGTACAATCTTCACTGCTCTAGTGCTTTGCAGGAAGCGGACTCCAGCTTTATTTACATGACATGAGTGGGGACATAATAAAAGGAAATGAAGAAGCCCACACTAACAGCAATCGCTTTTGTTTGTCACCAGCAATACTGCAAGTCTGGCCTCACTAAAAAGCAAATGCTGAATGGCGAGCTGCCATCCCATCTTGGGCTCTTGTTGTATGCTCTTGTCCAGAGAGCGGAGCAGAATCAGGCCCATTTGCTCACTAGAGGTCCTGCTGCATAAGGCGGTGGGAATGATACGATGCTCTTCCCCAGGAATTAACATTGGACAAGGCATGTGTTTAACCGCGGTAGGCTGGGCTCTCCAAGCGTTCTCAGAGTAAGACCCCCTCCTCTTTCCAGATGGTGAAATGTCTCCGAAGAGTTCTCACTCTGGATAGACTTTTCTGTTTAACTGCTTGGCCTCTGCCCAAGGGAGTCTGTGTGGCTTTATGGGAAAGGAGTTTTAGTTGTGCAGTAATGGTGTTGTGCACATTTCAACATGTGTACCCAGTGGATTGTTTAGCTAGGGATGAAATTGCACTGTTGACCGCAAATGTTTGTGCATATGCACTGATTGCACTTCTCTATAGAGTTATAATCCTTACTCAATCAAAGCTTCTGGTATTATACATCTGCTTGTTATTCTCTTGTCCATGCTCTGCAGGACTCTGTTAAGCCCGTTACGACCTCCTTCTCTGCTGCATACTTGCCTTTATCATCTTGTGCCTTGCACCCTTTTGGAAAGCGACTGCGTCTCTGGGCCTTGCTGCCCAGCTGTGCTTGTGGGAAAGAAGTGATTTTCTCAGGATCTGGTGGCTGATGGTGGTGGAACAGCAGGGTTGGGGAACCCAGGCCCTCCCCTTGGGGTGCAGAAAGGATCATGATTTTTCTGTGGCTTCCTGAAAAGATGTATGTGCTCTGAACCTGCAGGGAGATAGACTAGGTCTGACTTCTAGGAGAACAACTTTTTTACTCCCTTTTCTTCTAAATGGATGGGAGGAGGATCGGATGAAGTGAGAGGAAGAGCTCTGAGAATTAAAAGGTGAGGGTGGTATCAAACTAGTGAGGACCTGATATTAATCCAGGTTTGAAATTAAAGGTGTTTCCCATTTAATGCAGTGCTAAGGCACAGAACATATTCCTGTGGGGGCAGAACGAGATCAAGTTGCTTGGTGGAGAGAGTTTTACCAGTTTTTGAAGAGGGTTGGTTATAAAATGATGCTGTCTGTGCCCACAGGGCTTTCACCTGGTGTCCTGTGAATTCTTCCTGGTGTGTGTGTGTCTGCCTGTACACTGTGATTCTCAAGATCTGTTTGGTGCCTTGAAAGCCTTTTGGCTCTGCAGGTAGAGGAAATACTGTGTCAATACAACACAAAAGCATTGCCTTGCATGCCATGGGGCCAATGGGTGGAAAGGTGTTGTCTTCTCTGGGGAGCATCTCTTGAGGTGCCTGTGTCTTTTAAAGAGATGTGTTGCAGGTAACTAACATGGCCATTTGTTAATCAGCTGCAGAGTAACGATGTTGGGGAAGAGCATTAGCATTATGGCTTGTGTCCTGAGGATCAATTTGGTTAATGCTGAAGCATGACTTAACAAAGATTAACATCTCTGGTAGCTGCCTCCCTAACTAGCTGGAAGAAGACAGGGATACAGGGTTTGCATCCTTCAGGGCTGAAGAGGGAAGGGGAGAACAGAGTTACCATAGTTGCCACTCCTGCTCTAGCTGTAACAAATCCACGTCCTCACACAAGGACCGAAAGGGTGGTCGCGAGATGCATTGGGGCTGTTTGCCCCAGAGCTCTGTCATTGCAAGATGGGAAACAGTTCCTTGGTAACACACCACAATGCAGTGTTACCCGTCATGTGGTGGGTACCTACCACCTCCTGGAAGGGGCTGTGCAAAACACACCTTCAAAGCTCTGGTGTGCGAGTATCCTTCTCCCCCAGGCATCTGTTGTGAAAGCTTATGCTTTGGCACTGTGGTAGGGGTGTTTCAGTCACGCAGGAGGGGAGGCATGCAGGAACAGTCTGGAGCCGGCTGATGGGTTGTGCATGGCCCCTGCTCTGAGAAAGGTGGTGTAGGTTGGATGTTTGATATTCTGGAAAAGCATTCTTGTGGTGTGGGATTTATCAGGGCTTCAGGTAAATTTCCAGTCCTACCCTAAAACCTGCTGTGTGACCTTCAGGAAACTCACTGTGTGTGCCTCAGGTTGTCCCCTGTCTCTCCTTGGCTGGATCACTTCTCTCTATGGCAGCATCCTCTCTTGCTCTGTGCCAGTGCTGTGGCCCTAAGCCTAAGCACAGCCCTGTTTTTGAGGTGATAATAACTAACAGCCTTTGTGGAAGCTAAAGCTTCCGAAGGGTCTGAGCTTCATCTCATCTGCTCTGGGGAAGCATATGTGGGAGGGAAGGGAAAGATGTGAGGGAAAGATTTGGCTGCAAGATGGAGCGGCATGATTTTTTATTCAGTGCTTTACTGGCCCCACAAGACCCCAGGTACTGCTATTGCTTCTCTGTCAGCTTCTTCCAATGGAAGCGCCAGCCCTATTCTCTCCTCTACCTTGGATAAATAACCGCTGTCTCAAGACCTGCAGGAATGCCAGATGGAAAGTGTTCTCTTCCTTTCAGACTCACTGGGCACACAGGGTTCATTTACAGCTTGCTGGCGTGTGCTAGCTGTTCAGAGAGCTGATCGGACACTGCCTTCTTGGCAAGAGTGGAGGGAAGCCGGGCTCCAGGACACAAAAGAAGCAAAGGAGAAGGGATTTGTGTGGCAGATGAACACAGCCGACATGCGTGTGCTGGCAGTGCAAAGGTGTTCAGTGAGCACAACAGGAACAGGGTTGATCCCAAGCTGCAGGAAGACAATCTGCTCAGCCTCATAGCTATGCTCCTTTTGTCCAGGCCTCTCCAAACACTGTCAGAGACCCCTACCTCAGAGCAGCCCCTGGAAACAAACACCTCAGGGAGCAAAGTCCAACCTGCAACAAGTTTGAGGCCACAAAGAAAATTAGTGGCATGGTTTGTGATACCACCAGAAGGTGTAATTTCTCCATCCATCCTTGGGCACTGCTAGGTACCACTAATGTTCCAGGGACAGACATACTTTAAACAGGAAAAAGAAAAGTATTCTTACATCCCATTCGATGCCAGCCTTCTCTCCTTGGTATATGTGGGAGAGCTTTCAGAAGGAATGGGGAGCTGGCAGTGGAGGGAATGCCTACAGGAGGAAATACAGGATGTGGAAACCTGTTGGTACACAGAAGGACTAATATGGATGGCAGCAAGGTGCCCAGGAGAGCATCTGTATGTGCAAACCTCTCACTGGGACTCCAGCAGCCTTTGGTAGAACTGGATAGATAAAGTACAGAGTGGTTCTAATCTACAGCCCTTGTGGAAGGGGCAGAATGAGGACTTGTCCATCACTGAACTATTTTCAATCAGCACAGATCCTAGGTAAGTGTTTCTGGAAACATGATGGGTTTTCCTCTTGCTCTGCAGGATCCCCTTGCCTTCATGATGTAAATGAGCTAAGTGCTAAATGGCAGTGCAGTCGGTGCCACAGTCAGCTTGGCTTCCTGCAGGGCAAGAGCCCCCTCAGCCTTTGAAGTGGTAAAGAGGTGCTTTGGGACATGGCGGGGAGGGCTTTGCAATAAGACCTGAGCTTTTGCTCCACAGTCCCCAACTCCCTGTGTTAGAGAACCGTATGCACACGCTATGGCGGTGAGTGAGGCCAGATGGGTGCTCAGGCTCAGTTCTCCTTCATCTGTCCTGCCCTCAGGTGTCGGGGTGTGGGCTTGGGGCGAGTGGGTCAGTGAGTTCAGCTCAGGTCCAAACATGGGGGGAACCGAGCTCCCCCGTTTCTGCCTCTTTGCAGGGCCCTGCTCCGACAGCCAGTGCTGCGCTGTCCAAGCTCCAGAGTCCTGGTGCTGCTCCAAGGCCGCCAGCCCTACAGAGAAGATGGTTTTGTTTAGTTTGCTTATATGAGGAAAAAAGTCTGTCAAAATAGGGATTTGGAAAGGGAAGGGGGGAGCAGGAAGTCTTCCTGTTGGCATTTATTAGAAGGGAAATGAGAGTTTTATGTTCAGGGGCCCTGCTAGATGTGCAGTGCTCGAGGACAGTGGCGTGGTGAAAGCCTCCGGACTTCTTGAGTGCAGGATGCGAATGTGATCTGGAATGAGCAAGAAAGGGCTAAATATAGAAGCCACTGGCTCCCGTCCTGCAATGGCGGCTCTGCCCTTGCTGCGGTCCTGGAGGCAGTGAGTTCTGCCTATTGTTCCGGTCACATTCTTGTGTCCCACGGTGGGGCCTCTGTGATGGAATAAAATGAAGAGAAACAGATGGGAAAACAATAACCCAAGAAACAGGCCTTGAGCTTTGCTGGAAGCTTCCAAAAACCCATAAATCCCCAAATGCATTTGTGCTGGATTAGGGAGCTGAAGCAAAGCAAGAGCCAAGTGCTTGCCTTCCTGTATCCCATGTGCTCTCGTTGCACAGAGACAGCTCTCTATGGGGGCTCTATCTGGCAACAAATTATTGTAGTGGCAACTCCATTTCCTTAATCTCTTAACTCTGGCGACTTCCCCAGCTGTCCTCTCTCTGCACTCCCTGACCTTTTTGTCTTGCAGGCCCCTGGATAAAGTGACTGCATGAGGAGCCAGCACACCTTTCCATCCTTCTCATGTACAATGGAGCTGGCTGTGAGCAAAACATGGTGGAACACTTGCAAGGCAGTGGTGCAGTCTCTCTGAGTTGCTGGTAAGTGCTCTATTGCAAGGAATAACCATTAGTGACTGTGAGCCTCATGGAAGGAGAGACGGACTGACTTGAGCACTGAGCAGGGAGTATGACCTGCCTGAAATGGCGTGTTTGGTGACCGTGAAGGCATCAGATTGGAAGTCCTGACTCAGCCACAATTTGCTTTTTGTTTGTGTTTGAAGTTAGTGCATGAAGTTTTCCTCAGCAGATTGTTGTTATCTATAGTATCCCTTCCTTGAGAGAGAGAGAGAGAGAGAGAGAGAGAGAGAGAGTGAGTGGTGCAAAACCCTCGGCAAGCAGCAGGGAGGATGGATGGATGGCTCTGGAGGTGAACGAATGAAGTTTGGTGCTTTCCGCAGAACTCTGCCTTACCTTGCAAAAAGCAAACAACTTGTTTACTCACCCACCTGTCTGTGAATTTGCTTTGCTCACACTCAGCCAAAAACCACGACTGTTTCTTTCGCTAATAGCTTATTTGCTGCTGTCTTTTTGAGATGAAGCAGTTCTCCAAGGGACTGAACCAATGCTGCAGCTGGCCGAGGGGAAGGGTGAGGCAGTGCTGTGGGGAGCAGAGGACAGGGTGGGGGGGTGAAATGAAATGAGTTCCTAGTTTGAAGCAACCATCTCGTGAAACCTCATCTTTAGGATCCAGTGCAGGAAGAACTGCACATGCTGAAGCTGTGCTGCTGCGACTGTGCTGTTACAGCATGGGAGCGAAGTCATATAAAGCCAGATAGGGATCTATACACCAGGATCTTCATCCTTGCTAAAATCCTCCGTTTCTTCCCCTGTTCCTTTGCTGAAGCCTATATGCTTTCAGTCACGCTCCTCCCTGATATGTTTGCTGTTTCCAACCACTGCTCCGTGTTAAACAGCTGTCTCTGCTCTGAATGGACAGATATATCCCTATGCAAGCAAAGAAATGGTGAAACTATTCATGTGCTGAAGTGGCTTGGTCCAAAGCTACTGAAACCAACAGCCAGGCTCACATTCTGTTTAATGGCCTTTGAATGAAGCTTGATCTTATTCAGGCAGTTGCATCTGCAGGATACAGGTTTTCTGTGTGTCTGGTCACAACACTAGCGGCAGACAGATGTGTACTCTGGAATTGTAATTACATAGTTTATTAACGTCATTGTTCCTTGCATTTGAGTGGGAGATTTTTTTTTCATTGAAGTTATAGAGCGTTTATGCCCCTTTGTTCTTTGTGTACAAGAAAACGCATAGGAATCACCAAGTTGCTGGTAAAAAGTGAACTGGAAATCGACACAAAACACTGTGCTGTGCACAGGAAAGTGCATTGCTTCCTTTGACGGAGTGTTATGCTGCCAAACTTGTTTCATATCCTGCATCCCCTGCTGTGCTGTGGCACCGTGATGCAGCTGATGTGCTCTTGTGTCACTGCTGCTACAGCTGGGTATAAGGAGTACACCTAACAAAGTGTAGACCAAAGGTGGGGCCAGTCAAGTGCAACTGGCCCCTGCTCCAGTTCGTGCGTTTGCTTGTGCCACCATGGAGGACTGTCCTTGGAAAGCACATCGAGGACAGGGAACTGCTCCAGCCAGCCCTGTGGTGCTGCAGGAAATGAATCTTCCTGTTTTGTTACCCACCTTGGTTCTATTTAGGGCAAACCCTGCTTCCTGCAGAGAGCTGAACAAGGGACCCATGGAGATAGATTTCGTGAGGGACGTGAAATATGTTCTTCTTTCTTTGGGCTTGGAGCTGCTGAGAGCCTTTTCACACCATCTGAATGGGATGTGGGAGGAAGCAGGGGAGGAGGAAAAAGACTCCAGGCTGATTTTCTCTTTTAGGATCTGACTCCCATTCCTGTTGTCTCAGGGAAGAGTGGTTTACACCACTGGTCAATGACCTTTTCTCAAATGCAAAGTAAATATTTTCTTAGTAGACTAACCATTGTGAAAGAAACAGTAGAAGGCAGGGAAATGGCAGGTTTCTTTGGATATCTTAGGTCCAGTGCTGCAGAGCAGGTAACACCAGTGAAGCCAGCAGGAACAGAACTCTCTGCCTTTTAGAGAGGTAACAGTGCAGTCTGCACAGAGGTGGGAAGAGTGGAGTCTGGCTCACAAAGTGAGGAAAGGAAAGTCAGGGTCTTCAGTAGGTGTGAGCTCGTCTAGCTCAAAGGTGAAGGAAGGAGAAAATCCTTCTGTTTGCCTTGTCTCACTTCTGAGGTACTGGCTAAAGCCTTTTTCATGTGTGTAGGCGAGAGTCACTTAGTCAAATGCGGTTACTGTTAAGAGGAAAAAAAACCAACCTCAAAGTAGCACATAGTAGGGCATAAACAGTTGAATCCTCAATTAATCAGCTGAACACATGGAAGAAAAACGTTTGGGCTTGAATGAAGTATCGAATTCCATCTGGGTGGGATGGTGTTCAGTAATGCCACGCTGCAGTGTTTTGTTTTGGAAACAAACCAGAGTCGTTTAATCCTTTCTTAACTTTGAAGCTATTCTATAATTCACAATTTGAAAGTGCAGCTTGGGGGAGCTGATTGCATTTCTCAGTGCCTATTCCTTGTGCTACACACAACCTTGTTTGGGTTTTTTGTGTTCACATTTTGAGAGCTGGTGGGAAGTTCTGCCATTTGGAGGCAAGTGAACTGATTGATTTCACAAGCAAAACTGAATGTGAGCAGAACCACCTTCATGTTCAGAGCCCTACAGACCCCTTGGCCCTCAGGAACAGAGTGACTGGAGGGAGCTGTTAGGTCTCATCACTATTACAGACATGGGCTCTTGGCTAAGAGACACTGGGAGTGAGGGTGTGAAAGCCGAAGCCCACCTGAATGTGGTTGCGTTGTATTGCATATATGGTCTGACTAGCAGGAAGAAGGAAAGTTTCCTTCTTTTGTTATTTTTAGATAGTATTAAAACTTGCTGTAGCTCAGCCCCCGGAGGCCCATCTCACTTTTAAAATCACAGTGGTATCAAGTCCTCTTCCACACAGTTTTGAAGTAGATTCTCTCAGAGTGCTTTTGCCCTTGATATGGGTAGTTTGGTTTGCCTTAGAACTCCACACCATCTCGGAACTAGTTTATATTGAAGCAGGAAGGATTCTTGCTGCAGTCCCTCAAGGCCTCATTGTGCTTGTCCCTGTACAATCATGGTGCTTAGCTGGAGGCGTTCACCTTTTGGAAAGAGCAGTCAAAGGACTGGTGGAGCCTGAGCCTGACCTGATGCTTATGCTGTTGATGCCACTGTGATTTCTACTTACAGCCTGGGAATGACCAAGTTTGTTGTTCCTTTAGCAGTCATGTAGCTTCTGCAGTGGAGAACAGTTAAAAACAAGTTGAGGCTTGACTTGTTCTATTTATAATTCTAAGCACCTGAAGTGCATGTGGCTGTAAAGCTGTAGCAGGTACCGTATCATTTCAACTTTGGGAGACAGGGACTCCACCTTCTCGTTATTGAACTGGCACTGTAAAGTAGCACAGTACTGCAAGCAGATTCTCTACGGGAGAATCTGTTTGTGGTTTGTTTTATTGTCTTTTGGCAAGTGAGTGACTCTTAGTGTTTCCTTCAATATCATATGGATGCATGTGTAATTTTTCAAAAATAGTACCTACTGTCCAGTCCATTCTGTCCCTTTCCATGTAGAAACTATTCTCTTGTATGTGTGGCTGGAAAAGCAGCGGTGAATGACTTCACGAGATACAGAGGAATGGCAAATCCAGCTTATGATGTGTTAGCAATATGAATAGCTTACCCCTTCCTCCTGCTCCTTGTCTCTCCTGACAAGAGTAATGGAAAGCTGAAAGAATTATTTAACATATAACAGATATTTAAAGAAATACTTCTTCCTGTAAAGTGCATACATGGTTATCGACATCGTAAGGAAAAGCATTTTGTCTTTAGCTCCTGAATGATGGGAACTCGTAATGCAGTAAATTACACCAATATAAAAGTTAATGTACTCAGCTTTAACACAGGTATTTTACTGTTATTATCACTATCAAAAGTGACATCCATCACAGTGACGTGCACCCAAAAAGGAAAAAAAAAAAGCCTGGTGTAGTTGTGTCTAATAGCCCCAATTACAGAGCTCTTCTAATGCCTTCTTTTATAACAGTTTTGCAGCTCTGTATTATCTCCTATTAACGTGATTTCTCTCCTACTTATAAATTTCTCAGGATTTCCTCTTCCCCTCCACTTTCCACAATCACCATTTATTATCCACACGCTTCCCATAAAACTAGACTATAGGTGACATAGAGAGATTGATGCTGACCTAGATACAGGCCCACCCCCAGCTTTTTTCTTTCTGTCCCCTCAGCAATAACGTGCTTGTTACAGTGTTGAGGAAGCTTTGTTAAAAGGTTCAGCTTCTCCTAGCAATTGGTGCTAGAAATAGTCCCATTAGCTGAAACTTTTCTTGATCTGCAGAGGAGCTCTTAGGGAAGAGGTACTGGGATGGACTCATGATGTAAATGAACAAAAGGCAACCCCATCCCGCTGCCCTGTGGGCTCCAGGAGTAACTCGGACTTGCAAGGCAACACACTAGCAATGCTCTCTGTCTGCAGCTCTCTGCAAAGGGAGGCTTCTTCATCCTCGCTGGCTAGAGTAATCGTGTGCCTGGTGATGATTTTGCTTAGATAACTTTGGGAGTTTATTTTAATGTTCCCACAGTGAGCCATTTCCATGGGCAGCTGAATACTCTGTAGGCATTGCAAGGCTGCAGCACTGGCAAGTGGTCCTGGGGGCTTGCAGTACTGCAAAGCAGGCCCCTGTCAGAGGGGACAGGTATGGAGCAGTCCCCGGCTCACTGAAGCCAAGGCATGTAGGATAATCTGCGCTGGGCTGCAGGCCACTTTGCTGTGGCTCTTTCCGAATAGCTTTGTGAAATTCTGTGCATTTCCCTGGAGTCTGCTGGGGCTTCCCAGCACGAGGAGCTCCCTTCTGCCTGCCCAGGCTTCAAGAAGTGCAGCAGAGTGCGCTTGTCCCCTCCACATTGCTCCCTGGGGCAGGTGGAAACCTGGGGCAGGTGTGCAGGTCGGGGATCCAAAGGGGTGGCCAGGTAGTGCCCAAAGAGAAGGGAAAACTACTTTCTCTCCCAGCAGTCAGCTAATTTTGTTTTCTGTCCTCCCATTTGTAAGAAAGCTTGGCTCTGTTGGCCAGTGCTGGCAAGAGAGCAGTGGGTTTCTGCAGCTCCGACTTGCTTGCCCTTTGCCAGCCTTTGCCTTTGCTCTGCTAGGAGACTCTCCTGCATAGCAAAGGATACCTCGTTATCTCCTGTCCAAAAGGGAAATGCAGCTCATAGAGTAATTATCTCTGCTATCCTTACTGCCTTATTTCTTACCGTGTTAGCATACTCATAATTAACCACAAAGTCTTTTTTTTTCCCCTCCTTCCTCCCAGTTCTTGCAGTTGTACTGCACTGAGCAACTGAGGCGTGTTTGAGATAAAGCTCTGCCTGTTTCTGCCTACCTCAAGCTGAGTTTAACTCTGCCCTTTGGTGAAAACCGCAGGGAAAGGTCCAACTCCCCGAAACAGGAGCAGGCATGAGAGGGAGCAGGTGGCAGGGTCTTCTCCCTTCTTTGCTTGTCCTTGCCCCTCCTTTACCAGTCAAACTGTGACATGAGCCCTGTACAAAGACCTGTTTTGGGGAAAGACTTTTGCAAGCCATACATGATGAGGTTGTCCAGGCAGCTGGCATGGACTGCCCGCTTGGTGCTGCTGGGGAAAGCGTTGTGGCCCCTGAATTACAGCTCTGTTTATCCTACCAGATTTTGGTGGAGCATGATTTGTGGTTCATTCAGGGAGTTTTTGTAGTTTACATGTGTCGGTTTCTTAGTTACCCTCACTTTGTTTTTGTTGTCATTAGTAATGAAAAACAGTCAATAAAGAATAACTCTGAGCCTGGTTTGGTAATGGGCTATGCTTTGCTTAGTGAGGGAAAAGCTTACACCGAATGCCCTGTTATTAATGAACCATAGGTTTCATTGTCTCGTTGCTGCCCTGAAATATGGTTTATATGACCAATATGTAAAACCTTTCTATGTGTGGATATGTCCAGCAACATAAGGGATGCAGTAGCATTTCTGAAGGCCCCTCAGTGGCCACCAGTCTGAACATCCTCCAAAACTTGTTGCTGATTCAATTTAGCTGGGGCATTCCCAGGAAAGTCTTGTTTCCTCCACTGTTTTTTCCGGCCTCTTGCCCATAGCAGTGGTGGGAGAGCAGGAGCAGCTGGAGTGATTACTGGTAATTATCAGTCATCCTTGTGAGCCTGATCTTAGGGCTGCACCTCGGCTTGGGGATTGTATGTGACTTTGGCCATGCAGTGGCAGAGCCAAGGACTTGTGATGGCCATCCCAGGGCTGTGAAGGCTGCAGATGCTTCTGTTGCGCTGTGGCTCTGCAGAGCAGGAAACTTCCTCTTCCCCAGGAGGCCAGGAAACCAGCAGAGGAAGAGAAATCAGCATTCACAGACAAGGATCAGCAGGAGTAGGTGGGCCGGGAGGCAGCTGGGCTGCCCCTGTTCACCTTAGTGCTGTCAGCCCTGCTCTTTTTGACCAGAGCTGCGTAAGCTTGCTGACCCTCAGGCCACAGCCAGAGGGGTGTGCTGGAAAGGGTCTGCTCTGGCCTCCTTGCCAGAAAGTCCTGGTCTGGCTCAGACCACCATGGCTATGAGGCCCCTTGCTGCCAGCTGCATGTTTGGCTGAGGGAGGATCTCTCCATGCAGCAGGACACTGAGCAAAGGAAGGAAACGTCTGCAGGCTGGGTGGCTGCCTGGACTTCCCGAGCAGTTGCTTGGGCTTTATGAAAGCAGCAAAGAGTATGTCTTTACCATACTTGCTCATTTGATATGGCCTTTCCATGATCTGCCATGTGGGCTTCTGAGCCCAGGCAGGAGGAGTAGTTACTGTGCAGCCAGATGGTTTCATTTTTTCAGGGAGATTAATTAGCTAGCATTGACTGGCCCAGCCCCAGCATCTGAGAACAAGTAGTTACAGCAATGAATGAGCTGTCAGTTGTCCCCTCCTGAGCCTGCTGAAGGAGTTCATCGGATTTTTCCTCAGGCCCTTGGTACCTAGATGTTTTGTGCTGACACATTACCTGTCTCCGTTCCTGAGGTGTCTGTTGAAGCTTGTGTGATGGGCATGTAAGTGTGTTGAGGGAAGACTGACCAGAGTTTGGGTATATTTTCAGGATCCCCTGCATCTGTGAGGAACACCTCTGCTGCCAACTTGACAATATTCCCTCTTCCTCCATGCAGGAAAGACTTCTGAGCCTGCTGAGTGTTGCCCGGTCACATGGGACAGTGGCAGGGATGTGAGTACAGAGAAGTGCATATGCTTGTCTCCTAGGAGCCCCCACAGCTCTGCAGAAGCACTTTCAATAGCTACTACTAAGTAAGTCTTTAGGATATGGATTTCTTGGGTCAGGCACTGTACAGCTCATGCCTTATTATTCTTCCAGACCATGGCTTGATTTGGAGATGTTGAAGCTTGTGTGATGGGCATGTAGGTATGTTAAGGGAGGACTGACCAGAGTTTGGGTACAATTTTAGGATCCCCTGCCTCCGTGAGGAGCAGTTCTGCTACCAACTTCTCAATATCCCCTCTTCCTGCCACAGAGGAAAGACACTTGTCAGGACCACTAAAGTAGGTGCACTTCCCAAGCTGGAGATTTTATGGCAATTGTATTGGGAAGAAAGACTACATAATGCCCTTGGAGCTTCTGAAACAAAAGGTTCAGTGATACAACAGTTTCCCATGTGTTTATTCTGAAATCTGTGCCCAGTGTTGGAGCACTGTCTGTTCGCTTCCTCACTCATGGGCAGTGAGGTTTAGCTCCTTCCCTTTGTGCAAGACTCCTCTTGTTTCCTGTACTCGTTTGTGACCTTCTTGGGAGGGCTGGAAGCCCCAGGGTTTTCCCTTGAGGGATGATTGCTCATCCTTGAATAAGATGTTTACTCTTACCTGTAATTGCATAGGGCTTGAGCAGCACCAAAGCCCAACTGTGCTTCCTTCCCATCTCATTGCTTTCATGTAGAGACATGGGTGTGTGAATTGCTTGGGGAGGTTCAAGTTGTGGCATGATAAGCTTCATCTCCAGGCACTTTCCCAATCTCGTTTGTCAGGGGCAGGTTCTGCTTCTTGTTGTCTGTTCACTGCAATCCCCAATGTGCATCAGGGTCTCCTGGCCTTCCTCTGCTGCCCTACCCACCTCTGGCTCACAGTACATTGGGGAACCAGTTACCGATTTTAAAGTCACAGGACAGGCATCCTTTATTCCACTTTGAAAAATGGGGAGGTTTGGAGCAATGGAAGGGAAAGGACCATGGGTCCGTTCCAGTATTTATTTTGCTCATTGGAAAACAAAAGCATGTACCAGGCTGCTTTCAGAAAACAGCAATCCATAAGCTTGGCTTTCATTAAAAAGGCACTCATTGTTTTTCCCCCTGAGGATTTAGTGACATTTTTCAAAACTTTCTGCGCACAGTAATTGTATTTTTTAATCAAATTTTGTTCTGACTTTGTGACAGCAATAAAGTTCAGGAAACTATTATTTATTATGGGTTAAAAAATATTCTATGAATCTGACTGCTTTTCTTGATGACTGGATCATACTGTGATTCTTCTCCCAGTTGCAAAACAGCATGGTAAATGCTGCTTTCAGACTCTGTGGGATGTTCCCAAAATGGCTTGGAGAGCTACTGTTTCCATCATCCATTGCTTGGCTCTGTTGCTGGGACCCTGACAGGGAAACTTATGGACAGATGCCACAGGGAGAGAGAGAAGGTGGTATCTGAGCCCCCTTTTCCTTCAAGGTCTGTCTCTTTCCTCTCTATTCCCCAGACTCCAGAACTGGCAGTGTTTGTTCTCAGTGTTTCAGTTTTACCTTTATCAGAGCTCAGTGTTGGTCAGAAGTTAGAGAGTAAACATCATCTCTCCCGCCATTCCTTTTTATTTTTTTAAAGATGTCTCTTGTGGCACTTCAGAGCGGAAAGGTGTCCTGTGAGAAGTCCTCCTGCAAAGCAAGCCCTGATACATTCATATTAGCAGACTCCAGAGGCTGTTTAGTGTTGCCTCAAGGATGGGGGTAGGAGGGAGAGAAGAAAGTTTCCCCTTGAAAGAGGATTCTTGGAAAATCTGTGCTTCCTTTGGAGACAGGGAATTGACCTTTGGGGGCACCAAACAAGATCTGGAGATGGGGAGGTGACCTACAGAGACGTGAGACATTTGGTGTTTGCTGTAGCCTGGACTCCAGCTCCCTAGAGGCATGTGAGTAGAAGGTCAGGGAAACACCTACGGGTCAGGCATCCAAAGGGTCCTGTGTCCCCTGAGTACAGACCCAGTGAAGCTACCCACACATCACAGCAGTGTAGATCATGCATGCTCATATTCAGGTGAAGTACCTTTTAGAGGGAGGGAGCTGCTTAGCTTCCAGGCTTGGTTTGCTGCTGAGATGGGGAAGGTATGGCTGTCTTCTAGGAGCCGGGCCATGGCTGTCAAGTCACTGGTCAGCCTTCAGGTAATGGAGGCTGAGTGCGCAATACCCATCTTGTTACCAGTCAGCTGAGCCCTAGAGCACGAGCGTGTCTTTTGCTAGAGAAGCCCTCAGGTATCCTCTAAGGCACCTGAGAGGTGATCAAGTTAGGTTAACAAAATAACCTCTGCATGAATTTTTTTCTTCATCCTTTCCCAGAGGGGCTGCTGCCTTTCCTTTCTCCTAGGACCCATGGTGGCATTTCGTTCCTCCGAGATCAACTGATTATGGCCTTAACTTACCAGAGAACATGGATTCCTCACTGCTTTACAGTGAGACTGGAGGATTTTTTAAAGAATGTGCCATAATTCATCTGTGGTTATGGATTGTAAGGCAGAAGTGATCAAGTAAAATCTATGATGCATCATACAGGAGGGAACTGTGAGCTGCTGTTAATCCTAGAAGAGGAGCAAATGACTGTGTGAGATGGAAGACCATAGAGAAAAGAGCCTAAAAGTATTTATCTGTTTCCCATTTGTCCCTGAAATGGACATCTTAAGGCACAAAATCATTTTAAAAATCCAGCTTCCTTTTCAGTTTGTGGCCTGAACTTTCACAACTAGATGTGTAAATAATGCACAAAGTATCTTGACTATTCTGCTGCATGTTAAACTGCCACAGCCAGTGCAATTGCTTGCAAATATTGTGTGCAACAGCAAAGGAAAAATCGTGTTTGCTCTGTGTTTATTGTATTTCACTTAGCTTAGCCACTGGAAGCAGCTTGAGTCAGCTTTGCTTCATCTCTCTCACACCCTTAACCCAAAGCTGCATTGTTTAAGTTCCTAGTAGAACTGGTTGGGAATCTTTTGAGATTATTATTTGTTAGTAAATGCTGTGTTATGTAGATGATGACTTTTAATAGAGAAATGTACATTTTGGTTAAATTTTTGTGGCTTCCTCTTGTATACAGAGACACCTGCTCACTGTGGTACAGTTTGGGATTAAGCACTCAAGCTAAGATCTGAAAGCTCCTACCTTCAGATCCAGTCCCACAGGTCTTCAGCCTCTTTCCCTCTCAGCTTTGGACTATTGGCTCTTCCTAGATAGACGTGTGGGGTTGGGTATGCTCTAAGCTGGGGGACTCCCTTTTTATTCTTTTTTTTTTTTTTTAAGGGTTTGAATTTATGCCACATCAAATACTAATTAATCAGTCCCTGAACTGCATTGCAAATGGGCAAATATTTTTTTCTGGATGACGTTTTGTTCATGACTGAGAGAGGGGGATTTCTTCCAAGAGATTAAGCAGGAAAAATGGTATCTGCTCTTGGACTGTGAAAGTTTCTGCCTCTGAGGGGGCTCTGAGACTCCTCTCAAGACCTGCCCACTGTTGGAACTTGCAGTGAGCCAAAATACATCTCACCATGATTCTGTGGCTGCTCAAGTGAGCCGGGCCTGGGCAACTGCATGAAGTTTTAGATCTGATTTAGCACTTCATAACCAGTACTCAAAATCATGGCACAAATTGAAGCACCTAAGAAATCTGAGATTGGGACTGGTAGAGCATGGTGCTGCTCAAAAGTTTGCTAACATATGGGCAACTGGAAGCAGCAGTTTGCCACTATTCCTGTATCTATGTTTGGGCAAGGCTGGAGTGAGCCCAGCTGGTCTCCAGTGAAATCTTGCCTAATTTATCTGTAGGAGGTAAGAGCTGTATGTATGATTTTTACTTTTTTTTTTGCGAGAAATAAGCCTTTCACCTCCAAAATAGAAAAGCTCTCTTGTGTTTGTGTGTGAATACCTACAAACCGGAAAGTCCAAATCTCTCACTTTTCCCCTCCCCAGTGCAATTTGTAGGGAGCTGTCTTTGCTTGCCCATGTCCCCAGCTTCTCTAAAGGGCTGTGTTTTCAAAGCTCCTCATGTCTGTCCAGCCGAGCTCTGATTTGGATTTATGCAAAGATTGTTTGAAGTTCAGGTATAAAACCTAGGAGGGTTGATTTTATTTTGTTTTTCCTTCTTAAGGAGGTCTGGGAGTCCAGGCTACCAGAATCGATTGGACTGACTTGTATATCTTCTCTCCTGAAGCCAGCTGACAGTTTTAAACCATCTTTAAATCGAAACTTTGTGGGTAAGATTTACTGGAAGCTTTTTACAAATGAAATGCAAAATCTCGTGCTCTCCATGTGGAAGACAAATTCTTGAATCTGGCTTCCTGTGCACTGACAGAAACGTGGGGCTTTCAGGTATATATTTACATGTACATGCTGCTGAGCCCTGCAGCGGTGATAGACACTTCCAAATGACCCTGCTCAGAAAGGAGAGGTATCTTAGTGTTTGAAGGCAGGTCCCACAAGTCTCGTAGATTTATGGGAATGACGGCCCTGAAGTGGGAGAATGGGACAGGTACCTATAAATATAATGAGCTAGTCTTGCACGCAGAATAGCTACATCTAGCTTTATAAATAACAGCAGCCTTTTAGGTTTCCTAGGAGGTCTGGCAGTCTTACAAATGAATGTGCTGCTAGTTGTCTGAGATCAGACATCAGAAAGCTGTCCATGAGTGCTGTTGGCCCACTGTCTCTTTTTCCCTGCCCCCATTCCCTCTCTCTTGGTGGAGTGAGGTGTTTTTTTTGTGTTGGTTTTTTTTTTCTTTCTTTCTGTTTTTTGGTTACTGAAACACAGACCCTGCCTGGCCTGCAATCTCTCACTGTTGCTTCTGAAGATGAATGATTCATCAGGCCCAACCTGATAAAATTGTGCAAGCCAGTCACCAAAGTTAATCAGACCAAAAGAAAGAGAGGAGGGAAGGGAAAAACAAAAACAAAAGGCCCCAGAGCTAGTTCTAATTTTCAACCCCCCCCTGGGAATTTAAAAATGCATATATAGTGTTCTCAGCCTGGGTTCTCCATCCTCCTCCAGCCGTCATTGGGAAATCTGAGAGCAACCCAGGCAATCGGTTTTAAAGTGCAACTTCCGATGTTGCAATGCAGAAGAGCGTGATTCAACAGGCCTCCGACTGCTGTCCGACGGCTCATTCATGGCGCCTGATTTGTCAATAGTGCTGGGGAGCAGGCGGCTGCGGCTGCAACCTGTTAATCACTTCCACTCAGATTTGTTGTGTCACACCAGCAAGGACTGAGGTGAGGGGGCCGAGGAGCTGCTGACATTAATCATGCGGTGCTCTGCTGTGTAATTAGGAGGGAGCCCTGTGGTTCTCAGTGCACTGGCGAGATTTCTCAGGCCTGAAACATAACAGAGAGTGCCACCCACTTCAGCAGTGAATTAGCATCATCCTTGCTGATTCGGAAAGGCTGAGCGCTTGCTGGAGGGCTGGTTACTTGGGATCAGGGGGAATTGGGGTTTGGCCAGACAGGGCAAGGCTGACAGCTAGGTCACTGCCATAGGGAGGAGGACAGACCTAGGAGGAGGGAGAGCATCAAATGGGAGGAGAGTGCCTTGGGGGTGCTCTCTGTGAAGGCCATCACTCCCTCCTATGTGCACGGCTGCAATAGTCCTGCTCACGTCCACCGTGTGACTAAATGAGACGGAGTTGCACAAGCGGTAGCTATGGGGTGTGCCGCTCCCCTGCCTGTTTGCTGTGATGCTCAAGGGACTCCCAGGGTGCTGCTTCCATGTCTGCAGCTGAGGAATAGCTTTTAGCTTCTCTCTGCTGCTTGCAGAAGTTTAATTGGCAGTGGGGTGCTGTGCTGGGCTCACTGGCTTTAAGCCCAGCGTGGCTGCAGGCCCCTCTTGACCACCTGTGCTGCTGGAGGCTAGGGCGAGAGGATCACCATTACAGTCACCTTTCATACTAGTCTGTCCAGCTCTTCTTTGCATCCTTGGTGCTTTTGGCTTCAGGAATTACACTGAGCTCTCAGTGAGCATGAGGAAATGTGTTAAACCCCGAAACCTTCACAAACGCTTCATTCCAGAATGAAGAGACTAATTAGTCAGTGAGAATGATTCAAGGGATTTCATCAAATTGTCCTGTGATTCTTTCTAGTCTTTGAGTCCACGTTACGATAGAGGGGTATTCCCTTTACTCTCTCTGATTTTAGGTTAATTTTAGTTTAGTTCAGTTTTGGTGTATTTGGTATTTAACAATATTGTATCAACACTTCTCCACATGCTTTTAATTTAGAATTAAATTACTGTGATACTGTTAGGAGAAAACCACATGCCAGACCCTCAGCTGCTGTGAATCAGCAACCATCCATTGATTTCAGCAGGGCAGCATTGAGTTATTCCAGCCAAGGATCTGGCCTACCCTTGCTTAAAAGGAAAACCTGTTTCCTCACCCTGATTACTGAAATATTGCATATCAAGATGGGATGTGTCTAAACCACCTCCTTTTACTTTTCATCACTTGTGTTATTTTGTTTGTGTTTTCCACTACTCCTCATTTTTTGCTGGGGCAGTGAAACTTTTCTGTTGGAGATAATTTCACTCTAAGCACACAAGCCTTGGCACAACTGGATTTTGGGAGGATGGGTTTAATGTTGCACTGAGTATGCAATAATATGAAAAATTATAGTATCTTCTGCAAAATAAGGCTTCTGGCTGTAATGTTTTTGTTCTTGTATGTAATGTTCATGCTATACAAGGTGGGGGGGATGTTTGCTACTGTTTTCTGTTCTTTATATGAGGCTTGAAGAAGCCAGGGATTGGTGTGTGATTGCACACTTCAAGTCAGAGAGCACCTGAAGAGCTGGGTACCCCTAGAGACAAATTAGAGGATTTCAGACTGGCTTTTGTGTAACTTCTCTGCAAGAAACAATACCTTTCATGGGCTAAATGAGAGTCACTTCATTTTTTTGAAAAAACATCTGCTTTCCACAGCAGTCGTATTTTTCTGTTGGCACTGTCAAACTGCTTTGTTTGAACACCACAGATGGCAGCTGCGTTGTCCACTGCATCTCTTCCTTAAGGGGGTAGACACAATGGCATGTGAGAGAGGCAGCCCAGCTCTGATTTCTGATCCAAGCGGTCCCAGGAGCTCTTATGCCTGGCTCACAGCAGGGTGACCCTGTGTGTGCATCAAAGTGGTCCACGTGTTTGACAGAAATCCTGTTAAAGTTAGTGGCTTCTGCCTATGTGACATTTCAACCTCAGCCACCTTCCCACGGCAACAGGAAGAAACCCCCTTTTTGACAGGTAACAGGAAAAACAATGTATAATGTTATAGGTTGGGTGTAACTGCCACCCTTCATTTACTGCAGTTGTAAGTATTAACGCTCCTTTGTGGAATCAGGGAGCTGAAACAATGGTGGCCTCCACCCCAAGCACACGTCACTGCCCAAAACAAAGGCACAGCCCCAGCCTGCATAGGTGTGGACAGGTTTCCTTGGCTATTGGCTTGGGAGAGCCTGGCAGGAAAGGCAGGGGAGGCAGCCGGGGAGAGCCGGAGGCAGAGAAGCAGTCAGTGCTTTGTGGGCTGACTGATGGTGAAAAGGGAGTGGAAGCAGGAGCAAATAAACTGAGTCTGGCATGGTGAGAAGAGATTTTGTACCTGCTTCCTAAACGAGCAGGATTTCTGCAAAGAAATGGCACTGCTGAGAGGCAGAATCCACATGGTGTTGACCCAAGGCTCTGGTTATCCATTTGTCTGAAAGAAAGTCACTAAAGAAAATGAAGTGAGTTGGAAAACAGAAGATATTGGCAGGAGAACAGCCAGTTACCGGAATATATTCGTTGTATAGCAGTAAATGGAGGAGCCTCATTTGCCTGGCCCTGTGCAAATCCCACTAAGCATTTATAAACCAAGAACTGATGACTGACGCAGAGCAGAGGGGCAGCAGAGGGAGAGTGAAGAGCTTTAAATCTCTCGTTTTCATTTGACTCAGTTCCAGGGTGACAGTCCACCCTAAATTAAAAATAACTACAGAAAGGAGTAGAGCACTTCATTTTTTTAAAATCAAGCTTCAGGATGTCTTTTGGGAGCATCATGGGTTTGATTCAGCCTCCTTATTCAGCATTTATGCCAACCTGTCATTGGAATTCTACCATTGTGGCTGAAGTAATAGTGTAGTGACTCACAGCTGTGGCAAGGGTCTTGGGCTGCTTTCCTCATTTTAACATGATACTGTAAGGAAGACTTAGCATTATCCTTGCTTTTACCCAGAGATGCTTTTCATCCACAGGTCAGGGACAGTAGGGCCTAATGGATCAATACTGGTTTGGGACCCAAGAGGTGTCACCTCGATCTCCCAGTGTAAGTTTTTGGGAGGACTGTTGGGAGCAGGGGCTGATGCTTCCTATGGCTTTCCATCACTTCTTTCAGTTGCCTTTGCAGGTGTGTCAGTAGAAACACCTACCCACTGTCCTTTTGAGTCTGGTTTGTGAAAAAATACATCCTCTATCATTGCTGCCCACATGCAGATTTCAGCCAGATTTGGCAAAGTGGAAGAGAACTCAAAGATACTAACTGCCAGCATACTTTTTTTTTTTTTTTTAATTTGTGGAAATAAGCAGTAGCTAGGAAATGAGATCTAATTACTTCTTCACACCAAGTTGCAGCAAAAGTGTAAATCTTGTTTGAAAAGCCCCCACTGCAAGCTCCCCCCAGAGGAGACAATGTTCTGAGTGACTGGGGTGGGGTCGTTATTGTCAGGATACAGAGTGGCTTGATCCTCGAGAGTCTTGACACAGAAATTCCTGGGACACCCAGTTACCTCACAGGACATCTCTATGGGTTTTCTGACTCCCTTATCTCCCGTCTGCTAGGAATGGGACTGTAATGAACTGCCTTGCTCTGCACCAGTAAATGTGATATCTCATAGAGCATCAGCTATGAGTGGTGTGAACTGGTGTAACCATGGGATGAACAAACCTCTGCCTGTTACTGGAAGATCTGCTAGGTTCAGCAGGGGAAAGTTGGCTTTGATACCTCCTCAGTAAGGTTAGAAGGAAGCTAATAAATCCTTTCCCCAGTGGCACAGAGCTGATAAAAGCTCGAGCTGCCCTAGCCCTTTGAAAGCCATTGCCTGGTCTGCCTGGGCTGCTCAGCCGCCTGGCTGAGAGGGCGGACAGATGCTTACTTTGGTAGATGAACTGAAAAATAAGGCAGCAAGGGCAGGAACCCCCGCTTTAAGGGATGGCAAATAAGGAAGAAGCAATTTAGCCCCAAATTTTGCCTTTGTTCAACTGGTGATATATAATCTCCAAATAATCCCATTAACTAAACACTTCAAGTTAACTTTAAAGGGGCTACTTCAAGAGAGTTGCAGGTTTGTAACCCTCAGACTTTTTATTGCCAGAATTATTTGGAGCTTTGAATAGCTTCATACATTTTTCTGTGAATTTACTGTTTTCCGTAAAAACAAATTAATTATCCAGCTCTCTTATGGTTGGACAGGACCGGCAGTGCAGCAGCCGTGGGGTGAGAGGTGCCTCGCAGAAGTGAGTGGCTGCAAGCAGACAGGCCTCACTCTGCCAATTCTCTCCAAGCACTGTGAATGGTGCCGCAGGCTATGAGAAATGCTGCTGTCATCTGAAGGATGTTTCATGCTGCTGCAGACCGGAAAGAAATCTTTACGAGGAACTCAAGCCTGAATAACATAATGAATCCACGTATTTCTTGGTTTTCTCCCTTATCTCTTTGTGCTGCCTCACAGCACTGTCTCTCCCCAGCTGTGGTTGTTCCCAGTGCGTGAGCAAGGCCATGTTAGATACTTCTTTGTAAGGAGCATACAGTGGCTTTACCTGCTGCTGCTTTGCCTTGCAGGAAGCATGACTCGCACAGATCATGCTGCTTATCTCGTGTGGGAGGCAGAAAACCTCTTCATCCAGCAGTGAGGTAGGAGTGACCGCTTTTATGTAGAGATGGGGCTTTTCAGTGGAGGACAGTGCTTTTGCTGCTCTTTGTCCTGATGTGCAAAGCCTTCCCATCAGAGATGAGATCCTCTTTTGCTAGGCATGCACAGATAGAATGAGATTGTCCTAAATCACAAAAAATGTCAAAATACATAAGGGGAAAGCTGCGAAAAGCTGCAGAGACGCATTGACTGTCCCATGTCTTTTTGGTGGGCTAGTGGCACGTGCACCCAGCAAGGTCAGTTCAGTGGGCACAAATAGGAGTTTCTCAAGAGAATAAGCATCCAGTGCTTCTCCAGCTCAAAAGATCTGGCTTTGGTATGTCATTGCAATAGTGTCACATGGACTCAGCGAATGCAGCCAGAGAAGACAGCTGAGCTCATCATTGCCACAGTCCTTTTTTTGTTCTGTTAGTTTTCTGCCAGTTCAGTGAACTGAATTGGCTCATGGAAGCATCTCCAGTGCCACAAACATCAATATACGGTGTAACAATGGAATTAAGGCCGGCCTTTCTGACAGCTGTTAGATTAAGCTAGTCACTCTGGTTTACTCTGGTGCCTTTTCTTCCCTTCACAGGTGGGTCCCTGGGATCCCTGAATTTCTGTGATTTGCAACAGTCCTCTCTGGTGAGTGAAGACATAGAGACCGTGCTTTCCAGCGCAATCCATGTGGCACTGTTTTCTGCTGCTGAAACTGTTGACATGAAAGCACACAAGCAGGTGGGTAGCTCACAGCTAGAGAGGTGCTCCCGAAGTGAAAGGAAAACAAGGAGTGTCTAGTGTGTGTTTATGAGGGCTGCTCACAGAAGCTGGCCCTGCAGTTAGAATTGACGAAGACTTAACTTACAGTCCTTCATGGGTTTATTTTCCATCATGGATGAGGAGTGGGCTTCAGCCTGGATTTTTTTAATCCACATTGTGCTGTCTCTCCATCCTGGGGTTGAGAATGCAGCACCTCTTCAGCACCGTACCTGAGGCCGCTCTTGAACTTGTTGCCAGATTACTGCAGTTCTCAGTAGAGCTAGTGTCTCACCTCCTGTTCTTCAGGGTAACTGCATGAGATGGATTGAAATTGCAGGGTTTCCTTGCACATGTTTTTTTCTTTCTGACGTTTTTGTCACATCTGCCTGCTTTCAGGTAGGCTGTTGTGTCTGATACAGCATGAAACTTGGGAGGTGGAAGGCTTTGTCAAGTAGTGAAGGATTAGGAAGTGATGGGTAGATTTCCTGGGGAGCTTGTGGTGTCTGTCCCTGGAAGCTTTGAGGAAAAGGCTGGCTATACGCTTCAGCCATGCTACACAACAGCAGGGCCTGTTTTAAGATGGGATGTGAACTGCTTGTCTTTGCACCATTCCTTCCTCTGCTTTGCAAACAGCGCTTGCTAAGATAATTGGCAATGACAAATGCTCATGGAATATTACAAGTTTGTGAATAACTCACTTAAGAAGTATTTGGAAGTAGCTGCTCTTGGTGTTCTGGGTTCAAGCTGCCAAACAAGAGCTCCAAATAAGCAAGGAAGACGACGACACATGTTCTCTTAGCTGAGGGTACCCTTTGCTGAATGGGCGTGGGCAGCAAATCCATGCAGAAGCTGTTAGTAATCCTCACGGACTCTGATGTGGTCACACTGAACCAGAGGCTTTGTGTTATATGTGAATGCAATGGCTTTACTTTCTGATATTTGACTGGCTTTAGAAACCATCTTTCTCTTTTCCTCGTTTTCTTTCATGAAGCCAACATTTCTTGTTGGTTTGGGGTGTTTTAGTGACTAGAGATGAATGTAGGCTTTTTAGAAGCACAGGAACTGTTTTGTTCTTCAGTAGTGTCTCTCCTCTGCACGTGGACAAAGAGGAGACCTGGGTAGAGAGAGACAGAGTTATGAGGCTAAGGAGAGCCATGGGCATGAAAGAAAGCCTCTCAAATGTGATGGAGTGTCAGAAAGGCTGCGTTTTCTCATGGGGTCTGTGCATTGCATGAAATGAGATGATCCTGCCGCCTTTTCTGCAGCGGGTAATTGCATGTTTTGTGTGTGCTTTGCTTGGTCTTTGTGACCCAGAACGTGTTTCTCTTCCCAGTCCTTAGCTCATTCTTTGCTCGGAGCCTTTTGATTTGCTCTTTCTTATTCTCTTCTACTCTTTGTGCATGAAGCACAGGCCAGAGGTGCCTGCTACCCCTTTGACATCTTCTCAGCACAGCTGATGCTAGCCAGGCTTTGAAACAGAACCAGCTGCAACATGGGGCCTCCCCAGCAAGTCTCCCATCCTGCTTCCGTTCCATCTCCGAGCACACATCCGGAGGAGCCAGCCTGCTTGCAAAGCTATGGCTGCAACTTCAGCCAGCCAGAAGTCATCTGCAGTTTGCCTCCTGTGACACTGAGTCACAGGAGAGAGGAAGGTCTTGATTCACCGTCTCATGGGAAATGCTCTGGCTCCAGGCTTCCCTTAACATTTCCTCGCTTAGACGCCACTTCTGCAAAGCATTTGAACAGAGCTCGTTGAGCTGCTGTCTACAGCTCACTGCCCCCTGCCCCAACAGGACAGAAAATGTCCTTGTGGCACTGACGGTTGTTTCCTGAAGAAGTGTCGACTGCATGAAGTGGAGTTGGTTGCTTTGGTGTTCCCTATTCATGCTGAATACTTCTTAAAAATCATGATTCTGGTGGCAGAATTTTTTTTTCCTTTTCAGTTTCTGCGAGCTCTGTCACTTCAGCAGTGGGGAAATATGCATGCATGATGGAGAGAGGGTTCTTTTTTCCCCATTGCCAAAAAAAATGCAACATTTTTGGGAGAGAGGGAAACTTCCCATTGCTTTCTATCAGTAATTGAAACTCCAGGAAAAGTGTTTCTCTTTAATTTTTTTCTGTCATTTTGGGGGAGATTTTCCACTTAGCCACCTTCTTGGAGGTGCTGGCCAGCTCTGCCTTGGCTTTGGAAGTATCTCTGATCTGCAGAACTGTCTTGGAAATGTTGCTAGAATAGACTTTCCTGTGAGATTTCTGCTTCCTGCTGTGCTGGCAATGCGGCCGAATTTGGTGGGATTTCGCCTGTGGTGAGTGGGACATGGTGTGGCTGCACGGTAACTGAAGTCTCAGGCTCCTCCTGAGCAGAGAAGGAATCTATGAAGACCACGTTCTACTTAATGCTTGAGGTTTTCACACTTGAGGGTTTTACTAGTAGATACTATCTTAAATCCTTCACGAGTGGAAAGCAGCCTTTAGATTTGTCCATCTTACAAAAGAAATTCAGTGTTTGGAGTATCGTGCTGGGACCCCAGAGAACTATGGTGGGAAAACTAAGAATATAACACTGGTCATCTGGCTATGAGTGGGCAATATTGCTTCACTCCTCTATTCTATCTTTAATCTGCTGTTGGCTCACCTATGGCAGGTAGTACAGCTGGAAGTACGCTGATAGTGTAACTCAGGCAGCGGGTGCTTTCATGGTGTTAGGGGCTTGTCTCAGACAGCCAGGTTTTTTTTTATTTCCCACATTCCCAACCAAAAAGCTGGAGCCCTGTAGCTCCAGTTGTGCAGAACTGGATTGGGACTCGGAAAGCCCATTCATTTTACATCAATGCACAAACCACCATTTGAAGGTAGTGGTTCTGTGTCATTCAAGGTCGTATTGAATCCCTAAAGCCTCTTTCTAAATCCCTGGTGCCTCCTGTCTCTCTTCCTGAGATCTGCTGTGTTGCAGACCTTGCTTTTATGGAATCTGCCAGGCTGGAAGGTGCAGCCTGCTGTTCAGATCACATTTACAGAGGGCTCATGCTAAACTTAAGCCCATATTATGTTTGTTCCTCTGTGAGGCTTATATTTGTCTTGTACTTTGTCTGGGAATTCAGATTGTGTATCTTGGCTAGGCTCCGTCGTATACATGTAATCCCAGCTCCTTTACTCTCCTGCATGGACTTGCTAGGGAACAGGAAGTAAATGGAGTGTCTTGTAGAGATGACTTGGAGGGAGAGCTGACTGCCAGCCAAAAAACCCATCCAACTACAAAAGCAGCTGTTTCAGCCCAAAAATTTGTAAGCAGAATTATTTCCTTAGCACCTCATCATAATTCCTGCAGGAGCTTGGGCAATCAGACAGGCTTTCCATCCTGGTAGGCTAGGAAACATGGAATGCTTATTTAGAGAAATTGGTGAATACTGGTTGGTGATCGCATGGCTGAGAGCACTGCATGCGGGTGAGGGGAGAGAAAAAGTCTCAAGGTGTGAAAAGGGGAACACTTGGTCCAAATCAATACTGGAGGGTTGGAGTTAAGTTTTCTGCCTTGTTCCTGTGCCTGCTAATTCCAAGCCCCAACTAAAGCAGGTTTGCTAACTTCTGCAGCTGGATCTGGAAGATGTGTGTGTGCATGCATGCCTCAGGCACAGCAGAAAGCAGAAATTTTCCTAGGCTGTGATGCCCAGTCTACCTGCAGGACTGGCTTTGTCCTGGCTCTGGGGCCGGTGGGGGAGTACCAGCTGTCCAAGCATCAGTCCCGTCTGAAACCTCTTCTACACTGAGAAGTACCTGGAGTTAAAAAGAGAGTGTCATTTGGGGGAGATTAATTGGTACAGGAAAGTAGAGAGACCTGCTCCCTATATCTGACATATAGGTCCCATTGTCAGTTCTCTTATGGAAAAAAATCCTCCAGATCTTGACAACAGACATAAGGAAAACAGATTTGTTTGATCTAGCAACACAGTTCAGTGTAGTGGGCTGATTCTCCTTTGCTCTTCACTTCCCCAGTGGCCCAGAATGGGGGAATTGCTAGTCTCAACACCTAGACATGTGCTCTTTGCCAAGCCTCATCTTGCCAACGTGGCTTGTGCTGAGGCTGTGACTGGGAGAGTAAAGCCTGGTGCCTATTTTTGTAAGACTATAGCAATCCTTTGCCCGTGCTCAAGGGTCTGCTGCAGAGCTGCTGCTTCAGGGTGCTGGTATGCATCTGTGAGACCTTCTGTGCAGGTCCTGACCAGGGCTGTCTGCCCTTTCCTGCCCCAGGCGCTCATGCCCTCGTGGAAGGAACGACTGAACCATGCAGAAAGCAGCTCTGACACAGTTTACAGCCCAGCATGTTAACATAATGCCAATTGGTGCTGCTTGGCTGCACCGGCTGCTTCCTCCATGGTGTCATCACTGTGTGAAGTGACAGCCTGTTCATGATGCTGCTGTTACAAATATGGTTTCCCACTGTGACTGTGAATGGCATTGGTGTCCTGGAGACACACTGTGGTACCGCACTTCACAGAGAGATCTGGGTTCTCCTTTTCTGCCTCTTTATGCCCTTGCAAGGCCCATGGGCTCCCTGGTCCCAGCTGGCTCTGTTGTGCCCTGCATCAGCCTCCAGAAATCCTGTGTCATGGTAGAAGAGACTTTTCAGCTGGAGAAGTCAATCACTATTCAAGCTTGCCCCAGATCCTTAGGTAAGGGGTAAATTTGCCTTGGTTTCTCAAACACAGCAGTTTCAGTGTCACAGATGGCAGCGCAAGCACACAATGCAGAGCTGCTGGGGGGTACGTGTCCTCACCTCTGCCCTTGGGGAATGGTTACAAAATTGTTTCTCTGCAGCTTTGGCTCTTCCTGTCTATTATTGCACTCCCTTTTATATTAATAACTTTGGTTGATGATGGCAGTAATTCAAGAGTGATGTTACAAGCTGTCAGCTGTTACCAGCCTTGCAGGCTGGCTACTTCAGGCCACCATTTCAGAAAACTCCAGAAACAGGGTGCTTGGGGAATGTTGCTTGTCCTGAGCTGAGGCTTTATTGTTATAAACAAGCCTTAATTACAAAGCAGAAGTTACTTCTAGACCTGATTGTCTGAATTCTGTGGCACCCTTACACATGCAGCAGGATATAGTATTCTTTTCTTCCTGGCCCAAACCGTTGGGTATCCCTTCTTGTGTCTGCCTAAAAGGAGGGGTGAATTCTGTTGGGTAAAGTGATGCCTGTGTATGAATGAAAAACAGATGAAAGCATAATGTGAGCCAGCAGCTAGAAATTAAAGTTAGATAAATGTAAGCTAGAAATAAGGTACATGATTTTAACAGTGAAGTTTGAACTATTTGCACCAGTTACCAAGGGATACGGTGGTGGTTCTGCCCCTTGAAGCCTCTGAAGAAACCATGTCTTGCTATCTGAGCCAGAAGAAATCTGGGACATCAGATGAAATTCAAGAACATTTTTATGCAGGAGACCAATATGAACATTTCTGCTGCACTCTTAAAATCTAGAAATCTAAAAATAGTTGTTTTAAAGGCATTTGACACTCTTTAGGATAAATATTACTGTTCTGTGACAGTTCCTCTTTCCCTCTCCTTAATGCTGTTTTCCTAATGTATTATTCTGAGCTGGTGGATGGTAATCAAAACTGGTCATAATCTGTGTTCATTAAAGGCCATGTCATGTCTGTGTAATGTGAGGTGGTAGTTTATACCCAGGTGTGAAACAGAGGCTGGTCTATGAAGAGGCTTCACGCTGAGGTCATGGCTTGCTGAGTGTTTCTCTCAGTGGCAGTATTGTCACAAGCTTCTCATTCCAATCCTACTTCTTTTCTACTTTCTTGTTTGCCTTTTTTTTTTTTTTTTTTTTTTTTTTT
>Ga0065711_1027415_pt1 | contig 49802 bp, 24 predicted proteins | sample Hoacrofraction12_FD_59098 | JGI IMG/M metagenome (GOLD analysis project Ga0065711, IMG submission 59098) | Hoatzin crop microbial communities from Cojedes, Venezuela - Epithelial fraction 12 v2 (version 2) | ecosystem: Host-associated > Birds > Digestive system > Esophagus > Crop | place... | reverse complement strand
CCACCTGGACAAGGTCCTGTGCAGCCTGCTGTAGGTGACCCTGCTTCGGCAGGAGGGTTGGACTAGATGACCCACAGAGGTCCCTCCCAAACCCGAACATTCTGTGATTCTATGATTCTGTGATTTTGCATACTGTACTGTGCTTATCACAGCTACCTGGACTGCACCAAAGGGTGAACGGAGGAAGCTCACAACTGCTTGCTAAATATTTCAAGCACACCTCTAACAAGAGCTCCTCTCCAACTCTGAAAAGTAGAGTCAATAAAAATGTTCTTAAATATTACATCTTGGGATGTCTTTCTATAGAAAGTTCTCACTTGCAAATTTTACAGAAACTTCACGAAAACCGTATCTCAACTTCATTATTAATTGGTTTCCAGTAACTTGAAGGACAGACAGAAATCGAGAACTCTTGCAGTGCAAGTCAGAGAGAAAGCGAGCTCCCTCAAGCCACAGGGCTTGCTTCCAGCGTTTCAGGGGAACACTTTGTTCCTCTGTTCACTTTACCTGCATCAGAACTTGGGCACAGGGGAGAGAAAGTCGGGCTGCAACAAGATACAAATGTATTTTATACACAGAAAGAGTCTCTTTCCTATTTCTTACATTCATATCAATATCATTAAATCTACTTTCACTGAAAAAATCACAACCAGGTTTGTAAACCTTCTAATAAGCCACAGTGTTGGTAAGGGTTATAAGCTACTTAACAGCTGAATTTTGACATCTTCTACATGTAATAAAATCAATAGTATTAACAGACATATTGGTATGAGATGATTTCACTTCATGTTGACAGAAACCAATTACAATGAAGTGCATATTAAGATGGAAACCTTTTCTTAGAAAATATTGCATTTAGAATAAAGTGACATTGTAGATACATTTGATTTATTCTGCGAATCTTTAGTTTCACCGCATGACAGCCATAATGAGTGCCAATGACAAACGCTGCTTCTCTTATTTAACTTAGTACAGTGATTACATTTAACTTTACCCTGAAGTCTGAATTCGAACTTCTGAACAAGCGAAGACTTAGAAGGCTTTGACTCAGAGGTGAATAAAGATTACGCTAAAAGCCCAGACAGCATCTCTTTGGTGGCACTGTGAATGACACACGCTGGCTCTAAAACAAATCAAATAATGGCAAAATGGATATGGAATACAGAACAAAAAAAAAGGGACAGGCCTGTAAATCCATTTTATAAAACACAATCGTCTTGCCAATACAAAAGCACCACAGCTGCCAAGCTCCTTTTGAAGAACCAGCATTGAGTGACTCTCTAACCTTGCAGCTGCTCTGTTTGTTTCATCCTCAGTGAAAACATCAGGTCCAAAGGCCTGGACAGCTTAGGGTTTTAGCCTTACAAGAAAGAGAGGCCCAGATTTAACCTCTACATTTATCTTCACTTTGTATTGTGCTGTTGTTACAGAGCAGCCCTGACACCAGCCCTGTCAGCCACTCAAAGATCACCCAAGAAAAGCCTGTCTTGGTATAGACCCTGAGAAATAACTCCTGCTCGCTCTCACTTGCTCTCTGCATCGCTCACACGGAGGAGAAAGACTCAGGCTCTTGACACTCCAGTTCCAGCCTCTTCAATGGCCATTAGCAAGACGTACTTCACCTTTCGTCCAGGCTGTAGGCTAAGCCCCGTCCTTCGCATCTGGCACGCTTTCTAGGAGATGCCCTAAAAATCCCAGGAGCAAATGGAGTAACAGGTTGCTCTGTGCCCCTTGGCATGAGGAAAGGATGGACCATGGAGCAGCTGCTGCTGACAGACACCCCAGGTGACTGTAGCCTCGGCAGGGCCTGTAGAGAGCCACAGCAAGGGCAGAGAAGAGGACCCGGAGGAAAAGACCCGGATGACACCTACAGAAGTATGAGTGGGTAAGGAGGCACAAGAGGGGCTGCAGCCCATCTAAGAAGAGAATACCAGAGCCAGAAGAATAAATTCCTGCAGGAGAGGTTTGCAGACATGATGCAAAATGGGTAATGATAAAAGAAGCATCAGTCCGGGATGCGGAGTGCCATCTGCTTTTTCCTTACATCACACTGGCTACCCAAGCCAAGGCTGCCAGAGAGGCTGGAAGGGATTCTCCTTTATCACCTTTCCATATGGGGAAAGGTTGCTCAGATGCTCTACAAAAGACTGTCATAAAGGAAACTTAAGAAAGAGGGCAAAAACAGCTTTCACAAAACAATCTGCTATGAGTAACCACTAGACCTGCATGCGCCAAGCAAAGAATGAAATATTTTCCTAACTGAGTCAGGAGGTCAACAAAGAAATGGTAGATTCACTCTGTGATACAAAGGTAAGGCACAGGCAAATCATCATAGACAAACTGTAATTTAGTACAGGTGGACAAGGACCCTTCTTCTCTACCAGTGCACCAGGCTACTGCTGACGATCAGACAGCAACACGGTGCTTTCGTTCTGCTAGCATCGCCCGTACCTGACCCCGTCAGCCTACAGAAGGGAAGGGGGGCAGAAGGCAGGCGACGCGGGGCCTCACGAGTCGCTGCAGAGCACAGAGCAACCTGAACAGCCTGGACACCTCCACAGCAAGGCACAGCAGGTAAGAGCAGCGACTCGGAGCCCTTCCGAAGATAGGAGCTGTCTACATGAGTAATACCCGGTTATCCTTCGGAAGCTAAGCAAATGAAAAACTGGGTGGGGTAGGATTTGATGGGATATGAGACCAGTTGACTCACAGATTGATTACCCCAGATATAAGAGATGTGTCAACTGCAGGAAGCTATTACAGACTGCCTATTTCTGTTTTAACAGCAGCTGAGGCAAGAGCTGCTATTTAGACAACGGCTCTAACGCTAGGCAGCCTAGGAAAATGTGAAAGATATGTGTTCAAGAGCGCAGATTCAACAGAAGAAATTGATTTCATAGCGTGTTCCAGTGGCTCAAACTAACTTCTCTTGGTTCCGCAAACTACAAACTGCTTATTTCTCTCTTTTACCTATGAGGCCACCAGCTTAATACTCCTCTTTCCTTCCTAATGACTAGCATCACCTTAACTGTACTGCTGTCAACTAACTTTTTTTCAGAACTTTTTTCCTAACCATTAAAAATCTAATTAATCTCTCAGCAATTGTTCTCAACTTGTAGTAAGCTTTAAAGCTTGGGGCTTCTGTTTTAGGTGCCTGAAAGATTACCTGATTTTTTCAACTATTTTGGTCCTATAAATGTTATTACTTCTACCTACAACTTAGTCTTCTGAATGCATACATAGTCATTTTGAATATACTGAGATCTTCCACTTAATTTTAAAGGTATACTGGCAGCAAAGATGGAAAGCAAGCTAAAGATACTAGAACTGTATTACTTTAATATTGTTTGTTTTCTTCCAGATACATTTCAGTGTCCCTTACCACTTACAATCTTTGTTGTTTGCATAAATATTTCTTTTTATTTCTCATTTACTGTTTGAAAAATGATTGAAACTTGATTATGTGAAATTATCAGAACTGTACATGCTATTTCCCTGTAGTTTAGCTTTACGTAGAACTTTCTGAAAAGTACAGCTCTTCTGTTTCAGCAGAGAATTAAATGTCACTGCAGTAAGCAGCAGCGTGTGACAGAACCTGGTTTATATTACCACAGCATTTCCTATCTTACTATTTCAGCTGATTAGGAAATTTATTTCCCATTAGTACTTGATTCATTATCATTTAAATGACTCAATTTCAAATTTTAACAAGAGGAAAAATTTTAACATCAAGGAAAGTTTCTTTTACCTTTGATAAACCTGGAGTCCTAGAAATTAAGGAGGTATGTGAGAGACTGTTTACTCACAAAATATTTCTCATAATCAAGAATGCAAATGATAAGTAATCAGAGAACTTATAACATAACTGAGTAAACAGATCAATATCAAGCTGTATTTAACACATCTATACTTTTCTCCTGACATACAATATATACGTATCAATATGTTGTCTATGTATGGAGGTTGTCATCTGGTAAAATCTGCTCTATTCTGAAGGCAAAAATACAGAGTTTTATAGGCCCAAAGGGATTAATTGTTCTGGTAGAGATAATACAGCAATAGCCAAACAGAGGGTAGATACACAAGAAGCAGAAAAATCATCCCAAATTACATTTTTATTTAGCAGTTTAACAAGCAGCCCCCTCCAAGTGCCTAGCAGACCAATGGGACTATCTTATGATGCATTGTTCTCCTCATATCCATTCCTCAAAAAATGACTTGATTGAACAGATTAAAAAAGAAAGCAAGCAAAAGACATCTTTTGTCTTCATGATTATGTGATATTTTACGTGTACTTTAGTTTACAATAGGTGAGAAGAAAGCATTTGAAATGTAGTATTAAAAATCTTCATAACGTCAGCTGGGATTTTGAAGTCATGCTAGCAAAAGCCAAGGATAGGAACTCACATGCCTATTTAAAACATTAAAGCTTTGAAATTTCCAGCTCAAACAAACCCTTTGGGTTCAAATTCCCTTTAATAGTGCCTCTTTTAGTCTGTAAACCAATAAGCTTAGGGACTACTCATGTCCTTTTAACCGCCTGGTTGCCTGGAAGCAGGCCAAATCGTGCAAGCAGCTTCACAGTATAAAACAGGAAAGGCAAGCTGCACATGGGTCAGGCAATACAAGAGCAAGAGGGTGCCTGAGCAGCAGCAGTAAGCAGAAGGTCCACTGCAGAGATTAAAAACTGAGGTTCCCTGGATATTGGTAGACCATGCAGCTGTATCAAATGGTCTGTATTTGCTTTACAATAGAACCGTGTTAAAACAGTAAAATATCTGCATTCAGAACTGCAAAATAAAAACTTGGTATTACGGACACATCAAAATCTGTTGAGAAATTTGAAGTCTGACAGTGTTCCATTTATTTAAAAAATCTAGATCTGGCAGTGGTTTTCAAAACTGCACAGTACTGGTCCAAGCAAGACCACAGGGGTCCAGCAGTTACCTCTGCAGAATCTGTGAAAGATAACTAGGCATGGGACATCAGAACTTTCTTTACAAAACTAAAATTTTTACTGCTCTAAGGAATCCAGAGTGTCCACAAATTGTGAAGGACAGAAAACCATTGATTTGGAGTGGATCTAGAGGATGGACCGAACACACATTGAGAACAAAAGAGAAGCAGCTCATTGTTCTACTATAAAAAGTTGGATACTGAAACAAATTAAGAAGGGAAAATGATTTTTTCAAAAACAGATCCAGGCTTTAATGAGAGTTATGAGATCTCCTTTTTATACATATTTCTATAACTACACTGTGTCACACTGGTCTGAAACATATGCAAAGAGGTACCTTTACACTGTACAAAGGGGCACAGTTCCCTGTTATCAAAGTGACTTTGATGCAACTTTCTGGTGTGGCAAGTAGTGAATCCACACTGAATATATCAAATCTCCGTTTGGACTCACATTCATCCTATTTTTTTAGCAAGCCTAGGCCATTGCATTCCCTGTCTTGACCTTTATGACTGTCCACTGCCTTGTGTTAAAGCAGGACTCTCACAGCTCTGAAACTCCAAGTATGACTGTGAGTAGCCCAACTTCTTAATCTAGCCTTCCTCAAGCTGTTACACTATGTGTCTGCATAACAACTCAGTGGAAAGGTTATAAAATTACCCCAATTCACAAAAAATACAATAAAAAAATTTTAACCTTCTACTATTATTTAGAGGAGGGAAAAAATAAAACCCTAATCAAAAAAAAAACCCCAAACCCACCAAACTAATCTTATAAAACTATACTTCATTACTATTCAGTAAAACTCTCCACTCTACACGGAATAGAACTTCATTACAAAGATACATCTGACCAATACCCAAACTTTCACAGCTAAACAGTTTGTGTCCGCAGTAATGCAAGCCTCTCCTTCCTTTAGAAAGCACATGGAAATGAGCTTGAAGAGCGCCATTTGATTTTTCAAACAAATCTTTGGGACATACTGTCCAAGATAGCTGGCTTGGCAGGTCAGAACCCTGGCTCATATACACAATGTGGACATAGGACCATTGGATAACCCATGCTAAGCAGGAGCTCAGGAGGTCTCAACTCAGGCTGGTTCCAAGCGCAGTCTGCAGTGGACCCACAGCCCATAGCCAAACAGTCAAAAACTCCCCCACCGGTGCACACAGAAGGGCAAGGGGCCGACAATGCAGGAGAATGGAAGCTTGCAACAGCAAGGACCAGCAGGAGGAAGAGACTTCTCTCAAAGCCTGAGGTGCCCTTGCAGAACCTGCTTCGCTGCTCTACAGACTGAAGAGGACAGGCCCGTCACATCAGGAGAGACGCTGGAGCCGAGTAAGGCAGCCCGACCTGCTCCCCATGTAACAACCAGCACAACTAAGAACAGGCGACGGTGATAGCAGGTGGTGACTCTCTCCTGAGGGGTACAGAGGCACCCATTTGCCAATCTGATGTACTCTCTAGAGAGGTGTGATGCTTACTCGGGGCTCCTATCAGGGACGTTGCTGAGAGACTATCAAGCCTTGTACAGTCCACTATTAGCCACTGCTGCTGTTTCACGTGGGCACCAACAATACAGCCAAGAGCAGCCTGAGGAGCATCAAGAAGGATTACAGAGCCCTGGGAGAGGTGGTGAGGGACTCTGGAGTGCAGGCAGTTTTTTCATCAACCCTCCCAGCCAAATGGAAAGGGTTTAAAGGGCCAGTTGAATCTGGCAAATCAACAAATGGCTACAGGACTGGTGCCACAGCCAGGGGTTTGGTTACTTAGACCATGGGAATCGCTTTGAGAAACCTGGACTACCAGGGGCTGATGGGGGGAAGAGCATCTTTGGTCACAGGCTTCTCAAGCTGATGAAGAGGGCTTTAAACTAAAGATCACAGGTCAGCAGGAGAGCACTTGAAGGGCAGAACAAAGGAACTCCAGCCAGTAAGTCAGCTTCATTGGGGGCCCAACTGAAATGCCTCAATGCAAACGCACACAGCATGGGGAATAAACAAGAGGACTTAGAGACATGTGCACGCCTGCAGGGCTATGATTTTACTGGCACCGCAGAGACGTGGTGGGGTGGCTTCTATGACTGGAGCACTGGAATGGAAGGATACAGGCTCTTTAGGAAGGACAGGCATGGGAGACAAGGAGGCGATGTTGCCCTCTATGTCAGTGACCAGCTGGAGTGCATGGAGCTCCACCTGTGGATGGATGAGGAGCTGACCGAGAACTTACGTGTCAGGATTAAAGGCAGGGCAGGGACTGGTGACATTATAGTTGGGGTCTGCTACAGGTCACTCAACCAGGAAGACCCAGCAGATGAGACTCTCTATAGACAGATAGGATCAGCGTCATGTTCACAAGCCCTGGTCCTCGTGGGGCACTTCAGCCAGCCCGGTATCTGTCAGAGGGACAACACAGCAGGGCATAAGCAATCCAGGAGGTTCTTGGAATGCATTGACGATAGCTTCCTTCTCCAAGTGATCGAAGGGCCAAAAGGAGTGGTGCTGTGCTGGACCTTGTTCTCATCAACAAGGAGGGGCTGGTGGGAAATGTGAAGCTCAAGGGCAGCCTTGGCTGCAGTGACCATGACATGGTGGAGTTCAAGATCCTTAGGGCAGTGTGGAGGATGCACAGCAAGCCCACTACCATGGGCTTCAGGACAGCAGACTCTGGCCTCTTTGGGGATGTGCTCAGTAGAGCACCATGGGATAAAGCCCTAGAGTGAAGAGGGGCCCAAGAAAGCTGGTTAATATTCAAGGATCACGTCCTCCAAGTTCAGGAGCAATGCATCCCAACAAAGAGGAAGGTGGGCAAAAACGCCAGGAGGCCTGCATGGCTGAACAAGGAGCTCCTGGACAAACTCAAAACACCTGGCTCTGGGCCTGGTGTCACTGGTGGGATTTTCAGTTCTTTGATAATGGGTTGGTTTACATAACACCAGGCCTGCTGGTGACAGACAGGGTACACCTGTCTCAAAGGGAGAAAAGGATCCTTGTGCAGGAGTTTGCAGGGCTGACTGAAAGAGACTTAAACCAGATTTGAAGGTGGAAAGGGACAATAACAGGCTTGCTAGAGATAAACCTGGGACTGGCACACCAACGTGCAAGGGAAAGTGTGCTCACGAGGTCCTTCGGTCTGCCGTCTCAGTGGAAGTAGGGGATGGAGACCCATGTGGCAGCAAAGACACAAGGGTTATTGAGGTGTTAGAAACCACAGAAGTGCCTGAGAATGGTCACACAGGAACTTAGGCTTCTCCCCCCAGAAAGGGCGCAAGATCAACAGCCCAGCTGAACTGCATCTACACCAATGTATGCAGCATGGGCAACAAACAGGAGGAGCTGGAAGCCATCATGCAGCAGGAAAACTATGATACAGTGGCCGTCACGGAAACATGGTGGGACGACTCACACAACTGGAGTGCTGCAATGGACGGCTATAAACTCTCCAGAAGGGATAGGCAAGGAAGGAGAGGTGGTGGGGTAGCCTTGTATGTTAGGGAGTGTTTCAATTGTCTAGAGCTTGACAATGGTGATGACAGGGTTGAGTGTTTATGGGCAAAAATCAGGGGGAAGGCCAATGAGGCAGATATCACGGTGGGAGTCTATTACAGACCACCCAACCAGGATGAAGAGGCAGATGAAATATTCTATAAGCAGCTGGGGGAAGTCTCACGATTGCTGGCCCTTGTTCTCATGGAGGGGGGTTAGCAGAACCACCACCTTGGACTTCTGGAGGGCAGACTTTGGCCTGTTTAGGAGATTCATTGACAGAGTCCCTTGGGAGGCAGCCCTGAAGGGCAAAGGAGTCCAGGAAGGCTGGACAGTCTTCAGGGAGGAAGTCTTAAAGGCGCAGGAGCAGTCCATCCCCACGTGCCGAAAGATGAGCCGGCGGGGAATAAGACTGGCCAGGCTGAACAGAAAGCTTTGGTTGGAATTCAGGAAAAAAGGAGAGTTTATGTCCTTTAGAAAAAGGGGCAGGCCACTCAGGAGGACTACAAGGATATTGTGAGGTTATGCAGGGCAAAAGTTAGAAGAGCCAAAGCCCAACTAGAACTTAGCCTGGCTACTACCATAAAAGACAATAAAAAATATTTCTATAAATACATTAGCAACAAAAGGAGGGTGAAGGAGAATCTTCATCCTCTGTTGGAGTGGGGGGGAAATTCAGTGGCAAAGGATAAGGAAAAGGCTGACGTACTTAATGCCTTCTTTGGCTCAGACTTTAACAGTAAGAGAAGTTTTTCTCTGGATATCCAGCCCCCTGAGCAGGAAGACAGGGATGGGGAGCAGAAAGAAACCCCCAAAATCCAAGGGGAAATGGTTAGTGACCTGCTACACCACATAGACACACACAAGTCTATGGGGCCAGAGGGGATCCACCCACGGGTGCTGAAGGAGCTGGCGGATGTGCTCACGAAGCCACTTTCCATCATCTATTAGCAGTCCTAGCTAACCAGGGAAGTCCCAGTTGACTGGAAGCTAGCCCATCTACAGAAGGGCCAGAAGGAGTATCCCGGGAACTACAGGCCTGTCAGCCTCACCTTGGTGCCAGGGAAGGTTATGGAGTGATTCATCTTGAGCACCATCATGCAGCACACACAGGACAACCAGGGAATCAGGCCCAGCCAGCATGGGTTTATGCAAGGTCGATGCTGCTTGACCAACCTGATCTCCTTCTATGACCAGGTGACCTGCTTAGCAGATGAGGGAAAGTCTGTGGATGTTGCCTATCTAGACTTTAGCAAAGTCATTGACACTGTTCCTCACAGCATCCTCCTGGAGAAACTAGCTGCTCATGGACTGGGTGGGTGTACACTTCGCTCAGTACAAAACTGGCTGGCTGGCCGAGCCCAGAGAGTGGTGGTGAAGGGAGTTAAATCCAGCTGGCGGCCGGTCATGAGCGATGTTCCCCAGGGCTCGGTTTTGGGGCCAGTTCTGTTTAACATCTTTATCGATGATCTGGATGAGGGGATCAAGTGTACACTCAGTCAGTTTGCAGATGACACCAAGTTCAGCAGGAGTGTCGATCTGCTTGAGGGTAGGAAGGCTCTGCAGAGAGATCTGGACAGACTGGATCAATGGGCCAAGGCCAACTGTGTGAGGTTCAACAAGGCCAAGTGCTGCGTCCTGCACTTGGCTCACAACAGCCCCATGCAACGCTGCAGGCGTGGGGAAGAGTGGCTGGAAAGCTGCGCAGTGGAAAAGGACCTTGGGTGTTGGTCGACAGCCGGCTGAACATGAGCCAGCAGGGTGCCCAGGTGGCCAAGAAGGCCAACGGCATCCTGGCTTGTGTCAGGAATAGTGTGGCCAGCAGGAGTAGGGAGGTGACCGCACCCCTGTACTCGGCACTGGTGAGGCCACACCTCGAATATTACGCTCAGTTTTGGGCTCCTCACTACAAGAATGCTGAGTGGCTAGAGTGCGTCCAAAGAAGGGCAACGAGACTAGTGAGGGGTCTAGAGAACAAGTCTTACAAGGAGCAGCTGAGGGAACTGTGGTACCTGAAGGGAGCCTACAAGAAACCTGGAGAGTGACTTTTTACAAGGGCGTGCAATGATAGGTAAAGTGGAATGGTTTTAAACTAAAAGAGGGCAGATTTAGATTAGATATAAGAAAGAAATTCTTTACTATGAGGGTGGTGAGGCACTGGCACAGGTTGCTCAGAGAAGCCGTGGCGGTCCCCTCCCTGAAACCGTTCAAGGCCAGGCTGGATGGGGCTTTGAGCAGCCTGGTCTAGTGGAAGGTTGTCCCTGCCCATGGCAGGGGTTTGGAACTAGATGGTCTTTAAGGTCCCTTCCAATCCAAACCATTCTACGATTCTATGGTTGTAGTCCAACATTCTGCTCACAGCAAGGCCAGCTGCATGGTCAGACCCGGTTGCTCAGGGCTGTGTCCAGTCTGGTCTGGAAACACCCCTCGACAGAGATGGCACAGCCTCCCTGGACAGCCAGCACCACTCCCCCACTGCCCCATGGGGAGAAAGTTCCTCCCTATAGCCACTCTGAACCTCTCTTGTTGCAGCTTGTGTCTGTTGTCTCATGTCCTGACATCATGTGGCACTGTGAAGAGCCTGGCTCTGACCCCTCTGTAGGTACTGAGGGCTGTTGTGAGGTCCTCCCTCTTCTTCAGGGCTGAACCAGCCCCACTTGCTCAGTCTGTTTGCAAGGCAAGAACTTCAGCCCCTGACCTCCCTGGGGGCCCCACACTGAACTTGCTCCAGTCTGCGAATGTCTATCTTCACATGTTATTAATGTGAAATTCCCTTTTTGAAATCACCTGAAATTTTATTTGGCTCTAAACTAACTTGAAATGATCAACTGGTAACTATGGAATTTGAACTAAAAACTACAAACTCAGAAATATCGATAAATATAACTGTAAGCTAAGTGAGGATGACTGTTACCCAGATTCGGGGAATGCCATGACTGCATTCTTTAAATCACACCAAACAAAATATTCTTTTTGAGTGCCTTCATCACTTATAGTATCTGCCATATACATTAATTACTTCAACTATTATGCCAAGGTCAAAAGTAAGGTGAACACCCAGCAATATTGCATAAAGATGAATGCCTGAGCTGCTTATCCTCTTTGCTATTATTTCTTCTTCAGCCTGATCCTTCCAGTGGGTCATATATTGCAATTCTGTGCAAAATCAGCAACATTCAATACTGGCAGCATTGCACAGAGCTCGTTAGCCACTCACAAAAGCACAGAGCACACATCAAAGAGAGAAAGAAGGATCTTGAGTTGCTATATTTTGCTTTCAAGACACTGCTCTATGACTTGGCCTAGATTTGGTCTACAAGCTTTTGCCTGGCCCAGTTGCACTCACTTTTAAATTTGCTCCTTCCTCAACTACATTTACTTCGCTGTGGTAAATCAGGTGTGAGTCTACAGAAGTTCATTGATTTTAGCAATGTAAAACTCACATAACATGAGGTTGGCATCAGGTCTTATGTCTAGAACAGCTTCCCTGTCATCACACAGTCAACGAAACATGTTCCCAGGCCACAAAACACCTGACTCACGCAGCGTAAACCCACCTGCCCTACCAACTTCACACGCGATGTCCCAAATTCCCAGCTGTCCTGCTCTCTGTAGTTCTATCAGCTTAGCTCAGGTCCTAGACTACAGACTACAGAAACACAAGGTCTCAGGCACTGGATGCATTTGTTGGTAGAATAACTGCTTTAATCTCTGTATTCACTGTATTAAATTATCAATAAATTGAGAGCTGTAACTTTTTTTCAGAAATGTACACCGATAACTTCTTTACTTAGGCACAGAAATTTTCACTTCTTATGGACAGATGCATCATGTCCTGTTCCAAAATATATCACACAACTATGACAAAAAGCAAGAAGGAGCAAAAAAAAAAGACTGGGGATACAAAAATGAGAAGAAACTTTATAAGATCTGAAGAAAAGGTGTTTAAAAGGTGATTGACTAATAAAGCTTTTTGCATTTTCTTTCTAGAAGAAAGAAATAGAATATGCACACAGATGAATAAATGCTGGATATACTAGGCTTTACTCTTGCTTTTCACAGAATCACAGAATCACAGAATGGTAGGGGTTGGAAGGGACCTCTGTGGATCATCTAGTCCTTGCTTGCATCCTCCAGTTTGTCTGAGTTTTTCTACTGAAAATCAACTAGGGATTTTTTAGCCCAAATTGAGTAAGGTGATAACTGCCCTTTATGACTAAAGTGACAAAATCTGTTTCTAAGCCATTTTAGCCCTTTAGTTTGCATAAATCAATTTTCTACTGAAAATCTGTACTACAACTGCAAGCAGATATTGGCTGTTTAGCAAAATACTTCTAATTATTTTAGACACATTTGTCCATTTATATTACTAGTGTTCATATTCAGTAATCAGAAAAGATACTGGGTTATCTACAGTTATAGGTGATGTAACTAGACTAATCTAATCTTTATATCTGTCTGCCTTCAGTGTAAAGTAAACCTTTTACTGAAAATAATCGCTTTATGAGCAAATCTAATTTAAAATGTGTAAACAAAGGATGTGGATCATTATACATTTATTCTAATTTGCTTTTTTTCAGGTTTTATTGTTTAGACGTTACAAAGAATAAAAAGAAGGAGTTTTCTTTCGAAGTAAGAAAGTGAAATCTGTGAAAAAATACCATAGTCCAGCAACCCTAGAAACGAAAGCAAAAATGCACAGAACTAATGGGAATTTTGAAGGAAGCTCACACAATGCAGATCAGATTATTGATCAGCTATCAACCACAAGTCATAAAACAAATTTTATTCAGCTCTCAAGATTTTTCCAAAAGCCTGAATGTGCAAAAACAGAGTAAAAGGTATGTTTTCTGTCATCTACTGCAAATGAAAGGCATGACTAAACACTCCAGGGCTCAGTCTGCCAGATAAATTCAGTTTCCTAACAAAAACCAAACAGGAAATAAGATCAAAAATGCCAGGAAATATCTGCATTTACAAACACTAGGGCTGCTGGTTCTTCAGTTCTCATGCACAAAATTTTGAATAAAATAGTGGCAGGCACTTGGTGGGGAGGTATATAAGCACAAACAACACTGGAGTGCTTTGGCTACCATTTACGCTCACATCACCTAGCTTAACTAGCAATTTGATACTTGATTTAGTCAGAGGCGAACTCTCCAGCTTAGACACACACTTAATGTAGGCAGTGACGAGCTGTCATGAGACCAAACAAATGTCCTTATCTGCAGTACATGCTCAGTTAATCATGTTCATTAGCAGGTTCTAACAACTGTAATTTCCCACTGTATACAAGTCCAATGATTATAAGATCAAACAATACCAGGAATAAAATGAAGCAAGTATTTCAAACAAGACTTAAATAATACACCTCTTATATATGAAGCAAAATCTATTTGCTCCACAACTAAGATGTCTGAGCAAAGCTCTTCTGACCTAGAAAATACTTCTTGTTCTATAAAACGTACAAACTCAAAGGAGTCGGAGCTAGCATTCTGTTTACCCTCAGAGACCTGGGACCAATTTTTCAAACACACTCAAGCAGTGCAAGAGCCTAACTCTGAAAAGTATGTAGGTATCTACACTGTGTAGTTGCATTTGAAAATCTCAGTGCATGACAGAGCTACAAAGATGTTAAGTGCCTGACTCAGCAGAACTTAAGCACCTAGGACCAGAAAAGTAACCATGAAAGCCACAAACTTAACCCTGCTACCTATCCATTTACCCTGGCAGCATAGTTTCAAATTAGTGGCCAAGACACTTGCGTGGGAAGTGGGGCGTCGCGGGTGTCAAGCCCCTCCCATCAGCAGGAGGCTTTTTTCTGTGTTATTAGGAAAGTCCACACAAGGGGTCTTTGGAACAAGAACTGGAATTTGGGTTCCCTGAGTGCCCCAGCCACAAGGTGAGAGTGTTTATATGGCCAACAGGAACAGCTGCTTCAGCAAAGCTGTGGCCCTATGCTATCGTTATGCTCATCTGGTCTGGCACTGCCTTTGGAAATCTTCTTTGAGGACTATGATCTAAGGCACACTAAACATGGGTCAGCATTAGGACATCTTTTACGCTGCAGACCTTCATGCAAGTTAACTTACCCTGTCAAGCAGCAAGACAACTGAGCCTCTCCTAAGGTCTCTGTTGCCATAACCAGCAAGGTCACAGCATCTGAGCTGTCACATGTAAACACAGTTCCAGCATCTGTACACTAACTTTCAGTGACTCCGGGGTGCCAGTGGACTCTTAGGTAGTTACAATATACTTGTTTTCATTCACATGAGCAGAAAAATCAGTGCATGAGATTTAGGTTACTCTATGTTGGCAAACAAATTAGGCCATCGTTCTATGATAGTTATTATTAGCACAATAATGGAATGAAAATTCTCTTAGGTCTCAGGAATCCCATAAAAATAAGTAAACTGGTTAGTGTGATGCTATTGCCAAGATGTCAACAATAGTTTCAAACGCTAAAAAGGGATAGTCAAGCACTATTTCATAGAGAATAGAAAGCATAGTTTAAAAATACTTTTGGTATCCCACATAGTCAAACATTTTTGCCCATTAATGGATGTCACAGAAATAAATTATTATTAAATTAACAATAAAACTCAACCACGTCTTCAACTGTAGACTAATCTAGCCAGACATCCATATGGGGGCTTCAGTAGAACCTGTAAGCAGCTGCACTGCTACGCAGCTTGTTGACCCATAAACACAAGTTACAACGTACACATAAGAGCAGCAGTTTCAAGACACAGAGACAAATAAATTTAAATTTCACATGTATAAAAGAACAGAAATGTCAATATCAACATTTAAATTCATTCGCATGATATAAACTATCCCTCACAAACAATTTCTTCTGAACACCATTATCATTTGTGTTATACTAACCACTCTCTTTGTGCTAAAATACCCAAAACTAAAGACACTGCAAACAGCAAGAATCCACAGGGAGCCAAGTAACCTACGAGTAGTGAGATGCTAAGACAAAGACACTGAAATACTGTAGGTCACATTTATGGAATTGTATCTTAAGCTTTGATGGAAGAACTCACTTATATAGATGCACGATCTGCTTAGTAAATCTCTCTTTTCTTTTACTGTGAACAATCCAACCCAGGCTGTACCACTGGCAGCTAAAACCATCTAGTAAGGCCAGTTAAAAGAACAGAGGAACTGCTTCCTACACTACCTCCTCACTTCTACTTACTTCCAGGATGCCCAGGTGTTGTTCACACAGGGAACTTCACATCTACCACAAAGCTTTCTTTCTTGACCCTAAAAGGTCTGCCTCCCTCACCTCAGATATCTACACCCCATCCTGGTGGCCTACATTTCAAATATACACAGCTTTTCCATTGGACCACAGCCACGGAAATCTGGCAGTTGCTGTTACTTCACTTTGCATCTGTGAATCAGCATATCCCTGTCCCGTTATTTTACAGAAAACCAACTCCATCCAGTTGTTCCAGTTAGACTGAGTCCCTAATCGAGAGTCTGTGGAACCGCAGGCTGCCAGGCCTGAGACAAACGTGGATATTCCCGATACATGAGGAATGACAAATGGTACTGCTAGCTGAAACATGGTGCCCTAGTTAAAGACCTATTAAGGGATGTGCTGCCAATAGTGTGCTAGCTTATCTCATGTGTTGCCTAAATTCACTGCCCTCCATTCATAGTCTCTATACATCTCTGTTTCAACATACTTCAGCTACGCTATGTAATTTAAAACATGATCTTAGCTGACCTGTATGACCAGGACAGATGTCAATACTGACTGATACCAGGTAACATTTTAATCTTAGCAGGGGGTGTCAACTTTATTGGCATGTATTATAGGCTGCAATTTACAAATGACTTGCCTTTTTTTGTTTTCCCAGCTCCTTGAGGGCCCCTCACATTGCTATTGCTAGATCACCTTATGCTATTAATATTTTACTTACTTTTCTTTAGCCTGGGTATGGTCACTGTTAATTACCAAGATAAATGTCAGTTTATATTTTAATGAAAATCCTCCTGACTTAAACAAAGCCAGCATAATGTTCAAGACTCCTAAATTAAAGTAAGGCATGTTTAAACTAAAATGAATGTGTGACTGAAGTTATTTGAAGTACATTGTTAAAAACTGTTGATTGATCTGTGATGCAAATACAGACAGCATAAACAACTAAGAGATGATTTCAATAAGGAGTCAGAAGTCAAGAAGAGAGAAAATACAGAGCCAAGTTTTTCCGGTTACTGTAGAATTTATGTCTTATTGCTTTAAGGTCTTCTCAGCCCATCACAGAGCATTTGTAGGTATCAGTCAGTCCAGTATGTCTAAATCTTTAGCCAAATTTCTGAATGTGTTGCTGAGGAGAAAAGAAAGTAAAGGTCAGTAAAACTCTCTCAGCAGACTACCGAGTACCAACAGATACAGTGTGGGTTACTTTTTTTAAGAAACTACTGCAAAATTATTAGCTCTGTGTAAGAAAAGCAGGACGAAGAAATAGGGAGAGGGAGGTAAGTTGAAAATGTAGTTACAGGTTAAGCAGAGGGAGGTGCCAGCAGTCCACCATGAAGTTTTCAGTAATGAGTGTAGGGGAAAGGGTGAAATACAATGTCACCAGTTAATTACTTTTTTAATAGAAGGCTCACAATGTGCTACCAAATTACTTGAAATAGATTTATTTAGACAGCTAAAGCAAGAAGCTAAAAGAAAATGAAAATTATCCAAGCATAATTGAGGGTATTCACTAAAATTCATAGAAAATACAAAGAATACTTTTTTAAAAAAATGTTTATTTATGATTTCTCTTGTCTCACAGTTGTGTTTAAAGGTCACTGTTCAATGCTTGTTCCTCTCAGTGGAAAGACACCACTGATGCCAATATAAGTATAGAGTAAGAGGCATTAAAATACAACAGACATTACAGAAGAGTTGGGACTATCAAGATTAGCGAGGTTAACACCAACCAGAGCATGCCTGAAGTGCCACCATTCTCTAGTTTTATGAGATACTGCCCTAACATGGGTCAATTCTGAAGACAGGTACTAAATTTGCTGTTTTACTTCCTTGTGGAAGCCTTCCGGGTTTTGACTCTGCAGAAAAGGCACTTCCTAGAAAACCATGGTTAAAGTAAACGAGTTGGGCAGATGGATTCATGTACATATATATATAGAAGTTTGAGTTCATTATGGGACTAAAATGTGAAGAAAGTAATTACTGCTTGTCCAAGTCAATGAAAGTACTGCAGCAATGCCGCAGTAAGCCAGATGCATGAAGAAGTAAAAGGACAACTGTTGTTTTTTCTAAAAATGTGCCCAAGAATTAGCAGAGCAAATATTAGAAGGAAAAAGTTCCACACAACATGAACTGAGCTTGACATTTAAAATAGTAGCTGATAGAGCTGCAAACACTGAGGACCACCCAGAGTGAACAAAGAGGTAGAGGAGCACGCAGAGAGATGAACCAGATCATGCAACTATGCGCAAACAGCCTGGAATGTCAGAGACAGAATGTAATTTAACCAATGCAAATGCCAAACAAAAAAAGGAGATAACAAATGAGAACACGCTAGGAGGCAAGGAAAAATCAAATGAACAAAGACACTTACGCAAGCAATAGAAACACATGGCAGGTGAGAATCAAACCAAAAGGGAAGGTAAAAGAAGCATCTAGTTATCAGAACCATTTGATTTGTAGGAAATGTGTAGGTCTGTAGGAGCTAACTAGTCAGATACGCTTGCAGCTGCTGGCAGATCTGGAAGCTGATCACATCCTCCAGGTTCAGCTGGAGGATAAGATTTTACAGAAAAAGAACCTCCTTTTCCTTTCACATCACACTGTTGTTGTTCCTCTCCAGAAAGGATCAACCATCACCTGCCCAGAGGTTGAAATGACCACTTCACAGGTGCTTCATTTAGGCTTCTTATTTATTCTTCAGTTTTCATTATTCTAGAGCATTGGTAAGACACCAAGACACAAGCAAACTTACCACAGTCCTCACAGAAGTCATGGACTGCTCTGTGCTCCTTCAGTACAGCCAACTAGCATAGCCACCATCCCTGAGCAGTTCACAAGCACCTAAGCTTCAGACACTTCTCCCAGCTGGCTCCCCTGGAGCAGCGCCGGCATTGCCCTGGTACACGTGTGTGGCTTCTCACGCTGCCCTGACATCCCAGCATGTGGTTCTAAGACAGGCATATCCCAACCCAGTGCATTCCAAATTCCAGCCAAATCTGATGCTTCTATCTTTCAAATAGCTGTGAATTTGAGAAAAATTTTAACACAAGCCTTCTGCAATTTTTCATAGCTGAGTTGCTGAGTGGGTGAAAGAATGGGCCAGAACAGAGGGCACTCACATCTCTGCTGCAGCCCTCAAAAGCTAAATTCAGAAGAGAAAGAGCCAAAGATAAGATGCCTACTATATAATTAGAAATAGAATTTCTGTGCTATCAGGAAATAGAACAGTTCATGCGGGTATTTTTGTTGTTGTTGTGCTTATTCGCCAATTTTTATTTGTTGTAATGTTTTAATTCAGGATCTTTGAAGGACTTCTCGCCAGCTGCAGACTGCAAACATGAATGTCCCCAGCATTTCAGATTGGCTGAAAGTTGTGTTTAGATTTTTCACTTGGACAGTCCACCTCCATACAGTTCCAAGTCACATTTTCCAAGCCATGGAGAGATGCTCGTACAGCAGACCTCTGTTACTTGCTTACTGATAGCACAAGGCAGCCTTTCTGTGCCACTTACACAGAAGGAGCCTTCCATATACCTAGGAATAGTCAGTGAAAATACTGAACTTGATGGTTTCCCAAGGGCTGTTACTACATGCCTTTGCCATAACAGTCAGCTCATCGCTGCCAGACATGCTGAAAGCAGGGACACACTATCAGGATCTTAGCGCTCAGTATTTGTCTGCTTTACTTAAGCTGACTCAAATCTGCAAATAGAAACCCAGCTGTGCACTCTTTTCCTAACTTTTCAGTTCATAATCCACATGTAGAACCACAAATCTACCCTGAAAACTCCACATCTGAGAAGTAAAATGACCCATTTTACAGGAAGCCTGTGTGTGCCCTGTATGAAGCTAAGTAGATTGTGAAACAAGAAAAACCCAGGTGGGTCAGCCTGCTTTGGGACCAGTGGGACAGATTCCTAAGTAATCCATGAACTAGCCAGGAAGGAGTTACCACTTGTCCAGCTCACAGGTCCTACCAAACAATACTCCCTTGCATGCAGTCTACATGTAGAACCTATCTTGATAAAATATTCTCACTTATACTAAAATCATTACAGAAATGTCAGTAAAGAGTGCTAGTGTTAATGACACCATCATCCCCTGGTGCCATAAATACCATCCCATGTGATGCTGCCCACAGAGGATCAGCGTATATAAACAGATTCTAATTTTCTCTCCAGCTCAGTTATGACACAGATTATGCAATTCCTAAAGCAGGATCACAGTGTCACCTAAACTGCTTTCAGAACTCCTGGGACATTCCTGTCACTCTAAGAGCCTCAAGCCCCATGAGCTCTGAAAGGTGGCCAAAAGTTGAGATAGCACTGCGCCATCTTACTCTAGCTTGGAAACTCACAATGCATGCATGACGCAGCACCCTACTCCTCCCCTATTCTATTCCACTGTTGTTATACTCATGAATAAGCCCAGTGACACCTGTCCTTGGTAAGTGTCATACAGTACTAATTGTATTACACCACCGTGTAGTACTTGTTCTGAAAAAGCATTACTGAAGAACATTGATGAAGTGCAGTACAGCAAACAGAATATTTCTATGAAACCTTCAATTTTCCAGCACTTCCTGATTATCTTCTGATTTGAGCTGTGTGACCCAGCTCAGCATTAACATTGATTTTTGAATTTAATTACAGACACTCTGGCTTGGAGAGCTGTGACATGCTGAAATTCAATTGAATTGGTCTTGCCCTGGCCTCCTCCTAATACACACTGTGCTGATTAATCCAATCCTGTTCTGATTTTCTGCAGTGCAGGCTACATTTACCCTTTCCCATTCCTTCACAATGAATGCTGTGCACCATTTGCATCCCTGATTCAGCACTGATTAACCATATGCCCCACATCAGCTTCTTGTACTTCACTGAAACAGTCACCACAGAAACCTGCTGCTTTAAAAAGAACAGGGGCAGTAAGAATAAGACAAAGGAAGGGCAGACAGGAACTCAACATGTTGTGAGGAGGGATTTACAGATTTAGATTTGTATAGGCTGTAACAGGCATATATTATTCAGAACATCTTTCTTCATCTACTTCTGTATTCCAGTCCTCTCCTTTTGACAGCACATGTGGTGGTATTACAGCTCAATATTTAAGAACCTTTATCTCAACAATAATGTAAGTAGATTACATCCACCCGGTGCCAACTCTTGACGATGACTGTTAGCCACGGGATAATGACAGACACTTGTTTACTGGCTCATGGAAGAGGTAAGTAAGAGATGCTGTTCCGAGCTAATAAGTCCTGATTCATGTTTCTTACTTACAAAATCATAACCAGACTCCAGCACACCGGAATCTACTCTTAGTGACTATCACAACAAAGTCATGTTCCAGGATGTCCAGAATGTAGCTACAAAAATTATATCATCAAGAAATTATCACCCGTAGAACTTAAAACACTTTCAAAAGTTCAATATCCAGTTCCTCTTCATGGAACAACTAATGCATAAGAAAGCGTAGAGTAAAATTTTAAAGAGTGATTCAGAACCTCTTTCAGAAGTTATTTGGGAACCTTCATTCAAAATGGAAATTGAGTTCCCAAATTACTTAGAAGATTTTGATGCTTCTACCATTGGGGTCTGAACCTGCAATTATGAAAAGGTTTAGCTTTAAGCACTTGAACATTAGAGCTTCCCAGTTTCCGCCTATTAACCGAGCCATGGCTCTTCTGCTCTGACCCTACAACACCCTCTTCAAATTCCTATTTACTAAGCACTAAGTAATTAAGTTATAACTGTTTCCCTTGACAGCTGTTCCTTCCTCATTCTTGCCCTATTCTCCATATACATCAACCTTATAAAGACTTGGGTTTTAAGACTTCAGGCAAGCTTTCAGCTGATGAATTCGCACCTTGTTGTTTGTAGATCTGTAGAGCTTCACTGTCTAATGGTCTCTGTTAATGGGAAAAGGAGGCAAACCGTTTTAAACAAGAATACAGAGGCCCTATTGTTTGCTTCTCTTCTGTGTTTATAAGGTGATGTCTGTCATTATTTTGGCACAAAAACTTTGTACTTTTCACTCTATTTCAGCAGTCCAGCCTACTTGGGGTTTTGAATTGCACACAAAAAGCAGATTTAAAATACATGAAGTAATGCCCAGATTCAGTAATTCCTCCTTCAAATTATAGTAGGCTTTCTATAGCAACAAAATATAGGATGTGTGTTTGTGTGTATAAAAAAACCCTTGGCAATTCAGCAGGCATTAGCAAAGTTACTACCAAAGATTTACAACTCTTGCTGGAAAGACCTTTCTAATGATAAAGTCTTTCAATTTTGCTTTTTAAAACACACTTCCTTGTAGTTCACAGCCCACCTGTGAACTTCTGAAGAGCTCTGCTGTAGAAAATTACATGAGAGAGGTAAAAAGAATAACACTTCATAAATGTACATGGAAAACATTATTTATTATAAAATCTTGCTGTGACATATGGGCAGCAGCAATAGTTTCTTCAAAAGCTGTCAGTTCAGTATTTAACCTGGGGACTTAGCATCAATATTATTAACATGCTTAGTAACAGGAATGCTGAAATATCTGTAAATACAAAATTGTGCATCTTTCTATTGTCATATGAATTATTACACAAGAGCTACATTACTGAATATACTACACATTCAAATTTTATTTGTTTACACAAACAGAAAATAAACATATTAACAGCATAAACAAATTACATAAGGCTTTGTTTATTTTTCCCTATACAGGCTGCCTTGCTGAAATATTGAAGCTGGCCCCTAGACACTGTCTTCTTAATAAGGATCACTTCACAATTTACGTTTAATATTCAACTGCTCAGTAAACATTCGTTGTGTTCTTTCTTCACACAAAATTAAACAGAAACCCAAGCTTTGTACCATGTCAACTAGAGCACTTTAATTCAGAATAACTTTTACAAATATAAACTCTTGCCAATTAGGTAGAAATGTGTCTTTGAACAATTCTTAAATACTCTCTCTTCAATGCTGTTCTTAAAGGCAAACTAAAATCTAGGGAGAAAACAAAAATTTAGTCCCTTCACCAAGGGCAAAGATAGGACTAGATATTGTTTTAAAAACATAAGACTGGAAAACATATCCTGTTCATTAGTTTACAATCAAAATCTCTTTATAATGTCTTTCAATAAAGCTACTGCCCTCATTTTAAAAGTGAAGTATTTGTTCCCACCCTCCCACTGGGATTGCTTTACCCCAATGTCTAGAAATCTTCTCACTTCCAGCTCAATTTTAATCCTGGATTATGCTCATTTTATGCTCATTTGTTTTTGTACTACATATTCTGAGACAGTTGAAGTCAACTATATTTTTGAGTTAAGCTGCATCTTTGCTGTTGAAACAACCCATTGCTATTTCTCTCTCTAATGAAATCATTTGTTATAGTACCTTCAGAATTCCCAGTAATACTAAGCCCCATAGATTCATCACTTTTTACATTCTCAGAGCACTTGTTTGATCCACCAATACGTTTAAACATATGCTAAACTTTAAGAATATGAATACTGCAGCTGACCTTGACAGCATTACAAGTGTGCTTCACATTTTTTAAGCTAAAATGTTCTATGCATTGATGGGTTGAAGCAATATGCTCCACAAGTTGCACGCTGAGGCCAAGGGAGCAGGAGATCAGGATCTGAGGTAGCCAAAACAAGGAACAGGCACAAGAGCAGATGCAGTGAGGACAAGCTTTCATATCAAGCAAGAATAACCTCAGCTAAAACATTTTGGGGGTTGCTGTTCACTTTTAATGTAGTAATTCTTACTTCTTTAAGATCATACCTATTAAGACTATTCTAACAATCCATACCATACTCACACATGATGCATTTGATGAATCAGAAATTAAAAAGTACTCTACGTGATACGAATTATTAGCTTTCTTTTCATAAAGCAGATGAAAACTTTCAAACCAACCTATTTGTAAGCTTAAGTCTATTACAAGGAATAAAAATATTATTTGTGAAACACTGTCATATGTTACAGATTGAAAAATGCCTCGTTCTACAGTGCAGACCTTAAGTGTTAAACTCTATTTGCACACTCGTGCAATACAAAGCAAATATTCAAATACTGTGCTATACCTTCCTTCTCCTGGTTTGCCAGATTCTAAACATAGCCTTCCCTCTTTCTGAAATAATCATAGTAACAGGAGCAAGAGGTGGGCTGTAGCCTTTGGTGCCATCAACCGCTGCGAGGAAACATGGAAACCGAATCGAAGTTCTGACAAACGCAGGATCAAACACTCAGTGTTACAAAGCCGTGGATGTTTCCCAGTTGCACAAACTGGGTTAGGTCCTAACACCTTCCTGTTTCTGCACGTTTTTTCTGAGCTGTAATGCTGCTGAAGTCTCTATGTAAAAGATTCATACAGATAAGCTGAGGAGCTCACATGAGTGTGTGCTACTGGATCAGGGTGGTTCTTTCGAATGGACTGTAGGCTTCTAGATTTCTACAGGTTCAGTACTGTTACTGTCTTTTGACTTACTAGCTGTTTCAGAAAGATCTCCAATTTACTTTTTTACTGACAGGTGACTTTAATCCATATAAAAACATTTGTGCAAATCCCTGTTATTGATCCTGCAATGCAGAGTTGAAGAGCGGCTACATTTCTCATACTTTTTTCCCTTTGCTTGCTTCTGGGTTGTTTGAGGGCTTGATTATACTTTTTTTCCCATGCTGTTCTGTGTTTTCCTCACTGTCACCTCAATTGATTTTCTTGCACTGCTCAAAACTAACATGTTTGACTACTGTGAAGAAAATATAAAAAAAAGTAATTTAGATTGTTGTTCCCAGATCCTGAAGACACAGCTAACATAAGTTGGAAGGAGAATATACTGATGTCTTCAGCAAATACTGAAGGGCTTGAAGTCTTTTTCTAACTATAAAGGGTTGATTCCTTGGTAACAAAGAATATGCAACATCTTATATTCCAGACTAGCAGTTGATCATAACATGACGAAAGCGTATATAGCCACTGTACGAAAAGACTCCCAAAATCTCGGTTCAGAGCAAGTATCCAGTTATAATAGTGAAACGAGTAGTAACTACCAAACCTTACTGCAAGGCAGACAGAATCTTGATTGTTTCCCTAAACTCTTCTTGTAAAAAACATACTGGTGAATTGTGGCAGTGGAGCACCTAAATTGGCATCTTCTCTGTGTCTGGTAACATATGCAAGAAGCCCTGCATTGCCAGTTGCAAGGCATACCAACCACAGAAAACAAATTCCTCCCTAACTACTCTCCTTACAACAAAAAGTGACTTTGTTTTAATTTTCACTATTATTGCCAGAAATATTCTCAGTATCTAAGCTTTCAAACATGAAATCTGATGTCATGTTTTCTTTGATTTGTTGAATGCACGCCAGTTCTCATGAGGGTGAAGCAGAAACACCCCCGCTTGTTATACTCATTGATTTGCACACCTTCACCTTGTCTTCTGTAATATGTCCCTTATCTGAGGTCCAATCCTTTCAGTCTAGTTTCTTGCAAGAATTTTGTCCTTTATGAGAACAGTTCTTATGAAAATATTCCCACTGCCACACTAAATCCTGCTTCTCCTAGCTTTCTATAGTCTTCCACTCCCAGCTGCCATCCATCACCATGAGTGAAGAGTAGCTGAAGATGTACGTTAGACTGTAAACTCCAAGGGGTAGACCTACTGAATGTCATTCTTTGCTGTTTTCCAAGCTGTGCAGGAGTTCCCACCTATGCACAGCAGGCTGTGTACATCACCACCACTCACATGTGGCAGGATATCTCTTGCCACTTTGCATTCTCTCAAGTCAATAGCAAAAAATTAACTGAATTTTGAATCATTTTGAATTAACAGGTGATTTTTAAGTGGTTTCGTGTTGCTAGAAACATTCAGAAATTAAAGCAAATGCTCAGAATGAGTCTGCTTTGACACTAATCAGTGAAATCCTTTGAAAATATATAAAGCAAACCTTTTGTTTCAGTTCTAGTCATCGGACAAAAGTGACCTCATTGGAACCCTCCTGACAGACACTGGCAAAATTGTGAGATCAAACTGTGTACTATACTCCTCAGGGGAACATTATTAAAGCAAAGAAAAACTTGCAGCCAGTGAGATTTAAATGGACTGTGTACTAAGCATAAACACAGCTGTTTTCCTGAGTCTGCATGAACCCAGGCACTGCAGATTAACAAAAATTAAATTCTCCTATCATCACAGACAAAATACAGATAAAGAACCTACTGTGTACTCTCGTAAACCAAATATCATATACTTATGAGAACATCTAGTGTATAACAACAGTAAATTTAATTATTTTGTTTCAACAGTGAATTTAATTATTTTGTTTATCTGTGAATATCTACATGAAGATATATATCATCGCATTTGCATCTTGACATGACTAACGAAAGTACGGTCTTTTGTCTGCAACTAATTCGTTTTCACTTAATACAGCAATGACTGATTAATTTCATTTTCTGGTGCGGAGGACATCCTGTAACATAGTCAATGTTGCTTTGGAACCTTTGAACTTAATTATCTCCAAACAGAAGGCACAGTAACAGATAATGACTTTTTTCTCTCTTTTTATCTCTGAAATTACCTGCTATGTATCAGAAGATTTTTCAAAGATTTATGGTTAAGCAAATGCTACTTTTATTGGTGCCCAATTCTCAACAGGAACTTTGCATTTGTAAGGCAAGTAAAATTTGATCTGGAAATGTCTGTTAGGGTTATACTTAGTATAATTTATTTAAAGTAAACTAGAAAAAAAAATCATCCACAATTAGAGGTCTGGTCCTACTTTTCTAAGGGCATATAAAAATTATGGTTGGCTTTTATGGAAGTTTTCAATGTGCAAGGAATACATAATGATATTAAAGGATATTACGTTGCTCCTCTAACACAAAATAGGATCATGAATACCAAATAAGTACACTGTGGTTAAAAGAGACTGGTGATGAGATCTCTTGAATTTTGAGAACACAAATTTACAAATGTGCCCTCGCAATATAGAACAAAGGTAGGTGTTCTAGTTCAATTTCTAAGTGTTTTAAACAGCATTCAGAAACTTCTCACATCGTTGCCATTTGCAGAATGGAATCTTGAATTCTGAGATATTATTGAAACATAAAAAATCAGGTATGATGACTGAGTCACACACATCAAGATGGCCGTGACTACTAAATGAAATCCTAATTATTAACATCAGCTGCAAAATTAGCATTGAATTCAACAAGGATAGACCTTCACTTGTGAATTAGAAGTTTATTTTGTGGATATTCTGAAGCATTCCTTTCACACATACTATCATAATTTGGAAGCTATACAAATGTGGGCAACACCACACAGGAACTGAAAAAATGTAGCATGTAAGAATGAAATTTTTGTAACAGTACTAGTTTTTCAGAAACATAATATAATTATTTCTAGAGGATATTCAGTAACATATGCGCCAACTCAGCATCCTGAATTTTCAGTTGCCCATATGCTGGGAAATCTTAGGCCCGGTTCGCCTGCAGTGATCCTAAAAATGGAATGATATGGAAAATTGTTTGGATGCGAACATAAATAGCTTTTAGCTTTCTTAGCAAAATCTTAATCAAGCAAAACTAGTTCTGGGTCAAACAACAGGGTTTTTTTCTGTGTCATCACCAGTTTCAAAATAGTTATTTTTACGGTAAACTTTGACTAAAAACATCCTTTTGAGAGGAAATAAGAGGTTTCACTTTGAAAATATTAAAAAAATATTTTGGCTGCTTCAACTTTTGTTTTCAATTATTATTATTTTAGGCCAAACCCACCTGCTGAATGTAGGATGGATGCCCATATAGAGTTGGTTTTTTTTTAATCTATACTGCATTTTTTGCAAACAGAGTTAATTAGCAAAAATTCTGTTCTGATATACATGTAGTGTATCCTCAATTTTAGCTCCATCCTATTTCAAAGTTTTGACACTGATTAAATAAAAAAAGTGATGAAAAGAAACTTTACAGCAGCTCTTCTTTCATATTATTGTCAACACTGAGTCGGAGTGAAATGTTTCACACGTAAAAGTGATTTTTTTAACCAAAATATTGCATGTACAGAATGAGTCATATTATAAATCACACAACTTCTGTCAAAAGAAAGAAACACTTCGCACAGAACTGACATTCATCTGGTTAAAAAAAAACTACCTGTTTTTACAAAATGTGATTTTGATCTCCACAAATCATGCTGCTAGTAAGAAACTTTTATACAATACGCACACCATTTTCAGATTGATACATTACCAGCTGTCACACACTGCAGCCAGGCTTGCCCCCTGAGGTTTTCCAAATTCTTGTCTTTGCTATGGAACATCCCACAAGCCTGCCAAGAGCTGCAAAGTTGCTGCCCACACAGGAGATTTATTAGAAGAGCTGAAGATGTTTATGGCAATGACCAGGTATCTTCCCTTAATGTATCCCATTGTTCTCTCACTGAAAGCTGCTCTCGGTTGCCAAAATGTCTGTTTGCTGGGTTTTATGAAGAAGGGACTTCTAAACAGTAGCTGCAGAGCTACTTTAAAACAGGAAGCTCCACTAAATGGATATTTTCTAAGGGTGACTGACCTTCTGGACTTTATTTTCACTACAGTTTTTTGTCAAACATACTACTTGTCCTAGATAGAAGCTCAGTCAGGAAAACTTCCTTGCAGGATATTAATCACATTTGTGGCAGCCCTGTTGCATCCTCCTCTCTGCCAAGCAAAAGACCACACACATCCACAGCAGCTCCAATCGCTGCCTGGGGACTTCAGAGCAGCATTCACTGAACTTCCACTAAAGTGTCCCCTTTGTTCCTTTTTTTGGGCTCCCGGCCTGGTATCGTACATGGGAAGATAAGCAGAAAAGCAGAACAGATGGTGACAACAGATGCCATCTCTCAACACAGGTGAAAGGCCGTGGTTAAATTCACGATCCCACAGCTCCCATCTTTCCCTCAGCCTCCCCGACTCCACATACTGTTACAAACACCCTGTGGCACTGGCCGTAGTCCTCTGTACCCACTCCAGCTGTAACTGCTAACTTCCATGGACTCTCATTTCCCAGCTTTGACTTACAAACTTTGACTTACTTACTTTGGTTACAATATTCAGCTTCATCACTAACTTCAACATTAAAACTACTTCTATTCAATTTGCATAAAATCTCCTGTGTGTAACTGCATATAGTTTACATTAGATAAACATTAACAAAATAATAATAAAATAGCATATAGAATCAAGGTGTTATTCACTGGTAAGGCACCTATATGACCTCCAACTGAATGCACTAGCAAAATTACTACAATCTTTGGTGCAGGATCGGGCTATAAGTTGCCAGGAATCAATACTGCAGGGTGTTGAGCACTCCAGCTCTGAAATAAATTTCTAGTCTGAGATGCATCATCAGGAGAGGAAGTTGGTTACACCACATCCTCAGACCCACACAGGAATCTTCCAACTCAGAGCAAGGCCAATGCCTTGACAAGGCCTTGACTCCATGCTTAAAATTTAAACATAGCTAATTAAAACAAACAAACAAAAACTTTAAATATTTTCTACAGCTCGTTTTACTTGTTGCAGTAACAATTGAGAGCAACTAGAAAAAGGACATGTTCTACCTTTTCTTAAATTTGTGAATTTGCCAGTATTTTTTGTACAGAAAGTTTCTCTTTCTTATGTGGTCATTTAGACTGTCATTTGTAAGAGTTTTTTACATAGCATTCAGAAAACAAAAAGTGTTTACATTTTCAGGAGCACCTACAAGCCTAGCATTTGAAACTTGCGTTACGTATTGATCTCTAATGTCTGTCGTTTCCTTTAATATTCTTTAATACACAGATAATACATATTTAAGCTAGAAGCATTTCAGAATTATTTGCACTGGTTCTAACACTTAAAACCAGCAATGGAAAATCAAATGTGTATTTCTTCCAGGAAAAGACTTCAAGAAACTGCATACCACCAGCCAAAAGGCAAATACTAAATTCCGGTTTCCAGAACCAAAATGCCTAAGAAAGACTAAAAGCAAACAGGAGGGCAAGCCTTAGCACCTGTAATTCAGCTAGCAAAATATTCACATTCTAGAGCACTGATTTTAAAACTTCTGATATTTGCAGACACCTAAAAGATTTCCATTGCAACCTCCTGCAGAATCAATATATGTAAACTTTTTCTCCTCAGTCATCTTTCGTAAGTGTCTCAGAAGTTGGTCACAGACCCACCCCCTTCCGCTCTCCATGGAGTCCAAAGATCATGTGCTGAAAGCCAGAATTAGAAATTCAGCAGTCAAATGAACCGCCTTTTAAAAATAAAAAAAAATTAGTTTTAGAAAACAGGTTTGTGAGGAAAAATTACAGGGAAAGCACCAAAACAGAACACATACATAAAATTTCTTTTCTGTATGTCAAAAAGATTCTGTAGAAGTGTCCCAATATTGTAGCAAACTTCTTAACTTTCTAAATTCTCAAGGCCAAATCCTATTGTCCTCATCCCAGAGTAAGTTCAGATCTCCAAATCTCTTAGGGCCTTAATGGACTGCTACTGAAAGTCAATGGCCAAGTCTCATGTCGACTGACTTCCAGGGGGCAGAACTGGGCAGTGACCAAATCTCTTTCCATGCCTGTTACATCTCCATCAGACAACTCCTTAAATCTTCATGGCAAACCGTTATTTTAATAGCCACGTGTCTTAAACAGGCACACTTGTGCTACAAAGCAGATCTTCGACACAGATATATCCAGGTCCTCCATGCTGACTCTGACTGAGTCATGTGCTCCCTGCACTCCCTGCTAGTAAACCCTTGGCAGTTTCTGAGATAGCTGATTTCCTTCAGCCAGACAGTGTTTTATAGACATGTAAATGTGGGGCGTGCTATCACAAATTAAGTAAGATCTCCGCAATATAAGAATAAGTATACCCAATCAGAAGAAATGAAAAGAGAAGATTAGAAGAAATCAGAAGAAACAAAAAGCCTAGTATGGAGCTTTTACTCACTGGAAGAAAGCATCCATACTTTAGCCTTGGATTAGCCCCATAAACTAGGAAAAATAGTGATAACATGTCTGATTCTAAAAAGATTAGTTTTCCCGGTGTTCATGGAATTGTTTAAATATACAAATATACAGTTACTTTTGCACAAATGTTCACATTGGTTGCTTATTATTCAGTTCATCTGTGTTAGTGATTAAGCCATCATAACCGATTTATCAATTTCAATAGTCTCAGAATTCAACATTCCATTCTGCAAATGCCGACTGGAAAAACACTTAGGCAATAAAGTAAAAAGTCCATGAATACTGTTTATCAAAGCAGTAATATCTGAAGGTGAATTCAAATACAGAACATCTGCTGCCTTGTTATTATAAAAATCCACAGCTGCATTACAGACCACATACATTCTCTCAGGATATCCGCTGAAAAGGGGGAAAAGAACCCTAATCCAACAAAGGAAGAGGGGCTAAAAAAACATCCACCTGTAATAAAGATATTAATACACACATGGCATCAACATAGAGCTGAAATTCGGCCATATTCGTGAACACAAGACAGAGATTTGCTGCCTATAGTTGCAGCCATTCTTGCCACAATCAGTACTTTGCTGTCTGGGTCCAGATGCTGTTACTGTGACTCATTCGGGATATCACCACGCCACAGGAGAAATCCTGCTGTGATCTACAGTCTGTTCAATGTAGGAGTATTACAGTAACTCACAGAAATCCTTCTGGGGCCCTTACATATGCCAAGTAGTACCCTACTTCTTTTATTACAAACAGTTCAAGTGGAACTGACTGGGGCAACTCATTTGGGTAAGACTTTCTTTACTGTTTGTCCAGGTGCAACAGCTAGGCCTTTACATTTCTTAAGAAAAAACGCATTTTCTAACACACAGTATAACACAGATTACACTTGCTGGTTATAAAATCCTTGAGGAGGCTTAAGAACAGGTCTTACAACTGGTACACTTCCAATGTTTCCTTCAAATGCATTTTGGTGCTTCTGTAGAAGGCAGCATCTCCTCACTTCACTCCCAGTCCTAAACTCTCCTACATGCCACTTTCTCACTAGGACCTGCCAACATCTCCCTCCTTCGTCAGGCAGGATCTGACTGTCACTCACTTGGTCACCAAGGATCCCTCAAATCATACTGCCAGGCTCTACCCATCTCCCCTTTCCTCATAACTCTCTGTACTTCAGTCTGCGCACCTCTAGCTCTTCTCCATCCTAACCGCACTACACGCTTTCTTCATGCGCTTTATTCAACCTTCCTCGGTTTTTTCCTATTTACAAGATGAACCATTCACAATGTCAATTTTACTAGAAGGATTGTAAGATCCAAGATAGAGATCTGTTATGCCAAAAATGCTAGGAGCTAGCACCAGCCAGCAATTTGACCTATGTAATGTTTCCCACATTCTGACCTGTGCACAACAGGCAAGTAGAGATCCAGGAAACAGAACAAAAACATTTTAAAACCCCCAAAATTCAGCAAGATAAAACTCTAATGAAGATTAAGAAACACATACATAGGGTATGCTCACAAGGCTACTAAAACAGTGACTGGAGCTCTTACCCGTTATGCCGGGCCAGCTTCAGCTCAGCAGCGTTGGGGAAGTGCCCTGATGCACAAAGCCCAGTGGATTAAGTGCTTTGCCCTGCCGTATCCAACCCCAGAACTTCTCAGTTCAGTCTTGCAGCGCCCTTGCAGAACAGCAGAATCAGATGTGCCGGGGCCAAAGTTACTGCAAGTTGCAATGGAATATGCAAATATTTTGTTAATCTTCATTAATGATTCATGCTAATATGCTAAAATACAAACTGTAGTGGCTGAGGACCTGTCATGTGTTCACACTTGCTGCTGGGCAGTGGAGGAGGCCTTTGATAAGCACAGGGATGGACAGTTGCAGGAGTAACTTCAACCACCACAGCTCGACCTGACACTGAACAGGTGTCAGAGGCCAGAAGCACTGCCTAACCGGCCAGATGCCTGCACAGCCTTGGGGTAGGCTGAGTACAGGTTACTGAGCTCAAGCTGTCACCCCTACCAATGCCAAAGCCTCTGTGTAAGGACATGAGGAAGGTGAGAGTATCTGCTTCATTAACTTTATCTAGTCAAGGACCTTTTAAATACAAAAAGGGATAATAAGCAAAGAGGGAATCGATAAACAAAAGCACACCCACACAACCTGATAGACAAGTGATAAACAGAGACAATGCCAAAGACATCCAGATACTAACTGATGGGCCATTAAGAACCTCAGCAGGCGTGCATGGGGTGTGCCTGGGTATTCACTCGCAATCCTCAAGTTGAACTAGCCAGTAAGTAGCTGGCTCCGGGACTTGGCAGAGCTATCAGGCGGCCAGAGGGTTCATTCTGGTACTTGGGGGGACCTACGAGTGTGGGGTGCCAGTGGGACAAGCATTTGAATGCCTGTGTCTTTTTGCAGCAAGCACCGAGCTGAACTAGCTGGCGAGCGGGGGACCCATGGGATGGGTAAAGTGGTCTGGGAGCTGGGCAGGGGTGCTGGGTGGACAGAGTAGCCACACCGGTGATGTGGGGATCCACAAACACGCGCGTGTGCTTTCACTAGCGAACATTAATCCCTAGCGGACAAAGGAGAGGAAAGGGACTTGGCTGTGATGTCAGCCCCGGAAGCATAACATGAGGGTGCTGTTGAAGGAAGCACCTTGCCTGTGGCAGTCTGATTCTGTGCAGCCAGCCGTGCACGTCCTCGGTGTGTGTGTGTCTCTGGCATACATGTTTAGCCTTGCCACTGGTTGAGATTGTAATAGGAAAGCAGCAGCCATGTCCACGAGTCTGGGATGGAGACCTCTAGGTTTCAGGGCACCCCAGGCTGGGCTCTGGCAGTTGTGTAGGAGGAATTGCCAGGCTCTGGAGCTGCTGGAGGCAATGGCTGTTTATAACATCTTGCTTAAAGCTGATGTGTAGATGGCTTTCAATCCTGCTCCAGCCATATCAACATTTCTTAAGTAACAGCAAGGTCTTCTTTACATGCCCCATACTACAACCTCCCACTAGAAAAAAAAATTCAGTCCATGCTGATAGGTCTTAGCTCACTGCTCCTGGAAGACTGCTGAGGATTTTGGAATAGAATACAGAAGATAGAATACATCTTCTTCATGCCGGCAGAAAAACAGCTGTAAGTAAAGGTATGCCATAAAGACGAAGCTAAGCCCACACTTTGTTTAGCCACCTAGTTTTAGGGCTCTTATATGCATTAATCTTTAGCTGAGAAAAAAATTTAGTGAGGAAGAGGTATGGAAGCCAGCAATTTCTAGGATTAACTTTCTTCTCCAAGTTTTCTGTCTGTCCTTCATCTGTATTTCCCCATGCTCTGCATAATTTTCAAGTCATTTGTCTTATCAATTAGGTATCTGAATGCCCACATATGTGCTTTGGAAGCACGTAACAAGACAAAAGGTTAAATCTGAAGTTCAAGCAACAGGAGGTTGCCATCAATTTAAATGGGATCAGAATGTTATACGTGATTCAGAATTCCTTTTCTTCTTCTCAGTAATTCTTGATGTGTGCCTTGCTGCCTTTTCAAAATAATTGCTACTATGGTTTATTATTTATATGCTTAGGAGTCTTTGGAGGCTGCCCATCTCAAATCTTAAGAGATTCGACCTTGTCATCCATTCTTAAACATTCATGCTTCAGCATTAAACTGGTTTATTAAACAATACGATGATAATTACTGTGGAACTTAAAAATGCTGAACTTTTCATCACCCTAAAAAGTAAAAGACAATTTTAATGTACCCACAGGAATTATGGGAACTTAAATTATTATTTCTATAGTGACAAAAGTATGCTTTTTGTTTACAAACCTAGCATAAATGTCTACAGTCAGTCTGATTTGTAAACATCTGCTTACCTGCACTAACTTTCTTCTTCATTTTAAGGTCACAAAACTTTTAGAGTAAATTCTTCAGAGTTACTGCACCTTGATGCAAAATAACATTATAATCTTAGAAGTTGGATGCGGCATTTGTTCAGAAAGAAAATGCTTTCAGTGCACCTAAGTCCTGGAATCCCTTCCATTAAAATCAGGGCGATTTTTCACGAGATTAACGGCTGCTAGAACTGGCAAGAATTTGTAAAGCTGAGGTCAGAGTACTACAGCTTTTCATTTCGCTGTTTGGCAGGTGGGGAAAAATTCTGTCGTTCCACGGAAACTGGCAGATCTAATCATATGTGCAATTTAATGCGGTTTTGCTTGTCAATGAAATACATGAGCTGTATGATTTTATTAAGCTTGTATTTTAGTTTATTTGCAGGACTTACACTTTGACCAGTCAGAATGAATTAATAGGAGACACGTGGCCAAAGAGTTGAAAAACTATTTTTAAAAGTAGTCCTGCTGTATAAAGTTTCTTCCATTTTTAACTTACGAAAACAGTTCAGCCCTTAAGCTATTGGCAGCAGGTCATACACAGTTACAACAGCACCTACAAGCTCCTTCACCAAAGAGGACCTTTCAGCACCACACTCTATAAAAATAAAACACAGTAGTCCATGTCTCAAAGAGAAGTATTTGTTTCTTACACCTTAAACGCATTAATTCTCCTCACCTCTTTACACTTCTTAGTTTCCTAATAAGTTCAACTTACCAGAAAAAAAAAAAAAAAAAGACGATGATGACCTCCCCATTGTCTTTATCTCACCTAACTCTGGTGACTGGAGAGAACCAGCCCCTTCCCTCCTGAAGGCGCATCTGTGTATATGCTTCCACCAAATATAATATTACTGTAGCTCCCCTGAACTCCCCCCAGATTTTCACTTTCTGTTACAGTGCATCAACTATCCTGAGAAGTTCTTCCTCATATTAAAATTAACTAACTGAAAGTTGCATTCAGCAGTGTATTTTCACGCTCAGCAAGCTAACTACAGTGAAGTATGGTATGACCACAAAGAAAAATATTTTCCCTTAATATCTTTTTAATCTAGGCTTGTCATACACTTCTGTACACTAAAAGCCTTATTTTGGCTCACTCCCAGCCTTCTCATGAAACAAAGCCTGGTCTCTCTTTGGTAGATCACTTGTCAGTATGTTAGCACACATGTTCAGATCCTGAAACAGAATTTGTTAGTTCCTTGCTTCTGTAGGGGAAGCAGGAAAACTCATGTGCTAGTTTTTATCAAAGTCACTGTAACATGCTCACTACTAGAGTGATATTCTGACATTTCTAGTGAACGCCTACCATCGCCTCATCTCCCTTCAGAAACACTTTCTCTTTCAGAGTGACAATAAAGGCCTCATCTTAAGCAACCTCAAGACAAAGCAACTGCCTAAGTCCACTATGTGTGTGCAGTATAAAGTAGATGACATGAAAAATAATATGACCAAGTAAAAGCATATTCCATTACAGGGAGAACAAGGACTTAATGAAAATACTAGCTCGCTTTGGATTCTCATTGTTCTCAGCTCTCCCTGCTTCTCTTCATCTTTTATTTCATGACTCACTCATTTGTCCCAAGGCCTTAAGAGTTTCACTCAGTGCACACTGGACAGACATTTTGGTAAAGATAAATCATAATCATTACTACCTTTAAATTATAAAGAAGCTATACTGAATTAATGTATGCTGTAAGTGTGCAGTGGTATAGCTTTTATAGAAGTGAAAATAAAAAGTGCTTTGTTTAGTGTACGTGTACTAGTGTACACTGGGCACATGTACATTAGTACAAATGTACTAACAGTCAGTGAATATGGAGATCTCAATAAATAAAAAATAGTGACTAAATTATTACTTTCAGATAAAACCAGAAGCTTTACAGATAAAGCTAACATATACTATAAAATACTTGGGTTTACAATATACATAGTATTTTTACAACAATCATCAGATACTCTTCGTTGTCTGACCTTTGAATAGAAATGCAGGATCTTTTGCACAGACCATAAAGAGTCTTTTCCACTTTCATTATCAGCCAGAATTGCAGCCACTGGGCACACTTACACCATGCAACGAACTGCAGTAAACTGAACTCTGAGCTACAGCTACCAAAATCCAAAACAAAGCACCATGCAATGGTGCTAGCTTGGGCCTTGACAGCGAAGAAGCGGATCCTGCTGCCTCGGATACAACATCACTTTTCTATTTCTTTTTGCAGATGTGTTACTTTCTCCAGCTGGCATGATGCTGGTTAAGCAGGTAACAAAATTTCTGACATTGCAATGTGTAGACCCAACCAACTTTGTGTTGAACAGCTAGCTATTTAGGTGAAGGGCTCTCATGAGCCCATAGCTCTGCCCTTCATGTACTAGTATCAAGGTCTACCATGTGTCTGAGGTAGCCGCATCTTAAGTGCAGGAGAAAATTAGTCCTTATGTCTGTCCTCGCATTTCAAGAACCAGTGCTTCTCTTTCTCCACATTTATACAAAGGCAGTTATCTTTTAGCATGGCTCTGGCTCTGTGTGACTGATAGAGGCTAGTTCCTTACAAACACCTATAGTCAAGTTGAATATGAAATTCAGTTATACAGGAAGATCTTTATGCAAGGTCCACTGCAGGCCACTTACTATTTTGTAATGATTTTACATTAACTTAGATTTTGGGAAAGTGTGTTAAGTCAAAGTATCTCTGACTGCAAGGCCTTGCAATCCACTAACAGATACATGAAGGACTAAAGTATACAACTGTCAAAATATTTAAATTATATGCATTAAACATAAACTCTTAGATTTTCAGGAAACTTACATAAAAGTAGACCTCAAATATATATTTTTAAATTATTATAAAAAATTTGGAAGGTTCCACATTAAGGCTGCTTGATGTCCTCTCTGTAAAATCTCCTGCCTTCCCTGCTATCAGCATCTCAATTTAAAATCTAACTATTGTTAATGATCACTACAGTTAGAAATTATTCAGATAAAGAGCTTCTGCAGTTAAAGTCAAACTGAGCATAATGAAACCTCCCGTAGTTCACCCAAAAAAAATGCATACAGAGTATGACTCGCCTTCCTTTCCCTGAGCATTCTAATGAAGAAACAGCTATGAAAATCTGTCATTCTTTGGCAATTCTTGTCTTCTCCCTGCTGATATTTTTCAAGATTATCCACCAAAGATATTGTGCCTCCTCAGTATTTTTCTTGTGCCTCACTCTGCACTCACACCTTTGGTTTGCAGGAAACATGAAATTTATAATGAACTAGGTAGCTATAGATCTAATTATTTCAAGTACTTTGTTTTAAAAGATAATCTGAGTCTGCAATTTATAATGCCTAAAACTGCACCGGTCTTTTAAATATGTGCTGGGTATGAGAACAAGACATGATGGCTCATCAGTGTCTGATCCAGTAGTTCCAAGTGATTGTGCCATGGACCACAAGAAATTATAAAATGACCATTCTCAATGGCCCTTCCTGTCTGATTTTCTGTGATACATTATATTTTGTATCACTGCGAAGGAAATGGTTTCCTTTTCCAAAGTCTCACTATTTTTCTTCATAAATTCTTGCTTGTAATTTTGCCAGAATTTAACAGCTTAGGGCTTCTATGGAACAGGGCAGTCCTGCATCTGACGTTTTGGTGAAAACTTCACCAAAAACTGGTTGCTTGACTTCTGAACGAGATTGGCGAAAAATACATAGCAATGGTGATACTCATATTTTTAAACTGGTTATTTGAAAACCTGCAACTCCTCACATATATATAAATTCTATGCAGACTGTTGGCATAATATAACTGGGACATCAGTTCTGTGATGACATTTTTTGTTCAGACTCTACAATAACATGAGACAACAGGATACACACACAAAAAAAGAACAATGATCTGTTCTGCCCAGAATTTTAAACACCATTTAAAGAAAAAAAGATCACAAAACCTTTTTTTATACAATGCAGATTTTGTAGACTAATGCCTAAGTTCTCCATTATTAACAAAACTACCTAAATAAGAATGTGGATAACTTTGCATGTTTCACATAACATTCAGTCAACCTTTCTCAGATAAATGATTTTTCTTCTAAAAAAAGATACATCAGAAAAAGAACTGGTCAATCATATTGAGTTATGAATCTGAACAACAACAAAATTTGTTCATGCTAAATCATGAAAACCAGACTTCAGGCCTGGCTCTAGACTCTGCAAATACAAAGGCTATGGTGAAGTCCCTGAGAGTTTTGGGTAGCAAATGAGAATTTTAAACTGAACAAACCATTGATGTTATTTAATTATGCATATTAAATTCCAGACCCACTGAAATTAACAAGCAAACTCTCAATGAATCTTTGAGACCACCACATCATGTGTTGCTTTGTGACATGAATAAAGTGAGAGAGATTACCCATGCTTTGGTCTAATCTTGCAAACATGCAAGCAACACAGTAGTTCTCTTCCATAGTACTATCAGCAGATAGCAGCTGCAAACTTTTTCAACTGGTTAATTATCGCATAAACATGCTAAACCAATTTCTTCACATTGTGGTGTGTACTTTTTATATTCTTTGTTAGAATAGCCAAAGTGTTATTTTGCTTATGAAAGTATGTATCTCTCCTTAAACTAAATATTTATTTGAGATGGTATTTGCACTAAGATACTAGAGGGATTAAGTATGTTTAAAAATAATACTTCATTCATAGTTATCCAGACCACGTTGTCATCTAATTTTTTTCTGTTTGGGAAAAACTGGCATGTTTAACCTTCCTTCTCCCAAGTCTAGCAACGGGAACAGTCCAATACCTCACCAAGAACAAAACACAAATGTCATAATACCCTTCTTCCAAAAATACGATCCATCCTCATCAGTGCCTTGGACAGAATCTCCAAATCCCACACCTGACGCTTACCAAGAGACAAAGCTAATCGCAACTCAGTCAACAGAAGCTGCCTGTAAAAAGCACAGGCAGGAGGAAAGGCAGTCTCTTACGGTGACATTTCCTCCTTTTGGACACCCTTCCAAGCACAGAGCTACCAAGGGTGCTAGCCCATTTGGAGGACAATTTCCACAGGGAAGGAAAGAGCCTCCTTGCTCACCGGCCTGCATATGTCAGCCTCCCTTCCAGGCCAAACTTCCCATCCAGCCCTACAGCAGACGGTCTCTCTCCCTGCCTCCTTAGTCGGGCTTGTCCCCAGACTTTCATTAAAGTACAGGACCTTGTCACCCAAAATCTCTGACACTTGATACTGTGATGATAAAATATACTCTTAAATATTTCATCACAGATTTATTTCACTAAAAGTCCGCCTGGCAGTTAGTCATGCCATGGCCCCAGCACTAGTAACCAACTGGTTTTCTGACCAATACTGTTTTCTAAACAAGACAAGCAGTTAGCTATTGCCTCTTACTGGCAGATGCCTCTTGATAGTCAGAAGTCAAGCCAGGATATAGAATTAACATAAAGACCACACATGATGCTTCATATGCCAAAAATCTATCGAAAAGGTAGTCCTGATGGGCTTCTTGCAATATTTGGTAACACCGGGCATGGAAAAAAAATCGTATTCCACTAACAAGAGGTTTTAAGATAGAAAAGGAATGCCCATCTTCAGGCTGTCCTCCCTTTGATTCCCAGGACAAGGCTCGGGCTTTCCTGACAAACAGCTGAGCCAACACACAACCAGGAATTCAGGCAGGAAATTTCACAGGGCAGAAGTCATAAGCAGTGTGATACAGACAGTGGACCTCATCTCCACAGTCAGTAAGGGTGTTTACAGACTCCTCCACATCTGCAATGGCCCCAATTATGTCCAGCTGCACAGCCCTGAAGTGCGCAACTCATTCTTACACACATACAAATCAAAACCAATTATTAATGAATCACAGAACTACAGAAAAATTTAGGCTGGAAGAGACCTCTACCGCTAACTCCAAAGTTAGATCAGGTATGCAATTCATGTCAATTTTCCTATAAGCTACCAATGAAGACAAAAGACTGTTATTTCAACTCAGAAACAGTTCAGGAAATGCTGAAATGATCTAGTTGTGTGCCATGTAAGACATGATTCGAGTCTTTGTTCAAGCCATCAAAATATTACCAAGTTGCTGGTATGCAGTACTGTACATTAAACCTTGCTCGTTACAACTCGTAGTGCGACAACTGCTCCTAAACACACAGGGTTTGCGTAAATTATTCAGTCCTACATGGAGACATGTAGACCAGCTCATCTGGACCACACATGTAACAGCCACCCCATGTCTGGTGCCCATATTGGCTCATGCATCACCACATGGTACAGAATTTTGTGAGCCACACTTACCAATACCAACCCTACTTTTGCCACACACTAATAATGCTTTAAAGGCACAGTGTGTCTGCGGAATTTTACTCCTACTTAGACACATTTGTTCCATTCGCCACACTAAGCACGTGCAATCTAAACTTTATCCAAGGAGATGCATGCTGGAGAACCACATCCAATCTCTCCAACATCTATTTATTAATACAGCTGGAGAGAGTTGCCTAAAATAAACATCTAGGCCATTATGTTTGTCTAAATAATGAGCTTACATTATACATTTCAAAGTAATAGCTTTGATGGAATTTAAATCCCTTTAGAGAAAAGCACTATTTAGCCACAAACATATGACTGTTCCACCAAAAAATATATACACATGGATATTTTAGGCCAGAAAAGATCATTGCCATATGCATGCTGCATACATAACCAAGGAAATTCACCTGAATTCTGTATGAAGCTTGTAACTTCTCCTTGAGTTAGATATTTCAGAAAGATAGTCTTGATTTTAAGAGAGACAACACAGCTCTTAGAAGGTACTTTAAGAATTAATTTTTCTCACTGTTAGAAATGTTTCCAATTTAAATTGTTATTTTATTTTCAGTGTCAATATTTTGATTTCCAATACATTTTGGTGCATCAAGATGCCTTCTGCCAGTAATGACTGTGCTCAGGCACCAACATTCACAACTCTTCTCACTCAGGGTATATAATACTGATTTGATTTTGCATAACATTTTTCATTCAAAAAACCCTCATGAGTATTTATGAGTGTTTATGAGTGTTAAGTCTCCTATAGAAATATCCCCATTTTGCATATAGACAAACTGAAGGAACAGACACCGAAGATCATGTTCTCCAAAGGGATGAAAGTAACACAGGAACTAGGTACCTCTGCGTTTCTGAGAAAGAGGAGTCAGACAAGCTCTTCAAATCTTATGCCTGTGCTTCTGTAGCAAGACCATTACAATTTGAATACATTATTTCTAAATAATGTTGTTTAAAGGTTTAGGTGTAAGACTCTGCATTTAAAACAGCTCGGAAACACACTACAAATTTAATAATGATGTTGCAATTACATTAACAGTACAAACTGTCCAGCACCAGAATGCAACAGTTACCACACTGCTTAAGCAACTGGCTGTTCTTCATTTCATACAACGAGACACTTTAAGTCTAATGAATCGCAAACACCAATATTCACAGCAAGCCCAAATTTTCCTCAGCAGCTGCTGAAACTCTGACCTGTGGCAGAGAGAACTAAGACCTCAGCCCGGCAGTTCAGTCCCCAGTGACGCTGTGTCAATGGAAGCGTGCACGCTCAGTCACTTCTTCACGTCTTTTCACGTATGAACCTGGGAGGAAGGTTTTTTCTGGATCAATGAACACTGCTGAGTAGATGAAAGAAGAGGCTTTCTCCAAAATGCAGCTAATAGCTATCAGGGTATATTCTGAGAGGAGCCTTATTAGGCACAGACCTCTTAGTCTCACAGCCTTATGTCATACTAAGCAGCAGGTCAGATCATGGTAACGGCAAGAAAATTACAGCATTTCCCATCCCAGCAGATGGGATTGCAGAACCAGAAGAAAGTAAATTCTCAGCACATTTATATAACCTTTCCTACATCTCCAAGCTTATTGCCCAAGCACTCTGGGATATAAAGGTTACTGACATTTTACTACTATTTTTGAAGTGAGGGATATGGGCTTTCATGAATGGCCAGCTTTTTGCAGAATGAACATCTGACCTTCTGAGATTTACTAGCCTCAGAAAGTCTTTTGTATCTGTGTTAAGGCATTTCTAGAAGTTATCACTAATATCACTAATAATAAAACTAAACATCTAGTGCACATCTTGATTACTTAATTAACCTACCACATGCTTTCATAATATTCTATTACAATCAAAGAAATTAGATGGAAAAAATCTCTCCTACTTACAAAGTTCATTCTACTCAGGCATGTTAGATACATCATTTAGAAATTTAGAGGACACACATTTTAAAATCCAGCTGATAAAAACGTATATTTAGGGACATTAAAACAGCTACAAAAATATCACCTTAACATGGTTTAGATAAACTAGAAAGTCTTTTTTGCAGAAAACACATTCTGGAAGGCTTTGGAGGTTTCCAGGATGGCAGCTCATTAGCTGAAACTGATTGTCACGGCTTTGAACTATCCCTTCTAGCTCCTGAGAGCTGTTTTGGCTTGCTTGTGTAACAAAGGCATGATTCACAGAAACATCTTTGACATTTCTGGGCCATGTAAGAACCAGCACTAGTTCCATGACTAGCTAACACACTGAATGAAATCCTAACCTTGTTGAAATACACAGGAATTCTGCCTTTGACTTCACATGGTCAGGATCTCACCACACTACCAGAGCAAACAAGAATAATTCAATCTCTTGACAGTGTTCTTGAGACCACAGCAGGAAGAGACAATTTTGGCTTGCATCATCCAATTCTCGCTCTGCAATATCTAACCCTCCACCAGGTTTGCAACATATATTACAACTTCCATTAAAATCAAGGATTTATATTGACATTAAATGTGAGTAATGATAGCAGAGAATCCAAATTCTTGTCTTTGCTGACCTGTGTAATTTATACAGCTTTAGAAATTAAGTTTGCAGGAGTCATTCAGTGGTCCAGCATGCAGTTCCTGGCTGCGTGCACTCTAGACATAAGCAAATCTAAATACCATTTGCTTCCCGAAGCATTTACTGCTCTGATGTAGAAAAAAGCAAAAAGGGAGAAGTGAAGTAAAGGAGGAGAGGATGGATCTCCTATGACATAAACAAAGAGAGGAGAGAGTATTGCAGGGACACAAAAAAAATTAAGGATTTAAATGATCATTTCAGAGATGAATGGAGTAAGTCAGCTGTTATCAAATCTTTCACATCACGTTATGTCCACGAGATTCCTACATGTTGTAATATACTCTGGTATCTTGTCTGTATGTATACAACACAGAGGTGGCTTGGGTTCACATCATAAAGTAGGGCTACAGTATTAAAGTGCTTCTACTGCTATTCTTTGAAGCATACAACAAAACTAGGGCCTACAAGCCTCCACATGAGGCTAATCCACTACCTGATATATATATATTTTTTTTTAAAAAGAGGGGAAATAGCTCCTTAAACTCTCCACTCTCCTCCCAAGATTACCCATATATACACATATATATACACAGAAAAAACAGGTTTGCTTTAGAAAAAACAGAAATTACTGTCAGATCAGCCAGAAGAGCCACAGTAGATTAAGATAAACATTCAAATAATGCAATACTACCTTGGCTACATAGTTATGCTCTTTTCATGCTCCTTGTTCAAGAACTATCCAGGCAGAATGGAGAGAGTTGCTGTGCTATAAATACACAGTTTGTCTCAGTAAAAACAAACAAAACTCACACTGAGAATGAGCAATGAAAAAGTTTGACAACACAGTATCCTGAACTAAAACACAAGCCATCCATCAGCTTCAATTTTTACCAGTCTCCCAGAGCCATGACATGAAGTCGTATAATCTTGTGGTTTTTGATGAAATCCAGGATGGTTTCTCTGGCTGTTTTTCAGGTCTCTGCTGTGGCTCGTATTTTGTTTTTACAGTTTGATTATTATGACTGATAGTTCTTCTGAAAAATCTGTGTAAAGCAAGTTACACTCAGCAACAGTCATGTTCTAGCTTTTGCACACAATGAGTTTGTTTAATCACAGCCAGGTGGTTTTACACATGAGGTACGTGAACGTGATTTTAAATGCTTTTTAAACCATTCCGATTGTTTTGACCAAATCAAATTCTATTTCTTTCAGGAAAACATCACTACATCTAAAACAGTAAGAAATGTATAAAGCAGGATCTGTAGACATTTTCTGTCTCATTCATCTCATTGATGTCTCTGTCTGAGAAGATAATTTCCTACCAAGATGTAATTTTAGGCACAGCAATTGTAGAAACCTGCCCAGCACCTTAACTTCAAGGTCCATGTGATTGCACGCTAAAAATCTTGGCTTTGAAAACAAACTTCCTCTTCAAGAAAAGTCTTGAAAACCTGAACTTTGTGCTCATCTCAACAACTTTTGCGAATATCCCTTCCTCCTCTGTCTACTTACTGTATTGTGAACCACCGTACGTGGGCTGAAGCTTGACTGGAACACACCCCCAGGACACACTATCCATAGCACATCACCGAGTACATCACAGTCTAAAAGGCAGAACTACGGTCAAAGAGCAGACAAGTAGCAGTACAAACATGCATATGACCACGTTAAGGGCAATCTTTCAGAGCAATGCAATTGTTGCTAGACAAGCTTTTAAGTTCAGTGTCTGCAAAGAGTTCAAAATCCACAAACTTCTGCAGAATAGTAGGCACAAATGCAGATTAGACCCCTTTTCTAGGGCCCTTTTACTGCTGTATGTCGAAGTGTCTGCTGTCACTGCTGAAGACCTGAGTGTTACCCCTACCATGTCTTTTCTCTTCTAAATTGCTAACCATGGCAAATGCCAACACGTGGCCCATAATTCCCTGTGGATTTACTGAAAGACAAGAAGGAAACCAGTGTTACGATATTAATGCTGCATGTACTTCTGGACACGGTTTAGTAGGCATGGTGGTGTTGGGTTGACGGTTGGACTTGATGATCTTAGAGGTCTCTTCCGATTTTAATGATTCTACGATTCTAGTCACACTACATGACAAGAACCACTTCTCATACTTCCAGTTGTTCAGGTATGAGTTTCCCTACTACTTGTTTAAGACATTATTTGCAAAAAATATAGTCTTGCCTCTATAGAATAATTGATGTCTGTGGTTGCTGCTATACTACTGACCTATCTTCTTCTCTGTCTACATTTTGCCTTCACAATATCATCATATTCACAGCCCCGCAGCTGTCAAGGAGTAAACTGTGTTTGCCTACAATTTTTTAAGAAAGTGTCACAAACTGTGCCAGAGTTTCTGTGAGTTTTCTGTGCAGCACAGAACTACTGAATGTGTGCAACTGAATCAAATCCAGGCAGTTAGGCACAACACATCAACAAAATCATTAATACAAAGCAATAGAAGATTCCACACAATAAACATTACCCAGACCTCCAAGCACCAGGTCTAACCTAAGAAGCCCCATGCCCCTAAGTAGTAGCAGAGTTTCAGCCACACGCTTTTGGGAATATGGGTATTCCCAGACACAGTCTCATTGTTGAAGGGCAACATCCTCAACTAATTCCAGAGCAAATGACTCATCAGAAAAATCTTCCAATCCAAATTTCCAGAACATCAGCACCTTCTCCAAGGGCCACCTCTGTTCCAGACTGGTGTAACCAGTCTCCCTCTCTCTCCCTCCATCTGACTTCACAGCTTGCCGTACTGGTCCACCTTTTCTTTTTTTTTTTCCTCCCCATTCTCCACAGTAGATGCCTCTTCAACTGTAAAGTGAAAATAGCTAGATTAGGAAAGAAAGCTTGGAACTGAATTCTGAAGTCCATCTCTTCATCCACAAGGTTTAACAAAAGCATATTTAACCTGAAGGTGATGCCGATATCGGCTTCTCAAGGAGTATTAAGCAAAGTGTTAGGCCTGTTTCCAAAGCACTCAATATTCTGGCCTGAAAATTACCTCCTAAGCTCAAACCTGAAAACCAAGGATGACAAGCCTTATTCAAAACAAAACTGTGTCTAGTAAGAATTAGAATATTCTGCACAAAAGATAAAGAGTTTTCCCTGGGAGGAGGTCTAACATCTAGAAGGAAGGACTGCAGAAACTAAGGATCACACAGACCATTTTCTGCTCCAGGTTCTCCCTTTGGACTTTGCCTTCCCTAACACAGGGCAAATACCTAGTAACATGCACAGTGACAAAAATGGTAATGAAAGCAAACGTTAAGTATTCTCAAAATTCTTTGGAGACAGTAGGAAAAACAATGCACTTCACATGTCAGGAAGTCATGTCACAAAGCACAATAATAATGCATTTGTATGCTATGAAAGCAGCACAATCCATTGGTAAAATTACCAAGAAACATTAACAGAAAGCTATACATTTCATCTGGGCCCAGCCTCTCACAGTCTAATTCTAACTCTGTAACAATCTTACCTCTTTCAAAGGAATTATATAATGTATACAATGCCTTCTAGTCATAATCTCCAAATTCCACAGGGGGAAAAAAAAAATCTAACTGAATGAAAAAAAGTCACAACACTAAGAACTAAAATAAAAAAGAACCATAGTTTCAGCTATAACCTATTTCCCATCACCATTTCAACTCTACAGCCAACAGGACAATGAAAAATCACAAACCAGAGTTCTGCAAAACAGGACATTGCTTGTCCTTAACCAGTAAATGTTTCTGTGTATAATTTCATTGGTATGCGTATTGTTTGCAGACTTGGATTGGAAAACAGTGACTTGTGTCTTCCTAACATAATGTAGCCTATTAAACTATGTTCCAGCAACATATAGAGGACCTTGCAGATACTCCACCGTGGGCACCAGTTAATGAGGCCGTGTCCTAGAAGAATAAAATTGCATTAGAAAAAGAACAGCAATAAATTCAGAACAGGCGTCTGCAAAGTAATTTGAAAAGAAATTTCTTCCTGGCAAAGAGCAAAGCAAATACTTTGTAGGGGTCATAACAAGGGTTCAGGGAAAGCACTTGGGCACTGAATTAATGCAAAGTGATTCTACTGCTCTAAAGTCTATGAACAGTATTACTAGCCAAGCCATTGCCTCCCAGGAAGAGTCTGTTAGGCATCTGGATAATAATTATTAATATTTGCTAGCCATTTTTGCACCAGGTTATTATTATCAGGCCTATAATTGTGACATTAAGGAACTGTCATCTAGAGATTTATTCTGTGTGCAAGTTTGTGCTTGTTTGCTAAATCTCTTGCAATCCATTTGGGAGTACAGTGTCCCAGCATGTCCCACCAATTCCACATATTTTGTGTATCTAAACTTTATGTTCCAAATGCCAGTTTCCATAATACTGAAGTTACTACTGTGATAGCTAACTGACATCAGATCCCTTTTAATGTAATTAGAGCAGACAATGAATGGCCTCCAAAGATAACTTTTAATATCTTGCTTCTATTTCAAATCCATGTATATTAGGATCGTTGTAGTAAGATTGTTTGGGCTGAGATGGAAAAAGATTTTAACCAGTCATGGATCTAGTGCCCAGCACCAGCTGCTGTGCCCAGGCACGGGTCCAGGCAGTGAGACTCCACTGTGTCTCTTTCACACTACCAGAAGGATGCCGGGGGCATTTGTGGCTGAGGTCAGCTAGCACCCTCTCAGGCATTTAGCTAGTTCAGTTCAGAAGCTCCTTCCAGCAAGGCAGTCTGGATGTCTCGAAGACAGTTTAACGCCTGCACATAGCCAGACCACTCTGGCTGGCCTCATGGCCAGAAAGCAGACCTTTGCCTCGTTAGTTTCCTAAGTATTCACTTGATAAATACCATTTAATTACCCACCATTTTGAAGGAAGTCCCCACTGTGCTTATTGTGCTCACTAGTCCTCTGGGAGACAATGACAGACTGCATAGATCTGCATGGTGGTAACGTTTGGGTTCAGAGTATTAGTCTGTCTGCAAACAGAACTAACAGTTCACCTAACTTGCAAATACTTCAAAATGCAGTTTCTATCTTTGTAAGCAAACTATATTCCACAGCTCCCTTTCCTTTCGTATTTCTGCTGCAACTGATTTGCTCACAGTGTATCTTCTGTAAGAACTGTTTAACATCATTTTTGCAGAGCACTGTACTTTGATATAGAAGAAAGACAAATCATTTAAAAATGCATCTTACGGAGACAAGAATTCATCTCTTAATCTTTCAGAGTCAAAAGATGAGAATCTTCAAAAAAGAAACACCACCATATCTTTTAGTCTTACTGTTCTATTCGTTCTTTGAGTTTATTTCTGTTTATAACACTGAATATAGCATCACTCATCTTTAGAAATGCAGCTTACTATATCTCATGTTTTTTCTGCCTTCATTTTTTTGTTATGTCATTATTGCTCGTCATTTGCTCTTTTTCCACTTTCCCTTCTCCCGTGCTCTCTTCCTTTTCTTTTTTGCCTGTTATCTGTCATTTAACTTCTCCTTCCTACAGAAATATGGTCATACATCAGGTGAAACTAGCCAACTGTTAAACACACAATAATTTCTAGCAATAAGTATACACCTGCCGAGTCTCATACACTGTATCAGGTTTATTCAGTAGACCTGCAACAACCCTACAGTGACATCCACGTCTCTAGAACAGCACAGCTCCATGGCACATCTCTTTTTCTGGGTCCAGCAGGCTGCCTCACACCTTACATACCAAGTGTGCCGAGCACAAGATCATGCAAAAGAGTGAAGCTATAGCAGCTGTGTGCATCTTGCGTGCTCCAAGGAATGCTTCCTTAGGAAAGCTTGTTTGCTGCAACAAAATGCTGCCCCAAGACACAATGCTGCTCTCCTCCCTCTTCATGAAGGAATATGTTAAACGGACATCTTATTACAATGTCAGTAAGTGCCAAATTTCATATTTGAGCAAGAGAAATAGATAGTGTTTGCACTTGTACCCGTGCAGAGAGAGAGTAACATATCCAGCTGGCACGAATGGTGTTCCCCAGGGCTCAGTTTTAGGGCCAGTTATGCTTAACATCTTTATCAATGATCTGGATGAGGGGATCAAGTGCACCCTCAGTAAGTGTGCAGATGACACCAAGTTCAGTGGGAGTGTCGATCTGCTTGAGGGTAGGAAGGCTCTGCAGAGGGATCTGGACAGACTGGATCAATGGGCCAAGGCTAGGCTTGTTCAGCCTGAAGAAGAGAAGGCTGTGAGGGGACCTAATATATACTTACAAATATCTGAAGGGTGGGTGTCAGGAGGATGGGGCCAAGCTCTTTTCAGTGGTGCCCAGCGACAGGACAAGGGGCAATGGGC
>Ga0065711_1027416_pt1 | contig 49806 bp, 21 predicted proteins | sample Hoacrofraction12_FD_59098 | JGI IMG/M metagenome (GOLD analysis project Ga0065711, IMG submission 59098) | Hoatzin crop microbial communities from Cojedes, Venezuela - Epithelial fraction 12 v2 (version 2) | ecosystem: Host-associated > Birds > Digestive system > Esophagus > Crop | place... | reverse complement strand
TGGAATACCGGGCTCTGTTTGGCCAGGTGGGGTCAGCCCCCACCCCCCGGCTGTGCCCCTTCCTGGATTCCAGTGAAAATTAACCCTGTTCTGGCCAAACCCAGGACATCAATAGCTTAGAGAAATGAGAAATGTAGATATTTGTTTCTTCATTTTAAACCATTATTTAAGATGATAAAGAGTTATCAAAAAGAATATTAGATTAATATGCCAGCTGCCCTCATCCTCTTGTTCACTCTGGCAGGTTGTTGCCACATGGAGACTATTTAATTACAATTCTGAAATGTGTGTTGTGTGTGGTTACTTCAGCATCAGCACAGCAGATGAGCAAAGTGTAGATGAGTACGCTTGAAAGTCTTTGACTGCAAGTTCTCCTGGCCAGAGTGTATAACTTCTTATGTTTATACTGGTGATGTTTAACATAATAAGACCTTGATCTGAAGTGAAGAGCTAACTGAACACAAAGAGTATGTTATCATTAATCTTAGAAGGAAGTTGGAAAATAGCATCTCACACCTTAGATATCTGTCTTGTTATGATTTAAAATACGATCACAGTATGAAACAGTGGAAAGTAAAAAATAATTACTATTATGTTGAATCTCAGTTTTTTATTAGTGCCTACACTAGGATCAGTAATGTTTCACTTCTCTTAAAGGAATTCTTACTGTGCAGAGCAAAAAGGTGCTAAAATTTTCTCACAATTCAATGCGTAGTAACCATATTGTCATTTTTATCACTTTAATATCTTTCAGGTGTCTTAAAAGATTTTAATGCAGTGAACACTTTTCTTTCACTTCTTCTAATCAATATTGACTTCACTATGACATCTTATTTCAAGATTAATGTTCATGTATTGCATAAGGTTGTAATTTTAATGAAATATCCCAAATAACCCATAATTTCTTGTTTTAAGAAATCTGATAATTATTTTGCCCCACGTCAGATAAATTTGCTCCTATTCTGTTGAAAAATACATTATTATTTTCTTTTCCAATTGCTGTTAAGATGGATATTTTTCAACGTATTAGAAGATCATTGCTAACTCAAAATAGACTTACGAAACTGGTAATTTGCCTGTCAAAAACAGGCCACAGATGTAGCTGAAATAGGTGTACTAATGGAATGGCACTAATGCAATTTCACAAATAACTTAATGAAGCATGTAAAGCATATTTCTTCCATTAAGTACACATAGCATGGAGTCACATCTTGCTTACTGGGTGTGAAAAATATTTTTAATCAGCTTAAAGATGAAGAGACTCTTCAAGGTTATGCTACTGAAAGCCATAAAAAGGAAAAAATCAGAGAAGAGCGATAGGAAAAAGCAAAGCAACAGTATCACTTTGGATACATGCCTTTCTTAAGGCCCTTCAGCCCCAGGGAGGAGCAGCCTGATGAAGGAGATGATGCTTCAACGCTTAGGCAGGTGCTGTCAGAAGTTCTGCCTTAACCCGAAGTGTAGAACGAGAGAAAAAACAAGGTAAAGGTGATGTTTCGGATGGTGGTAAGCACAAAACTGCCAGGCCAAGAGCCTACACTTAGCACACCTGTGAGGTCTGAGCTCTAGACGCCTTTATAATCCTGTTGTGTGCAATCCCAGCCACGAAGTCCCTGTGAGATTTTGCCCAGCTCTTTAATACTGGCAGGAATTCGCAGACATTCATTGAGAGTATTTATGTCTATAAAGTTCTTCATAAGCATAATGCTTCTTGAGTGGAGCGAGGGGATACACAGGCAGAGTTATCTTCTCTCTGCCCTTCCTTTGTCCCATGCTTAGGTGACAGACTGTGCCGTGGAGCCGTGTGCTTACCCAAGTGACAGTGATGTTACCCCTCCGCTGCCGTGTGAAGTACCTGCACGAACATGTGGGCAGGTGACAAATGCTGGGCTCTCCCTGCTGCTGTCTCTGCCTGCTCACATCTCAGCAGAGAGATCTATCGTTATTCAGATGAGTAGAGCACTGAAGGATAAGAGATAAAAACAAGGCAAAGGGAAAGGAGAAGCAGTACTATAAACCAGGGAGTACCGCCATGAATTTATTTAAGGTAGTTATGGCTTAACAAGAATGGGTTTATAGGAGTTAAATACCAGACCCAGGACTATTCCCATAAGCCTTCCAAATCTTTCCTTTCCTAAAGGTCAGTGTGATGGAGTATGCAGTTGGCTGCTCACACTGAGAGCATGTATTGCTGAAAATCTATACTCCCAATCACAGTTTTTTCATTCTCCAGAGTGAGCTCAGCCCGCCATGCCTGGTTATGTTAGTGTCATTGTCTAATGCCATTAAGAATAAATGCACTGAAGGCCAATGCAATGTTAAACTGTGCTATTCAGTGTGATGCAGTTCTTTAACCCCTGTTTATTAAATAAAAAGTGTTTCAAATACCTTTAATCTTTTATTTCAACATGTAATATTTTTATTGAAGTATAAAAATAGTTGCCGCTTTCCTATGGTAGGTGGTAGTAAATTAATCTGTATATGTTCTTGTTTCCAATGCCAAATATCAAGAAAGTAGTGTCTGTAGTTTAACTGTCCAGTGCAGTACAGACTAGAGGAAAAAGTAACCTTAGTTACTTTGAGTTATGATTTTACTTTTAAAGCTTAAAGTTAGCAAAGCATTTAAGAACTTATATTCATGTTCTTAGCTAATGACAACACATAGTGTTATTGGATTTCTGTTTGAAGTTACTTGGCTGATGACTACTTGAGCTCTTCTAGTCACCAGTAATTCATCAAAATAGGAAAAATGCAATTTTGAGTTGAACTAAACCCCAAAACATGCAATGTTTTTTATGAATTTAAAAGTAAAATGTGGATACTGTCAAGTTGAAATGGTTCTTCTTGATTGATATTTTATAAAAGGAGTACATTGCAAAAGATAACATTACATTTTAATTTTGAACATTTCAGATTTTGAATTAAAAATATTGAATTTGGGTTAGAAAATGTTGAAGGGAAATGTTCCAATTTATTCTCAGTTGTAAATAATTTTTGTGAAGTTGCTTAAAAAAGTTAAATCTGTCACATCTTGATGTTGCTAAATCTGCACTGAATACTTAGCTAAAAGAATTTCACTTGGAAATAAAAACCACTGAAGCATCTTTCAAATTAAAGAAGCTATAGTCTTTATTAGAACTGTATCAGGTAGTACTTTGAAGAGTTTACATTTTTGTCTCCATATGGAATGGAGTTTATACAGTTACCCATGGGCTTCTTTCTGTCCTTCTGACTTTCTCCCTTTCTTATGGTTCTCGGAAACGAACTTGGAGGTTTAATAGTGTATTACAGTTGTTAATCCAACTCTAGCAGATTTGAGTAAAGTAGTTCATCATCGTGTGCCTGTTGCACTACTGGATGCAATAACTGTCCTAAGAGCTGGCTATTTCAAAAAAGGACAGTCAGGGAAAAATGGTTCCTTCCAGCATTCCTTCAGCTATGAAGGAAAGGGTCATTTTATTCATTCTTTCATAAAAGAACATGCATTTTTTTGTGAAAAACTGCCATAATCATCTATAAATGTGAGAACCAGTAAAAGAGAAGAATTGCAGCAGTTCCTTTCACTAAATGACCATAAACTAGGGTGAAGGTTTCACTAATCTTGTTGATTTCTTACCTTCTAGTTCTCTTTAGTCATTCATAACAACACAGCCAGTCTGGAATATACTGGATGGTAAAAAGTTTGTGGAGTTAGCAAAAGATTTTACTGAAAAAAAATTGTACTTGCCATGTTATGGAACAACTAGCATTCACGTTGTAGGATTATCTGGCATTTCATTGAAAATCTTTTGGAGTATGTACTCCTAATTACAGCTTTATTGAAGAATACTGGGAAAATCATTCATTGGTTTGTCCAATAAAATGTTCGAGGGAGTTTAATTTACGACATCTGTATTTATGATTAATTTCTGTGCATATGTTTTGTTTGTAGTACTGCTAAGGTAAATGGGAATTTGCAATGGAAACACTGTAGATTTACCCACCTAATTTTTGCCCCCAAGGCAGTCCATCAAGTGTAAAGTTTTGAAAATCAGATTTACATTCCAGTTCTCAGCTACAAGGTTAATTTCCCTCTGGCTGCTACCTGATAGAAACCAGGAATTAATATCATTGATTTCAGCTGTTATATTAAACCAACTTAACAGAAGTTCACTTATTTAATGCATGCAGTGATGTAGAGCAAACAGGGCAGTCAGTTGTAGCAGAAGGAGTTTTGCTGTTTCTTTGCTATATGGCAACCTGGGGAAGAAAGATCCTTCATTCCTTCTGGCATTTGAGTTTTGCCAAAGTTAAAAGCTTGGGTTTAGGGAGGAGGAAAGTCCAGTGTGTGATCGGTCAGTAATAAGCTTTTTAGTGGGGATCCTTTTCTTAAAGATAGATAAATGGCAGCCTAGAGAATATGTAGCACGTATTGATCCTTCTGGTAAATATCAGAAAATGACATAGTAAGGAAATGACACTTAAAAAGTCTGGCATGCTCTGAAGGGAGGGAAAGAGAGCTAAAAGTGTTTTACAGTTTACTGAAGTGGGGAGGGTGGTGTGTGTGATATAAATCCACAGACTACCAATACAAGTAGTTGGCTTGCTCCATGGATTACCCATGAACAGTTTTTTTGATCAGGGATAAAGTCTGCAACTTCTTACTCTTGCAAAAGCTACTGAAGCCAAAACCAGGACAGATCATGGTGTGTAGTTTATTATACTTTTATGAATGCTTTCTCTCGTGTTTAGCTTTTCAGCTTTCTTTTCCTATTTCCCCTACTACTTCATAGGTGTAAGGCAAATTGGTCAGATCTGAATTCGCAGCAAGGATAATGTAGCTAGAAAATTAGCTGATACTTGTTCACCCGTCCATAATGATAATTAACCCATGTCTATCTTAAGGGTTTTTTCATGACTGCCTGTGGTCCTTGTGGTGAATTCATAAGCCCTATTCAAAAGGGGAAGAAAATCTAATTAGAGTATAAATGACATGAAATAAAAACCACCAATCAGTAAACAGAAACTACTTTACATAAATTGGAGTCAAAGTGCTTTTACAGAAATTGAATGTTTCTTATGCTGAATTAAAGAGATCAAGAATAAAATTACTAGTAATTCATAAACTGTAACATAGAAACATGCCAATAAAGAAAGTGTTACCGGGAGTTTGTAAAAATGAAGAAATATCCCTTTTTTTAAAAGATTGCATTTGGTTTCAGTAAAAAGATAAATAACTTATTATGCAAAACCAAGCATGTGTGCATATGCAAATAAATATGAATTAACAAATTTTTACACTAATTTAAAAAAATTTTTTAATTTCACAAGAGGCTACAGATGCTGTATTATATAATGAACACTTTTCAATGTTATTTGTAATATATAATATAAATAATAGTATAATTATTTCTATTTTAAGTAATTGACCTATCTGGAGAGTACATGTTTTTCATGCTGCTGTTTTTCAGTTAATAAAAAGAAAAAGCCTGGTCCACTTTCTCCGTATTAACTATTTGTAATGGACAATGTTTGTTATGGAAGAGTTGCTCGTAATCCTGTTTCTGCTGGGATTTTATCAAGGTTGAAAGGAAATAGCATGTTTATCAGGCAAATATCTCAAGCAAATGCTGCCTTCCAGTAAATTATTTTGCACTCCTTATCTATGGAAACTCCCTTTGGCCTACACCTTAAACATACCAGATATTTTTTTTTCCTGTTACTATATTACGTCTTAGTGATACTGTTGGTGCTACTTTAACAGGCTTGCCTAGCACGGAGAGCACAGCTGAACTTAGTAGGTGCCAAATTTTGTGCTGAATTCTTCTGCTGGTGCTCGGTTAAGTGAATGAGGTTGCACTGATATAAATGAGGGCCCAAGAACTCCAGATTTTATTGCTAACTGCCACGGATGCTGCGAGGACAGATACATGAAGATAGCGTGCAACTCAGGAACTCTTGGCAAAAGCCATGTAATTGCCAGTGCCAGTGTCCAACAGCTGGGAATTGTGGCCCTGGGTGATATGCAAAACCAGGCATTTATTGTTTTATCATCTGCAGATATGGGTGATTTTTGATTTCTGAAAATATATCCTGCACTGTATTTTTAGAACAAGATTGCTTCAGCTGAAGCACTTGAAGGACACAAGACTGAATCTAAAGATTTATTTACAAAAATGTAATGGTGTTTGCCAATGGCAGAATGTATGCTGTACAAGAAGTTCTGTAGTGGAAATTAAATGTAAGAAGATTTTGCTGAAATAACTGGAGAAACTTGAAGAATTTGAGTGCGCTGCACTCTGTATTGCCTTTAAGAAGGATTACCGTTTCTTACCAATTATTTTTGATTTTAGAGGAAGGAGTTTTCCAGCTGTATGTTCTTTGGCATTAGGGCTAGTAGCCAAAGAGCTTTTATATTATAATTTTGATGGGAGAAAGATAGAATAAAATGTCAGAAGCAAGAACAAACCTAGTAGGAAATTCTTGATCTGCCCAAAATATATAAAATCTAAAACTTGAGAGTCGATACACGCACAAATTAGTTATGCTATTTAGTATTGGTTTTATTGATCCAGATAATGTAGAAGCTTTATTTGACATCAGAGCACATCTCTGCATTGTGTTATGTTGTATTGTCTGAGCATTTAGCATTCTGAATTTGTTAGCTAGGAGAGTGACAGAGGCATTCAGCTAAGCCTTACTGAAGGCAGAGGGAAAGCTCAGGGGACACGGAGCAGCCACCACCCTGCCAAGAGTTGCGTGAGAGGGGTGGCCCTGCCTCTGTGGCTAGACACTAATTCTTTTTGCAGGAAAAGAAAAGGCAAGGTGCAGCTGGGTTAGATTTCTCTCCAAAGACGGCACACACTTCTCTGACTAATGACAGTGGCTTGTAAACTAGTCGTCGTGGCAACTGGGAAGCCTCCCCAGTCCCACTGCTCAAGGATGCTTCTCAAAAAGTTCCCCAAAACAAAGCATGACAGCAGTCTGCAGAAAACCTGCAAAGCAGGCAGGTGGTGAGGAATTAATGCTCGGGGAAGGTGAATGAAAGAGGTGGCACCTTGGAGAATTCTTTATTTTGTACCTGCATGTTTTGTCAGTGAGACTTGAAAGACATCTGGGTAACTCAGACTAGTGGGGACAGGATTTAGGATGTACGCAGCATTGGCTGGGGATTCACAGGCAATCTTGACCTTGATTTACTCAACATGCAAGGAAATGGAGATCAATACGGTGCCAGTTGTACTAGGAAAAAGCTTGACATGCAGGAGGACCAAATCCAAGAAATGTTGTGTAGCAGTGTAAGGACTCCCTTATGCTGTGCACTGTCCATCCGTCTCCTGTCCCGAGTCCTTTTGGCTTTATGGCTGACAAGGCAGAGTGAAACAGCAGCCTGCACTCTGTGCTGCTGTGATCAGATTGCTTCTCTGGCGCAACTAGTTAATTTGCAGGCTGCTTGGGTTTGTCTGTGTTGCAGTGAAGGTTATTTCTCCCTCTGTAATAATCTATTAAATGCCCTGGTTTCCCTGTGCCCTGCTGTAACTTCCTTACCTGTGTCTGAAAGCTAGAGCTTGCCTTGGCAGTGCAGGTTTTGGATCTTACTATTGCTGTTCCTCAGGCTGTTGCTAAATGATAACTTTTTTGTTTAGAAATTAAAATTGGCAGTTAGGGCATAATAGATGTCAACTTTCTTTAACTAGTTTTTAATCTATGGTGTAGGTATTTGGAAGTTTGTGGTTAGTGACTTTCCTTAACATCTTCGTGGAGTTGGTGTTGCTTTCCCTGTGCTGTTTTCCGTTTCTTCAGAAAAGTGCTTTGGTGGATTAAAGAAAATACAGTAAAAGCCTTTAATGAGTCTGCTACCCGATTACATCCTGAGTGCTCTGATGTAACTGATTTAACTTGTTTGACCTTGGTATACTCTGGTTGATATTAAATCTGTAATTTCACACTTAATCTTTCAAAACATTCAAAAGAGGGAACCAATTTTGTTCCTTTTCAACAACAAGTGTTGCGTCTCGTGTAGTCAAGGCCAGTCAGAATAGAGTAACTGAGCTGAATCCTAGGATTAAATTCTCAGTGAAAATTGGACATAATCAATTACAATTAAAGAGTTTAGCAATACAATCGCAAAATTACTTTGGAGATAAGTGAAAAATCTCATTATTTGTTTATGGATTTTAGGAGGCATTTTTCTCTAAAATGCTTATGATAGTTCTTGAAATGAAAAAATAGGAAATTAAGAGCAATAACAGGTTGTAGTCTTCTACTCAAAATGTAGTCTACCTGTGGTGCTCATGATTACAGGGGTTTTTGTTGGATTTTAAAAATAGATTATTGAATTAAGAGGCAAAATGGATCATAGATGGAAGAAGGATAATAGCCTTTGGAACTGCACAAAAAGCAGAGGAATTATGAGTTTATTATTAACCGATGACATACTTAAAGTAATAGATTTGTGGATTTGAAGGTCAGCTGAGACCCTACTGCTCACCTAGTCGAGTCCTATATATAACATGGCCGAGTAGGTTCCTTCATCTTGCCAGCAGCTTGTGGTCAGCTAGAATGGTGCACTGTGGTTGAGTCCTGCACGACTTTCTGCTGGGCTGTGAAGGCTTCACAAATCTGTAGGAACTGGATCATGAAATAAAACTGTGTTTGCTTATACTGGAGGTAGGAGGCATGGCGTCTAGGTACATGCAGGTGGCATACCTGACGTAGCTTTTATTGAGGTGCCGTGAGTTCCCCAGAGCAGGGAAGACTGTGCTTTGATATGGACCACACAAAACCTGCCAGGAAACCCGGCACTTTAAGTCTGTTAATTGCTTAGTGACATCCTCACTGACATTGCTACCTGAGCAAGCTATGTTAGAGCTGACCTGGATATACCTACACACATTGTGGTGTTACCTTGATGACAACTGGAAAATGGACTGGTATGTAAAAGTATCTTCAGAATATCTATTCTGTAGTGAGACAAATGCATCTCCTGAGATTTGCATTTGCTGCGATGTTTCTCTAGTAGCTGTCTGTAGTGACCTGCCTTCATTGTGCTCACTGTTGTCTCTAATTTAGACCAGGAACAGCTGGGCTCTGTGGCTCACCTCATTGCAATGAGCAGTCTGCTGTTTGATGGAGGTCACAGTTTGCTGATGGGGTAGGGTTTAATCATGGGGCCTAGAGATGGAGAGAGCCTGTCAGGTCACTTAATCCCTCCCATGCTAGGTTAAGGGGTGGTAGTGTGTTAATTAATGCAGCGACAATCATCTGTTGCACTGCAAAGATTAAAAGTATTGTGGGGATTTAAAAAATATGTAGGCGGATCTGAAGAGAAATGTATTTGGCAAATAGAGTGTTAGGTACGTTGTAAACAAAAGTGGTGTCTGACTAAATTTAGCCTAAGAACTTTTAATACAATTACTTTGGGCCCAGTTTTGGTACACAGTTTACATGTTGTGTGGTATGGTTTTCAACAGGCAGTTGCATATTTTTCAGATATTATTGAAAGAGAGCAAGTGCATCAGATACTCCTGACATGGAGGAGCGGACCTCCAGAACTGCCATCCAACCAACATTACTGTGATCCTGAGAGCACGTTTTCTGATATACAGTTTGAAGAATTGTTCAGCAGAGAGAGAAGCGAGTGGCATTAATTACTGTCTGAATTTATTAAATTGGATTGTATTAGTGATCACACAGACAGTTATATGCATATGTAATTAGGGTTGTGTGAGGAGACATTATCTCTTATGGAAAATAGGATATGATTCTTTTGGGTTTGTTTAGGATTAGATGTACCCTGAGCTGTGTGAGCAACTAATATTTTGGCTTACAAAATGACTGAAATACAGAAAATATTGTTAATAGAAAAATCCCACTAAAATTAAATGTAGGCTTAATTTTGACACACAATAAAAGAAATACTATCTTTTGAAATCATTAGAAATAACATTTTTACTTTAAAAAATAGAAAACGTCTGGTTTAGACCAAAACAATTCAGTTAATTCAGCATGATTTTTAAGTAGTTTTATTTGATCCAAGTTACAAATAGAGAGATTTTGAATATGCCTTAATGTAGCATTGTTTTATTTAGAATTGAAAAGACAAAAAGGAAAAAAAATATATCAGTGTGCCGTTTTGGTCTTCTACACGATGTATCGCATACTTTTGGAGACAACAGTAAAGAAGTTATAAAGACCTATGGTGAGAAATACAGACGTTGCAAATGAAAATCTGGTATCATAAACCCTAGTTAGCATATATTTGATTTAGAAGTAGAGAATGTTTTAAGTACTGCATCCTGAAATGTGTGTTAAGTAACTTAAAATCCTTTCTCTCTCTTTGTCTCTCAGCAGGCTTACAAAGATGAAATAAAAAAGAGCAGATATACATCCTTCCTCTCAAAAATGTTGCTGAGTTCCTTGGCACTGAAGTAGTCTTCACATTACCAAAAACAGCAGGTAAAAAAGGGTCTTCTGCTGAAGAGTAATGCAGCAGACATATCTGGTTGTATTTTTCTTTTTTTGAGTGCTCCTTACAAGCCTCATTACTACTTGCCGTATGTGAGACTCCAAGCAGCTGTTAAAGCATTTAAACCCCTGCAAGCAAAAATATTCTGAGTATAGGCCAAAATGTTCCCCTTATTTCACCCTCTGTGGCACTGTGTCTCAGGAAATATGGCTATCTACCAGGAGCTGACTCAAACACAATGAGGTGGAACAACATGACCTTCAGAATGATGATTGAGCATGTAGATTGTAGAATACATTTCTATTAGGTTGCTCCCAGCTTGGAACCATTGAGGATATTTGTGAAAGAGCTTCATAAATACGGCATGTTGCCATGCACACAACCTACTGTCATTAGGAGTAAATCCTTGCTATAATATTAAGGGTAGTCTTTTGACATTGACAAAGTGGAATTCTTGCATGACAGACCTTGTTTAACCCTCATGTTGGGTGAGCTTTGCTATCCCTGTGTAGAAATCATGTTTGAACGATAGCTGTTTAAACACAAAGTGGCAGCTGATAACCAAAATTTTACCTAAGGCAAGCAGAGCCAAAATGAGCCCTTGCTGTATAATACAAAAGGCCTTGATCCAATAAACCTTTCTCCTTCATTTGCTGCATGCCCCAAACTTGAGGGAGTGCCTTTTCTAAATACTGGCAGTGTTCCTTGCCCCTTTGTGTGCTTCCTGGTCAATTTTTGCTCATTCCATATGGTGTGTAAATCTCTGAACGTTTTTGTCCAGCTTCTGTAGCTGCGTGCAGGCTAGGCCTAGCACCATGTGGTCCTAGAAACAACTTTTAAGCCAGAAAGACATTACTCAGATCTGGAAGGTGTGCCACACTTTGCTATTAATTGTAATACAGACTGTGATAATAAGGCTGCATTCTGCCAAGATTCTGAAAAACCAGGAATGAGTAGGCAGGTTTGATATGGGGTAAGAAGTATTAGAAGCAAAACTAAATAAAGAATAGATGCGAAGACTTTTTTTACGATATTTGTATTAATTTAAAATGCTTTTCTGTGGTGCTAGAAACAAAATCAGTGCAATAGAACTTGCTCAGGCATACCTAACTTGTGAATAATTTGGCCTATAGAAGTTATTTGGTCTGATTTCAACATGAGGCCATATTTGCCACCCTTTTTTCCTACCATTTTGTGTCACCCCACCTCTTGTGACCATTATCCTTCCCCTAATGCTGTGTCTGCAGCTCCCTGGCAGCCAGGCATGGACACAGCATGACTCCATGCCCAGCTGGGGAGATGCACACTGCAGGTCAGATCCTGGATGGACGCAGCATTGTGCCCTGCCTCTTAGACTCTGTTGGTTGGATAAAGGAATTGTCCTGCATCTGGCGTGACTTACTGTGTTCAAGCATGCATGTTAACCCTCAAGGCACCTCTTGGACCATTTGGCATTCACTGAGTTCCGTGATGTGATGTGTATCAAGGTGAGATTGGGCCCATCTTCCTCCTTTGACGGCATTTTTGGAGAAGAGGCAGATACGTGTTGTGTACCTACATTAGTGGTTTTAGTTTGGATCAGGAGTGTGTTTTGAAGCTACTGTTCTGGTGATCCCTCTATGTATACTTTGGTTAGCATCTTAAAGCACGTGGAGTAGATTGCTTCTGGATGAAATGAAACCAGAAGACATACTCCGGGAGCACAGCTGAAGTACTCCAAGTGCAAATGGGCTTTCTTCAGCCCATGGGACCAGACTACAACTAGTCTAAAGTGCAAGAAACACCCTGGAATATGCATATTCTGGATATCAGGACTTTAGCATCTTTTTGCTCTATAGATCTGCTATTATTCCATGCTGCTTGATGATGAATATATGCATAGCCTAATATCCATCACTTTGAAAAATAATAGTGATAATTGAGGAGGAGAGTATGAGATTTACAGCCCCTTTTTCTCCTCTGCTCATTGTCTGGCCATGTGACACAGATGTAGCTCCATGATTGCCCAGTCATCCCAACCACAATATCACACGAGTAAGCACACTTGCTATTGAAACAACATAAAGGCAGATGTGGTGTTTCAGGCTGACTTCCTCTACAGCACTGACCACAGGTTTGAACAAAACCTTCTCAAACTGGAGTAAGAGAACTGAGTGAACACTGTAGTGTTCCTTTTCCAAGAGATAACACAATGTGTTCATAACCATTCATAGAAAGATTGAGAGACACTGGGAAGAGTTGCTAGGACTTTCGTAAGAGTAAGTGACAGGTGCTCGAGCAGCCTTATTTTGAGAGTGGTTACATAGAGGACTGAGTAAGAAAGTTGCTGAGGTGGAACAAATTGGGTTAGCCAGAGCAGCTAAAACAAGAGAAGAGTCAATATTTAGAGTGGAGATGCAGACTGTTGTTGTCCAGGATAAGCAAGAGAAGAATGCTATTGATCTTAGGTATTTATAGAGCACCCATCGCTTTAGTATATTATGTAATCAATACGTCCATTTTCGGGGGCACTCATGAGAAACATAACATTTTAGAAAATCTGCTGATGGAAGTGGAATAGATACCGGTGCCTCTCTGTTCACGTGGGTACCTAAGGACACTGTGAGAATCAGCACTCAGTGCTCCAGCCACTTTCTGAAGAGGCGAATGGCTAGCTATGGTTCAGATTTGACATTGACTTCAAGCTTGTAGCTTGTCCACAAATCACATCACTTTGATACTACTGGCCCATTTCAAATGTGAAATTCAGGATGCAGATTAAAGATTTATGACTTTTCTGTCTGTCAGTTTTGATTTCATCATGTGCTCATTAGTCATGCCCTACTGTGCTGCCCAGTAACAGTTCTGACTGACGTTGACCACATATTATAAATGATCCCTTTTGATACGTTAGTTAATTACAAAGGAAATCATCCTTCTCCCGGCAAATTCAAATCCATCTTAAAATTTCATGGAGAGACAATTCATTATGAGGAAAGTTATTTATGAATTTACTAAAAAAATGGATCTGTTCTCATTAAAATAAGCTTAAAGGTACAAAATGATAAAATGCCAGTTGCCTACTTAACTCTTTTGGTGCATGTTTCACTAATGAGCTGAGAGATTCTGAGCCTTCTCAGTTGGCACTTACCATTAAATTCAGCTAATGCAAAACAGAAAGAGACTTGGAAAGGACTTGCTTTATAGGTGTAAAAAATTAAAGAAGGATGAAGGAACAGACATAATGTATATGCACAAGATTTCTTACCTAAGAGAACATTTGGACGCTACTCAACTTTTGTCGTTGTCTTCCTGTTAAAACATATGAAGTTTTGCATGTAGTCATGATTTACTCCAAGAAAAGCGTAGGATTTAAATTCAGGGTTTGCACAAATACAGTTGTTTAATTCAGGGAGACATGATAGAATTGGATATGACCTTTGGAAAATCACTTTCCTTCTTTGATTAGTTTCTGCATCTCTAGGATAGGATTTTGCCAGTATGATCCAGTGCTTTCAGTTCCTGAGATGAGGTGTGCCATCTGAAGGTAAAAGTATCAAGTTTTCTTTCCACAGATTTTCATTCTTGATGTATCAAGGTGTTGCTTAAGAGCGTGGATTGAGGACCAGTTGGTCACTGTATCCATGCGTCCATCCATAGGCAAAGGTTCAGGGACGTTACAAAGCCGTTCCCTCACCATCACCAACAAAGTGTCCCTAAGAGGAGATTTGAAGAGGATGGAGTATACAAAGATGTGTGTAAATTTGCCCAGAAAAATATGTGAAGGTGGATTGAGGGCATCTTTTCAAGGAGAAAATCATCAAACTTGCCAAATTATGTCGTAAATTTGTAGGATGTGGTCACCTCATGGCTAAGAGGCGTAGTGTGTCTCTGCTAGTTGACACAGATTGCTGCTCTCCCAATCAAACAGCAGTGGCTGTCACTCCTTGACCTCCTGCTTTAAATTTTCATAATTGATTTTGCAGGATAGCAAAATGTAACTTTCTCTGACTGAATGTGCAATCACTCTTGCATTTGTTTTCACAGGTGTTGCTTTTACTACACGCTGTAAGATCAGTAAAATGAAAAGGAAAAAGATGATGACAAGTGTTCTTGGGAACATGTTTACCAAATGACTGGAGAGTAGTTATCATGGCATCCATGTAATAGGGTTTTTTTCTGCCTTCCTCCTGGCTTCCAAAAATGTATATTTTTGTCATATTAAAATTACAACTTGCAGAAGAACTTTCAGTGGAAAAGATAATTGCTTGTTTCCCCTCAGTTGTTTCTGTGATATTGAAAGGTTACCAATGGGCAGCATGCTATGTGTACGTACTGCCTGGGCCCATAGGTATCCCATTCTGAAAGGACCTGGCTCTCCAGCCCACAGGTCGGTGGTTATTTGTGGATATATCTAAACTGCTTTCCAATATTTACATCTCATCAGGCCTTCTAAACATTTCAGTTGAGCCTCAGGAGCAGATTTCTGAAGGAAGCATGGGTGCGACCCTCTTCGCTCACCTTGTTAGCATTCCTACTCAGGTGCCTGGTCTGTGTCATGTGGCAGGAAGAGGGCAACAGCCACCCCAGCTACATCATCAGGTCAGCCTGGTGTGCTGCTGCCCCTGCTTTACCTCTCATAGGGAGAAATTCCAGCTCAGTTGGAAGTGTTCTCATCTTGTATATTTAGTAATTTTTATGGAGGGCTTGAATATCATCTCCTAGCCTGGGATGGGTTAACAGCTTAAAAGAAAAATTGAGGAAAGAAAGTAAAAATGCTTACTATCTGCTGGGATTTTTCTTTCATGATGATTTTTAGAAGTGGTGATAAATGTAATTTCATTTGCCATTTACTTTTCCTATTGCTGATTTGTACTGCAGGTCTCACGGATCTCCTTGTAATGTAAGCTTAGGCCAGATCTAGCAATATACTTCAGTGTGAATCATGAATTCTGTGTCATCCCTGTGTAGACATCTGGGATAGCAATGGATCAGCTTGCGATTCCTATGAAACCTGAGGCATTGTGTTCTTATGTATAAAGTATATTGAAAGTGAAGAAGGGCAAAATGAATCCGTTTTAGGTGACCAAGGTGAACACATGATGACACAATATTTAATTTTTAATTTTATATTATTAAGCTTGTACATTTTACTCAGTGGTAGGTTCACCAAAAATCCCTAATATATCCTAAATACTGTCTTCTAAGTTTTTTGAAAAATATTTTTGTTTTCTGTTTTGTTGTTTACAAGAGAATGTATTGTCCCCCTGGCAGTCCATTGGCATCTGTGTGGCTGTGACAATAAACCATCACCTTTAAATCCAGATATTATAAATCTACATGTTTTTTAGTTCAAATCATCGCCAACTCATTACAGACTGGACAGGCATCTCACTGAAGTTTAATAAAAACTAGGTCAGCTATATTGTACAATTTTTTTTTCTTCTGCACTAAAAGAGCATATTTAAGTTAAAAAGGAAAATGCATGGTTTAAAATTAAAGCTGCTGCACTTGTGTTTCCAGCAGCCACTGCTTTAACTCTGGAAAATCTCTATGATCTGTCTAACTTTCAAGTGTACAGTGCAGGTTAGCATGAGCTATCAGAAATTTAAAACTAGGCAGAGCCTTAAAATTTATTGCATGGGAATTTTCTGAGATGGGTATGAAGAAGTTAAATTAAAAATTTAGGTCACCCCATTTACTGCCTTGTGATTCTTTAAAAAAATATTTGCTGATGTCTTATGATCTGTGAATTTGCATGCACTTTTATTGTTCCTTCGCAGTCAGAAAATTAATTACCTAGGACATCTTTTGTAATCCTGCCTACCTCTGCTTCACAATTTGAAGGAGAAGTGACCTCTGGAAGCACCTGGAAGAACTTTGAAAGGGCTTCAAGGTTCTTTTAAGAACTCAGATTGTTCTTACTTTCCCTATGTGTAGCTGGAGGAGAGAAGGAAGTATAAGGGTGAAGGAGCTTCTGTTTCCCGCCTTGGTACCACCTGCAGCTGCTTTAGTTTTTCTTGTTTAGCTCCCTGTGTAACACTTCACCATAATCAATTCCAGAAACTACATATTATTGAATTTCTTTGACCAAGTGTTTATCTGACAACATGGGGCATATCCTCCCAGCCAAGTGACAGGATGAAAAGGCTTGGTAGTGACAAAATGTTGCAATATATTGCATGAATTTAATTTTCTACCCCAGTAAAGAATCTGAGATGGCTGGAAGGCCAAAGGCTGTTCCTACAATACTATTTAGACTTCATTGGTAATCAGTTTTGTCCCAGCTCATTTTCAGCTACAGTGTCTGGAAGTGTTAGGGCAAAATGGAGTGTGATTTCCCAAAATAGTTGCTGCTGCTCAAGCAGGGTTTTGTGGAGGGACATTGTTGTAAACACTTCTCCCCCCTAGAGCTGTGACTCTGCCTAGAGAGGATTGCCACACTAGTAAGCTAGATGCTAAACGTATCTAACGCGGTTCTTCTATTGAATTCAACAGCAGGAGCTTCATTTAGACCCTCTGATAATCCAACCTAGTGTATAATATAAATATGGCTGAGAAAATGTCCTTCTCTTAATTTAGCAAAGCATCAGTAGGAATTTAAACTTATAAATCCCACCCACAGTGAGAACTATTTCCCAAAAGTTCTAGTGGTGCTTCTGAAGCCCTTTTTGTGTATGAATGATCTGTGAAAGGGCTTTAAGCACTTGTGAACGCATTCATCAATTTGCAATTTTTCAGCGAATGCTGTATGTAATTACAAATCAGTCTGTGAGTTGCTTATAAATTATCAGCTATGAAAGCTGTAGTGGGGATTCACTCTGTGTAGTTTGCTGTTTGTGTGACACAATCAGTGATATGATAGTATTGCATCGTTTTCTCTTTCAGTGGCTCTTGAGCCTCCGAGTAACTTTGTCGATACCAGTAGCCACAGGATACTTCTAAACTGGGGGGATCTGTGAATGAATTTTAGATCCTGGCTCCAGGTGGGACCTGGCTGTGAACTCAGAGACTGTGCTCCCCACCTGCTGCACACGTGCATTTACACTAGAAAGAAGCCTGGGAGAGGGAGATAGTGGGCTCTGGTAGCCAGTCTGGATGATGAAGGAATCAGTCCTGTTGGAAGGATGGCAGACAGTGGCTCTTCTCCACCCCCTGCCACCCTCAAAAGAAAGAAAGAGGGAAAAAAAGAATGAATGTGCGTCCAGCCAGCATCAGTATTAACTGGCCTAGTAGCACATTTTCGACAAATACTGTGTGACATAAATTATCTCTAAATTGTTTCAGTGGGTTTTAGTCTATAAATGCAAATGCTTTACTGTCCTATGCACTTGAGTTGGACAAAAGCTGCAAGAGTTGCCCTAATTTAGACAAAGGACTGGCCAGGCTGAGGGACTGGGTGCTGCAACCTGGTGATAAGATAATAACCCTGATAAAGCTCACCTGCAGTCCTGCATTTCCTTCCTTCTCCCAGATGGTGTCTTGCAGAAGCAGCTGTGGAACTCTCAGTCCCACTGGGGCCTGTCCCAGCCTGGTTTGGAAGTGTTCATGGGCCCTGAATTGGAACCAGCCCGGCAGAGTACCCACTAACATGCTGTTTCTTTCCTTCTCTTCAGCATTTCCTGATGAAACTCTGCATGTAACACATTCATAATTACAGTATGTAGAACTGTTCCCTCAAGATGTAGGCTGCCACTTACATGATTCATCGAATTCATTTTCCCTCACTCCCTTTCAAGACATCTTCCTGTTCTCCCTTTGATGAATCTAGCTCTGAGCCTATTATTTATACAGAGCACATACTGTCGCTGAGCTGGTGGCACCCACGTGTATCTGCCTTGTTGCAGTAATGTTTTCCTCATCCTTAATGGTTGCTGTTAAGGTTAAATCAATCATTTTAGATATGATGAGGCAGGAGACCAAACCTCGGTTTAATATATAGGCCAGGATAGCCTTTAACTCCATTCATTCACAGAGAGCATTAATTAATAGAAATGCAGAGAATTTTAGTCGTCCAGTTTGATATTTAGCAACAACATAAAAATAAATTTACTGTGCCCTTTACTAAAACTTGATTTGACATCTAATTATTAATATGATGCCTTTTTATGTTTTCTATTATCATTTTAATATCCTGCTCAGCGATTTCTAGAAAGCAACAAAAGGCAAAGTCCTCAGCTTGGAAAGTGCTATTGTGGAATGTAGTTTGAGTATAGTGGACAAGATTAACAAACAGAGTGAGTGAAGATGGAGGAGATGCTGGTAGGATTACGTGGTGATTTAATTAGAGCATATTCTGGTAGTCAGTGTCACTATTTTAAGGCTCTGTTGCTTGACAGAGCTGTAATATAGTTAAAGTTATAGTGTGTGGTACATTTATGTTTATGTTATGTGTTTAGAGGGAGGAGCATGCGTTTAGATGCCATAAAATGCAAAATTTGTTTCTTATTCCTCCCTCCTCTGCATAGTGAGAAAAATGTAAACAAGATTATTTTGCAATTTGGAATTATATAGTGCTGGGAGGACAATATTTGCACCTTAACAATTAATTGAACCTTAGCTCTATTTTTACCTCTAAAAAAATTTTATAATTTTAATGTTTGTTTAATATACATTATGCATGTCTCCAGAAAATAGACCTGTCAAAACCCTGAGGTTTCCAATTCTGGAAATAGCTGTTAATGTGGGGTTTTAAAAAATAATATTAATAATGTTATTCACTCAGACTGGTATCTGAGATTCCTTCTTGGAAGTGTTTTCATACTTTACAGGGCTTGCAAAGATTATTTGCTATCCAAGGTTTCAAAAGAAAAACGAAATTGGAAAAAATTGGACCTTTGGGTACACCTTGCTAGAAGCAGCGATAAATGAGCTTTGCCTTTCTAAGCAAGGTCTCCTTTGTAACTTTGCTGATACTAGCTAGGTTTCTCACATATTGCCAGTCCCCACTACACCTGTAAGCCCTGTCTTGGAGGCGCATCTGTTATTTTCATGCAGCAGATACTGCAACATTGCAGTGGCAGCATTTGAACCCAGGATTAGTTGCAGGTTAAGTTCTTTAGCAACCAGGAAAAATGGGATGCAAGCAGAGGTGTTTCTGAAAGACCCAGGGCTGCACATTGAGGAATGCTTTCTGGTGAGACTTGCATGACTGCACTTTGCTCATAAATCATCACTACAGAGCGACTGCGGCTTTCTCTGCAGTCTTGAGCAGACATTGTTAACACCACACGAACCATCTGAGACACTGTTCTTCCCAATGCAGGGAATGGGCAGTCTTGCAGAGGCTGTCACCTGGTAAGAGTTAAATGTTCTTTCTCAACAAACAAGCACTAGATGGTCTATAGCACAGATTAGTAAATTCTACAAGAGAATCAATTGTCTTTGAAAAGTAAAGCTCTTTCTCTTAGTGTTTTTATGAATATTTGTAATCATGGGCATTGATGTTGCCACAAAGATATTTATATTGAATCTTTCTGAAAATTAGAAAAGCAACATTGGAATCCTAAAATGGAGACAATATTGGAAACTTTCTCTTGTACATTGCTCATCTGTACTGACATTGATTTTGGGTGGCAAGCAATGCTAGCACAAAAAGAAGTAAAAGGCTATTAATATGGGCACATCAAAATGAGCATGAGGCACTGATGATTCATAAGTGCTGCTGTAAATAGGCTTTATTGATGTTACCGTTCTTGCCTTCATATGAGATGTTTCAGTTTCCTGGGAGCTCTTAGGACTTGTCTCAGGTTTGTAAAGAGTAGGGAAAAATTGTTTTTGCAATGAACATCCTGAAAGTGTTATCTGTTTTCTTTTGGAAGTAACTCATGTTAAAACTGATCCCCACATACAGAGAATCTGTTCACAGCAACCATGGAGTAATGCTTGCTCTTAGCATATCGCATCAAGAGCTAGGGGCTGTGCTGCGTTTCACTGTGAGATGCCCTGCTACCATCGGTCTACCCCCAAGCATTTTAGACCCCATTTTATCCTGCTGGATTCATCCTACCCACTGGCTTTCTTAATGAGACTGGAGCAGAGCCCATTGCCTGAGGGAGCTGCCAGGTGCTCCTCTGGCATGACCAGTGTCCTTGAGCTGGAGGGGAAAGGGCCAGAACACAATGTATGTTCCTGGCACGTGTGTGATGATCAGCTGCAATATGACACTGAGATTTGACTCTATTACCTGGAGAAATGCATAGATCAGGCTGTATGTAGGAGGAGTCTTCTAGCTAGAAAAGCCCCTTAAAAACTGGCCACAAGTTCCTGTCCCAAAGAAATGGAGGAATAAAATAGACCTGGAGATGCCAAGTAACACAAAAAATGGTAAGGACTAGGTTTCTGCCCTCAAATATGAGAACTGGCAATCCAAATAGAAGCTCTTGTATAGGTTGCCCTGCTTTTATCCCAGATCTCTTGTTAATTTTTCTTCTTTTAGAACAAAAGTGTAAGGGGTAAGAGTTTAAATGGCAAACATAAATTAGTGAGCCTGAAAGTCCTGCTTTCGAAATTTGAGAAGTCTAAGTGATATCGAAAGCACTTCAGATATAAAGTCTTGTAGTCAGAACATTGATTTACAGGAGAGTTAGATATGTAAATACCTTTGGAAATCTGGATTGAAGAAATTGTGATTTTTAGAGCTGGGATTTAGTATCCCAAGTTGCCTTGAAATTTTTTGCAAATGTTACAATCAATTCTGACATGCTAGAAAGATTTTCTGCCTGGGACTTGATTTCAAGATACTAATTAATTATCAAATATTGTAATAAATAACCATAATGGCCTTTTCAGGCTGGCCCTTGTGACCTCCAAGGTATGCCTGAACTTTTAAATACAGGGGGTTTTTTTTCCAATAATACTCAGACTTTACTTAATGCTAATTTATTCCGCTAGACTGTTTCCCTTTACGGTCTCAGCTGATTGATTGTCAGTTCAAGTCTACATATTACACAGGCTTTTTTTTCTCCAGTGAAACTGAAGCTGGAAGTCATGTCACAACTTAGTGTTCTCTAAGTAGGTACTTTAAAAGATGGTCTCTGAGCAGGGGCTACCTATAAATCCCACAATTTATTACATTCATTAGTATCTAGATAAAGGTTATTAGGCAATCAATCAGGGCCATGTCTCATTACCCTTTAGTAGCTGGGATGTTTTCGGAGTTGTCATTAGGGAGTCAAGTATTTTCTTTCCTGCTGCTGAGCAAAGAACTCCTCCAAGTGGATATTGTCTAAATTGGAGTATTGAAACATTCAGACCAGACCATGTGAAAAATGGTGATGACTCAGGCAGTTTATTAGACCTCCTCAAAAGAATATAAAGGAGGAGATGTTCTTTCCAGATGGAGAAGTGGATGAGTCATTTAAAGGGCAGCTAATATGCAAGGACTGTGGGAGAGGACATGATATGGCAGACAGAGGTAGTAGCTAACAGTGTGGCTTTGGCTGTGAAGATAAACTGGAATGTGAAGGTTTCTAGTGTGGTCTGTTAGCTCACGTTTAGCTGTGCACTTGCAACAGCAAGGTACTGCTAGGTCATTTCCGCAGTAAACCATAGGAGAAAGGATTCAGTTTGGATCAGCAGTCACAGGACTGAAGGGTAAATTCTCTTCCCAGTGGAGCTGCATTCGTGTATGCAGGCAGGGAATTAGCCTCTGGTGGCTAATCTGGCACTCCATCCCTTTTCATTCTTCAGGCTGGGGCTGGAAATCTTATGTCAATTGCTTTTCTCAAAGCATTTCAGCATTCAGTCCCTGTTTATCTGGACTCTTCAGGTACAGAGGAAAGAAAAATCACCAAGACTTAAAAAAAAACCACAACTGAATTTATACAAATATTAGCAGAGGTTCCACCCCAGCTGCAGGAAAAAAGTTTGAGAGGTTTCTATAGATATTGAAACCAATTTACTCTGCTATCCCATGTTATTAATGTTATTTTTATCAATATTAATGTTCAAGATAGGTGTTCATAAGAGCTCTTTGCTGTAAGTCAGCAACCACATTCATTTTGCCTCTGTATGTATGTATTGTGCATGAGGATGACTAATGACTGCATGAGCTGTGTGACATTTACAGCCTAAAATCTAAGTGTATGTGAAACTAGACCGCTAATGGATTTAGGTCCTAGCTCAAATGTACTGAATTGTTGCCAAAGATCTCACTGAAACTCGGGCTCTTGCACTGGGCATGGTTTCCTGAACAGTGATTTTAAAGTACACGTAACACATCCCTGTCCTACTAAAGCTTCTTTCAATTTTATGTTAGGATTTTGTAAGTGCAACTCTTGGTGTAAGACTCAGCTGTTTTCATTGTGCATCTCAGTGTCTAAAGCTCTTCCCATGAGGTTGATGGTACTTGAGGAAAGTTTCTTATTCACACTGCTCGACCCCGAGCCGTGGAGTGCGGTATGCTGTTGTCCTACAGCACTGTGGGAGCTGGAAAGAGCAGCTCCACTTCTGATTTACAGTCATGTAGTTTTCATGGGGATTTATCAAGAGCTGTGAATCTGGTCCAGGCAAGGATGTTTTTATCATTTTTTCCTGCTGAAAGTTGTGCTTTACTGTCAGACAATGCGAGTGTGATAGGAGGGTAATTGCTTAACACTCTTCAGGAGAAGTTTAGGGAGCAGGAAAGTCTGTGACTGATGACTTTTGTATGATCCACTTTGCATAATGGAGGCTGAAGTTATAATCAGCACTAGACAAAGCACTGCCATGTAATTGGTCAGTGTGATTTTGAACAATGCAAAGACTGACTGAAATTACTGACTTTTATTTTTGGTGATGAAATTAGTGAATTTTGATGTAACTGCCACTTGAAGATGGTCATTCAAATCTGCACAGCTGACAGCATTATGCCAGAGAAGAATACCAAGATATGCTGTGATATAAAGTTTAATAAGTGAGGACTCACATTTGTTACAAATCTTATAGTAGATTGTGGATATGTGATTTTGAGTTTTTTCCCAAAAATTGCTTCTGTTGAAATTTATTGATACATCTTTTCCAGAGCAGAATCAGGAAACCTGCTATTTGTATTCCTGTACGTCACCAAAGTAACTGGGAAGTGAACTTCCATACACTATTTTTAACTGGGATGTGCTCAGTTTGCTGATGTGTCAAAGGACCTGTCACAAATGAAACTAGAAGCTGCTTGAATGCTTACCACGTTCTTTGCTACATCACGAGAAGAACAGCATGCCAAAATGACTGAAAGTTAATATCATGTTCTCTGACATCAGTCGAGTGATGTATAGCCCACAGAATGAATTTCCATTGTCAGTAAAACTTTAAAAACATTTACATATATCAAACTCGCAATTCTGAAACCCTGTAATGTCCTTTCAATATATGCCACAGATCCTAGAAGCAAAGTGACAGCTGTGTATCTATCTAGTGGATTGTTCATTATCAGCTGACGACAGGAGTATAATATCATTGCACATTTCCTACTGTAAATGCCAGTATGAAGAGATGTAAAGGTGGAAAAATGCAGAATACTGTTCAGAGATTCTAATTTTGCTTTGGTGACAGCATCCCATATAAGATTAAGAAGTTTTCAGAGATGCAGGAATCTCTCTTTGCAGTCTCTTACTAGCTCAAAATTAGAGTGACCCCAGTAATTTCTTAATTAGGTCAAACTAAATAAATGTACAGTACTTTGACATTACAAGGAAAAGCTATAAAAACATAGTCCGACCAAACTTGGCTCAGAAATAAAATTCCCTAGATGTTAATATTAAAAATCCTCCAAACTAACCAGAAGTTTCTCCTGTATGTCCAGCAATGCATCATTTTGCCAGGAAGCCTCCCCTCCAATCCCCGTGCAAGGCCACACGTTTGCACGGGCCACCTGACCTGACCACATCCTGGCAGGATCCTTCCTTGGGATCCCAGAAGTGCAGCTACTCTGGGTGGTGGGCCTTCTCTAGGGCTTTTGGTTGCTCTCGCTGCTGCCCAAGAGCAGTGGCTCATGTCAGCACTCTCTAGAGCTGCTTTGAAAAGCAGCAAAAACCAGGACCAGTGAAAGAAACAGCAGCCGGCATGAGTGTCTGAGGACTCTTTGGAAAGAAAGGTGACCTGTCGGGTCGTATGCACAATATATGCTTGTGTCTGTTGGCCACAGCATTGCTGTTGACCAACAGATAGCATCTATTTCATCTTCATTGAATCACAATTAGCAGAGCAGCATACTCGGCAGTTCTAAGCTGGCTCAGTGCTCTCCTTATCTGCAATCCTGTATGACTAAGTCCTTTGGGGAAAGGAAAGCACTGAGCCCATCCCTGGTGCTTTGTAACAATAATGCTGTTGTATCCCCTGGGAGAGCCCCACTGATTTGTGAAGGGCTTCTGAGACATTCCTCTCGACTGAATTCCACTCTGTCATCAATAACAGGAGCAGCTGGATAATGGGGACAGTCTCAGAAGTGATGAATCCACACATACACAAAGGAGAGGAGAACAGACTAGGCAGGGACTAATCCCATTTCAAGTTTAGATAGTCACAGTCCCAAAAGCCTGCTTGTAGCCTTTGCCAATATTCTTATCATTGCTTTCTGTTCCGAGAATTGGAAAGCCAAGAGCTACTCCTCCAGATATGGTGGTTGTCATATCTTGTGTGATTCATGCCTCCTACAAAGAATTTCAAATGAAGCAGAAGATAGGAGCCCAAGTTTTACTTAAACAGTTTAATATTAAGTGTTCTAAAGGGAAAGAATAGAAAACTCTTCTTCTTAATAACATGTTTCTGCTGCAATGGTGCAATGTATCCATCTCATTCCTTTGAGGATAACTTTTTTACTGCTGTGGGTGACTGACTATGAATGTATGTTTAAACAAGAAAGTTGATCCAGAACCGTAGCTGCTGTATTAGCAGATGCAGTTCTTTGTGGCACACCCACACCTCTCGCACACTGGCTCTGCCATCCCGGGCTCTGGGGTGCTCCTTATCTTTTGACTGTACTCTTCACACTGGCCAAACAGAGAGGTGAGGTACAAGGGGCAGTGCTCCAGCTCGACAGCCCATCCTCCCATTACCACCACCCTGCTCACGTAGCAGGAAGTTTTCTGTTGCCGTTAAGAAGCAATATTTGTGCTTATATCCAGCACAAGTGTAGCTAAGGCTGAAGTATATCTTGCTGCTTTTCAGACTGATTGTCTTGCAGTTGGTTTATTTCAAGCTAAATTTCTTTTTTTTTTTTAGTGCTGTTCAGCATGTTCAGTGGTGAAGAAGTCACTGTGTCTCATGTTACCAAGGATATTCACTTCTGGTACAGTCCTTGGAGCTAAGAGTAAAGGGACAGAACTAAATTTAGGAGGAGTGTGGAGCTTTGCATGGGCTGGCACAGGACAGGATACGTACAGGAGCTATATTTTTTGCAAAAGCAAGCAGTTTACTGTATGGAGGCTTCAGTTTTACAACTGCAGGTAAATGCAGGTGCATTTGTTTGTTGGGCACAAACCTTATGGCACCTGTGAATTACGCAGAAACATGTTTAAGTGACATCGATGTCTTTTCCATTTGCCAGTCTGCTAGCAAGAAATGGTGGAAAGGAGCTCGGAAAGGGACAGTGGCTTTTCAAGTATGGGTTCCGAACTGCAAAGCAGCAAAGTTTTCTCACTGGTGCCCTTAGACATTCGTTGATGCTGATGATCAGGCTTTGGCTGTAAGCATATTGTGTTAGGTCCTGGTGTGACACGTTTCATTTTTTCTGCCAATTTCTACTAGACTGTCAATATTTAAGATGCCTTTTCTAAGGCTTGTAAACAGCACGTTAGTACTGTATCCTCATTGTATAAGGACTGATCTTTCCTATGTAACTTAGCTCATTACCTTTTACAATAACTCCAGTACATATATTGTGCTTGCGTTTAGAGGAATGTAATGTAAGTCCTCACCAATAGTAAGTTCTCTTTGGAGAACAGCTGTATTTTTCATGTTATGTTGTTATGTTTCAGCCTTTGATTACATTTCAATGTGCAGCAGTAACCCTGCAAGTCCTTGTGTTTGTCATTTGCAGCAGTGGCTGGCAGCAGTGAACTTTAGTGAAGTAGGTGTTCCGGTAATGCTTAATTGGGTCAAACCAAATAAATGAATGGCACTTTGGCATTACAAAGAAAAGCCATAAAACCAGAAGTATAATGCAAGTACATCTTGGCATGTTTTTTCTCTTGCTCACTTAAAAGCCTTTGCGTATAAGAATTGAGAATAAAAATATTTACATTCACAAAAATGAAAATTGCTTGAAAAGAGCCAGTGCGTAGCTAGCAGAGTGCATCCAACAGCACTGCAGGTGGAGGCAGCTGCTGCAGCCTGTCAGGAGGTGCTGAAGATTTGTCTTAGGCTGATATCAGTTAATTGATAAATTCCAGATATTCATTTTTTACTGCTGATGCTCTATCAAACCAATAAAATACATCTACAAGAATGTCTTCAGCTGGAAGTCTGTTTCCATCCTGAGTGCACTGTTGGAATCGGAATGTAATTCCCTCTTTACTTTGGATAGATCTCTTATTATAAAATACTGTCAGAGAAGTAGAATTGCCACCCACTGAAACCAACATAAGTCATGTGCAAGTGAGAATATAAATGGATTCAGAGCTGTAGATAAGAACTTTACTCTATTTGCTACACTCTGGCAATATTGCTGGTCTTCAGGCTGGGATGCAGCTATATCTTGGCAGGGCAGGTTACCTGGCGAATATCTCCTGTTAGCTGTGGACAGCAGGCGAATGTGTGCATGCTTGTTGGTATAGTGAACCCTGATGTGTTACTAAGTCCTCAGGAGTGTACTGATGTAAAGGTCTGATCCCTCCTTACGGAGAGGTGGCAAAGACCGACAAGTGGCAGCTGTCTTGAGAGCATTCATGAGCATTATATTATCTTTTATCATATTTTGCATAAATGGTGACTCTTTAGAGGAAAAGCCTTTCGCTGCAGTACGCATATGGTAACTTCACCTTACATTTCCTCCTCAGCTGCCAGCTGCAGTTCTGGTATGTATGTTGTACTGCGTCCTGAAAGATGCTCTCTGCAGCTATGCAGGGCCAAAGGAAGAACTTATATGAATGGCACAGCTCCAGTGAGTAACCTGTGCTATAGCCTCATCAGTCGGCGTCGTCTCCTGATTGTTCTGGACTCTCGGTTCAAGTCACCAAATGTAGCTAAAAATACTCTCAGAAGCTATTGGTCTCCCAGCCCCAGCTACAGCATTCCCAGGTATTACGCTACCTCCACTGTCAACTAGTGCAGCACTTGCCACGAGGGATGACTGATCTCAGTTGTTGTCTTGAATTTATTTAGCATTTGGACATTGCAGTGGCCATGTTTCACATCAGCTTTCTCACAATACCGTCATAATGTAGGAAGAAAAAATTATCTTTCTCAGTGCATAATGAGGCAAGTAGGAGTATGCAGTTTCTTTGCTCTCTGAAATTTTGGTGGTCCATCGGTTACCATGGTGATGGCAGTGTGACACTTAGAATTTGATAACATACAGAAGAAGAGGGTCCCTGCTTTGAGCAAGGGCTCGACAGTACTGGCGCATGTGAGAGACTGTGTGTGGGCAAGATTCTTAATAGGTTATCATGCCTGGGGACTTAAAATTCACATTCATCGAGACATTTGTCATTCCTTTAACTCATTAAAGGAAAAGATTCTACTTGGGTTGAAAAGTTCACAGGATTTCTTTTAATTATTCTGGCAGGCTTCACAAATTAAGCTGTCTAAATGCACTGCAGATTTCTTTCCATCGCTAATAGTTTTCTGCATGCTTTACGTGGGAAGGATGGTTTGCATTTAGTTATTGTTCCACATATTTCTTCTTTAAGCAGAATTCTAGAGGGTTTTTTCCCCAATCTCTGTAGCATTACTGCTGCTGAAAATTTGAATCACTGTTTGAATCATTGTTCTTTGAGACCATTGGAAATACATGTATTTAGATGATAAATTTGTTTTTCACACATTCAGCAAATATCATGTGGAAGGAATTATTCTAAGGAACAGAAGGCAGAGGGCTGCAGGATTCAAAGTAATTTTCCACTGAATGATAAGGATTGGTAGCTAACAGGGGTGGATCGAGCCGGAATTTTAAATTTTATCCCTCTGATATTTCAGGGTGAAATTTGGACTTAGGAAGATCTGAATCAGACACCACTACCCCAAATGTAGATTTTGACTCTGGATGGGAAACAAGAGAAGAATGGATCCAATTTATGGGTCTGGATATCTTGTGATAAAATATTTGCAAGATTTCTGTGAATGTTAATTCAGACACTGATTGACCTTCTTTAGGAACAATCAAAATACACTTTCTCACAAGCATATTCAAGATTTCAAAATGCTCCTCAAGAACCTGTAACAGCTGTGTAGTACTGGGTCATTTTGCACAGCCATAATCCAGTTGTGTTACTGCAATAGGCCTCTCACGAGGGTTACGTAGCTTGTTTAGGAGAACAAAATAACTCTGTATTGCCATTTACCTTTCACTTGCGATTGTGATTTCCCTACCTTACAGTTTTCCTTTCGTGCAGAATACAATGAAAGAGACTGTAGATCTGATATTCCTGGTTTGGGAAGCAGGCAGCATCTCAGTGCATGCTCTTACAGATGTTTTGCTGTACTGCATGCTGCATTGTTTGGATCCTCGGACAACAGCCTGGAGTCATTCATTCTCTTTGGATCTTTGGAGTTTCACTCAGCCACAGCCTTAGGTTCTGGCTGGAGAAAATGGAAGGCTTTCTTACATTTTTGCGGATTTTATTCATAATTTTACAGTATGTAACTGCTGACTCTTGTACCACTGGGAACTGTGGTGCTTTCCATTCAGTTCAGAAGTCATTTTACATAGGGTGGCTGCAACCTTTTCTTCTGCTGCCTCTAATAAATATTATATGTCTGACATTTGAGCCTTGCATCTCACAGTCACCAGGATCCTTCTAATAGCAGAGCCTGAGGTCCTATTAGGTGAAAAACCAACTGTGCTGACATCTAAGCATGTGAAATGCCTGTTCACCATGAAGTAGCTTAAAAACGACCACAGCATCCTGGCTAGGAGCAATTTCAGTAGCTCAGCTGATCACGCAAAAGTTATAGGTGGTTGACAATGCAGCATCTTGTCGGCTGAATAACACAGCCTAGTTTCATATTAACACTCCAGGATCTAGATTAACTCTTTGTGATGCAGAAAGAATAAAATTCAAGGTATTGCTCAAGATATACATAGTACCTCTGGTAACTTAGCTGAGCCAACACCACCCGAAATGCTATTATTTTTTTTTTCCATGGCCATTAATAATTTTTTTATTCCTAATATTATATCCTAAATACATAAATCCTTAATATATTCTTAATATACAAAGCAATACTTGTATTGCTTTTTCCTTATATTTTAATTCCATGTTTGTAGAAAAAGGATGAAAAATAAAAATTGCATTTGGAATTTACTTGGAAATGACTGTCTGGCTCTGGGATGAGGCTCAAAAATTTAATATGCTCAAAATATCACCAACATTTATTATTTGTTTAAGGCTGAATAACTGTTTCCCTCCCTAAATTGCTTTCTCTTTTGATCTCGTAAGAAAAAAACCCCATCCTTTTCCGTATCCATACAAATTTACTGTTCATAATGCGTGTCCGGAAGCTGCATTTTTACATTTGGAGACTCTGAAATGATCTGTCCAGCAGGTTCAAAATATAGAGCCAAGCAATGGAAATTGTAGCCCTACTTTTAAGAGTTTTATAGACCTTGGAAAATATACAGTCTAAAGAAGAAATAGACTTTCCCCTTAAACGTTGCAGGCCATGCCCTTATTCAGCACAATTATTGTTTGTAAGCTTTCATACCTTTTCTTTTTCAGATATGTTGTGTCAGAGTCATCAAGGAAGTAGTCTTAATTTGTGCATAATTTAGACAAACTAGGAAGATAATGAAAAAAAGGGTGAAAAGCGATATGAAAGAATTACTTGGTGCAGGGTTTAATTGGTCTTAAACTACCATGGGTCTACAGAGGAGGCAGAGGCCCAGGGAGGAGAAGAGCAAAGAGCTGAGAAATGAAGCAAGTTGTTGACTGTGAGCTGAAAAGAGGAGAGAGAAGAGGAAAGAAGATGCCAGACTTAGAAAAACTGGGATGCTATTCCAGGTTTAGTGGGTGGAGTGAAACAAACCCAATGACAAGGAGCTGATAAAGCATTCACAGAACATTTCTGCAGCGCACATATCTGCCTTGCTCCCTGTTTCATCGACAGACACACATATATTATAAAGCTGTGCGTGGGAGCACCACATGGTGATTTCCTATATCTTTTAAAAAAATCCATATGAAACATTTCATGATTTACCACCTGTCAGCTTCTCTAGATTTTTTTGCCTTTGCTTTTTCAGTTGTTGAAGACAAATGTTTTCTGTCATTTGTTGCTAACTCTCTCTGCCCACCTCCAGCCTTTCCCCAGCAGCTGCAGTAAATTGGCATGGCCCTGGGTAACGCTTCCTGGCTGCCGGTGACAGAAATCCCCCTCCCTGCGCAGTACTCAGCAGTGGGACAGGGACAGGAGTGACAGAAAGCTTGGCTTTTTGGTGCTTGGGAGAACAATCTGTGAAGAAGAATGTGGGCATGAGAAAAGGGGAGGTAGGAAGTGTCTGCTGTTTCTCAAGCTTGAGAGACTTGAGGGGTGGTTCAGTCTGCATAGAGAAAACTTTCCATGACACCTGGATGGAAAAGATCTCTCCTGAGCAGAATTCAGAACCTGTGCCTTAACTGGTTTCCATTCCCTGATCATATGTTCAACAGGATTCTGGAAATTGATGAACATGTATGGTGAGACACAACAGTAACAGCAAGAAGTGGTCTTCTCTAGAGGTGGTGAGAGAGAGGCTGAGTGTAGGAAATGGGGATTTCAAGGTGAGAATCTGAGTAGATTCAGATAGGCTTTTACACATAGCTGAGGACTGCTGCTTGCAAATTGTTTTCTTTATTTCGTGCAGCAGTTCTCCCCTTTACAGGAAAAAAGACAATGTGTAAATCTGTCAGACTAGAAGATACCATAATAAATCTAACACATGCGTGGCATATTTACAGCTTTCTGCTGGCCATTGTTGATGGATCTGGAGAAGCAGCATGCTAATTGCTGTTCTCCAGAGGGGTTAGGACGAGAATCATTAAAGAAAAGATCCTTGGCATAATAAAAAATTGTGATTGTTTTTTCCAGCCTTCTTCTATGTGTCCATGGAGGATGTGGTGGGTTACCGAATTTAAAAAAAAATCATGTATTTTGTAGTACATTTCCTTAATATTATTATGTGAGAACTGTTTTGAAGAAGAAAAAGGATGAATAAGGCAGGTATCAGCCCTGACAAGGACAAGCAATATTGGAATTAAAATGCAAAATGGATTATGTTTATTTGGAATTTTCTCTGTCATTTAGTAGAGGTTCTTTAATTTGTTTATCTCTCCCTACAATTGCCTATTGAATTTAATTAAGTGCACCATAGATTTATGAGCCAGGGCAATATGAAGGAATTTTTTTTTAAAGCAAGCTTATTTCTTCCTTGGATGAGTTTTCTCAGAGATGTTGTAATTATATGCCTGGATTACTGCTGGCACAGCAGAAAGTTTACTCAAATACAGCACTTGCAGATAGGCAAGGCACATGTGATGGGCTCAATGAAATCTGTCAACCCCCATGACCACGCATCTACACCCATTTGTGTCAGTTGCTTAAGAAATCGTCGTTGATGATGCATCTTTCAATTACTTGTCATGCTCCTAATATTTTTAGATACATAGATGACATATCTCAAGTTGTCACATATCTCCTATAATCCTGGCCTGTTTACTTTGCATGTTTGTCTAGACTCTTCTACAAGTCTCTTTATCCTTTCTTTCAGGAAACATAAAAGAATATCCGCTTGTCTAAATTTATGCTCATATAAATGGCTAGCATATCTGAGGACTCAATGAAATTTTGCCAATCAACAGCAACAAAACCAGCTGAGTCATTACAGTTACCAAAATACTAAAGAGAAGAAAAAGTCTTGTTAGTAAAGATTAGTTTTCTACTTATTCCAGATAGGTGGTGCATTAATGTTAATGAGGTAGCTAATCAGTTTGTCATTGATGGATCTATAGTCATTAATCCATGAAACTTTAGATTATTTCTGTAAATCGAGATATAATAAGGGAACTGAGTAGTTCTATTTCATGTGTGTGGCTCACTTGAGAGATGTCATTCCCATGAACAGGGGGCAGGTTATTCATGTTCTGTGTGCCTGTATGTATTGTTCTCAAATATATTACGTATACTTATAATTGAATGAGCAGAGTCTGACCCCACTGCACCAAATTCAATGGAAAGCCTCTGATTGAATCAAATGAAGTGAGAGGAAGCGCAGCCTTGCTTTTGGGGCTTCTCTGTTCCTCTGGTGACTGTAACATGTTGAAATGAAAGGATGGTTTACTATACTCACGATAAAGTTGTTCCTTTGAGTTTGCATTTATAAAATGTTTAATAGGATGTATTAAATATGTATACACAGGGATTTAAAAAAATGTAAATAATGAAAAATGCTTTTTTGTTGTAACGAATATAAAACTTCCAGTGAAAAGATGAAATTCTGGTCCAAACTGAGCCCGTGGCAGCATTCCCACTGCCTTCAAATGGGCTGGAGTTTGAAGTGCAGTAATTTGTTTACCAAGTAGAAATCCTAGGTTTTCAGACTGATGGCACACCATGTTGTGGGTTAGGGGTCAATCTGAAGAGGTGTGTTAGTTTGGACTTCAGTTTTGGCCGCTGTTTTTATTAAAGCTGTGGGGAAAATTAATGAAATCTGTGAAATTTGGGGCTGGTTTATTTCAGTTCAGTAAAACAGGGTAGAAATAAAAGGAGGAGTTTAAGACAATTTGAGGAAGCCAAGGCTATTTGGGGTCAGAAATCATGAGACATATAACGGCTTTGATCAAAATGTGGCAAACTTCATGGTTTCAGCTGAATTTCCTGTTATAATCTGAGATTTATTAAAACTCTGAAGTATAACTGAGATAGGACAGCTGTCAGCTGATACTGAATGAAATTTTGCCTAGAATTTTTCAAGCCAATACATCTCCGTCCAGTAAGTCATGTGCTATTACTACTGTGGCTGCTTGCTAATAACAGTTCTTACTGTTGTTTTGATTTCTTTTGAGTAACAAAAGTGGTGAGAAGATCAGAACTGACATTGTTTTCAAAAGACGTGAAGAGTTGTGGGTATGATACAGGCAGATGTGAGGGAAAGAAATGGGACATAGTAAGTAAATCAAGAACCAATATATTCTATTCCTTCTAAGAAAAAGAGGAAACACACATTAATGTAGGTCAAACGATTAGTAATGAAGTAAATGTTTGTAAGGAAGATGAGAAAATTCACAGCTGAAATGTATTAATCATAAACTTTTAAAAATGAAGATTATAGTTTTCTCTGTCTTTGTGGTCTTGCTTGTTAAGTTACTGGTTGCGGTCATGAATTTCATATATTTTAAAAAATACAAGAACAATCATGTAAAGTCTATAAGCCTTTGGAGCCATGTTCTGGTGTATTAGCCATGGGAATTCCTATCTGCTATAGGAGAATTTTTTTTCAATGAACTAGTTTAAACACTATTAGATGCTTTCTGTGACTAATGTTTGCAGCTTCACAGATTATAAAAGCAGAAGAGAAGGACTCTGATTATCCAGCCTGACCTCCTTAGTGCCATAGGTTACAGTAATAGCTTCTGTTTGCAGTAGAACATATCTTCTAGGAAGTGGGAATATAAAGATATTAAATATCCTTTCGTGATCTTCACCCAAGCTTACCTAATCTCACTGTGAAAAATGCTTCTGTTCTGATTTTGCCGAGTGTCAATCTCTAGCCATTAGAACCCATTCTGTCTTTACCTGCCAGACTGAGGTGCCTCGTTAATCACATTATTGCTATAAACTTTGCTGTAGAACAGAATGGTTTTGTTTTTCTTTGAGTTTATGTGACTAAAAGTTTCTTCTGAATTGCCTCGGAGAGACATTTGAGAAATAGAATATTGGTAGCTGGGAAGTTGGCTATCATCACATTCATTGACTCTGGAAGGCTGGCCAGCAATACTGCAGGTGTTTTTTCTGACCTTAAGCAAGGTAGCACAATGACCTACTTTAAACATGCTTCTCAGATAGTAAAAAAAAAAAAAGGATATGAAGTTGGTCTTCAATTTCTTTTCTGTATCTGTCCATATCTGTATGTACATATGAGCTCTTCTAGTACGGCATTTCTGTGTGCTTATCTTTTAGACTGTGTATAGAGACTGCTAGAAAAATAATTTTCAAACTTTAATTCTTTTACAACAGTTGTTTGACAAATGAGTGTCTGAGTTTCAAGGGGAGACTGCATGCTTGATGGGGATGAAGGCAAAGACATTTGCACAGGTACGTTGCATGTGAGTCTTGATACGTTTTTCTGTTCAGGTCCCTGAGTGTGAGATCCCTGGAAATCCTAACACAAGCTGGAGCTCTCCAGACACTTGGTTCAAGTCTGTCGTGGACATTTTTAGCTTCAGGCTCCTGCAGTGAAACAGGTCACATCTGTTCAGGGTAGCCAGGGCTGGGGCTGCTACGCAGGCCGTGAATGAAGGAGACTAAAGTAATTAGTGCCCTTGGATGCTGAGATGCACTGAGTGACAGGGCTGTCCTTAGAGTGTTTGAGCCATGAAAATTCAGCAGTTTAACTGTAAATTCAGTCACAGCTGTCAAGAGTCCTAAGAAGCATATTGTGTTTCAGAATCAACATATGCTCGCATTTCCAAAATGAATTTCTCCTCTACCCTAAGATTTCCATGTTATAGGAATCCTGAAATATCAGAATTTCCTCTCTGTTGTCATCTCTGTGTCCTGAAGAGTTTTCATCGCTGTTGTTGCAGTTCTCTGTACCTTCTCTGATCTTTGGTGCTTTCCAGGATGGGGAAATCAGACTTCGTGCAGCAGCAGGCTCACCATGGAGTTATAAAATGGCATAATGGTGTTTTCTCTTTCATTCTTTCTTCCTTTGTTACAATTCCTAATGCTTTATTTGCCTTTCTAAGTGCTTCTGAGTACGAAGCTGATGTTTTCATGGTATTATCTGTTATAACTCTGATAGTTTTCCTGAAATTTAATAGCTAATTTAGACTCAGTCACTGAATACGTATAGTTAAGGTTACTTTTCCGTGTGTGTTACTTTACATTTATTTACACTGAATTTTATCTATAATTTTATTGCCTAATCATTCTGTATCATGAAATTGCTATGCAAGTCTTTGCAGTTTGCTTGCATTTTTACTACCCTGAATAATTTGTCACCAGTAGCAAATGTGCTATCCCTGCTGTCCTGTTTCCAGATCATTTATGAAAATACTAAATAGGACAAGCCTCAGGGCAGAGGCTTCATTTGAAACCTTACTATTTATTCCTACTTTAGTTTCCCATCCTTTTAATCTGTTATAAATCTATAAGAAGACATTCCCATGGCATTTTATGAACCTTTGGTTAAGAAATCCTGGTTGAAAAACTTTAGAAAATTCAAGTACAGCATATAAACTGTCTTGTCCTTGCCCTACAGAGAACTCTAACAAGTTTCAGTGGCGTGGCTTACGTGCAGGAGCACTGTGTTGCCTCTTTTTTGTTATAATAGGTTTGTTCCTGTGTATACTGATTCCTTTGCTCATTATTCTATGATTTGGTTGGGTGCAGATATACTTACTCTGATTCTCTAGATCTCCAAAAAACTCATTTTAAAAAATGGGGCATCTGTTGGCTCATGTTTACCGTCTTCCACTCATCCGATGCAAATGATATTTTAAGTAATCAGTATAGCAGTTCAGGAGTTTTATATTTAAGATTTATGACGCTTCTCTGTGTCCTATAATGTGTTACTATTCCTTAGACAAGTTGTTTTTTTTTTTTGGATGCCCCCTTCTCCTAGCATGTCAGTTTAAGATAAATCCTCTTGTATATCCCCAAAGGTTGTTGAATCTAAGTGGCTGCGCATATCCTAGCTACATTAATTTATTGTGGCATTTCTTCTATAGCATTATCATCTTTGAATGTTCCCTTTGTACCTCTGTTGTCACTTGCTCCTGCAGAAGGGCGGATATCCTACATGCTTTGGCTATGCTTTAAGGATTTACTGTTAGTTTTAGTGTCTTCAAGTTATTTCTCCACAAAAGATCAGAGTGTCATATATTCATAGGTTGGAAAAGACCTCTAAGAACATCAAGTCCAACCATCAACCCAACACCACCATGCCTACTAAACCATATCCTGAAGTGCCACATCCACACGTTTTTTGAACACCTGCAGGAATGATGACTCAACCATCTCCCTGGGCAGCCTGCTCCAATGCCTGACCACTCTTTCGGTAAAGAAATTGTTCCTAATATCCAATCTTATCCTCCCCTGACGCAACTTGAGGCCATTGCCTCTCATGCTATTGCTGGTTACTTGGGAGAAGAGATCAACACCTGCCGCACTACAACCTCCTTTCAGGCAGTTGTAGAGAGTGATAAAGTCTCCCCTCAGCCTCCTCTTCTCCAGACTAAACAGCCCCAGCTCCCTCAGCTGTTCGTTATAAGACTTGTTCTCCAGACCCCTCACCAGCCTCATTGCCATTCTCTGGACACGCTCCAGAAACTCTATGTCCTTCTTGTAGGGAGGGGCCCAAAACTGAACACAGTACTCACAAGATCGTTTTTTTTTCTTTTTAATGTTTTCATTTTTACATATAACTTGCTAGATATTATGTTCTTTCCTGTTTTCCTTCTTGGAGACATTTGCACTGTTTGAAGCATGTCTTCTTGCTTCTCATAGCTTTTGTTATTGAATCATACTGGCCTTTTTGAGCTATTAAATCTTGTTTTCATATGTTATGTATTTTAGCTGATGTCATTATACAATCCATGACCTTCAAAAATATAAGTTTTTGGCTGCTGCTTCTTCTGTAGTTCTCATTTTGAAACTAAGTGCAGGTACAAAAGATTTTTTGTTTCTCCTATGAGATGTTGTATCTGACTACATTATGGGACTCTTCTGTAATACAAGGCCTTCGAAAGAGCTATTCCTGAATAAGGTCACAGGCACCATTCAGCATGAAGTCAAGAGGTTTTTTTCTTTTGGTCCCAAACAAGTTTCTCTGAAAAGCAAATGTTTATGTTATCTTTTTGTCTCGGTATAACCTACATTGACACCTACCCAGTTCATGTGAGCATGGTTGAAATCTACCATAATTGTTGTGGGTTTTGTCCTTAAAGATGCTCATTGCAGTCACTGTCACCTTTCTGGTAAATCAGTAATATAAACTTAATACTCTCCTTTTGTTACTGAGGACTGGAATTGCAATCCATAGTGATTCTGTTCGTTGTTGATATATTTTATTTATTTATCAAATTTAATTCTGAACTTTCTTTAGTAAACCGCCTGTGTATGTTTATTCTGCTGGCTTATTTTTAGGCTCAAATTTAGGACTTAGTTACAACTTTTATTTGATGCTTCCTACTTGCATTTTTTTTTATTTTTGTTCTGTGCTTTGTTGGAAGATACAGAGCTGTTCTAACATACCTCCAGGGAGAATTGTTATCCTAAACTCTATGTTCTGCTCCTATCAGCTTTCTCTGCTTTTTTGGCTCAGAAACACTCCCTTAGAACCATTTTAAGTGCCATCACTGAAATAAATTTCCTTGAGAGTTAATGCCATATTCATCTCTGGATGTACTAGACAAAAATCTGTCAGGAGTGGTATAGAGGCATTTGATCCTGCTTTGAAGCAAGGAGATGGACTTTATGACCTCCAAGCATCCTTTCTAGACCTATACTTTATTTTAAATTGACAACTGGGTAAACAGATACAACTTCTGTAATCTTAGCAAAGTACCAGATCCATATCTCTTTTTTTCTGTAGCTGGAGATTGGAGGTTCTCAGAGAGAAAGGCAGTGGATATTCTATCGAAGTGTTGGAGAGATGGGGTTTCTGATGTATGATAACTTTTTATGACTATTAGGATTCAAGTGAAGAAAGGTCTTTTCTTCTCCCCAAATTCTTCATAATATTGCCAGCCATAACTCCAGCAAAGTAGACAATCAGTATTTGCTTTTGAGAAATAGTGTGGGTTTTTTAAATTGGTGATGACAGTATGTTCCTAGTCCTTTAAAATATCCTGTCTTCAGTTAAATTATTTCCTGCAACGTGATGCATCTTGGCAGATTTCTTTCAATTATATTAGTATGGTCAACTACCTTGAAAAACACAGAAGCAAAAACTCACACACCAAAAATAGGTGCAATGAAGAGCTGAAACATGATCTATTTGTTGGTAAAAATACATGCCATGGAACAGCACACCTCTAGTTATTGCAGTTGTTAGGTAACTATGCAGCCTAGGATAAGTAGAGTACTTATGAATCCTAATGTAATACCACTCTGCCTAAACGTACTGTCTGTGAAAACACTTTGGCTTTCACTCTGTATCTGTCTAAAACAGCACAAGGGGCAGTCATGCCATACTTTATTCCACTTGCATTCAACCCGACGCTTGCTAAGAATAGGTGGATATCATATTGTATAAAAAGTAGCATAATGGCATGTGACTGTATTTTCAATGAGGGAGGCAGTATGTGACTGTACTGTCAATGAGATGGCTGCCTCACACTTTGTTATGCAGTCCTGCTTTCATGAAATCAAAATCTGGATGACTCATCGTATCCACTCAAATATTGTCACAGTGTATCTTCATTGCTCAAAACAGTATTTAAGACTTCCTAATCACATTACAAATAATCTTGGTAATTCCACATGGTGTTGATAGTGAGCAATAGACTTCAGGAAATATTTTCAAAATATTCATTATGTAAAGTCATAGATAGTCTACATATCTATGAGGTACACAAAATCCCTGACCAGAAGCTGTAGAAGGATGTAGATGAAAGCACTGACAGTGTTATTGAATTGTTAAATAGGAAAATTAACACATTGAATTTGACTTTAAATATGTCTTATTAGAGCTGGTTTAACATTTTCCTTGGTAATGTCAAACTAGTTTCACTATTACAATCTACTTTAGTGTCCCTGGTAAAACTTGAAGATGTAAGTCAGAAGGATATAGAGATAAAGTTATATGCTTATTAATATGAAATACAGAAAAGATTTAGAAGGTATGCTGGAGAAGTTAACAAAAAACGGGAGAGTGGAAGAAAGATATACATAACAGAAAGACAATAGTGAATGACTGGAAGAAAAAATGATACAAAATTTAGTGTTTCAAAAATTAATGCACATGGGAAAAATAAACTGAACTACTGATACATGACAGTGGATTCTAAATCCTTTATTATTCTTCAGGGAAGAAATCTTGGAGTCATTGTGGACATCCCTCTCAAGAATTAGTCCATTTCTCAGCAATAAAAATAGAATTTGAAGCATTATTAGTAAAAGAAATGAGAACAAATCTAAGAACATTATTATACCACCATATATTCACCATTTGCCCATGTGTTGAATGGGCAGTTCTGGCTCTGCCCTCTCAGTGAGGACATACCCAGCACTGGAAATGTGATGAGAAGGGTAACATGGATGGTTGAGGGTGGTCAAAAACACTGAAATGTTTCTTAGAAAGGAGATACCAAATGGACTGGAATTCATCTGTCTAGAAGGGGAGATGGTTGAGGGAAAATATGATAGGTATCTATAAAATCACAAATAATGTGAGTGTGGCAAGTAGATAACAAACATTTATTGTTTCCCATAGCAGAAAACTGGAAGTTTCTTAAGCTGTTAGACAGAAGTTTTAAACAAATGAGAAGGGATACTTTTTGTACATATGCAGTTGCAAAATTCATTATTACTGCAAGTTTCTGAGTACAAAACTATAAATAGGTGTCAAAAACAATTAGGTAGCTTACTAGAGAATAGACACAGCAATGACAATTAAACATGATTGCCTGGATACAGACACTGTTTGGCTGAGGAAAACCTAAATTGTTGATACCTGAGAGCTGTGAGTATATGCATCAGTGCAAGTATCACTCTCTTTTGTTACATACTCCTGCCTGCCTGGTCACAGCTGCAGACAGTTATACTAAAACTAAACTAGCATTTGCTCAGACCTAGCACAGAAGTTCCAATGTTCTCACCTGGAAAACTAGCATACAATAAGCGAAGATGGTTATAATATTATTATGTGGTGTTGAATAACTCAGAATCCCCAGTGTTTATGGATCTAAACCATAGATGATAGAAGCTAGATGGAAAATCTGGTGTCTGGGAATTCTGGACCTCTGGCCTTTGCGGTCACTTATGCTCATGTCCAGTACATGGTTATGAAATGGTTATACCATCTCTGGTCGTCTTTCCGTTCCTACCACTAATGTGCTCCATTCCTCTGTTTTGTAAGCTCCTTGGATTGTAAGCTATTTGCAGAACAGAAGAACAAGCCCAAAAGAACAGAAGAACCCTTTGGTGAATATTGCCTGATTTTTGGCTGAAGCCTAAAGATGCTACTGTAGTGAAATTACACTGGTCGATGCTGAGGAAGCAGAGCTTCCAATAGATTTGCCTGCAAGTTCAACTCATCTCCATCTCCTAGGTCTGCAGCCTCCCTGTCCTACCCCCTGCTTGTCTGAGTGGGTCGGTGGCAGCGTGTCATGATGTGCCAGCTGCCTCGCTAACCACACGTATGCAGCAACACGCTGGGTCTTTTTCTTCTTTTAGCTGTAGCTTTTGGTGAAATATGCAGAAATTTGTATGTCTGAGACCTTTAGCCTTCTGTCAAATTGGCTGAAATTGTTCAACAGGTTCAAAATGTGCTTGAGGGAAAATAGCAAACTGACAGATGGCCAGGCAACACAACCACATATGCCTCATTTCTTGAAGAACCAAGTTAAAAATACATCATTATAATAGACTTCAAGAAGGAAGGCAAAGAGTGACAGGAAAACGATAGGTTAGAAAGTCAAGAACTGACTATTTCATATTTACCTCTGTCTCTGCATGGTCCTTCAACTTCAGTGGGAATTGCCTCCTGTTTTTACGTGTCTTTTGGAGCTGCACGTTTTCACTGAATTGGTTGATTCCATACCTTGGCTCTGACACGTTGAATCTTTCTGTCTTGCTCTGCAAGACTATAGCATGTTGGGACTTGTCACTAGTAACTGCTACTAGGGAACGGCTGAAGTTAGAAATCACTTATGCTATATGGCTGTAAGTAAACTATAGTATATGATGTTATAATATATAGGTATTAGCTTTAGTTATAAATAGTGGGTCAAAGGTCTCCTTGTAAGAAGCTAAACAGTGAGATAAGTTGTATATCGTTTGAATTCCCTTTTTACAAAGCAGTTTTCTGTTAAATTAGTGTTCTTGAAAATGAAAGATTAATAGCATTGGTTACAGCTGTGTAATATGGCTGGTGTTTTGCAAGCTTCCAGGTGTAAGCATGCCAGCTCATTCTGGACTTGGCTTTTAAAAGCCTGCTTAGTGGAAATTTCTAGACCTTTTTAAAAATAATTTCCTAACCATTCTCATGGAGTGACTTTGCTGTGCTAAATGTTCTTTGAAATTAGTGTGAGTTTTCTATAACTGAGAATGTGCAGAATCACTTCTGAATGTTCTAGAGATGGTATATGGATAAATAGATTAAAATAATTTCACAGGGCTGTTTTTCACTTTGAAATTGATTCCATGCTCACTCTGTGAAGTCAGCACATGAACACAGTGCATCACAGACTTTTCACTCTTCCACTTCCCTCAATTCCCTGATTTTATCAAGATGGACAAAGTATTTTCTCTTCCTCTGTTTTCCTCTGTTACACAGTGGCTACGGCTGTTGTCATATGTTAGTTGAAGGACAGTAGCAGTCTAAATGTTTCTGTTTGTTTTGCTGCATTGCTTTTATTTGTGAGACTGAGTTTTTGTGAAAAGCTGTCTGCTTATATTGGAGGATTGTAGCTGTCCTTGTGTGGGCAAAGAACATATTAAAAATGGAAATCAGGAAGGATTCTGCTGACAAGAAAAAAATTATCTTACACTCATTTAGAGATGTGGAATTAATATCCTTAGATTTTTAGTAGCAGCAGGTTAATTAAAACAATCACACTTCCCTTTTAATCTTAGGAAAATGCTTCATCCCATGAGATAAAGTATTATGAAATGTGTTAACTACAGCACTTCAGGATAACAACATCTTACACACAGTAGAAATAAGCAAGAGCTTTCTCAGTTCTCTGTCTTACAATATTAGTAAATAGATTAAGCAAAAGGAAACCTCCATGTCTGAAGTTTTACTTATCGTATACTGTAAAAGTATATAACATGTAGTTCTAGTCCTAGTTTCCTTTAGAACAGGAGTGCTCCATAACCAATGAAACTAATTGCTAATTACTGATGAAGACCTAATTACATGAGAAAGGAATCCATGGTAAGATGTACATGCCCAGTGTTTACACTCACACATAGAGTAATGTTGCTATGTCACAAGATATTACTGTAAAAAAGGAAATGGGTTTTGCTGAGGTCCCTGAAGCAGACAAAATATTGTTCTCTGGCAAAGTCTGCCAATGGGGCCTAGCAGATGCTACCTTAAAAAGTGGAAGTAAGGTAGGTCTGATTAAACATCTGTGCATTTAAACTCCGTCATTGCATTTGACATTTAGTACAATCCGTTTGAAAGTTGCAATATTTTTATTTGCTGAGTTAAATTTTCTAAAGTTGCTTTAATACAAGATATTTAATAAACAAAGCATCTCCAGAGCACTAGAAGATGCAATTTCAATCCCTCTTCTTATCCAGGCTTGCCTCATCATTCACTGGGTTACCGTTAGCGCTACTCTGCTGTCATAGCGGAGTCTGCCAGCACAATAACTTTAGTGTCCTGATTTCATCACACTGGTGTATTAGAGGTAGATCCTTCCTCCTCTGTTCTTCTCCCAAGTGCATCTGTCTGCCTGTTACCTTCCAGTCCTCCTGCCCAACTCCAAAAGCTGGCTTACTGGAGCGTTTACCTGTAGTGCTGTAACCTGTTACCGCGTGACTGCTTACGTATTGTATTTCAGATATTGTGTTTTGATTGTGTCTAGATTTACATATAGGAGTTGTGTAATATTTTATATAGCTGACAGATTTTTAGATTTATTCCCTTCTTTATCTGAATTTTCAAGGATTCTGTTAAAAATAAACTCGCAAACCCTTGACAATACTGATGGAATAAAAAATGTCTTTGACTCTGTGAGGGTAGTCTTCAGCGATAGCCTTCATCCTCTGGGGAGCTGTATCTTTAAGATGCCCAGATGAGTCAGTTGTGTTCTGCAGATGCTCCCATTGCACCGTACTGACCAGGCAGTTAGAGGGAGGCAGATTGCCATCTCAGTTGTCTTTTATTTTCATGTAGTTTTGAGTACTGCATCTTGCAATTTGACACACAGAATCTGATCCTGATTGCCATCCCATTGGCTTCTCTTTAGTTTTCTGTGAAGAAGTCTTGATGAATTCAGGTTCTGATGTGAATCTGGTTAGGCTGCTATTGCTGCCAACCCCAAATTAGAGAATAATGAATGATGTTCAGGAAAGGTTCATTCTTCTTTCAGGGCATTTTTTATGAGAAATGGTCTTTCACCCTTGAATCTATTTTCCTTCCCAATACTGAATATGCAAAGTTTGGTGTCCAAGTAGATTTTCATTGTGGCTCTTGATGAATTGTTCAAATTCTCTAAGGCACTAATTTCATGATGTTGGATAAGACATTTTTTAATGAATTAGGAAATTCAACTTATTACACTATGAAAGTGTTGTAATAAAATATAAGTTTCTATTTTCAGAGTGGTTTCAGATGGGACTTGTAAGACATTTGCTTTTATGGCATGGCTTTGCCTGTATATTGCAAGATAATTCATGCAGTTTGAGATAATTTCTACCAGATCTTCTTTGGATCTATCAGACAGTATTGCTATTTCTAAAGCTACTGTGAAGTAAATCCGATGCATATCATATTAATTGAAATATATCAAAGTGTATCATAGAAGGATAGCAAATCCAGTGTGTACCAGATCATATATGTCAGTAATACTCTACTGCAAGACAGAGAGAATAACAGCAGTTAAGCAAATCAAAGGGCCTCTGTATGTTTTTTTTTCCTCTTGATATTTAATGAAAACAACATTAATACCAAGCTTTATGCTGGTGCTATTTAACTTTTAACTTAGTGCGTTCATATTTCTGTATTAATTACATAGTTCAATTCAGGGGGCAACTATTGCGTACACTAATAACTTAGGCATACACTTCACTTAGAGCTGAACATCAAAAAATCTCGTATTGTAGGATTATATCCACTATCTACAGCCCTGTTTGATATCGTCAGCTTCTGAAAACAAAGGCTAGCCAGATAAATTGACTCTTTTATTCTTCCCTGGGGGAACTCAACAAAAAAGAGAGTAAGGGCTGTTAGCATTTAGCCTGTGAAGCCTTTAATAAAATATTTTGAGTCCCAAGAAATTTCAGTCTGGCAAATGTGATTCAGACAGGGGGTTAATTGTCTAGAGGTAGAACTGATGTACTACTTTGTGGTGTTAGCAGCAGATAAGAATGCTGCCATCAGGTGTGGAGCAGCTGTGGGTAATTGGGGTAGTGCAGCGGGTCAGCAGATTCTGTAACAGATACTGATCCATCAATACTCAGAAGAGGAAATTAAATATTCTGTTAAATTTGGGAGTTTAGGAAGTTTAAGGGTGCCATGCCTTGTCACAGCTTATACGCTGCATTGCAGTCATGCACGTTAGCAGTGCATTTCAGTTGTATATACTGATTTCAGTGTGTACACTACGATGGGTGCGCCTCGGCTGCTTGTAAGAATCTTAACAAATGTGGATCTGGCTGCTAGAATCCTACAGGCTGGTGGTTCAACAACCCAGATCTGAGACTGAAGATGCTCAAAGAATAAAACTGTAAGGAACAGAAGGGCATAGTAATGAAATACAATAATTTGAAATTGTCTTTTAGAATTATTATACAGGGTGAAAACAGACGTGTATTTTTAGATTATCAGTCAATGCACACTGAGTTAATTCCCATTGCAAGTTTTTACATTCTGCCTAGAACTTTTAGTACCTGTCCAATAAAGTATGTCTGAGCAAACAGAAAGTTGACATGTGCTTGACTTACCTGTAGGGTTTTTTTTTAGATCTCTCTTTACTGATAAATATATGCATGACACAAAATAAAGGGAAGTGTTTGCAAAGGGATTCATTAAGGTTAAGTTATGAGAGCACCGTTACTGCTCTTGAGCAATACCCAAATTTATGGCTACCCTACGACCTAGGGCTGGAGCTTATAGATATTACACCAGCTACATCTGGGAGGCAGGTAGAACACGCAGAAAAAACTTATGAGGTAAACATTCTTGGTTTTGAGAGAAAGTGGATTGTGGCTGAATTTGTTAAAAATTTGGAGAGGCATTGCATGAACAACAAGGAAGCGTATATTTTTGGTGCAGATGAAATCAGATATGAACATAAAGAGGAATATAATTCTGCTTTTGATTAATGCTAGAATATCATAGAAGCATGTATTTGTGGGCCAGATAAAGTTACCTATGTGTCTCTGTATTCATGGGTGTCTACCTTGTCCCATTTATTAGGCAGTGCTGTATTCTTCCATTGCTTGGTTTTTCTGATGATCAGGGAGAATATCTGAAACACCTTCATCATCTTTGCTTGCTTTTGCTTCAGGCTGTTAGCATGGGTATTGCAGATACCAAGAAAAACAGCATATTCGTAGACAGCACTTTGTATCAACAGGCTTGAGGGGAAACAAGCTGCTAGAGGCAGAAAGCAAGCTCTAGTTGAGAATTTTTTTAAAATAAGAAAGAGCAGTCCTTTCCTTTAATAGCTGTTGCGGAATAGCTGAACCGTTTTGCCAGAAAGATCTCCAGAACCATGTGCTAATGTTCTTCTTTACATCACTCATAAGTACCAGGTTTTCTGTACATTTCTTTTCTAAATAGATACAATGTGGAAGTGTAACTTTATTCTTAGTAGAGTGAGACTTGGAGAGTTTTACTTAAGCTCAGAGTTCAGGCCCCATGGGAATGTAGAGAAAACTCTGTGCTTTCTTAAGCTATCACAAAAGAGTTGAAATCCAAATTCTGAGAAAATGAGGACATGCTGAAAATACTGTGAAACCACTAGAATGGCACAAATACAAGAGGGGAGAGAGTTTGCTCCAGAACTTCTCATCTTCCCAACAAGTTCATTATAATAATACATTATTCAGTCTTGCTTTACTGGATAAATACAAAATACTAATTTATGTCTAATGGAAGACAGAGATTTTGCCCTTTCTAATATGTGCAATTATTCATTTGGAATGACTGGTTGTACAGATCTGCACAATGCACAGCATCGGTTTATTTGGTTTTTTATAACAATGATATATAAAAGAAAAAATAATTTTTGCATAGCTGAAGTTTCTTTCAGCCCCTTCAGAAGCCTCAGGCTCTTCTGCCTGGGCATCACAGTTCTAACCTACAGACGTGATGTGCAAAACCTGCGTTCCTGAAAGAATATCCTACACCAAACTGAACAACTGCAGAGCAAAGCATGCCCAATTTGTAAAATCTGCTGTTTTGCAATCATGTGTCCTTTGGGAAAGCAGCATTTCATGAGGACATAGTTTCAAATTTGACTTTGTATTGCCTTGGTTTTGGTGTTCCTGTCACACTCCTATTGTTAATTGACTGTAAGGAGTAATTTAATTTCCTCCCTCAACCTAGGGCTGTCTGTTTAGCTTCTCTGTATTTAGCAGAGGCCCGTTAATCCATGCTATTGACTCAGAAGTCCATCAGTACAGCAGCAATAGAGACAACTTTCTTTGGTGTTGGTCTCTACAGAATTCTGCTGACCTGTGTATGAGTATTCATGTGGGAATCACAGATGTTGGCTCTCAGGGAGTTGAAACATGAATGAAATTTCCCATTATTAGGGGCATTGCCTTGGTTATAAGTTTGCTGACTTTTCCACACAGTCACTGTGTACTGGTTAAATACATTAAGGTAATATTTTTTTTGGAAGTATATGTGTGTGTCACTTCCAGCGTATCTCTCTGTTACGGACTGGTCAGAATTAGTTTTCTGGGGACATTTAAAAAAAATCTTAGACCTCAAGTCTAATAGAGAAATCCCTAATCAATAGATCTCAATAGCTCCCAATTTTGTCAAGCAGTTACCCTACACTTCCTTAGCAAAGCAAATATTCATTGTACAGGAAAACCTCGTCTCCTATTTAAGACGTGTATAATTAACTTTTAAAGAAAATCTGTTGATGCAAATAAGAAACTTTTCACAAGTTTTTTTGCTTCATTGTACAAAACAATTATTTTGATGAGTGAATACAATATAATGATTACAGTTTTAGGAAAGCTTGGGATTTTGGATAACATTGTAGAACTTTGCAGCATCGCCTAGTAACCCACTCCTGCTGCAGAATATCTGATACCACTGTTTGCAACATTGCACTCAGATTGGGCTTGGTTTACAAGGCTAGAAATAGATGAAAATTGCTCCAAAGAGCTTTGTTTTGGTAAAGCAACAATTCTGTCTCTTATAAAAAATAGAGCTTTGCAATTGCAAATTGTCTCTTTAACGAAGTCTTTAAACTTATTCACACGGGGAAGTTTGTTTAAAATGGTGAAAAACTAAATGAATCATCATAAAGTGACTCATATTAGAAGATTTTTGCAAAGTGGTTGTCACGAACAACTCGTCTGAATCATCTGTAACAATTTTCGTCAGGGAGGCAAGGTTGTAAGCCTTCCCTAAACAACGAGATGCTGAAGAGCAGCAGTGTGATTACAGATTTCTTAAAGTCATCATGATAATCTGCCCTGTGATTTTTCTGATTTCAGACTGCTGAATGGTCTGACATTAGTTGCAGCCAAAAGACAACGTTAATTGAAAAAGATGTTTCTAAAGTGGAATGTTCAAGTTTTAGGTTATTGCTACATCCAGGTGTGATCTTAATTTACAGTTTCTAATTTCTCTGTCACATTACATTTTTCCACCTTGTGTGTTGCACAGTGAATGAAGAGCAACTAATTTCTTCTGGCCTCCTTACTTAGAAAGCAGCAATAGGATTCATTTAATGCCAGTCAATCAAACTGGAATCGGTTCCGTGTTTTTTTCTGAAGATTTATGTGAGTTTCCTGGACAAAGTCCCATTTTGAAATGTGATTTAGACACTTTCAAACCTTCTTATTGAGAATTACTTAGGCCTTGCAGAGTGGAGCTATGCATAAATACATCAAAGGCAAAAGCTTGATAAAGATGAATTGCTCTTACAAGACCACTGTGATATTCGGAGCTATTGCCATCCCTGTAGGGAGGGTGTAGTGTCAGTCCAATGGGGAACAGCCAAAGGCTGAGTCGTTTTAGGTGGCGTTTCCTCTCAAATTCAGCTTTAGGCCATTTCTGGGAAATTTTGGCTCAAATAATTACACAAAGTTGTAGTCAGCTGTGAACAGGATTACGTAGGGGAAACATGAGTGCTACTAGTGGCACTGCAATCCCAAAAGCTCCACCTTGGCGAAAACTACACGGAGAGCACTGCAGAGCTGCTGGTCACCGATGTCTGCTCCTGTCTGCAGCAGAGATGCAGCTTGGGACAGTTGAACACGCAGCCCCAGTCCAGGAGCCCACTCTGAGCACGGACAGCCCGCTCCCAAGAGGAAATGCGCTTCTGGAGATATGCCTTTGCCTGGATATTGTGGTTTGTTGTGCTCTGTGATTCACAGAGTTACCCAGCAAAGCTGCATGTTGTGTTTGGGATTCCTCCTCTCCTCATTCTCAGTGATAATTTTAGCTTGGTAAAACAAAAAGAAAAGTCACAGCTTTCTCTTGCAAAATACCTAAAATGAATCTATTGAATGTTCCTTTTGGCATCTGCCTTTAGCCCCATATCTCTTTGAAAGCTTAGATGTATATCTGTTTCAGCACGACTTTCTAAAATACAGCAACGAAAGTGTGATTTTCCACAATATATCAAAAGCATTAAGATTTAATTTCTTCTGTGTTTGATCCTGACAGCAGGTCAGTTTTCATTTTCTTTCTCGAAAAGATTCTTTTTTCCATATACTTCCACCAGCTTTCCTTTTGCTCTATGAATAAAGCCAGCTCATAGTTACTCGTAATCCTTTCCTTTTGCTAATAGATCCTTTAAGTTTCTGTTGTTTTTTTAGATGTTGACATCTGAAGGTTATTTTCCTCTTTTCTTCCCATCCCCTCTGTGTTTTTCATTCCCCGTAAAACTGCTTTTACTTTTTCGGTTTTCCCCTTTTACCCCTGTAGATCATTGATGAGTCCTCCTGCCCCCTTCCCCCCC